>Ga0075109_1000102_pt1 | contig 58641 bp, 59 predicted proteins | sample AntAceMetag02UKD_FD_69798 | JGI IMG/M metagenome (GOLD analysis project Ga0075109, IMG submission 69798) | Saline lake microbial communities from Ace Lake, Antarctica - Antarctic Ace Lake Metagenome 02UKD | ecosystem: Environmental > Aquatic > Non-marine Saline and Alkaline > Saline | place...
AATGAAAAAGACACTTCTTGCCAGCACGGCCCTGGTTGGCGCTGCACTTCTCGCAGCACCGGCATCAGCGGGTACCGTTGGCTCCAAAGACGGGATGAGCGTCACCCTTGGTGGTACCCTTTGGTTCTCCGTCTCAGTTTATGACGAAGACGTTTCCGCTGGCCGTGGCCGTGGCTACCGCTTCGGCGTCAACGAATCCGAAGTCTATGTGAAGGCTTCGAACACCGCCGACAACGGCATCACCTATGGTGTTGAGATCGAACTCAACGCCGGTGCGGCTGATGCCACTGCTGCTGACGAAGCTTTTGCCTTCCTCGACAGCGACCAGTGGGGCCGTCTCGAACTGGGTGACCAGGACGACGCGACCAACCGTATGCGTCTCGGCTCGCAGAACGCCCATAAGGGCCTCGGCGGACCGGCCGGCGGTCTCGGCAGCAACCTGACCCTCTTCGGCGGGTTCGGTGGTGAAGGCCTCGGCGCACGCGCTGACTGGGACAACAACACCACCAGTGACGCGACCAAGGCGACCTACTTCTCGCCGCGTTTCGCTGGCTTCCAGCTTGGTGCCTCACTGACTCCGGACACGGGCATTGTCTCGGGTACGGGCGGTCTGCTTGACACCGACAATGACGGTGACTTCGAGAACGTGATCAGCTACGGCGTCAACTATGTCGGCAAGTTCGACGAAATCGGCGTGGGCATCTCCTTCGTTGGTCAGGAAGGCGACGACGAAGACGCACTCGGCAGTGCTCTGACCGTCGAAGACCTGAGCATCTGGAACGTTGGCGGCAAGGTTGATTTCGCCGGCTTCACGCTTGGTGCACATTACAACGACTTCGGCGAGACGGGTATCACCACGGCGAATGCCAACAATGGTGCTGATGCCGGTTCCACGTGGAGCGTTGGTCTTGGCTATCAGGCTGGTCCGTGGGGCGTTAGCGCCTGGTACACCGACCACGAGAAGGACAACGCCAGCACGTCTCCGGCTGGTGCAACCCAGTCCGAGCTGACACGTCTGGGCTTTGGTGCAGGTTACACCGTTGCTCCGGGCTGGCTGCTTCGTGCGGACCTCGAGTTCATCTCGCACGACAACATCTCGAATGGCACGGGCACGGGCACGACGACCGACAATGACGGTCGTGGCTTCATGCTCACCAACATGTTCATCTTCTAAGCTGCCTTTACAGCTTGAAGACGAAACAGGGCGACAGTTATCTGTCGCCCTGTTTTTTTGTGCCCAAATCTCTGCTAATGATCTTCTGCAGACTTTGCAAAAGTCCACCTCAAAGCAACGAGCGCCGGATTCAGAAATGATCGCCAGACTTACATCCCGCCACACAATTCGGATTTTTGCCGCCATCGCAATGCTGAGCCTTGCCGCGTGCGAGGGCATCTCGCGCGAACGCGCCGATGCGGAAGGACCCGACGACAGGCTCAGAAACAACAGCGGCAAGCTTTTCGGCGACATCAATCTGCTTGGTGGGCAGAGTGACCCGAACGAAAACAATGGCATCGGTGTCAACGGTTTCCTGTGGCGCGCCTCATTGGATACCCTCTCGTTTCTGCCACTTTCCTCTGCCGACCCGTTTGGCGGGGTGATCATCACCGACTGGTATGCGCCACCGGAAAGCCCGGCCGAGCGCTTCAAGGTCACGGTCTATATCCTGGGCCGTGAACTGCGCGCCGACGGCGTTCGCGTGGCGGTGTTCCGACAGAAACGCGAAGCGGATAATGACTGGCTGGACGCCTCGACCGGAGATACGACTTCGACGAGCCTGGAAAATGCGATCCTGACACGCGCCCGGGAATTGCGCGTCGCGCAAACGGTTCGTCAGTAGAACGCCGAAACACGGCACGCAGAATAGACTTGATTTTGACCTGATCCGCGGCGCGGCCAATCTGTCGACGCTGAGAGAGTATCCGCCCATGGCGCAACGTTACAATTTCCGAGAAGCCGAGCAGAAATGGCAGTCCGTCTGGGATCGGGACGGGACATTTTCGGTCACGACCGATCAGGACAAGCCCAAATATTACGTGCTGGAGATGTTCCCCTATCCCTCCGGGCGCATCCATATGGGCCATTTGCGTTGCTACACGCTTGGCGATGTGGTGGCGCGCTACAAGCGCAGCCAGGGTTTCAACGTTCTGCACCCGATGGGCTGGGACGCATTCGGATTGCCGGCGGAAAACGCCGCCATGGAGAAGAACGTCCACCCGGCCTCCTGGACCTATCAGAATATCGCAACCATGCGCGAACAACTGCGCGCCATGGGCCTGTCGATTGATTGGTCACGCGAAATTGCGACCTGTGATCCCGATTACTACAGGCACGAACAGGCCCTCTTCATTGATTTTCTTGAAAAGGATCTGGTCTATCGTCAGGACGGCTGGGTCAACTGGGACCCGGTGGATCACACGGTGCTTGCCAACGAACAGGTGATCGACGGCAAGGGCTGGCGGTCAGGCGCACCGATTGAACGCCGCAGGCTGGCGCAATGGTTCTGCCGCATCACGAATTACAGCGATGAACTTCTCGAAGGCCTGGGCACCCTCGACCGGTGGCCGCCCAAAGTCCGCGCGATGCAGGAAAACTGGATCGGTCGCTCTGAAGGCGCCTATATCAGTTTTGCCTTCACAGGCGATGATCGGGAAGAGGCACTTCGCGTCTATACGACGCGCCCCGATACCATATTCGGAGCCAGCTTTTGCGCCATCGCCGCGGATCATCCCCTGGCCGAGGAATTGGCCGCAGGCAATGCCAAGGTCGCCGCTTTCATCGAGGAATGCCGCCAGTTGGGCACCAGCGAGGAAGCGATCCAGACGGCCGAGAAACGCGGGTACGACACGGGCCTGCGGGTCGCACATCCGTTCATTCCGGGCCGGGAACTGCCGGTCTTCATCGCCAATTTCGTCCTGATGGGATATGGCACCGGGGCAATTTTCGGCTGTCCGGCGCATGACCAGCGCGACCTTGATTTTGCGCACACCTATGATCTGCCGGTCCTGCCCGTGGTGGTGCCTGCAGATCAGGATCCCGCAAGCTTTGCTGTCGGCGATGATGCCTATACCGGGCCCGGCGCTCTTGCGAACTCTGCCTTCCTCGACGGGCTCGACGTCGATGCCGCCAAGCGCGAGATCATCGGGCGTCTCGAGGATATGGGACAGGGCGAAGGCGCGGTCAATTACCGGTTGCGCGACTGGCTGGTTTCCCGGCAACGCTATTGGGGCTGTCCGATCCCGGTGATCCACTGCAACAGTTGCGGCAATGTCCCGGTGCCCAAGGACAGCCTACCGGTGATCCTGCCAGAGGACATCGATTTCGAATCCGCCGGCAACCCGCTCGACCGGCACCCGACCTGGAAGCATGTCGACTGCCCGTCCTGCGGCGCGCCGGCCGAACGTGATACCGACACCTTTGACACGTTCATGGATTCATCCTGGTATTTCGCGCGCTTCTGTTCGCCCGAGGCAGACCAGCCGGTCAACCCGGAGGATGTCGAATACTGGCTGCCGGTCGACCAATATATCGGCGGCATCGAGCACGCGATTCTGCATTTGCTGTACTCGCGCTTCTTCATGCGCGCCATGCGCGACACCGGGCATATCGACCTCGCCGAGCCCTTCGCGGGCCTGTTCACCCAGGGCATGGTCAATCACGCGACCTTCCGGGATGAACGCGGCGAATGGCTCGAACCGCAAAGCGTCGAACAGGATGATAGCGGCGCGACCGTGCGCCGCGACAACGGTGCTCCGGTGACCGTCGGCCGCATCGAGAAGATGTCCAAGTCGAAGAAGAACACAATCGACCCGACCGATGTGATCCGCGATTACGGTGCTGATACTGCGCGCTGGTTCATCTTGTCCGACAGTCCACCGGACCGGGACATGGAGTGGACGGATTCAGGCGTTCAGGGAGCCTTCCGCTTCGTCAATCGCGTGGCCCGTCTGGTCATGGAAAATGCCGACGCCCTGCCACCAGCCGGCACCGCGCCCGACGGCAATGATGAGGCCTCCCTGAAACTGCGCCGGGAGGTTCATCGCGGGATCGCTGATGTCACGTCGGACCTCGAACGGTTTCAGTACAATCGCGCGGTTGCACGGCTTTACGAGCTGACAAACGTCATATCGACTGCCGTCAAGTCCGTCAGTCCCGATGGCGCTAGCCTGCGTGAGGCGCTCGAAACCTTGATTCGCCTGATCGCACCGATGATGCCGCACCTTGCCGAAGAAATGTGGCACACGCTGGGACAATCTGATTATCTGTGTGTTGTCAGCTGGCCGGTGGCTGACCAGAATTTGCTGGTCACCGACAGTGTGACTTATGCCATTCAGGTGAATGGTAAGCTTCGTGGGACTGTGGATTTGCCCGCCGGTGTTGAACGCGACGCAGCCGAAGAAGCCGCCCGCGCTGTTCCCAATGTTGCAGAGTCCATCGGAGAGAAGGACATTCGCAAGGTGATTTTCGTACCGGAAAAGCTGGTGAACTTCGTTGTCTAGGGCGCTCGCTCCCGTCATTCTGATATGCGGGCTGCTCCTGGCAGGCTGCGGGTTCGAACCGCTTTACGGCGAACGTAACCAGGCCGTCGCCACAGAGAGGTTGCTCAACCGCGTTGCCGTTCCACCGATCGAAAACCGGGTGGGCCAACTTGCCCGCATCGAACTGACCAACCGTTTGACACCGACCCGGCCCGCGCCAACGCCGTTGTTCACGTTGAATGTGAAACTCGGCGAATCCAAAACCAACCTGGCTGTGGAAAGGGATTCAAGCGCCACGCGCGCCAACCTGACCATTGACGCAGCTTTCGAACTCAAGCGGATCTCCGACGGCGCGAAACTGACGAGTGGTTCAGTCCGCTCGGTCAACAGTTACAACATCCTGCAATCGGATTTTGCCACGCTCGCAGCAGAACAGAATGCCCGGAGACGTGGAGCCAAGGATGTTGCCGACGGAATAATCGATCGCCTTGCGATCTACCTGCGGCGCAATCAGGACACTCTCCTGACCGGACAGGCGCGGTGAAGATATCAGCCGGTCGCGTTGATGGATTCATTGCGCAGCCAGACCCTTCGGTTCGGGCAGTCCTGATTTATGGTCCCGATTCCGGTCTCATTCGGGAACGCTCCCTGACACTATCCCGCAGTATCGTTGATGATCTCAATGATCCTTTCCGAGTCGCGGAGTTGACAGGAGGCCAGGTCAGCGATGCGCCAGCCCGATTGGCCGATGAGCTTCTCGCCATGTCTTTTGGCGGCGGACAGCGACTGGTCGTTGTGCGGGATGCCGGAGACCCATTGGCATCTCACCTGAAATCTGCGCTCGAAGCGGCAAACGCGGCTGATGCCAATGCGATGGTCGTTATCGAGGCCGGGAACCTGACAGGGCGGTCGAGCCTTCGGAAGCTGGCGGAATCACGAGATGATTGTGCCGCGTTGCCCTGCTATCCCGATGATGAAGAAGGCCGGGCAAGGCTTGCACGAACCATGTTGCGCGAAGCGGGTATCGGCATCGAATCCACAGCATTGCAAACCCTGGTGGGTATTCTCGGTGAAGACCGGCAAAGCAATCGGAGCGAAATCGAAAAGCTGATCCTCTATGCCGGACCTGGCGCGGACGTCAGCGAAGAGGATGTTCTCGCGAGCATCGGGGATTCTGGCGCGACATCGCTTGATGAAACCATTTTTGCAGCGGCAGACGGAAACATTGCCGATCTGGATCGGTCTATCGAGCGTTTCTGGTCGGACGGAGGAGAACCCGTCGGATTGATGCGTGCGGCGCAACGCCATTTCCAGAGACTTCATCGGGTATCAGGCGCACTGGCCGCAGGTGAAAGCTACGACAGTGCAGCACGACGTCTACGACCGCCGATTTTCTGGAAGGTCGCGGGACGGTTTCAAAATCAAAGTCGTTCCTGGTCCATGAAGGGATTGGAACAGGCAATTGTTCGGCTGACCGAAGCCGAACTCGCCTTGAAGACAACAGGGACACCCGGGCGTGCCGCATGTGGACGCACACTTCTGGCAATTGCCAGTATGCGGCGCGCGCAAAGACAGTAAGTCTATGAATTAAAAGAGAAAGTGGCCTTTTTGGGCGTTTCCTTTTTGGGCGTCTCGTCGTCCCGGTCGCGGGGCAACTGCTGATTGAGACGGCGCAGGACGTCATCGAGCTGATCCAGATTCTTGAACGCGATGGACAGCGTCCCGCGGCCGGACTGCTCATCGCCCTTGAGTTTGATATCCACCTTCAACCCGATCGCGTTGGACACATCCCGTTCAAGCGCAATCGTGTCTGCGCTTTTGGGAATCGAGGCCTTCGCCGTTCCGGCTTTGCCGGGCTTCGAGGACACACGCCCCTCGATGTCGCGGACCGACATGCCGCTATTGGCAATCTCACGGGCGAGTGCGAGCGCGTCCTCACGGCCGACCAAAGCCCGCGCATGACCTGCGGTCAGCTGACCCTTGTCGACCATTTTCTGAACTTCGTCGGGCAGGGTCAGCAGGCGAAGCGTATTGGCCACGTGACTTCGGCTTTTCCCGACAACTTTGGCCAACGCGTCTTGCGTGTGTGTAAACTCATCGATCAACCTTTGGTAGGCTTCCGCTTCTTCGATGGCGGACAGGTCGGAACGCTGGATGTTCTCGATCAGGGCGATCTCGAGTGCTTCCTGATCGCTCAGCTCACGGACCACCACCGGAACAATGTGGAGCTGCGCCCGCTGGGCTGCGCGCCAGCGACGCTCACCGGCAATGATTTCATAGGTGTCGGCCTGCACCGGATCCCGGCGCACCAGGATCGGCTGCAGGATACCCTTGGAGCGGACGGATTCGACGAGCGCGTTCATCTCCTCATCATCGAAATTGCTGCGCGGCTGGAAGCGTCCCGGGTGAAGCTGCTCGACCGGGAGCTCGTGCAGTTTCTTGGTCCGGTCGAGTTCCTGATAATCTTCGTCGTCGTCACCCAGCAATGCGGAAAGGCCCCGGCCCAGACGGCGTCTTGACGTTGTATCGTTCATTCTGCGGCCTCCCCGATGGGCCCGACGCCTTCCCGGCGCAGCATTTCAGCGGCAAGCCTGGCATAGGCCTGGGAGCCCGCGCAGGCGAGATCATAAACAAGTGCGGGCACCCCATAGGACGGGGCTTCGGACAAACGCACATTGCGTGGAATCACCGTGCGATAGACCCGGTCCCCGAAATATTCACGGACTTCGGCTTCAACCGACCGGCACAGATTGTTGCGACCATCATGCATGGTCAGAACAATCCCCTGAACGTTGAGATCTTCATTATAGGCCCGGCGAATGCGCTCAATGGATTTCATCAGGCGGGTCATGCCTTCCAGAGCGAAATATTCGCACTGCAAAGGGACCAGAACGGAATCTGCCGCCACCAGCGCGTTGATGGTCAACAGCCCGAGCGCTGGCGGGCAATCGGTCAGGATGTAGTCATACTGTCCAAGCACCGGCGCAAGGGCTTTAGACAGGCGTGCCTCACGATGATCGATATCGATCAATTCAATCTCGGCACCTGCGAGGTCTGCCGAAGCCGGAACCACATCAAGACCCGGGATATCCGAGTGACAGATCACCTTTGTCAGATCAGCGCCACCGATCAGAACATCGTACACATCGGCGTCATACTCCAGGACACCCAGGCCCGTGGACGCATTGCCCTGGGGATCGAGATCCACGACCAGAACACGCTGACCACAGGCCGCCAAGCCTGTCGCCAGATTGATGGCGGTCGTGGTTTTGCCCACCCCACCCTTCTGGTTCGCGATGGCGATTGTCCGTGTGCCATGGTGGACAGGTAGCCGAGCTTCAATCAGAGGCTCATGCTGGGGGTCGATCGGGGGATCGATCTTGGTTGGATTTTCATAGGACACGATCGGGGTTCCTTATTTCCAGAATCACGCCGCGCGGGTCCGCCACGCTCGGATGTCTTTTAAGGTCCATGGTCCAGGTCTGTGCAGCTTCATCGAGCTCCTGGTCGACCTGGGCGCCCTTCATGAAGATACAGTACCCGTCTTTGCCCAACAACGGCCGGGCAAGCTCCAGAAGCCGGGAAACCGGGGCCAGTGCGCGTGCCACGATCAAACCGAAGCCGGCCGCAGGCGCAATGGCCTCCACCCGACCATCGTGAACCTCGGCAGGCGCCTGGGTCACACGTCGCACTTCACGCAGGAAAGCGCATTTCCGACTGTCGGATTCTGCCAGAACAATCGGGGCATCCTGCGCGATGGAGAGCACCAGGCCCGGAAAGCCTGCGCCGCTGCCCATATCGAGGGTCGGAACACCGGGATCAATCCATTGCCGAAGCTGAACGGAATCCAGAAAATGGCGGCGCCACACATCCGCGAGGGTTGTGCGTGAGACCAGATTGATTTTCTGCTGCCATTGCTGAAGTAGGTCTTCGTAGGCCTCAAATCGCGCCAGTGTTTCACGTGAAACATTCGCAACCTGACCAAACTCTTCAACCGACATTGCCGCCGTATTGACCATATACACCCTATAACAGGCTATAGCCGGACAGCCAACCACAATATGTTGTGGATCAAGCTGCGCTCGCGTCCCGCGCGCCGGTCCGCCGAACATAACGCAGAAGAATAACCAGCGCCGCCGGCGTCATACCCGGAATACGACCGGCCTGCCCCAGGGTTTCTGGCTTGAGGTGCTGCAGTTTCTGAACGGCCTCATTGGAAAGTCCCGGTATTCCGCGGTAATCCAGGTCTTCGGGAAGCTGGAGATTCTCATCCCGACGATAGGCTTCCACATCCGCAGTTTGCCGTGCGAGATACTGGGCATACTTGGCTTCGACCTCCAGAGTGGCCCGGACGGACGGTTCGATGTCGGACAAATCCGGCCAAATCCCTACAAGTGTATCAAAATTCATATCGGGAAATGTCAGAAGTTCGAAGGCCGTGCGACGCACACCGTCCTGATTGATCTTCAGACCATGACGCGCAAGGGCATTCGGGGTTTCGGCAAGCGCCTCAAGCCGGGCGCGGCCTGCTGCCTGTGCCTTCGACTTCGAAAGATAGACCTTTTCGCGCTCCGAACCGACACAACCCAACCGCACACCTTCGGGCGTCAGGCGCTGATCGGCGTTGTCAGCCCGCAGAAGCAGGCGGTATTCCGCCCTTGAAGTAAACATCCGATAGGGCTCATCAGCCCCACGGGTCACCAGATCGTCGATCATCACACCGATATAGGACGTGGCGCGATCAGGCTCGAACCGCAAAGGACCTCCCGACGCCTGATGCGCCGCGTTGATCCCGGCCACCAGACCCTGCCCGCCCGCTTCTTCATATCCGGTGGTTCCATTGATCTGCCCGGCCAGAAAAAGGCCGGATATCCGGCGGGTTTCGAGGGTTCGCCGCAATTCCCGTGGATCAACAAAATCATACTCGATTGCATAACCCGGCTGGATCATGCGGGCGTTTTCAAGGCCCGGGATGTGTTTGAGGATCCCGAGCTGCACATCTTCCGGCAACGATGTCGAAATACCATTGGGATAGACCGTATCGTCGTCCAGACCTTCGGGTTCCAGGAATATCTGATGCCGGGACTTCTCGGCAAACCGGACCATTTTATCCTCGATGGACGGGCAATAACGCGGGCCCCCGCTTTCGATCTGTCCCGAATAGATGGGTGCGCGATCAAGATTGGCACGGATCAGTTCGTGAACCGCTTCATTCGTATGCGTGATGTGGCAATCGATCTGGGCCGTCGTGATTGCATCAGTCATATAGGAGAACGGCACAGGCGGGTTATCACCGGGCTGACGTTCCAGTTTCTCCCAGGCAATCGTTCGCCCGTCGAGACGCGGCGGCGTGCCTGTCTTCAGGCGCCCAAGCGCAAAGCCTTTTGCCATCAAAGTGTCTGAAAGACCCAGCGCGGGTGCCTCCCCCATACGACCAGCGGCAACCTGCTTTTCACCGATATGAATCACGCCCCGCAGGAAGGTGCCCGTTGTCAGGACTACCGCGCCCGAAGGGATTTCTCGACCGTCAGATAAAACCACGCCGGTGGCGACATCATCTCCGGTCAGCAGCAGGTCTTCCACGGCGCCTTCGAGAATTTCCAGATTCGGCTGTTCCGCGAGGAATTCCTGCACCGCCAGACGGTAGAGTTTCCGGTCCGCTTGCGCGCGCGGCCCCCACACAGCAGGACCCTTGCTCTTGTTCAGCATCCGGAATTGAATACCGCCACGATCAATGGCGCGCGCCATGATCCCGTCCAGCGCATCAATCTCACGGACCAGATGGCCCTTGCCGAGCCCGCCAATCGCCGGGTTGCAGGACATTTCGCCGATCTTGGCCGCCTTGTGGGTGATCAGAAGCGTGCTCGCACCCACACGCGCAGAGGCCGCAGCGGCCTCGCATCCCGCATGGCCGCCACCGATGACAATCACATCATATGTCTTTTCAGAATCTGTCATGGCGCGGGGTATGTAAGACCTCTCCTGATCACTGTCAAAGCGGAACTGGTCCACCATGTTTCACGTGAAACAATCATCACTTGCCGATACAGAAATCACGGAACACTGTATCGAGGATTTCATCTATATCGATCCGCCCGGTGATCCGGCCGAGCGCCCGGGTGGCCAGGCGAATATCCTCGGCAACCAGTTCGGGCAAGACACCGGAAGAAGCCCGCTCAAGCGCAGCCACCGTCTCTTTCAGGGCTTCCCGGTGGCGCTGGCGTGTGGGCACCGGACCTTCATGGCCAGACAGACGCGTCTTGACGCTGGACTCAAGACAAGCAATCAGATCCCCGACACCCGCCCCGGTTTTGACCGATATAGGGATGATCGCTGATGCCGTTTCTAAAACCGGAATTGCCGGCGCCGTATCGTGCAGATCGATCTTGTTCAGCAACACGATCGTGTCTTTGTCGATCAATGCGCGCACCCGATCCGGAATATCCATCTCGCCCGCATCCATGACAACCAGCTTGAGAGCCGCGTCACGTCCACGGGACTCCGCCCGGCGAACCCCTTCGGCCTCAACCTGATCCGCGGCCTCTCGAATTCCTGCCGTATCGGAAATCGTGACAGCATAGCCGGCCAGATTCATCTGCACCTCGATCACATCCCGGGTCGTTCCGGCCATTTCCGATACAATCGCAACGTCCCGCCGGGCCAGTGCATTCATCAAACTCGACTTCCCGACATTGGGCGCACCCAAAATCGAGATGGGAAATCCAGAGCGGATTTGCTCGCCGAGTAGTTCGGTACTACTATGGTTAACAACCATTTGTTTAATAAGGTTAATCCGATTTCTGACATCCGCATGTAGGGCTTCGGGTAGTTCCTCGTCCGAAAAGTCGATCCCGGCTTCCGCATAGCCCAGAAGATCGATCAGATTCTGACGCCACCCGTCATACAAAACCGCCAAGTCGCCGTCATACTGCCGTAGTGCGAGTTTTCGCTGCTCATCAGTCCGAGCCGCAACAAGATCCCCGATCGCCTCGGCTGCGGTCAGGTCGAGCTTGCCGTTCTCAAATGCGCGCCGCGTGAACTCACCATGTTCGGCCATACGCGCCAGCCCCGTGGTCTCCAGAGCACCGAACACGGCTGAAAGAACAGCCTCACCGCCATGGGTGTGCAGCTCGGCCACGTCTTCCCCCGTGAAGCTTGCAGGTTCAGGAAACCGCAGCACCAACGCATTATCTAGTGTTTCATTTGTATCCGGACACAATATTTTGTGTAATACAGCATATCTGGCCGCCGGCAATACCGACACGCCAAGCGCCTTGAGGATACTATCGGTCTGCGGTCCGGATATCCGGACCACCGCCACACCAGCAGCTCCTGCGCCACTGGAGAGCGCATAGATCGTCTCGCGCTCCATCACCAAAGCCGCGCTTCCAAACTCTATTTGCCCGATTTCTTGTCAGCATCGGGCATAGCCGCCCAGAACGCTTTCTGAAACTGGTCCCAGGCATCGCTCCCGCCTGCTGCACCGCTCATCGACCCACCCATGCCACCGGGCATCCAGGCCCTGAACAGGGATTGCGGGTCCATGGCCGACATCGCCTCAAGCGCCTGACGTTGCCATTCGTCCACTACCGCCTTCTGGGCTGCCGTCACGTCGGGTAAACCCATGAATGTCCGCGCCTCCTCCGGCGTGCAATCCACGTTGATTGTTACCTTCATCGCACCACCCTCCGTTTGTTACTGCGATACATCCCGGGCCGAACTTGCCTGTATTCCGGACGCGCCGACATTGTAGGCTGTGACACCACATCGTCACACCCGAGCCGCAAGCCCCGAACCAATACCATGACCATCAACCTGCTGGCCCATGAAACCAGCCCCTATCTTCTGCAACACGCAGACAATCCCGTCCACTGGTATCCCTGGGGCGACGCGGCTCTTGCACAGGCCCGCGAGACGAAGAAACCGATCCTGCTCTCTATTGGTTATGCGGCCTGCCATTGGTGCCATGTGATGGCCCATGAAAGTTTTGAGGACCCCGAGACGGCTGCGGTGATGAACCGGTTGTTCGTCAACATCAAGGTGGACCGGGAAGAGCGGCCCGATCTCGATGCGATCTATCAGGCCGCGCTTTCCCTGATGGGCGAACAGGGTGGCTGGCCACTCACCATATTCTGCACCCCTGACGGCGAGCCGTTTTGGGGCGGAACCTACTTCCCGCCGCGCGCCGGGTTCGGGCGCCCGGGCTTCCCCGACCTGCTCGAACATATCGACCGGATCTACCGGACCGAGCAGGACAAGGTGCAACTCAACACCAGCGGCATCGTGGATGCGATCAACGAAATGGCGCAGACCCGGCCCGGTGACATTCCCCCACCCCGGATGATTGCCGCCATCGCCAAGGCGCTGGCCGAGGAGGTAGATCGCGACCATGGCGGTTTCGGAACTGCGCCCAAATTCCCGCAATGCGCCGTGTTGAAGCTGATGTGGGCCCATGGTGATCCCAAAGTGCGCGAGGCTGTCACCCTGACCCTGAACCACATGGCCCAGGGCGGCATCTACGACCATCTTGGTGGCGGGTTCGCACGCTATTCGACGGACCCGGCCTGGCTCGCGCCGCATTTCGAAAAGATGCTCTATGACAATGCGCAGTTTGTGACGCTTTACACCACGGCCTGGCGGGCCACCGCCGATCCGATCTATGCCGACCGTGTAACCGAAACCATCACCTGGCTGTTGCGCGAAATGACCCATCCCGATGGCGGGTTCTATTCCACCCTTGATGCAGATTCCGAAGGTGTCGAAGGCAAGTTCTATGTCTGGTCGGAGCCCGAGCTCCGCAGCGTGCTCGGCGCGGAGTTCGAGTTTTTTGCCCAGGCCTATGATGTCCAGCCAGGCGGAAACTGGGATGGCCACACGATCCTGAACCGCAACGCAAACCCTGCCCGGAAGGACCCGGGAACAGAAACCCGGCTGGCTTCTTTGCGCGCGAAACTTTTTCAGATTCGCGCATCGCGTATCCACCCCGCGCTCGATGACAAGATCCTGACAGACTGGAACGGATTGATGATCGCCGCGCTGGTGGAGGCCGCGATGGCGTTCGACCGGCCGGACTGGTTGGACGCCACCAAACGCGCCTACCAGTTCATCCGATCGCATCTTGTCTGCGATACACCGGGCGAGACCATGGAGCTCCGCCACAGCTGGCGCAACGGCGACGCGCGCCACCGCGCCACGCTTGATGACTACGCCACTCTCGCCCGGGCTGCCCTCGCACTCCACGAAGCGACAGGAAGCGCAGCAGAACTGGCCGATGCCCGTGCACTTGTAAATACGCTCGATACGCATTTTGCCGGGGAGGATGGCGCCTACTTCTTTACAGATGACCGCGCCAGCGATGTCATCGTCCGCACCCGCACCGGCTTCGACAACGCCACACCAGCAGGCAACGGGATCATCGCCGAAGTTCTGGTTCGACTTTACCACCTGACCGGTCAGGCCGATCACCGCGACCGGGCAGAAGGCGTGTTGCGCGCTTTCGCCGGAGAGATCAAAGAGAATGCGTTCGGTTACGGAACGTTACTTCTGGCGGCAGGCCTGCTCGCCGATGCCGTCCAGATTGCGATCATCGGTGAGCCCGATGATCCCCGGACGCAAGAGTTACGCGCGACAGCATTCCAGAGCGCAATACCCACACCCGTCATCATGACCATCGCGCCGTCCGACGATCTCCCCGACAGCCACCCGGCTTCGGGAAAGACACAGGTCGATAACCGGCCAACAGCCTATGTGTGCCGGGGTCCGGTCTGCGCCCCGTCGGTCACAACGTCCGAAGCACTCAAACACGAACTCGCGTCATGAACACACTTACAACCCTGACCCTGGATTCCCCGGTCGGGTGTCTCGCCCTGCGCGCCCGTGACGATGACATCGTGGCGCTGGACTGGGTGGATGAGATGACGCCACGGCCCAACATCCCGGTCCTGAACGAGGCCGCACGCCAGCTCGACGCCTATTTTGCCGGAACGTTGACAGCATTCGACCTGCCGCTCAAACCCGATGGCACCCTCCACCAGAAGAAGGTCTGGGATGATATGATGACCATCCCCTATGGCGGTCTGCGCAGCTATGGCGATATGGCAGCCTCCATCGGTTCCTCCGCCCGCGCCGTGGGCACGGCCTGCGGCAAGAACCCGATCCCGATTATCGTGCCCTGCCATCGGGTGATCGCCACGGGTGGCGGCATGGGCGGCTATTCCGGGCGTGGCGGGCTGGACACCAAACGCGCCTTGCTCATTCTCGAAGGCGTCGTGCTGGCTTGAAGCCAGCCCAACCGACCGATAGGCTTCGAACCAGCACACAGAATATTTCTCAAGGGGTAGATCATGGTTCACGCAATCCAGTTTCACGAGCCCGGCGGGCCCGAGGTCATGAAGTGGGAAGAGGTTGAGGTTGGTGATCCCGGCCCCGGCGAAATCCGCGTGAAGCAAACCGCCGCCGGTCTGAACTTCATCGACATCTATATCCGTTCGGGCGCACGCCCGGTCCCCATGCCCAACGGTCTCGGGCTTGAGGGCGGCGGTGTCGTCGTTGCGGTGGGTGCAGGAGTGACCGATCTCGCAATCGGTGACCGGGTCGGCTATGCCGATCTTCCCCTGGGTGCCTACGCCGAAGAGCGGGTGATGCCGGCCAAGATCGCCGTGAAACTCCCCGACGGGATTTCCAACGAGCAGGCTGCCGCCATGATGCTCAAGGGCATGACAGCACAGTTCCTGATCAAGACCTGCTTCCCGGTGGAAAAAGGTTCAACGGTGTTGTGGCACGCAGCAGCCGGCGGCGTCGGGCTGATCGCCTGTCAGTGGCTCAACCATCTCGGTGTCACCGTGATCGGCACGGTGGGAAGTGATGAGAAAGCCGCGCTGGCCAAGGCCCATGGTTGCCATCACACGATCAACTACAACGAGGAAGACTTCGTCGAACGGGTGAACGAGATCACCGACGGTGCCGGTGTGCCCGTGGTCTATGACAGCGTCGGCAAGGACACTTTGCGCGGTTCCATGAAGTGCCTGCAACGCCGCGGTTACCTGATCACCTTCGGGAACGCGTCCGGCGCGCCCGAACCCGTCGAACCCGCGGAACTGTCTGCCCATGGCTCGATCTACCTCGCCCGCCCAATGCTGTTCGACTTCACCTATACGCGCGAAGAACTTCTCGACTGTGCGGGCGACCTGTTCGATGTGGTGTCGTCGGGGGTGGTCAAGATCGAGATCAACCAGACCTATCCCCTGTCGGAAACCGTCCAGGCCCACAAGGACCTGGCCGCACGCAAGACCACGGGTTCTACGATCCTGCTAGCATAGTTTTCGGATGGGCTACCCGCGGCCCGCACCACCGAGAATGAACGCCCCGTAGACGGAAGGCGGATAGCCTGCCTTCCGCAACCGGTCCCGCGCCAAAATCCAACCGCCTGCGTAATCGCCGAAGCGGGCGCGTTCATGGAACGCTTCCATGTAAAGCTGGGTCGGTGCGTCCTCGACTGGCCAGAGACTGTTGACCACGGAGACCGCGCCGCCCAGGTAGAAACTGCGGGCCAGACCCAAAAAGTCATCACCCGCTTCCGCACGGCCAAGACCAGTTTCGCACGCAGACAAAACCACCAATTTTGCCACCAGCGGTCGTTCAAACAAATCCGCTGCTGTCAGCCTGTCTGAAGACAGACCGCTCGCATCGGACAGGAAGAGCGCGGATTCCATCGGGTCGTAAGGATTGAAGGTTCCATGGGTCGCCAGATGCAGGACATCCACGCCGCGTTCAACAGAACTGCGTAACGCAGCTTCGGTCGCTTCGGACCCTATAAGACTCGCAACCCTGTAGGCCTTGCTGATTGAAACCGCCTCCCGCCGCGCACCCGGCAGCGCGGGCAGTTCACCGTTCAGTTCCGGGTCGCCGAGTACAACGGCAGGGCGTGAGGATTTCGCACCATTGGTCCCACGCGCGATCCAGCCGCCCGTCGGTAGCACCACAACCGGGGCGCTTTGATCCAACACACCCCAGGGCAGGAAATAGAGGCTGCCCCGCGGCACCACATAAAGCGTGCCATCTATCCCCCAACCATCCATACCAAGGTTATTTTCGATCTCAACGGCAGCAGCCTTCTGACCTTTAACATCCAGCGGCGCCGCGGGGGTGCCGCGTGTTTGACCGTCGATGCGACCCGCCTCGCCCATCGGAGATTGACCGGCATCCCGTACATCAAGGTTCCACTGACCCGCGGCAGCACGCGTATGTGCACCGCGCGCCGAGCGAACTACCGATCGTCCACTTGCAGCAATACCCCCATTGAGCTCTCCAAGGCGTTTCTCCGTGAGGCCGCTTTTGACGATACGTGCATCAGCTCGTGTCACAATCAGAAACCGGATCAGATCGTCGGTGTCCGGCGGTAGCGCGTAGGCAAGGCGATCTCCCGGGCGCAAATGTTGCTGTACGGTTTTGAGTGTTTGGGTTCCGACCGAAAGTGCATCGGCAATTTCAGGGTCCTGCTGTCGCAAGCGATCAATCAAGACAGCACGCTGACTCAGAAGGTCACGCTCACGCGCAAGTCCTCCGTCGCGGTCACCGCCCGGGGCCGCTGTGCGCAGGCGTTGCCCGCGTATTTTTCCATCGAGCGTATTGATCTCTGCGACAAGCTCGGGCTGACGATCTGCTGCAATCGGTCGGTTCGCAAGCATGTCCACAAATGCCCGTGCGCGCCCGCGCTCTAGGTCCCGGAACAGCGCATTCATATCTCCACGTTGGATATCAAGCTCGACAAGCTGCTGCGTGATCTGTTCCTTGCCAATCCCGAAACGTCGCTTACCTTCATCCGTGGACAACGATCCCGTCACCGCCTCCACCGCTGTGTCGGCCGCACGATAGGCTTGCTCCGCTTCACGGGGCCGGTCGAGCGCTAGCAAGGCTTCACCGCGCAAGGCCTCGATCTTCCAAACCAGATCCGCCAGGCCATTCTCTGCCGCAAAGCGCGCAGCAGCAGCGGCAGCTGGTTCGGCAAGATCCGCACGGCCGATATCGAGGAGCGCACGAACCCGAAATCCGTCAACGGTTGCCTGTCCGGCGACAAAACCCAGCGCCTCAAAATAAGCACGCGCGGAATCGAACAACGCCTTGCCGGCCGCAGGATCTTTCAGATTGACGAGGCGGGCCGCACCGAGGATGCCAAGATTGATCCCCCGCGCATAGTAAACATCAGGGTCAACAAAGAAGTACTGGCGGTTCAGAGGGTGGTGGACGTTATAGTACGCCTCAGAAATCAGATCTTCAGCCGACTGCGCCCATGTTTCGGCCTGCGCATAGTCGCCCGTCAGAAGCATCGCGCCCGCCATCCCGAGATAGCTGCGAAAATGCGCACGCGTCATCGCCACGTTGTGGGCTACATCCGGCCAGAACACGAACAGGGTCGGCATCCGCCAGTCTTCAAGGCCACGAATAACACTGACAAAATCCTGAATTGCTGCCTCCGGTCGTCCTTGCCACAACTTGGCTTCCCCGCGTAGCGCACGTGTGTTCACGTTGGTCCCAAAGGCATCCACTTCGAGCGCTTCACTAAGAATCAAGGCCACCTCGGCATCCGGGCCGCGTCCCAGCTGAATCAAGACCTGGACTCGGAAGTAAGAAAGGTACCACGCATAAATTCTTGCCGTGTCATTGTCCGGCCCGCCTGCATCAGACAGTTTGCTGTTCGCTGCATCGATCATGGCCAGCGCTTCATTGCCTTCACCACGAAGAAAGGCGGAGGTCGCGGCGTTGAGTTCCGGTGTTACCGTAAATTCATAAGCGCTTTCCTGGCCCGTTGTCGGCAAGCGGGCAGAGCCCGGATCGGGCAATGGCAGATCAATGGATTCACGAAACTTCGCATCACTATCCCGCCCACGAATCAAAGCGACATAATCCGGGTTCCAGTCGGGTGTCGATTCCGGCAACAGGCCGATCCGACCCCCCATACGCGGGCGGGCGCCTATGGAACGGGCGATGTAATCACGATGCTCGGAAAGCACCAGATCACGGTCAAGATAGTGCGCAGCGGCAAAGAACTCGTGCGCACGATTCCAGACGGGTTCCCCCGCCGCCATGTCACCGGCCAATCCAGCCCGGGCATCTCCCAGATGCAACAGGCACCATGCATAGCCTTCATAAAGATGGGTCGTCGCCTTAAGCACCAAGCCGTAAAGCCAGTGCTCGGTCAACTCGATCAGCTCTTGGGTCCGAAAGCGGCACTCCTCACCCCATCGAACGGCATTCTGCCAGTCCCGCTTGCTAAGATGGGCCGCCGTGAGACCGATCAGAGCACGCACCTTCGACCCAGCAACATGGCGCATCTCTTCGGTATTACTCGGCGGGGTTAGATAAAATTTCGGAGGCCACCAGCCTGGCGCGGCCCCAAGGACCTTTGCCTGATAGCTGATGGCTGCATCGGGCTCATCGAGCCAGACCGAGAGCTGTCCGAGTTGCGATAGCGCTTCAATGTTGTTACCGAACAGCGCTATTTCAGCAGCAGACAATTCGTTGATCTTTGCCCGGGCAAGGTTCGGCTGGCCAGCATGTACGAAGTACTGGACCATCTGGGATAACAGCCAATATTCCCGGAACGGGTTTTCGGCTGGAATTTCTGATCGCACCACCGGAACCAGACTTTCGGCCCGACGCCAATTCTTTTCGAGACCTGCCTGCCAGAACGCCTCGATATTTTCTGTCACCTCAATACCGTTTCCCAGTAAATCACCCACCTTCGGCGGTGCGGCCGCTTCGGCGGGGAGGATCATGTCAACCTCTTCCCAACCAGTATAGGTGATGTGGGGGGTCACGCTGGCAAAGGCCTCCCTCTGGGCCGGGTTGCTTTCGACGGACAGCGCTTGCAGACCAATAGGTGCAATCTCCACCGGTGTGGCGCACGCCGCCAGACCAAGAAAAGAAAGGACAGCAGCCGACTTAAATAGGGTTCTCATGATGGCGCGTTTTCTCTGCTTCCACCCGGAAAAGCCTGCAAACCCTCAGTTGCGTAGTACAGCTTTGTCACTCCTGCATCAGCACCAAACGCGCGCTCTACGCGACGCAAGGACGCCTGGGCGGCAGAGACCAGAACGTCAGGATTCGTCTCACGGTTGGACGGCACATTTTTAAGATTTCGCGGCGCAATGATCATCGTGGGTTTGCCATATCCGGCGCCGTAAAGCTGATCGACCGTCGCGTTGTAAACCTCTGCCCGGCGCGCAAAAGCATCCTGGAATGCCTTCGGGTAGTCACCCATTCGAAACAGGGCATAGATACGCTCGACCAAGCCCACCGAATCTCGGGTTTCCGGCGCGGAGGTTGGGAGAACAACCATATGGGTACAACCGTCATCAATGGCAGGCTTGATGGGCAAGGGCGCCGCCATAAATCCATCGCTGTACTCACGCCCCAGGATGATTTCCCGGTTGTTGGAGAATAATGGCATCGATGCCGAGGCCCGCAAGGCAGACACAAACAGATCCCCAGACAGTTCCCGATTGTCGAACACCCGAACCGTGCCATCTGAGGCATCGGTGGTGGCCACGGCCACATCCACCGGACTTTCTGCCAGTGCACCGGTATCCAGCGGTTTGCCTTTGGTGATCCACTGATCGAAAAGGAAGCCCACATCCATGGGCTCGGAAAGTCGGCGGCGGTCGATAAAATGGCTGTGTCCCGCCAGATTCTGATAGTAGATCGACGTTCCCTGCGCTATCTGGCCAGCCGCCAAATAGGCAACCGTGAGCCCACCGGCCGATGTGCCGTACATGGCATCAAATGTTTCTGCGATCCCCAACTGATCAAGGGCGACTGCCGCAGCGGACCCCAGAATTCCGCGCATCCCGCCACCCTGCACGACCAGACAAAGTTTGTGACCGTCAGATTGGCTCGCTGCCACATATCCACTGGCCTTCCGTGCAGCAATAAGCGCGCGCACTTCGGCATGGCGCTCACCAAGAACATCCCCGTCCTCAACGGCCTGCGCTTCTCGAGCAACTGCAGAACACGCCGCAAGACTCATCATGGTCAGCCCCACAAGGAAGGGAGAGAATTGTCGCACCGTGGAGACGGCGTGGCCAATATTGGAAAATGAAGAAACCATGCGCGCACCGCTCCCAGACGCCGATTGGAAATACCCGCAAAAGTCAGATTCCAACTTACGGCTGTCAAATACAGGTTACAACCTGCCGACCCGGCCGGATATGGCCTTACATGTCGAGTAAAACGCGCAACAGGTCCGCATTGGCCGGATCAGCAGCAAGCGTGCCGCACTCAATCTGGTGGGCGATTTCGACCAGACGCGTGTTGACCGGGGCCGCTCTGTCCAACCCCGTTTGTTCGCGCACGACCACACCGTTGATGTCGTCGACTTCGGCGCGCCGGCCTTTGGTCCAGTCCTGCAGGGTTGTCACCTTGGTGTCGGGCAAGGTCCAGTGGGTCAGCACCGCGTCCAGAAGAACCGTCGCATAGTGATCGGGATCATTTTCTTCGATCCGGGTGTTGCCGAAAATCGGCACCAGATCGTGACCAAGAGCCAAACCGGTGCGCACCGCTTCCCGACCCGAGGCGATCATCACGTCACGTATGCCGGGCAGTTTCACCGCGTCAGCCAGGGGTAGATTCAGGATCGACGAGGGCAGGAACTCGGCGGCGTTGACGATGAGCTTCATCCATTTCGCCGAGCGGATGTCGCCACGGATTTCTACGGCGCCCGCATGCTTGAGAATGTCGGTCACTTCGTGCTCACGTCCGACGGTGGTTTCATCGAAAGCGCCAACCCCGAACCAGGTCCCCGCCGGACCGGTCTGGCGCGTCACCACACCAGGTTCGTACAGTCCGGCCGCGACTTCGATCACCGCACCTATCGTGCGTTCCCGCCCTATGATCGCAGCCACATCATCCATGGTCATGCCGTTTTGCAGGCCAACAACCAGCCCGTCGTTTGCAACCAATGGCTTGATGAGTTCGCAGGCCCAGCGCGTGTCATAGGCCTTCACACCCAGAAACACGATATCGAAGGGCTGCCGCATCGTTGCGACATCGCTGATGTGGAATGCAGCAACCCGTGTGGTCACCGTCCCGTCGGGCATGTCCACGCGCAGTCCGTTTGCGCGCATCGCCTCCACATGGGCAGCCCATGGATCAATGAAGGTGACATCCAGTCCGGCATTGATCATGTCGGCCCCGAAGGCCGCGCCATTCGCGCCGGTCCCGAGGATTGCGATCCGCTTGCCTGACATCACCCGATCCCTGATGGTTGTGGCCATACCTCACCGCCGTCATGCCCGGACTTGATCCGGGCATCCATGGTCAGGCCTCGCATTGATCGTCAGGAAGATAGCCGGGTCAAGCCCGGCTATGACGCTGTCGGAAGAACAACCGTAAACCGCTACTGGTTCATGGTGTCGTAGAAATCGTCGTTGTTCTTGGTCGACTTCATCTTGCCGAGCAGGAACTCCATGCCATCGACCACACCCATCGGGTTGAGGATCCGGCGCAGCACCCACATCTTCGAGAGCGTGCCCTTGTCGACCAGCAGCTCCTCTTTCCGGGTACCGGACTTGGTGATGTCGATGGACGGCCAGGTGCGCTTGTCGGACAGCTTCCGGTCGAGGACGATTTCCGAGTTACCAGTACCCTTGAACTCTTCAAAGATGACCTCGTCCATGCGCGAGCCGGTTTCGATCAGCGCGGTCGAGATGATGGTGAGCGAGCCACCCTCCTCGATGTTACGCGCGGCACCGAAGAAACGCTTGGGGCGCTGCAGCGCGTTGGCATCCACACCACCGGTCAGGACCTTGCCCGAAGACGGTACGACCGTGTTGTAGGCGCGCGCCAGACGCGTGATCGAATCCAGCAGGATCACCACGTCACGCTTGTGCTCGACCAGACGCTTAGCCTTGGCGATCACCATCTCGGCGACCTGCACATGGCGGGTGGCGGGCTCGTCAAAGGTCGAGGAAATGACTTCACCACGCACGGTGCGCTGCATGTCGGTCACTTCTTCGGGGCGCTCGTCGATCAGCAGGACGATCAGATAGATGTCGGGGTGATTGGCCATGATCGCCTTAGCGATATTCTGCATCATCACCGTCTTACCGGTGCGCGGCGGGGCCACCAGAAGCGCGCGCTGACCCATGCCCAGCGGGGCCACAATGTCGATCACACGCAGGCTCGGATCCTTGAACTCGGGGTCCTCGATCTCCAGCTTGATCTTCCGCTCGGGATAGAGCGGTGTGAGATTGTCGAAGTTCACCCGGTGGCGGGTGACGTCCACATCATCAAAATTGACCTTGGTCACCTTCACCAGAGCGAAGTAACGCTCGCCGTCCTTGGGAGAGCGAATTTCACCCTCGACCGTATCGCCGGTGCGCAGGGCAAAGCGACGGACCTGATTGGGGGACACATAGATGTCATCGGGGCCGGGCAGATAGTTGGATTCCGGCGAACGCAGAAAACCGAAGCCGTCCTGCAGAACTTCCAGCACGCCAATGCCGTTGATCGGCGCACCGTCATCGGCGAGGGCCTTCAGGATGGCAAACATCAGATCCTGGGTGCGCAGATTGCTGGCGCCCTCGATCTCGAGTTCTTCGGCGAAAATCAGAAGCTCACCGGGAGTTTTCTGTTTCAGTTGCTGGAGATCCATTGCTTCCATTGTGGAAACCTGTCCTGTGCTGGGAATATAGAAACGACACAGCGGACGCTTGTCGTCGGATTCGGCTGCGAAAACTCGCAGCACGCCGACGTAGAACGCCGGAAGAAAAGAAGAAAATCGCGGAAGCTTGAGCGAATGCTCTTTGTTGTCTTTCTCGCAATTTCATTAGGCACTTAGTGAGCGGGACGCGTCAAGTCAATCCTGATGACAAGAATGCGTCAGACAAATGACTAGAATGGGCGGACAATCACCATGATGACGATGACGATCATCAGCAGGGTCGGGCCTTCATTGGCCCAGCGATAGGTCCTGGTGGACCGGGTATTGGAATCGGCGGCAAACTCCTTGCGCCATCTCCCATAGACATGGTGGATAACCGTCATCGCAGCGACCGCCGCCAGTTTGATCCAGATCCAGCCGGCAGCCCAATCCACGATGCCGGGCGTGGCGAGCAACAAACCGCCGAAAATATACGTCGCGATCATCGCCGGGTTCATGATCGCGCGCAGCAGGCGGCGCTCCATGATCTTGAAGGTTTCAGACTTGTCTGATCCCGGTTGGGCCTCGGCGTGATAGACGAACAGCCGCGGCAGATAGAGCATGCCCGCCATCCAGGAGATCACGGAAATCACATGGATTGATTTGGTCCAGGGATAGGCGGTGAGCAGGAAATCACCCATGGCTCAGGCTCCCGTCGTTGTCCCGACCGGACATTGGGACCATTCCGCGCCACAAATCCGCCCGCCATTTTCACTGCAGATGTCAGATCCCGTCGAAATATTGCCGCGCACCAGCCGGGCAAGACCTGCGATGAAATCGGGATGAACCCCCACAGTCGGCGTGCGCAGATAATTCTTTATGCCGGCGTGATCTGCGACTTCGCGATATTCGATATCGAGTTCGACCAGGGTTTCGGAATGTTCGGACACGAAGGCAATCGGGACCAGAACAATGCTCTTGCCGTCCTTGCCCGCCCGGACAATCTCATCCTCGGTGGATGGGCCGATCCACTCGAGCGGCCCGACCCGGCTCTGATAACAGTTCACCCAGTCCATCTCGCGACCGACGGCGTCCACCACGGCCAGGGTCGATTGCTCAACCTGCCACTGATAGGGATCACCACCGGCCACGATTTTCTTGGGAAGCCCGTGTGCTGAGAAAAGCACCCGGACCGGCGCATCAGCCGGCAGCGAATCCAGCGCTTGCATGATCGAAGATGCGACCGCCGAGACGAAACCTTTTTCGGTGGGATAGCAGCACAATGCAGTCACCGGTACATCCAGCTTGCGGTTGCGTGATTCCATATCCCAGACCCGCATCATCGATCCCACGGTGGTGGTCGAAAACTGCGGGTAAAGTGGCAGCAGGACGATACGATCAGGCTTCTGCGCCATCACTTCGTTCATGGTTTCATGGCAGAAGGGGTGCCAGTACCGCATGGCAACAAAACACCGATAATTCTCGGTCCCGTCCTTGTTGAGTTCCTTTTCCAGCGCTTCGGCCTGGGCGCGCGTGTTGGCCAGCAGCGGTGAGCCCCCACCCAGATGGGCGTAGATCTCGCGGGCAGTCTTGTCGCGGCGTGCAGATACGAGCTTTGCCAGTAACCATCGAAAGGGCTGGGGCAGGGCAAAAATCTTGGGATCGTTGAACAGGTTGAACAGGAACGGTTTGATGTCGTCGGGTTTGTCCGGTCCGCCAAGATTGTAGAGAACAACAGCGGTGGTCATGCGTCCGCCCTCCAGTTGTGAATAATCTCGGCCAGCCGTTCGACATGGGCAGGCGGCGTTTCCTTGTTGATCCCGTGGGCCAGATTAAAAACGAAGGGCGCGCCTTTCAAGCCTTCGAGAACCTCAAGCGCAGCGTCTTCCATTTCCAGACCCCCGGCCAGAAGATAGGCCGGATCCAGATTTCCCTGAACCGGGCATATCGGCTGGATATCGCGTGCCGCTTCAGCAGGCGAGATCGATGAATCCAGCCCAACCGCATCGATCCCGGTTTGCCGGATATAATCCGGCAGTCGGGGACCGATCCCGCGGGCAAATCCGATGATCGGCGTATCGGGTGCCTTGGCCTTCACCGCTGCAACGATACGCGCGGTCGGCCCGCAAACCCAGTTGTCGAACTCGGCGGCAGGGACAGCGCTGGCCCAGGTATCGAACAATTGCAGCGCCTGTGCGCCGGCCTCGACCTGTGCGATGAGATAGGCAGAGGTGGATTCAACCAGCAGATCAAGCAGCGTCGAGAATTCCGAACGATTGGAGATCGCCCAGCTTTTGACTGTGTTGAAATCCCGCGTGCTGCCGCCCTCGATCATGTAGGTCGCAACCGTCCAGGGGGCGCCGGCAAACCCGATCAACGCCACATCGTCGGGCAATTCAGCGCGGACCAGACGAACGGTTTCAAACACCGGTGCCAGATGATCGAGCGTACGCCCCGGATCAAGCGCAGCGAGATCACGCGCGGACTGAACCGGTTCGAGAACAGGCCCCTTGCCTTCGACAAATCCGACGTTTTGCCCGATCGCATGGGGCACTACGAGAATATCTGAAAACAGGATTGCAGCGTCCGGGCGAAACCGTTCGATGGGTTGCAAGGTCACCCGTGCGGCACGATCAGGTGTGTAGCAAAGATCGAGAAATCCATCAGCCTTTGCCCGCACCTCACGATATTCGGGCAGATAGCGCCCAGCCTGACGCATGAACCAGAACGGTGGACGGGGGCCGGTTTTTCCGGCGAGAGTGTCGAGAAACAGATTTGTCACGGGGCGGTTCGGTCGCTGCGGTGGGATGGATCAGGTTGTGAAGTTGGCCGGACTATGGCGAACCAAACTGTTCGATGCATTACAAAAAAAGTTAAAAGAACGTAGTGATAATTTGAACTGACGTTGTAGATGTCCGGTGAATCTCAGGGATAAGTTTGTATCCACATGTTTCTCCCGCAGGATTGGTGGCGCGTGTCGAACAATGTCCGATCCTGTGTGTGTTCTGGCTATCTGACTGTTCTCAAAGCTTTACGTGGCATTCGCTGGTGTGGATCGTATGGCACAAGTCCGGGAACTGATTGTGGGTGATGATGTTGCACCCAGAGGCTGTGAACTTTATCCGCCTCGGGATGACAGGGCTGCTATCGAACGGCATAACGGTGAACAAATTTCGGCGACTGGACAAAGACTTCACTTATCCACCAGTCCAGCGAAACGACCCACAGGCTGATTGGCAATTTTCATGACCGAATCCACCCGATCCCAGGATGCTTTCCATCTTCATCTTGTCTCGGACTCGACCGGCGAAACCATTCGTTCGGTTGCCCGCGCCTGTCTGGCACAATTCGATGATACCAATGTCATCGAACATTTCTGGCCAATGGCACGCACCGCCAAGGCGATGAACCTGGTGCTCGAGGAAATCAGTGAAAATCCAGGCCCGGTGATGTTCACCGTCGTGAACGACAAGCTGGGTGAGCAGCTTGTGCGGGGCTGTCGCCTCCGGCAGGTGCCCTGTATTTCGGTTCTCGACCCGGTGATTGATGCGCTGGGGAACTTTCTGGGGATGGAACCGACCAATGAGATTGGTGGTCAGCACGAACTTGATGCGGCCTATTTCCAGCGTATCGAGGCGATGGACTGGACGCTGTCTCATGATGATGGCCAGCGTGCCCATGAGCTCGAAGGCTCCGATATTGTGCTCATCGGAGTGTCACGCACCTCAAAGACCCCGACATGTCTTTATCTGGCCAATCGGGGGATCAAGGCCGCCAATGTCCCCTGGGTACCGGGAATTCCGCTGCCGCCCGGGCTCGGCAAACTCCAAACCCCGCTTGTGATCGGCCTGACCAATGATCCCAAGCGGCTTGTGGAATTGCGGCGCGCGCGCCTGAACTCCCTGCAGCAGGACGAGGAAACGCCCTATGTTGATTTTGACAAGGTGCGCGCCGAAATCACCGAAGCGCGGCGTTATTTCGCGCGCAACAAATGGCCGGTGATCGATGTGACCCGCCGCTCGATTGAGGAAACATCGGCTGCTATCGTGACCTTGTACAACCGCCGGCTGGAAGAAAAGGGTGAAGCTGCCCTGTCACGGCCAAGCGATGTTCTGTCCTGACATGAATCCCGAGCATCTCCCTCTCGTCCTCGCTTCGGCAAGCGCAGTTCGGACCCAGCTCCTGACTTCGGCTGGTGTGCCCCATATCGTCGCTCCGGCTCATGTGGATGAAGCCAGCGTGCGAGACGCCCTGCTGGCCGAAAAGGCACCCCATTCTGCCATTGCCGAAACTCTGGCTGAACTCAAGGCACAACGGATTTCTCTCGAGCGGGGGGGTGCCACGGTGCTTGGCGCCGATCAGGTCCTGTCCTGCGAAAATGTGCTTTTCGAAAAACCGGCCAGCAAGGATCATGTACGCGAACACCTGACGGCCCTGATGGGAAAGCCCCACACACTTCATACCAGTGCCTGCCTGGTGCGCGACGGAATAGTGCTCTGGCACCGGAGTACCCAGGCCGTACTCCATATGCGTACACTCAGCGATGGGTTCATCACGGGTTATGTTGATGCGGTGGGCGACGTGGTCTGTCAGTCGGTGGGGGCCTATCAACTCGAAGGTGTGGGTGTGCAGCTGTTTTCCCGTATCGAAGGCGATTTTTTCGATATCCTCGGACTCCCGCTGCTGCCGCTTCTGGAATTTTTGCGTGACAACAACATGCTGGAACAATGAGCTCTGCCACCAAACCGCGCTTGCGCGCCGGCGTCATGGGGTGGCCGGTGGCCCATTCCCTTTCTCCCGTCCTGCACGGCCATTGGCTGCAACGCTATGGCATCGACGGCAGCTACGAAGCGTTCCCGGTGCGTCCCGAAGAGCTTCCTGCCGCGATTGCACGATTGCGCGATGAGGGTTTGCGCGGGACAAATCTGACCGTCCCCCACAAGGAAGCGGCCATGGTGCTGGTCGATCATGTGGATGAGACCGCTCGCCGTATCGGGGCTGTGAACACGCTTTTCATGACCGATGATGGCGCCCTGCACGCGACGAACACGGACGCCTACGGACTGATCGAGAATATCCGCGCCGCTGTTCCTGCGGCCCTGGACAACGCTTTCGGGGGACGCCCGGCCGTCGTTCTGGGGGCCGGGGGCGCGGCGCGGGCTGCTGTTGTGGGGCTTGCGGATATCGGGGTTTCGGAGATCCGGATCGTCAATCGCACTGTCGCACGGGCTGAAAGTCTCGCCGACATCGTGGCCGATCAGGACGTGGCGGTTCACGCCCTTCGCTGGGATCAGCGCGACCGGGCTTTGGCAGAATCTGGTCTTCTGGTGAATACGACAACCCTTGGCATGGCGGGTCAGGATGTTCTGGACATCGATCTGGCTGCGTTACCGCCCGATGCGGTGGTCAATGACATTGTCTATGCCCCGCTTGAGACCGGATTGCTGGCAGCCGCGCGGGCGCGCGGGAATCCCGTTGTGGACGGGCTGGGGATGCTGCTCCACCAGGCGCGCGCCGGGTTCCGCGAATGGTTCGGGGTTGATCCCGAAGTTGATGATGACCTGCGCCAAGCCGTTCTGGCGGCGCGGGACCGGGCAACGGGATAGGCGCGCGATGATTGTGCTTGGTCTCACCGGATCGATCGGCATGGGAAAATCCACAGCCGCGAAAATGTTCCGGGCGATGGGTGTACCGGTCCATGATGCCGATGCAACGGTGCACGATCTGATGGCCCATGACCGTCAGGTGCGCGATGAGATTTCCGTGCGCTTTCCCGGCACGGTTTCGGGCGAGGCCGTTGACCGGCAGGCGCTTGGGGCTGCCGTGTTTGGTGACCCGTCGGCCCGGCGTGATCTGGAAGCGATCCTGCACCCGCGCGTACGTCGCGTGGCCGAACGGTTTCTGACCAAACACCGGCTGTTGCGGGCACCGCTGGTCGTCCTCGACATTCCCGTGCTCTACGAAACGGGCGGAGACACACGCGTGGATGCTGTGGTGGTGGTTTCGGCGCCGGCATTTTTGCAGCGCCGCCGCGTGATGGCACGCCCGGGCATGGATGAAAAACGTTTTGCCGGGATCCTGGCCTCGCAGATGCCTGATCGTGAGAAACGCCGCCGCGCGGAGTTTGTCGTGGAGACGGGGCTTGGCAAGGCCTATACTTTCACCAGGTTGAAACGGATTGTCACAGAAATCCGGGCTGCGCAATCTGGCACGCGCAGGATGACCTGACGGCACTTTTCAGAAACGAGCCGCGGCATGCGCGAAATTGTTCTCGATACCGAAACCACTGGTCTTGATCCCGCAAACGGGGATCGGGTTGTCGAGATTGGCTGTGTGGAAACCATGCACCACATCGCGACCGGTGAGAGCTTTCACGTCTATATCAATCCCGAACGCGACATGCCGCAGGAAGCCTTCAACGTACACGGGTTGAGCGAGGAATTTCTGTCGGACAAGCCGGTTTTTGCCGAAATCATCGGGGATTTCATGGCGTTCATCGGGGATGCGCCGCTGGTCATTCACAATGCCGAATTCGACATGCGGTTCCTGAATGCGGAGTTCAAGAAACTTGGGCGGCCGCTCCTGCCCCGTGAGCGTGCGATTGATACCGTGGCGATGGCGCGCCGCAAATTCCCCGGCGCGCAGGCCAATCTGGATGCGCTCTGTCGCCGGTTCGAGATCGACCTGTCACGCCGCGACAAGCATGGGGCATTGCTCGATGCCGAGCTGCTTGCCGATGTCTATCTGCAACTCTGTGGCGGGTTGCAGCCGGGCCTCGAACTGGCGGGCAGTGAAGCCCAGTCCAACAGCCCGGTGATCATCCAGCGCCAGGCGCGCCCCCCGCGGGCACATGCGCCCAGCCCCGAAGAACTGAACGCCCATGCCACGCTGGTGGAAGCCCTGAATGAGCCGGTCTGGAAGACCAGCGAAAGCTAGTTTCTAGAGTTCGAACTCGAACTTCTTGCCATCATCCTTGCCGTTGCCGCTTTCGGGCGCGGCTGCCGGTGCGCCCGAAGCGGGCGCGCCACCGGCGGCACCCTGTTCGGCCTGCGCCTGCGCGGCGCGCTGCTGATAGAGCGCAACGAAGTCGATCGGCTGGATGAGCAAGGGCGGAAAACCGCCATCGCGAACGGCGTCGGCCACAATCGCACGAGCAAACGGAAACAGCTGGCGCGGCGCTTCAATATAGACCAGAGGCGCCAGATATTCCTCGGGTACCTCGCCGATGGAGAAGATTCCGGCATAGGCGATTTCGACAATGAACAGGGCGGTCTCACCCGAGGTACCTTCCGCGCGCAGGGACAGGGTGACCTCGAACGCCTTTTCGGCGATCTGGTTGGCGTTCACGTCAATGGCGATCTGGACGTTGGGTTCGCCCTGCTGCTGCGAGAGCGACTGCGGCGCGTTCGGGTTCTCGAAGGAGAGATCCTTCACATACTGGGCATTGACCAGCATCATCGGCTTGCCATCGGGGGTCGATGTCCCGCCGGCGGTGGGGTCGGTCGGTGCTGCAGTTTGATCGCTCATGGCGTTATCCGTCTCTTGTCATATCGTTCGCAGTTGAATTGGAGCACTGGCTAACATGCCCGAAGGTTGACGACAACCACACGACCGGTCTGCTGATGTCACCTGGAAGGCTCAGTCACGCCCGCCGAGGCGGGGTGTTCTGCCATTGCGGTAGCGGTCATCATTGTCGTCATCATCATCGTCCCGTGCGACCCCGAACTCCTCGCCATCAATGACCGGTCCGCCGCCGGGGCGGCGCGCGCCGCCCCTCGGTCCATGTGGCCCGCGTGGCCCGCGCGGGTTGGGTCCTGCCCCGGACACGGAAAAATGAACACCCTTCGATCGTTCCAGAAGTTTCCAGAGAAACCGGCCCAGAACGGCCCGCATCGGCGGGATCAGCAGTGCAAAGCCAAGGGCATCGGTCAGAAACCCCGGGGTGAGCAGCAGGACGCCACCCACGAGAAGGCAGAAGCCATTGAAGATTTCGCGCAGTGGCAGCCGGTCTTCGCCGATCTCGGCCTGGGCACGGGCCAGGGTGGCGAGGCCCTGCTGCCGCAGCATGGTCATGCCAATGAAGGCGGTCAGGATCACCAGGGCGATGGTCGGCCAGACACCGATCCACCCCCCGACTTCGATGAACAGGAAGATTTCGATCAGCGGGATGCCAATGAACAATCCGAGAATTACGAGCGGCATTCTTGTTCTTTCATGCAGTTACCCCTATCTAGATACTATCAGTGACCTGCGACCGGTTGACCGGCGCGTGCTATTCCGAAATGGCCCCGACGTATTTCCGCGTTAGCTATATATAGGGTGGCGACAACAAATTGGGACGGATCGCGGCGTGAAATTCATCGACATCATCATTCTTGCGATGATTGCGGCATTTTTGGTGTACCGCCTGCGCAATGTTTTGGGCAAGCGGACCGGCAATGAGCGGCCACCGCAAAACCCCTATGGCCCCCGTGAAGAGGCCACCCCCCTGCCGCGTGAGGCGAATGACGATGATACGGTCGTCGCGCTTCCCGGACACAGTGTGGCGGACGACATCCCCGCAGACAGTCCGGCTGCCGATGGCCTGAAAGCCATCCGCAAGGCCGAAGGCAGTTTTTCGGTGGAGGAATTCAACGAAGGCGCGCGTTTTGCCTTCGACATGATCGTGACCTCCTTTGCCAATGGCGACCGGGACACCTTGCGTCCGCTGCTCAGCGATGAGGTTTACGAGAATTTTGCCGGTGCGATCGATGCACGCGAAGCCAATGACGAGACAATGGAAATGACCCTGGTCGGGATTCGCGACGCCGATATCATCGAAGCGAACATGGATGGCCGCGTGGCCTTCGTGTCGGTGAAGTTCGTGACCGAACAGATCGAGGTCGTGCGCGACAAGGCGGGCGAACCGATTTCGGGCGATCCCGGCAAGGTGACAACGGTCACCGACATCTGGACCTTTGCGCGCAACACCCGCTCGCGCAATCCGAACTGGACCCTGGTTGCCACCGAAGCACCGAACTGATCCTTGAACCGCACCGCGCGCCTTCTTCTGATCGCGGGCCTGATGGGATTGGCTGCTTGCGACCAGACCGAAGAACCCAAGGCCCCTGAGCCTGCCGTGACCTATACACCGGTCACGTTCAGCAGTGTTCCCGGCTGGGATACCGACAATATGGCCGAAGCGCTGCTCGCGTGGCGGCACTCCTGCCGCCGGATTCTGGGTTTCGAACCCGCCCGGGAACTTGGCCCGGAGGCGGGCACGGCGGGTGACTGGAAGGATGCGTGCGAGCAGATCACCACCCTGCCCGACGGGGATACGGCTGGCCTGCGTGACTTTCTCGAGCAGAATTTCGTGGCCCTCCACGTGACCGGCCCCGACGATCCGCCTGGTCTGTTCACCGGCTATTTCGAGCCGATCCTGGATGCCGCCCGAACGAAATCCGATGATTTTGCCGAACCGATCTATGCCCTTCCCGAAGACCACGTCACGGTAAATCTCGGCGCCTTCGACCCTGCCCTCAAGGGCAAGGCGGTGGTGGGTCGTGTCGAGGACCGGAAGCTGGTACCCTATCGCGAGCGTGGCGAAATCGATGCCGGGGCCATCACGGACAAGGCCCAAACCCTGTTCTGGGCGCGTGACCCGCTTGATGTCTTCATCCTGCAGGTTCAGGGCTCGGGCATTGTGGCCCTGCCCGACGGCACCCAGCAGCGCATCGGCTTTGCCGGGCATAACGGCCATGGTTACGGCTCGCTGGGCCGCTGGCTGATCGATCAGGGTGAGCTCCAGCCCAACCGGGCCACCTGGGAAGATATCCGCGGCTGGCTGGAATCCAATCCCGACCGCGCCCGTGCCGCGCTCGCGGTCAACCGGCGTTATATCTTCTTCCGGGAACTCGACGGCGAGGGCCCGCTGGGGGCCGCAGGCGTGCTGCTGACCGCCGAACGGTCCATGGCCGTGGACACCGAACATGTCCCGCTCAACGTCCCCGTCTGGCTGGATATCGCCCATCCCGACGGGAAAACCCGGCTGCAGCGCCTGATGCTCGCCCAGGATGTGGGCAGCGCGATCAAGGGCGTGGTGCGCGGCGACTTCTACTGGGGCACCGGCCGCCCCGCGCTGGACAAGGCCGGCCGCATGAAAAGCACCGGGCGTTACTACATGCTTGTTCCCAGGACGCTGATTCCCGCGAGTTGAAGTCGTTGCTTTCTTTCTTGCGTCATGGCCGGACTTGTTCCGGCCATCCATGTCGGTGTGCCGCGTGCGATCATCGAGGGGTTGATGAACGGTGATGCCCGCGCGTTGATTTTACCATCATTGCGAGGCGCATCGCGACGACGCAATCCAGGTGTTCCGCGTGTCAGCTCTGGGTAGCGTCGGCCTCCGGCCTTGCAATGACAACAGTTGGCTGGGGTAGGCCCCGCTCTCTATCGTCATGCCCGCGCAGGCGGGTATCCATTGCCACCAACATTCCGAAAGGCAATCGCCTGCGTAAATGGGTTCGCGCCTGCGCGGGAACGACGACTTGAGAAGTTCGCAAGTGATGGCCCAGTCCCGCTTGGGCGCGCTGCAAAATGTGCTAAACAGGGGTCGAAACTCGAGGAGTGTGCCATGAGCGAAGCCCCGCGCGTCGCCCTTTTTGTGACCTGTCTGGTCGATCTGTTCCGCCCCAGTGTCGGCTTTGCCGCCGTCAAGCTGATGCAGGATGCCGGCTGCACCGTGGAGGTGCCCGAAGCGCAGACCTGCTGCGGCCAGCCCGCCTACAATTCCGGTGACCGCAAGGACACGATTGCGATTGCCAAACAGGTGATCGCGGCCTTCGAGGGTTACGATTATGTGGTGGCGCCGTCGGGTTCGTGCGCGGGCATGATCATGAAGCACTACCCCGAACTGTTCGAGAATGACCCGGCCTGGGCCGCGCGCGCGGAGGATCTTTCCTCGCGCACCCATGAGCTGGTCTCCTTCCTGGCCGATGTCCTGAAAATCGAGCATGTGGATGCCGCCTTTGACGGCACGGTGACCTATCACGACAGCTGCTCGGGTCTGCGCGAACTGGGCATCCACGATCAGCCCCGCAAGCTGCTGACCGATATAGACGGGCTGCATCTGCGCGAATTGCCCGATGCGAATGTCTGCTGCGGGTTCGGCGGAACCTTCTGTGTGAAATATCCCGATATCTCCAACCGGATGGTCAGCAACAAGGCCGATCTGATTGTGGAGACTGGCGCCGAAACCCTGCTGGCCGGTGATATGGGCTGCCTGATGAACATGGCCGGCAAGCTGCAGCGCAACGGGGCCAATGTTCGTGTCCGGCACGTGGCCGAGGTTCTGGCCGGGATGTCCGATATACCGGCCATCGGCGAAGCGCCGGGCGATGGAGTGAAGTCATGAAGGTCTCGACCACGCGCAATTTCAAGGCCAATGCCGCCGAACAGCTCGCCAATGAAACCCTTCGGGCCGCCCTGACCAAGAGCAAGGGACACTTCACCGACAGCCGGGCGATTGCCGCAGAAAACCTGCCGGAGTTCGAAGACCTTCGCGACCAGTCGCGCGACATCAAGGATCACACTATCGAGAATCTGGACTTCTATCTGGAGGCCTATGAAGCACGCGTGAAGGAATCCGGCGGTCACGTGCATTGGGCGCGCACGGCCGAAGACGCGCGCAATATCGTTCTCGAGATCTGCAAGTCGGTTGACGCCAAGGCCGTCAACAAGGGCAAGTCGATGATCTCGGAAGAATGCGCGATCAACGAGATGCTGGAAGAAAACGGAATCCGCGCGGTCGAGACCGATCTGGGCGAATACATCATCCAGCTGCGCGGCGAGACGCCGAGCCACATCATCGCGCCCGCCGTTCACCTGACCAAGGGACAGGTCGAGGAAAGCTTCCGCGCGAACCACACCCATCTCGATCCGGACCGGATTCTCGAAGAGCCGCCCACACTGCTCGATGAAGCGCGCACGATCCTGCGCCAGAAATATTTCGAGGCCGAAGTCGGTATGACCGGCGCGAACCTTCTGGTGGCCGAAACCGGCTCCTCGATCATCGTCACCAATGAAGGCAACGGCGATCTTTCCCAGCTGATCCCCAAAGTGCATATCGTGCTGGCGAGCATCGAGAAGATCGTGCCCACGCTCGAAGATGCCGCGACGATCCTGCGCGTGCTTGCGCGCTCGGCAACGGGTCAGGAATTCTCCAGCTACACGACGGTGTCCACCGGCCCGAAACGCGAAGGCGATCCCGATGGCCCGGAGGAATACCATGTGATCCTTCTGGACAATGGCCGGACAGACATGATCGGCACCGAGTTCCAGGAGATGCTGCGCTGCATCCGCTGCGGCGCCTGCATGAACCATTGCCCGGTCTATCAGTCGGTCGGCGGACACGCCTATGGCTGGGTCTATCCCGGCCCGATGGGGTCCGTGCTGTCGCCGGGTCTGCTGGGTGTGGACGAAGCCGGGCATTTGCCCAACGCCTCGACCTTCTGCGGGCGTTGCGAGGAAGTCTGCCCGGTTCGCATTCCCTTGCCCAAGCTGATGCGCAACTGGCGTGAACAGGAATTCGAGAAACATCTTTCGCCCGGTGCCGTGCGTGTCGGTCTGGGGCTGTGGTCTTTCTTTGCGCGGCACCCCAAGCTGTATCAGTTGGCAACCGGTATCCAGATGCGTGTGCTTGCCCGCGCCGGTCGTGCGCGGGGGCGTCTGTCCTCGGTGCCGCTCGCCAAGGGCTGGACCAAGTATCGCGACCTGCCCGCGCCCGAGGGCCGCACCTTCCAGTCGCGCTGGAAATCCGGGGAGCGCCCGCAATGAGCGACAATCGCGAAACCGTTCTCTCATCCCTGCGCCGCGCGCTCGGACGTTCGGGACCCGTGGATGACGACACGGCCACCAAGCTGCGCGCGCGCATGGTCGGGCATGCCCGCAACACGGTGCCCGCGCGCACCGCGCTGGATGACGCGGGGCTGGTCGAACTGTTCGAGACCATGGCCAAAAAGGTTCACGCCACGGTTGCCCATGTTCCGAACATGTCGGACGTGCCCGGTGCGGTCGGTGACTATCTGCGCGGTGAAAACCTGCCTTCGGAAATCGTGATGGCGCCCGATGTGACTCTCGATGCGGCACCCTGGGAAGAGAACGCCCTGCTGGAAATCCGGCGCGGTGTCCCCGTGGAATCCGATCAGGTGAGCGTGACTTCGGCACCGGCTGCGGTGGCCGAGACCGGCACGCTTGCCATGTTCTCCGGACCTTCGCATCCCTCGACGCTCAACTTCATTCCCGAGACCCATGTGGTCGTTCTGCCCAAGGGCCGGGTGGTCAAATCCTACGAGGATGTCTGGGATGCGATCCGCGCCCAGGCGGCCGATCCGGAATCGGGCCGCGACGGCCAGCTGCCCCGCACGGTGAATTTCATCACGGGCCCGTCGCGCTCGGGCGATATCGAGCAGACGCTTTTGCTCGGCGCGCATGGTCCCCGGCGGCTGCATATCGTGATCGTCGACGGCGAATGACCCTTCGGAGAAGCTGATGGCCGCAGGTCCCGATGACGATGACGAGGACCTGTTTCGCTGGGTCTTTGCCGATGCAAAACCGCTGAAGAAAAAACGTCCGTTCCCCGAGCACCCGGCTGCAAAGGCCGGGCGCAAGGTCGCAGCGAAAACACCTCCCGACAAGAAAGCTGCCGGACGACCTGCCCCGCGGGCTCCCGTGGCCGCTGCGCCCGCACCCAAACCCGCGCGGGCCCTTGCAGCGGGGGATTACACCGGCATGGACCGCCGGACCGCCGACCGGTTCCGCAAGGGCAAGATGGCGATCGAGGGCCGGCTCGATCTGCACGGCATGTATCAGGATGCCGCCCATGCCGCGCTGAATGATTTTATACTCGCAAGCGCCGCGCAGGGCCGGCGCAAGGTGCTGGTCATCACCGGGCGCGGATCGCGGGAAGGCACGGGCGTGCTACGCGAGCGCCTGCCCCAGTGGCTCAACCAGGCGCCCTGTCGCGATCATGTCGTGTCGTTCACCGGCGCCCGGCCCCAGCATGGTCGCGATGGCGCGTTCTATGTGTTGCTGCGCCGCAAGCGGGGGGATGCGGCATGACACCCTTCGGCGCAAAGGTTCGTGCGCTGCGCGCGGATCGCAAGATCACCCTCAAGCAGATGGCGGCTGATCTGGAATTGTCGGAAGCCTATCTCTCGACGCTCGAACACGGCCATCGGGGCCGCCCGTCCGAAGCGCTCGTCGTGCAGATCTGTGAATACTTCCACCTGATCTGGGATGACTACGAGGAGATGCACCGCCTCGCCGCGATCTCCCACCCCAAGGTTACCGTCGAAACCTCCGGCCTGACCCCGGCCCACACTGAACTCGCCAACACTCTGTCCGAAAAAATCCGCGACCTCCCCGAACAGGACGCCATCGCGTTACTCGCCCGCCTGCGCGGGGATTTGTATTAGGGGCGGATGTAATGGGATTCGATGCCAAATCGGTATTTGTCGGAATTTTGATAATGTTCCCGTGGATTGTGTGGGGCGTTGTTGAGTATCGCGAATGGCGAAAGGAAAAGAAATCTGGGGAAACCAATAGGTCGTATATTTCTTGGCACAATGAAAGGAAACTGCGCCCCTGGTTTGGCAAGGAGCCTTTCAAGCAGGGCTTAATCTCCGGACTCGGATATTTTATTTTGTGGGTGATTTGGGCCGGTTTTGTCTCTTTGATTTTTGAGTGACCCGCGAGCGATTTATTCGCATCCCGGGCTCAGCTCAGGGTGTCATAAAGATCATTCTATTCGAGGGTTTGCACCAAAGCGGGGTCGTCATGCCCACGCAGGCGGGCATCCATAGACACGGTTCAGACCGGTCATACGGTAGTGTTTATGGACTCCCGCCTGCGCGGGAGTGACGAAGAGTGAAAATCGCCTAGTCGTCGAACAGCATTGCCACGCAGCGGATCCAGCCGCCGGATGCGCCTTTGATCTTGTAGGGCATGCAGCTGACCATGAAGCCGTGATCGGGAAGCGTCTCGAGGTGGAGCAGCTTTTCCATGTGGCAATAGGGCTGCTCGATCCCGGCCCAGTGGCCCTGCCAGACGGCGAGGGCGTCCTTGTCCTTCGCATAGGTTTCCTGCTGCAGCGAGAAGGGTGCGTCCCAGCCCCAGGCATCAATGCCGGTCACCCGGACACCGTGTTCCTGGGTCAGGTAAAGGGTGGCCTCCCGGCCCATGCCGATGCCGCTGCTCAGATATTTTTCGGTGCCGTAATTCTCGCTGGCCTTGGTGTTCACCAGAACGATGTCGAGGGGCTGCAGATCGTAATTGATGCGCTTGAGTTCGGCTTCCACGTCATCGGGCTGGACGATATAGCCGTCGGGGAAATGACGGAAATCGAGTTTCACGCCGGGCCGGTAGAACCAGTCGAGCGGCAGCTCGTCGATGGTCTTCATCCGGTTCCCGTCCTTGTCATGGGAATGGTAGTGCCAGGGGGCGTCGATATGGGTGCCGTTATGAGTGGTCAGGGTGACGACCTCCCAGGCCCAGCCTTCGCCGTCCGGCAGGTCGACCGCGCGCATCCCGGGGAAAAAACTGGCCATCGCATCGGCATTGGCCTTCTGGTCGATATACTCGATTTTCGGGCGCATGATTTCCGGGTCGACAATCGTGTCGTTGTCGAGCGGCATGGACAGGTCGATGACTTGTTTTGGTATTTGCATGGTGGCGTTCCCCTGAATGGATCTTCTGTGGCGTGTTTTTGGTTGGCGACAGTTTACGACGCTCCGCGCTGCGGGGGAACTGGTGATCGGCCGATTTGAAGCACAGCCGGAATCAAACGTCATTGCGAGGCGGCCGTTCGGCCAACGATGCAATCCAGTCTTGCGGGTATCTCGGCTCTGGATTGCTTCGGCCTTGCGGGCCTCGCAATGACGGCGGAAAGGAGCCCTAAAGAATGAACTTCGACAGGTCGGCGTTCTTCGACAGTTCTTCGAGCTGTTCGCGGACCATGGCTTCGTCGATGGTGATTTCCTCGCCATCCCGGTCCGGGGCGGTGAAGCTGATATCCTCGAGCAGGCGTTCGAGCAATGTGTGGAGGCGGCGCGCGCCGATATTCTCGACCGACTGGTTGATCTCGGCCGAAAGCTCCGCGATTGCGTCGATGGCGCCCTCGGTGAAGTCCAGGGTGATGCCCTCGGTGCCCATCAGGGCGACATACTGGCGGATCAGGCTGTTTTCGGGCTCGCGCAGGATGCGTCCGAAATCTTCACGGGTCAGGGCGCTCAACTCCACCCGGATGGGCAGACGACCCTGCAGTTCGGGCAGCAGGTCCGATGGCTTGGCCAGATGGAACGCGCCCGAGGCGATGAACAGGATGTGGTCGGTCTTCACCGCGCCGTATTTGGTAGCCACAGTGGTGCCTTCGATCAGCGGCAGCAGGTCGCGCTGGACCCCTTCCCGGCTGACATCGCCACCCTGCCGGTCGCTGCGCGCGGTGATCTTGTCGATCTCGTCGAGGAAGACGATGCCGTTATCCTCGACCGCTTTCAGCGCCTCCTGCACGACTTTGTCGTCATCGAGCAGCTTGTCGGCCTCATCGGCCAGCAGCACTTCATAGCTTTCCAGAACCGTCATGCGGCGCGATTTGGTCTGCTGTCCGAACGCTTTGCCGAGCATGTCGTTCAGGTTGATCATGCCCATCTGGCCCCCCGGCATGCCCGGGATGTCCATGGTCGGCAGTTGCATGCCGCCCGCATCGGCGACCTGAATCTCGATTTCCTTGTCGTCGAGATCACCGGCGCGAAGCTTGGCCTGAAACGAAGCCCGCGTGGCCTCGCTGGCGTTCTCTCCCACCAGCGCATCGAGCACGCGCTTTTCGGCATTGAGTTCGGCCTGGGCCTTCACTTCCTTGCGACGGGATTCCTTGGTGATCAGGATCGCCTGCTCGACCAGATCGCGGACGATGGATTCCACGTCCCGGCCGACATAGCCGACCTCGGTGAATTTGGTGGCTTCGATCTTGATGAAGGGCGCGTTGGCCAGCTTGGCGAGGCGCCGGGAGATTTCGGTTTTGCCGACCCCGGTGGGACCGACCATCAGGATGTTCTTGGGCAGGACCTCTTCGCGCAAATCATCGGGCAGCTGCTGGCGCCGCCAGCGGTTGCGGAGGGCAATGGCGACGGCGCGCTTGGCGTCGTTCTGGCCGACGATGAAGCGATCAAGCTCGGAAACGATTTCGCGCGGAGAAAAATTGGTCATGAAATGCCTAGAGACTCTCGATGGTCAGGTTGGTGTTCGTGTAGACGCAGATATCGGCTGCGATCCCCATCGCCTTCTCGGCGACCTGGCGGGCGTCGAGCCGGTCGTCGTCAATCAATGCGCGGGCTGCGGCCAGTGCATAATTGCCGCCCGATCCGATCGCAATGATCCCGTCATCGGGTTCGAGCACGTCACCGGTTCCGGTCAGCACCAGCGAGGCGTCCTTGCTCGCTACGGCCATCATGGCTTCCAGCCGACGCAGGTAGCGATCCGTCCGCCAGTCCTTCGCCAGTTCGACGCAGGCGCGGACAAGCTGGCCGGGGTGGCTTTCAAGTTTGGCTTCCAGGCGCTCGAACAGGGTCATGGCGTCGGCGGTCGCGCCGGCAAAACCCGCGATCACACTGCCATCGCCAAGCGGGCGCACCTTGCGGGCGGTGGCCTTGATGACCGTCTGGCCGAGGGTCACCTGCCCGTCCCCGGCGATCACCACGCTGTTGCCCTTGCGGATCGACAGGATTGTTGTGCCGTGCCAGGACGGGATGCGGTCGTCGTATTGGGATGCGTTCATGGCTGGGTCCGATCTGTGCGGGCGTCTTCCGGTATGAGAGCGAGTCCTGCCGCATCCGGGCAGACGGCGCAATGGCCGCGCTTTGTCAGGTGTTGCGGTGTCAGGTGTTACGGTCGGTTGTCATTTGGGGTCCCGGCCCCGGGGTTCAAGGGCTGATGCGACCCGTGCCTTGTCTGCGCGGCGCCGTTGCGGTGCCGGTCAGGGCGTGATTTCGATCACGAAACGGAACGGTGAATCCGACCCGCCGGCGATGATCTCGTTCTCGCCGATGTGAAGCGCCACGGCGTTCAGCGGCTCCTCGATCCCGATCCGCAGGCCATTGACCACGGTGCCGAGCTGGCTGCCCACATCGCGGATCATCAGGGCATTGTGGCCGCGCTCGATCACGAAATGACTGCGCGAAAGGTTGTAGGGTTTGGTGTCGGGGAACATCAGCGCGATTTCGGTGCGCGGCGACTGCTCGCCGCGCAGGGGTTTGCGCCCGACCCCGAAGGGCATCTTCGTGATGTCCAGGCCGCGGCGCGACAGGCCGGCACGGGTCTCGCTGCTGGCCGGTTTCAGGCGGACTTCCGACCACTCGCCCTCCCGCGCCACAGGACCCTCGTGATCGACGGGAACCGTATTGCGTTCCGCTCTCGGGACAAGGTCTAGACGGGATAGCATGGCCGAGGCCGCTTCACGCACCAGGTCCGGGTTCCGGCTGAGCTGCGCCGAGACGCTGGCCCGATCAATGCCCACCGCCTCGACGGGGCCTTTTGCGACGGCGCTGTATTCCTGCCCACCTCCGAACAAAAGGCTGACCGCGCCAAGCACGGCGCCCTGCCCGGCCTGTTCAATGAGCGTACCAAGGTCGTTTCTCAGCTCGACAAGGCCGGACAAAATGACGAACCCAACTTCGTGGTCTGTCCCCGCTGCGAGCAGGGTTTCACCATCGGAAAAGCTTCGTGTGCGGGCGGGCAGGTTCGTCATGGCCGGATGACATCGTCGCAAGGGGATGAACAGAATGCCCATGATGGCCAAATTTGAGCGATCCGCCAATCGTCTTCCGGTGTGGCGTCTGCGCCCCGTGCCTGCTATCTAGGCGCCGCGTTCGGCCCAACACCGATCTGCAGGAGCGAATGATGAGCGTCGACAAGCAAGCCGCGCAAAACAACGGTGACCCGCGCGTTGCCGAAGTCGTGCGAACGACCAAGGAAACGGATATCAGCGCCAGGGTGAACCTTGACGGGACCGGGGCCTATGACATCGAAACCGGCATCGGTTTTCTCGATCACATGCTGGAGCAGCTTTCGCGGCACAGCCTGATCGACCTGACGGTACGCGCGAAAGGTGATCTGCACATCGATTTTCACCACACGACCGAGGATTCCGGTTATGCGGTGGGCGAGGCGATCAGCCTGGCTTTGGGTGATCGTCGCGGTATCCGCCGGTATGGCGACGCGCTGGTGCCGATGGATGAAACCCTCACACGGGTCGCGCTCGACGCCTCGAACCGGCCTTTTCTGGTCTGGAAGGTCCCGTTCACACGCCCGAAACTGGGTGAAATGGACACCGAACTGTTCCAGGAATGGTATCGGGCCTTTGCCCAGTCTGCGGGCCTGACCCTGCATGTCGAAACGCTTTATGGTGAAAACAATCACCACATGATCGAGTCCTGCTACAAGGGGCTGGCCCGGGCCTTGCGCATTGCCGTGGAAATTGATCCCCGCCGGCGCGATGATGTGCCGTCGACAAAGGGTGTTCTCGGCGGCTCTATGGCCGGGTAGTGGTGCCCTGCACTCGGGAAACCGGGTTTTTCAAGGTGTGTGAAACATGACGGAATCCGCCAGGACGACCGGTGATGCTGCGGCGCGGCGCGATGATGCGACGCCGGGGGCGCTCCCCACATTGTTCAACACTACCCGGTATGGCTTTTTTGTAAGGTGGCGTAAATCGATCGTCGATCGCATGGTTGCGGCCCGGTCACGTCGCGCGAAAAAGACCCTTCAGAAGAATACCGAGCTCTGGCGTCTGATGACCGAGGCGGCTGCCGGTACGGCCGTGACCGGTGCGTCATACTCGGACTACCTGACTCTCTATGAGCAGGTTAAGGCATTCAAACCAAAAGAAATATTGGAATGCGGGACGGGTATTACCACGGTTGTCCTGGCGCAAGCACTACTTGAGAATGCCCGCGAGAATGGGGGCAAACCCGGGCGTGTGACATCCATGGAAGATGACCGCGCCTGGTTTGAAGTGGCCGGGTCGCGCCTGCCCGCGGGTGTGGCGCCGGTGGTTGATCTGGTTCATAGCCCGAAAGTGGACGGGTTCTACAAATGCTTTCGCGGGGTGATGTATGAAACACTACCCGACCGTGCCTACGACTTCATCTTTTCCGACGGCCCGGATCGCCATTCCCCGATGAATGGCGACAAGCTGTTCAACCTGGATCTCATCAACGTGGTCCGCCGGTCAGAGCACCCGGTTCGTGCGGTTGTGGACAACCACTACCTGACCTTCTACATCCTGCAGAAGGTCTTTGGGGTCGAATTGGCCCGATACAGCGTCAGTCACAAGCTTATGTTTGTCGGCCCGGTGACCAAGGATGATGTACGATTCCTCAAGAAGGAATCGTTTTTGCCGGATTTGCGCCTGTTCGGGACCACCGAACTGAAACTGCGCATGGCGCGCGAAGACTGGTTCTAGGGGCTGATCACGATGGCAAAGAATATCTATACCGTCCACGCACGCAGCTGGTCGCCAGCCAGCGATGGTGACGCGGTCTTCATCAAGGAAGGGTTCTGCTGGCCGGGCTTTATCTTCGGGCCAATCTGGGCCCTGTGGTTCGGCATGTGGCGAACGGCGATTTCCCTTTTTGTCCTGTCCGTAGTGATCTCAGGCATTGTGGTAGTGGTTGGTATTACGGATGGTGCCGAACTCGCGGTGACATTGGCCTTGCAGGTGATAGTAGGGCTTTGGGGGAACGACTGGCGCCGGTATGTCCTGGCCCGGCGTGACTTTGCCGAACGGGGTGTGGTCTCGGGGCGGAAACTGGCCGATGCGGAACGCCACTACTTTGCCGGAGGGCGCTGATCCATGGAAACCGTTGCCATCATCGATTACGGGTCAGGCAATTTGCGCTCGGCTGCAAAGGCCTTTGAGCGCATGGCACGGGAAAGTGAGCTGGACCGCAAGATTGTCGTCACAGATGCACCGGACATCGTCGCCCATGCCGACCGTGTGGTACTGCCGGGTGTCGGGGCGTTTCGTGATTGCCGCAAGGGACTGGAAGCACGTTCGGGCATGATCGAGGCGCTTGAGGAGGTTGTCCGGGTCAAGGCGCAGCCGTTCCTGGGGATTTGCGTAGGTATGCAACTGATGGCCACACGAGGTCTCGAACACGGTATGACCTACGGTTTTGGCTGGATACCCGGCGATGTGGTGGCAATTGAACCCGATGATGCGGCGCTCAAGATCCCGCATATGGGCTGGAACGAGCTCGAAATCCCGGAGCCGGCGCACCCCCTGCTCTCGGGGTTCGGCGTCACTCCGCCCCATGCCTATTTCGTCCATAGTTATCATCTGGCTGCAGATCACCCCGACGACGTTCTGGCCCGTGTCGAATATGGTGGTTCGATCACAGCAGCTGTCGGACGGGACAACATGATCGGGACGCAATTTCACCCCGAAAAAAGCCAGGCGACGGGGCTCGCGCTGATCTCGGCGTTCCTGCGATGGACGCCATGAGCGAGACCAAGGTCGAGCGGCTTGCGGAATTTCGCGGCAACGATCTCGCCGATCTTTGTGATGCGGCCGAGGACGCGATCGTGGCGGGCGGGGGATTTGGCTGGCTGCAACCGCCGCGCCGCGAGATCATGGAGGCCTATTGGCGCGGGACACTACTTGTGCCGGGACGCACCGTTTTTGTCGGTCGCCTCGATGGCGTGATTGCGGGAGCCGCCCAGCTGACCCGGCCGCGCCCCAATGCCGAAGCCCAGTCCTTTGCGGTCCAGGTGTCGACCTTTTTCATGGCCCCCTGGGCGCGTGGTCATGGTCTGGCGCCGGCGATACTGGACGCCTGTGAAGATCTTGCCCGGCGTGAGGCCTATACGGTTCTCAATCTGAGTGTCCGCGAAACCCAGGAGCGCGCCATTCAAATCTTCGAGGAAAGCGGCTATGTCCAGTGGGGGACCCATCCCAAATACGAACGTTTCGGTGGTGAGTACATCGCCGGTTTCTATTACATGAAAGACCTGTAGGCGCGATTTACGATGATTCTGTTCCCTGCCATTGACCTGAAAGACGCTGCCTGCGTTCGCCTGCTGCGCGGCGACATGGACGCGGCAACCGTGTTCAACGATAGCCCCGCCGATCAGGCCCGGGCCTTTGTCGAGGCCGGTACCGACTGGCTGCACATGGTGGATCTGAACGGCGCCTTTGACGGGGTCTCGGTCAACGGGGATGCCGTGCGGGCAATTCTGGATGTAACCCGCGGTGCGAATGTGAAGGTACAACTCGGCGGTGGTATCCGGACCCGCGACCATGTCGCGGCCTGGCTGGCCGACGGGATTGATCGCGTCATACTTGGTACGGCGGCGGTCAAGGACCCCGAGCTGGTGATTTCATCATGCCGCGAGTTCCCGGGGCGCATCGCGGTCGGGATTGATGCGCGCGGTGGCCGGGTGGCGGTCGAGGGCTGGGCGGAGACTTCGGATCTGGCCGCCGATGAACTGGCACGACGGTTCGCCGATGTGGGCGTGGCGGCGATCATCTACACCGATATCGACCGGGACGGCGCGATGGAAGGGCCGAATGTGGGCGCCACCGTGGCGCTCGCCGAAGCCGTTGATATTCCGGTGATCGCCTCGGGCGGCGTCTCGTCTCTCGAAGATGTGGAGGCGTTCCTGCCTTATGCGGATCGCGGTATCGCTGGCGTGATCTCCGGGCGGGCGATCTATGACGGGCGCATCGATCTGGCTGCCGCTCTGGCCCGTCTGCGCGAGGCCCCCTGATGCTTAAGGTCCGCATCATTCCCTGCCTCGACGTCAAGGATGGTCGTGTCGTCAAAGGCGTCAATTTCGTTGACCTGCGCGATGCCGGGGACCCGGTGGAGCAGGCCAAGGTTTATGACCGGGCGGGGGCTGATGAATTATGCTTTCTGGATATCACCGCAAGTCATGAAGACCGTGACATCATCTTCGATGTGGTTTCCCGCACCGCCGAAGCCTGTTTCATGCCCCTGACGGTGGGTGGTGGCGTCCGCACGGTCGAGGATATTCGCAAGCTGCTTCTCGCGGGTGCTGACAAGGTTTCGATCAACACTGCCGCCGTCAACAATCCGGAATTCGTGCGTGAGGCGGCGGAGAAATTCGGCAGCCAGTGCATCGTCGTCGCCATTGATGCCAAGGCAACGGGCGAAAATCAATGGGAGGTGTTCACCCATGGCGGCCGTAACCCGACGGGCCTTGAAGCCATCGAATGGGCGCGGCGCATGGAAGCCTATGGCGCGGGTGAAATCCTGCTGACCTCCATGGACAAGGATGGCACCAAATCGGGTTTCGATGTCGCGCTGACCCGCGCGCTTTCGGACGCGATCAGGATTCCCGTGATCGCTTCGGGCGGTGTCGGAACGCTCGATCATCTGGTCGAGGGTGCCCGTGACGGGCACGCGTCCGCCGTCCTGGCAGCCTCGATTTTTCACTTCGGTGAACACTCGATCGGCGAAGCGAAATCCCATATGCATGGGGCCGGGGTGCCGGTGCGACTTGTGGCGGAGACCACTCCGGGGGAGATGCAGGAATGACAGACACGACCACAGGCGAGATCATCGACGCGCTGTATGCGGTTATCGAATCACGGCGTGGGACGGATCCCGATGCGTCCTACACGGCACGTCTTTTCGACAAAGGGACGCGAAAAATCGCTCAGAAGGTGGGCGAGGAAGCGGTGGAAACCGTCATCGCGGCTCTCGATGAGGGGCCCAAAGAACTCGCTTCGGAAAGCGCGGACCTGCTGTACCATCTCTGTGTTCTCTGGGCTGACGCCGGGGTGCGGCCTGAAGACGTCTGGGCCAGGCTCGCCGAACGCAAGGGCGTATCAGGATTGAAGGAAAAGGCAGACCGGAAGAAATAGTCATGGCGTATGATCGCGAGAACATCTTTGCAAAAATCCTGCGCGGCGAAATTCCGTGCAACAAGGTTTACGAAGACGACCACGCGCTCGCCTTTCACGACATCAATCCGCAATCTCCGACACATGTGCTTGTGATTCCCAAAGGGGCCTATGTCTCCAATGATGACTTCACAGCCAAAGCCAGCGATGCCGAGCTGACCGGGTTTTTCCGCGCGGTCGGGCATGTGGCCCGTGCATTGGGCGTCGCGGAACCCGGCTACCGTATGATTGCCAATACCGGCGTCCATGGCGGCCAGGAAGTACCCCATTTCCATGTCCATATCTGCGCCGGGCGGGTCCTGGGAGGCATGATCCGGCCCGCCGGCTGATGCATCCCTGATCTGTGCATGAATGCTCTTGCCCGGCCGCGTCCTATTCTACAAAATATTTGTGGAAATCGGAGGAACGAAATGAACTACGAAACCATCAACGTCACCGAAATGTCGCCGGCTTGCGGTGCGGTGATCGAAGGCCTTGATCTGACGCAGGATCTGACCAACCGGCAATTCGACGAAATTCACCGTGCCGTTGTGGACCGGGTGGTTGTCGTCTTCCGCGACCAGAATCTGACGCCCGAACAGCACATCGCCCTGTCGCGTCGGTTCGGAGACGTTCAGCCTTCATCGGTATCCGCGTTCGAGAAAGATGCGGACTATCCCGAGATCGACATTCTGGAATATGACTCGGACAACCCGCCCCATGTCACCCGCGATCTGTGGCACACCGATTTCGTCGGAACCGAACGGCCGACCTGGGGCACCTTGCTGTATGCCCGGGACATACCCGATGGTGGTGGAGACACGATCTGGGTGAATGCGGTTGCCGCTTACGAGGCGTTGTCAGACCGCATGCAGGCTCATATCAAGGGTCTTTTCGCCTATCACGATTCCTATCGGCCCTATGGTGAACACGTGCGCCCGGAAATGTATGCGGGCGAGAAGGGCACCGACTATATTCGTGACAAGCGCGCCAGCTACGTCCCGGCCCTGCACCCGGTTGTGCGGACGAACCCGGACAATGGAAAGCGCGGGCTTTTTGTCAACGAGTCCATGACGACCTTCATCAAGGACATGGACCGGCGTGAAAGCGATTACCTGCTGCGCTATCTGTTTGATCACCTGCGCACGCCGGAATTCCAGTACCGCCACAAATGGCGGGAGAACGATCTGGCGATCTGGGACAACCGGACCTCGCTGCATTACGCCCTGTTCGACTATTCCGAACACCGGCTGATGCACCGGATCATCATTCAGGGCGATGTGCCACACGCCTGACCGGGCCTGCATGTGAACACGAAAACGGGGCCGACTGTGATGTCGGCCCCGTTTTACGTTCAGGTGTCCGGAAACCGGATCCCGCCAAACTAAGCGTGGCGGTGCGTTCCGGTCAGGTGCAGGCGGGAGGGAACCTGCTTCAGATATCTGAATGCTGCGGAAAACGCCTGATAGATCGTCTCTGAGCGAAGTTCCTCGCCAGCGCGAATGGCAGCGCGGAGTTCTTCAGGTGAGAAGCCGGGATTGGTTGTGTTCTGGGTCGAGGTATTCATCAATGACTCCGTCGGTTGTGTTACGGCATCACCTCCATGCGCCTTATTGTTTTTGTTGCAGCGCACAATGAACATATGGACCGTAACTCAGGGATTTGAACCTGCAATTTGTGCAATGCACAAATGCATGTGACGCAACCATCTGCCGGCCCTGTTGCGCGACAGGGTCGATTAATTCCTCCAGATCCGAGGCTCTATTGAATTGCGATGTTGTCGATCAGGCGGGTGGCGCCCAGCCAGGCCGCGCTCAGCAGGCGCCGGGGGCGCTTCGGGTCGAGGGCTGGTTGAAGGGTCTCGGCATCACGGACCTCGAAATACTCGACCGGCCCGAAACCCGCCGCCAGAAGCTGTTCTGTTGCCGCCGCGCAAACGGGTCCGATCTCGGCCCCGGCAGAAATCTGTGCCGCGGCGTCCGTCATGGTCTGGTGCAATCGGGGCGCCAATGCCCGCTGGTCCGGGTCGAGATGAACATTGCGGGATGACATCGCAAGCCCGTCGGGCTCGCGCACGGTGGGGATTCCGAGAATGTCGACCGGAATGTCGAGATCACGGGTCAGCGTCCGGATGACCTGGAGTTGCTGGTAATCCTTCTCACCAAACAGGGCCAGATCGGGCAGGGTCTGGAGCAGAAGCTTGGTCACCACGGTGGCCACCCCGGCGAAATGTCCCGGGCGATGATCGCCACACAATCCTTCGCTGACACCGGCAACAGTCACGGTTGTGGCAAACCCTTCGGGATAGACTTCGCTCTCATCGGGTGCGAACAGAAGGTCGATCCCATCGGCGCGCAGACTTGCGATATCCTGCGCTTCGCGGCGCGGGTAGGTTGACAGGTCTTCATGGGCTGCGAACTGGGTTGGGTTCACGAAGATCGTCACCACGACCCGGTCCGCGCGGTTTCGGGCTTCGCGCATCAGGGTCATGTGTGCTTCGTGGAGCGCGCCCATGGTTGGCACCAGGGCAATGCTTTGCCCATTGCGCCGCCATTCGGCGACGACGGCCCGCAGTTCGGGAATGGTGCGGACGATCTTGAGATCGGACATGGTGTGGGGTTCCGTTACTGGTCCCGGGGTTTGGCTGGCTCGGCAGCAAAACAATGCTCGGGCCCCGGGAAACTGCGCGCGCGCACCTCACGTGCATAATCGGCAGCGATCGCCTCAAGCTGCTCACCGAGTTCGGCGTAGCGCTTGGCAAATTTTGGCGTGAAGCTGCCGAACATGCCGATCATGTCCTCGGTCACCAGCACCTGCCCGTCGCAGGCCGGCGACGCACCAATGCCAATGGTCGGGATGTTTGTTTCTTCGGTGATCATGCGGGCCAGTGGCTCGGGGACACCCTCGATAACGATGCCGAAGGCCCCGGCATCCTCGACGGCCCGGGCATCGGCGCGGACAGCGGCGGCATGGGCTTCCCCGCGTCCCTGAACGCGGAACCCGCCAAAGGCATTCACCGATTGGGGGGTCAGGCCGATATGGGCCAGCACCGGAATGCCGCGTGCGGTCAGGAAGGCGATGGTTGGCGCCATTGTCACGCCACCCTCCAGCTTCACCGCCGCGCATCCGGTTTCCGCTAGAACCCGAGCGGCCGACCGATAAGCCTCCTCGGGCGAGGCTTCATAGGTGCTGAAGGGCATATCGACGACGATACAGGCGTGGGAGCTGCCGCGGACAACAGCCGCACCATGGGCAATCATCATGTCCAGAGAGACGGGCAGGGTGGACTCAAAGCCGTAGACGACCATACCGAGGGAATCTCCGACCAGCAGGAAATCCACATGCGGATCGAGCATCCGTGCCATGGGCGCGGTATAGGCTGTGAGGCTGACAATCGGCTCGCCGCCCTTTCGGGCGCGGAGCTCCGGCACGCTGATACGGCGGGTTTGCGACGGTGCGCTCATAGATTCTGTTCCCCGATTGACTTCGGTGTCGGTTTCGCCGCCGAACGCTAATTGTGCGTCGCACAATAATCAAGTCGTCACATTTTGGCGCTGCCTGCGGGTCCGCCGTCAGGGGCGCCCAAGAATGGTTATGCAGGCTACGGCTTCCTCGAAGCCGTGGAAACCACCGCCGTTCTCGGCGATTGCGAAGCGGGCATTCTCAACCTGGCGCCCGCCGGCCTCGCCGCGCAGCTGGGTCGTCAGCTCGAAGATCTGGGCCAGGCCGGTGGCGCCCACCGGGTGGCCCTTGGATTCCAGGCCGCCCGACGGATTCACCGGGATTTTTCCTCCCAGCGAGGTGGCGCCCGATTCGGTCAGCGTCCCCCCTTCACCGAACCCGCAGAAACCCAGATTCTCGATCTGCTGGATCTCGGCAAAGGCGGTGGCGTCGTGGACCTCGGCGACATTCATGTCATCGGGTGACAGGCCAGCGCGCTCATAGGCATCCTTGGCGGCCAGATGGGTGATGTGGCGATCGAATTCCTCGGGCTTGCGGTCAGAGCCTGTCCGCAGGGCTGTGGCCTCGATCTTCACGGCCCGCGACCGGTCAAACCGGCCGAGCTCCTCTTCGCGGCACAGGATTGCTGCGGCCGCCCCGTCGGAAATCGGCGAGCACATCGGCAGAGTCAGGGGCCAGCTGACCTTGCGGGCGGCCATCACCTCTTCCACGGTCATCGGCGCCTGATACTGGGAGAGCGGATTGTACTGGGAGTGGACATGGTTCTTGGCGGCCACCGCTGCGATCTGTTTCTGGGTGGTGCCGAAGGACTTCATATGGAATTTCGCGAGCGCGCCATAGATATCCATGAAGACGCTGCGCGGGCCGGTATCTTCCTCGCCATCCGGATCGTGCATGCCCTCGCCGAGTGCAAGCAAACGGGCTGTGGCGGCCTCTGCCTGATGGACATCCCAGCCGCCGTCAAAGACCGAGAACATTTTCGCCTTGTCGGTGTGGAACATCTTTTCACTGCCGATCGCGAGCGCAACACCGCCGCGTCCGGCCTGCAACCATGTGGCTGCCATGTCCAGCGCAGTCGAGGCGCTGGCGCAGGCATTCTCCACATTGGTCACCGGGATTTCCTGAATGCCCATGCTGCGCAGGGCGATCTCGCCGGGGATGGAGCCCTGGCCTTCCAGTGTGCTCTGGGCCGCGTTGGCAAACCATGCGGCCTCAAGATCGGCGATGGTGGCACCGGCGTCGGACAATGTGCTGTTCACGGCATCGGCGGTGAGGTCCTTGACCGAGCGGTCGAGAAACTTTCCGAAGGGCGTCATCCCGACGCCGACGATATAGATGTCGTTGCTGCTCATGGTGGCATTCCCCTTTTTACCGGATACCGATTTCATGGGTATAACAAATCAAGGCACTGTATCGTGCCGCCCGATCCGTTCAATTCATCAATTCCCATTTGAGCGCCAGATGAGACTGGTTGCTCGATTGCTTCTCGGACGGACTCCCGATAGGGAGTTGCGCAACCAGTTTGAAAGTTGACACGTCGTTCATGCCTGAACCGAAATCAGCCAAAGTCCAGAAATCCAGGAAAAGCCGGAAACGGCTGATCTCGAACATGCCTGTTATCGGTTGGCGTGAATGGGTCGCCTTACCGGATTTCGGCATCGATGCCATCAAGGCCAAGATTGACACGGGCGCCCGCACATCGGCCATCCATGCATTCGATATTCGTCCCTTTACCGAACGCGGCGTGCCTTGGGTCTCTTTCGTCTTGCGACCCGCGCAGCGTCATCGTAATCCGTCGATCCAGTGCGCCGCGCCCGTTGTTGATGAGCGAAAGATCCGCAGCTCGAATGGTGAGCAGGAGCGTCGGCATGTCATCGAAGTCGAGGCCCGGCTGGGCGAGACTGTCTGGCTGATCGAACTGTCGCTGACCAACCGCGATGAGCTTGGGTTTCGTATGTTGCTGGGCCGTGAGGCTGTGCGCCGGCATTTCCTTGTCGACCCGGATCGTTCCTATTTGATTGACCGCTGTTTTGCGGACGTCACCACCACATCCAAGCGAAAGAAATCAAAATGAAACTCGCACTGCTCTGCCGGAATGCTGAACTCTATTCGCATAAACGCCTTGTCGAGGCCGCAGAGGCACGCGGCCATGAGATCGATGTGATCGACCACCTGCGCTGCTACATCGACATCGCCTCCAGCGATCCAGAAGTTCATTATCAGGGTGAATCCCTGCGGGGCTATGATGCGATCATCCCGCGTATTGGGGCCTCGGTGACCTTCTTCGGAACTGCCGTGCTGCGTCAGTTCGAAATGATGGGAATCTATCCGGTCAATGAATCGGTCGGCATTTCACGTTCGCGGGACAAACTGCGTTCGATGCAATTGCTCTCACGGGAGGGGATCGGCTTGCCGGTCACCGTCTTCGCCCACCGGACATCGGACGCCGGCGAATTGCTCAAGCTTGTCGGCGGTGCGCCGGTGGTGATCAAGCTGCTCGAAGGCACCCAGGGCATCGGCGTGGTTCTCGGCGAAACACCGAAAGCGGCGGAAAGTATCATCCAGGCCTTTGGCGGCGTGAAGACCAATATTCTTGTCCAGCAGTTCGTCAAGGAAGCCAATGGCGAGGATATACGCTGCCTGGTGGTGGGAGATCGCGTGGTCGCGTCCATGATCCGGCGTGGCAAGGCGGGAGACTTCCGTTCGAATCTGCACCGCGGTGGATCGGCCGAAGCGATCAAGATCACACCGAAGGAACGTGCAACTGCGGTTAAATCGGCGCGTGCTGTGGGCCTCAATGTTTGCGGCGTTGATCTGCTGCGCTCCAATGATGGCCCGGTGGTGATGGAGGTCAATTCCTCTCCCGGGCTGGAAGGTGTGGAGCGAGCCACGGGTATTGATGTGGCGGGCAAGATCATCGAGTTCATTGAAAAGAATGCAAAACCGGGGCGCACCCAGACACGCGCGAGCCGCAAGCCTCGGAAGACTCGAGGGGCCGTGGAGAAATAATGCCGAAACGTCGCCCATCATTTGAAATTGCCGGGACGGTCGTTGCGCCGGGTACACGTGCGACCGTGAGCATTCCGCTCAGTGTGCTGTCGGATCATACGCCGATGAACCTGCCGGTGCAGATCATCCATGGCACCCGCGAGGGGCCGGTCGCGTTTGTCAGCGCAGCCATCCATGGTGACGAGATCATTGGCGTGGAAATCATCCGCCGTCTGTCGCACATGCTGGCCAAGCGTCGACTGGCGGGCACGCTGATGCTGGTGCCAATCGTGAACACGATCGGGTTCATTTCCCACAGCCGCTATCTGCCCGATCGCCGCGATCTCAACCGATCCTTCCCGGGCAGCGCCTCGGGCTCGCTGGCCAGCCAGCTCGCGCATCGGTTTCTCAATGACGTTGTCGCGCGCTGTGAGTTCGGGGTCGACCTGCACTCGGCTGCGATCCACCGGGTCAACCTGCCGCAGATCCGGGTCAATCCGGCTGATGACAGGTCTATGGATCTGGCGCGGGTGTTCGGCGCCCCGATCATCGTGAAGTCGCCCCTGCGTGACGGTTCCCTGCGCAGTGCAGCCCATGAAAAAGGTGTGCCTGTTCTTGTCTATGAGGCGGGTGAGGGATTGCGGTTTGACGAAATCTCCATCCGGATGGGCGTCAAGGGTGTCCTGCGGGTCCTGCAGTATTCCGGGATGACCGCCTCGCGTGCCATCAAGTCTTCAGCCATCGAATCTCCGGTCGCGTTGAAAAGCGCGTGGCTGCGCGCGCCCGCCGGCGGGCTTCTTCGCGCCTTGCGCAAAACCGGCGATACGGTTGCCAAGGGTGAGGTTGTCGGGCTGGTGTCCGACCCGTTCGGGGAAACCGAAACGGAAGTGGCGGCCACGTCGGGCGGACTGATCATCGGCCGCACCAACCTGCCCGTGGTCAACCAGGGTGACGCCTTGTTCCATATCGCGACGGTGCGCGCGCGTGCGGCTGCGGGAGAGGCCGTCGATGCGATGGAGCAGGATGTCGGAAACGACCCGATTTTCGACGAAGACGAGATCATCTAGAGTTCGTGCCGCACGCCGTGGTGGAATTTCGGAAACATTCACGGCGCTGCAAAAGGGGGAACGAAGATGCCGGGTGATGACGCGCAGTTTGACTATGTCATTGTCGGGGCGGGTAGTGCCGGGTGTGTACTGGCCAACCGGCTGACCGAAAGCGGTCAGCATCGCGTCTTGCTGCTGGAGGCTGGCGGCCGGGACACGAATCCTTGGATTCACATACCGCTCGGATATGGCCGGACGTTCTCCGATCCCAAGGTGAACTGGTGCTACGCGACCGAGCCGGACCCGAGTTGCAACGGACGCCGCATCGTCCAGCCGCGCGGCAAGGTTCTGGGTGGTTCGAGTTCCATCAACGGCATGATCTATATTCGCGGCAATGCAGCGGATTACGATCACTGGCGCCAGCTTGGCAATGCCGGGTGGAGTTATGCCGATGTCCTGCCGTATTTTCGGAAGTCGGAAGATCAGGCGCGCGGCGCGGATGAATTCCACGGGACGGGCGGGCCACTTGCGGTGTCCGAACAGCGGGATTTTCATCCGCTGGCCCGGGCACATCTCGAAGCGGCGGTCGAGGCCGGTTATCCGCGCAATCCCGATTTCAATGGGGCCGAACAGGAAGGCTTCGGTCGCTATCAGGTCAACATGCGCAACGGGCGACGCTGGTCTGCGGCGCGCGGATTTCTGAAAGCGGCCCGCAAACGCGCCAACCTGTCCGTGGTCACGAACGCCTATGCCACACGTGTTCTGTTCGAGGGCCGCCGTGCGGTGGGTGTCGAATACACGATCGACGACGAGACATTTCAGGTGCGCCCGCGCGGGGAGGTCCTGCTGTCGCTCGGCGCGTTCAATTCACCACAATTGCTGCAGCTGTCTGGCCTCGGCCCGTCGGAATTGCTGCAGCAACACGGCATTGATGTGGTTGCCGACATGCCCGGTGTGGGGGCTGCGATGCAGGACCACTACCTGGTCCGCACGGTCTACAGGTGCAAGCAGCCCGTGACCCTGAACGACGTTGTGGGCAGCCGCATACGTATGGCCGGTATGGCTTTGCGTTATGCGGTTTTGCGCCGCGGCATGCTGGCGATGGCGCCGGTGCCGACGGGCGGATTTTTCCGCAGTGACCCCAGTGTCGCCTCGCCGGATCTGCAGACCCATATCGTTCTGTTTTCGACCAGCGGTGCGACCGGCCGGCAGGGTGCCGAGCTGCATGATTTCTCAGGTATGTCCTCGACTGTTATTCTGCTGCGTCCGGAAAGTCGCGGCACCGTGGAAATCGGATCCTCCGATCCGCGTGCCGCCCCGCTGATCAAAAGCAACTACCTGTCCTCGCCCCGGGATGCCCAAACCCTCATGCGTGGTGTGCGGGCTGTCCGGAATATCATGGGCCAGCCGGCGCTCGAACCCTTTGTCGACGACGAGATCGAGCCCGGTGCAGACATCACCAGTGATGCAGAGCTGATCGAATATCTGCGCAATTTCGGCAATACCGGCTTCCATCCCACCAGCACCTGCCGCATGGGGTCTGACGAAACCGCAGTGGTTGACGAACGGTTGCGGGTGCATGGGTTTGACGGCTTGCGGGTGATCGATGCCTCGATCATGCCCACGGTGATATCGGGCAATACAAATGCGCCGGTCATCATGATCGCCGAGAAGGCCGCCGATATGATCCTGGCGGACGCCAAGGCTGTATAGCGAAGACGTGCTTCCGGAGAAGCACTACCGTCCCGGCATCACCCGGCGGTAGCTGAGCGCTTCGGCGATGTGGCGGCGCTGAACGGGGACATCACCATCATCCAGATCGGCCAGTGTGCGCGCAACCCGCAGGACGCGGTGATAGCCACGGGCCGACAGTTTCAGCTTGTCGGCTGCCTCGACCAGGAGCGCCTTGCCGGGTTCGTCCAGCCCGACGACAGCTTCGAGCAATTCACCATCGGCTTCGGTATTGGTGAGTATGCCTTCCCGGGCATACCGGGCTTTCTGGATGTTGCGGGCCGCTGAAACCCGCGCTGCGACCTCGGCACTACCTTCGGCGGGCGGCGGTAGGGCCAGATCAGCCACCGCCACGGCAGGCACATCCACATGCAGATCGATCCGGTCGAGCAAGGGCCCCGACAGGCGGGCCTGGTAGTCGACCGCGCATCGCGGTGCGCGCGAACAGGCGAGCGCGGGGTCGTCCAGATGACCGCAGCGGCATGGGTTCATCGCGGCAATCAGCTGGAATCGGGCCGGATAGGCCACATGGTTGTTGGCCCGGGCGACCACGGCGCGACCGCTTTCGATGGGTTGGCGCAGGGATTCGAGCGCTTGCCGCGCAAATTCCGGCAATTCGTCGAGAAACAGCACCCCGCGATGGGCCAGCGATACCTCCCCGGGTTTGGCGCGGGCACCCCCGCCCACAAGTGCCGCCAGCGAGGCCGAATGATGCGGGTCCCGGAAGGGCCGCACGGTCATCAACCCGCCCTCGGGCAGGGTGTTGGACAGGGAATGGATCATCGAGACTTCCAGCGCCTCGGCCGGAGACAGCGGCGGCAAAATCCCTGGCAGTCGCTGGGCGAGCATGGATTTCCCCGCGCCTGGTGGCCCGCACAGCAGCATGTTGTGACCGAATAATTTAAAGAGTAATCTGTCGAATTATGAAAGACGCTTATTCATATATCCGCATGTCCACGCACACCCAATTAAAGGGTGATTCTTTGCGAAGACAGCTAGAAAAGTCAAAAGAGTACGCTGACAAGCATGGGCTTAATTTAGTCGAAAACCTCCAAGATATCGGTGTTTCTGCATATCGGGGAGACAATGTAGATTTTGGCGCACTCGGGCTTTTTCATGAGCTGGTAAAATCCAAAAAAGTCGAACCCGGTTCATATTTACTCGTCGAATCTCTGGATAGACTTTCTCGTGACAAAATTACAAAATCACTCCCTCGGTTCATGGACCTTTTGAATGACGGGATCATCATTGTAACCCTTCAAGACAATCAGATTTATTCAGAAGCGTCTTTTAACGACGACCAGTCTCAGCTTTTTATATCTCTAGGGGTAATGTTACGCGCACACGATGAAAGCTCTCATAAGTCCTTTCGGATCGCGAGTGTGTGGGACAAGAAACGTAAAGACGCTTCTCAGAAAATTCTAACCTCCCGATGTCCCTCGTGGTTGGTTCCTAAATCAGACAAATCCGGTTTTGAGATTAGACCTGACGCGGCTCGTGCTATCCAAAGTATATTTGATTGGTGTTTGAAGGGAGACGGAACTCTCGTAATTACCCGTCGCCTAAACATTCAAAAGGTGACTCCAATAGGTCGGTCTAAGGAGTGGAATTTATCCTATGTAAAAAAGATATTAAAAAACCCTTCTGTAACCGGCGTTTTTCAACCGTGTAAGTTGGAGAATGGAAAACAGGTCCCAACCGGCCCGATAATTGAAAACTATTATCCCACCGTCATTTCAGAACCTGATTTTCTCAGTGCTCAAAAAATCATTTCTTCTAGAAAGGGAAAGGGAGGAAGGAAGGGAAAGGTCTTCTCTAACCTGTTTTCTCACCTAGCAAAATGCGGATCATGCGGATCGTCGCTTGCATATATGGACAAAGGAATCCGATCTAAACCGCACCTAATCTGTACAAGTTCTCATCAGAAATCGGGGTGCAATGCCTTTTCCATAAATTATCTAGATTTCGAAACAGCGATTTTGAACTCGATTGACACAATCGATCTGACGCATCTTTTTTCGGACGAACAAAAAAATTACGAAAACGAGCTAAAAGACCGATTAACGTTAAAGAATAACGAATTAGAAAAGCTCCGCGCTCAACACTCTCAAAACATGGAAGCGTGGTTAACGTTAAGCGAACAACTCAAAACGGGCATGACCAAAAAACTAGAACAAGAAAACAGTTTTTTGAATTCTCTTGAATCAAATTGTTCCGAGTTAGAAGCTGAGTTAGACCGTATCAGGATGTGTCCGTCGTCATATAAATTGGGACAATCAGCGGCCTGATTTAAAGGAGGATCTGGCTCATCTGGTTTAAGATATTAAGCGGCGTATTTGCGGTATTGCAAGCGCCGGGTTTCTATC
>Ga0075109_1000105_pt1 | contig 56348 bp, 51 predicted proteins | sample AntAceMetag02UKD_FD_69798 | JGI IMG/M metagenome (GOLD analysis project Ga0075109, IMG submission 69798) | Saline lake microbial communities from Ace Lake, Antarctica - Antarctic Ace Lake Metagenome 02UKD | ecosystem: Environmental > Aquatic > Non-marine Saline and Alkaline > Saline | place...
CCGCTTCGTGCTCAGGTCGTGGGACCCGAGTTTTTGGGGCAGTTTCGGTGGAGTAGTTTGCGTCATTTTGCGCAAAACCAACGATTTGAGGGACTTAATTCGGATGGTTGGCTGGCGACATGTGAAGAGGTGGATTCCATAACGGGTTGGCGGATCTACGCACAGCGCCTGCTGGATCATCATGCGAGAGAGATGCAACTCCCAAAGATGGAACGAGAATCCTGTTCAGTCGGTTGGGCAATTGGGTCCGATGACTGGAAGCGGAGTCTGAGGAAACCCGCTAGGGTTGACGCGTCGGTCGATCAAAAGTCGGAGTATCGCGACCCCACAGAATTGCGGGAGTTGCGTTGGGAAGATCGTTTGCAGGTGTTGCTAAAAAAGGCAGGAAAGCGAGCCGAAGACCTAGGGGAAAAACGGCAGGCGGCGCGTTGGAAAATTGGGATCGCGGACCGAATGCAGCGAGAACTTGGCGTGCCGGTGGTTTGGTTGGCGAAGACTTTGCGAATGGGCACGCCTGCATCGGTAAGAACAAAGTTGTGGAGGTTTAGGCTTAATGTTGATATCTGACGAGCCGGCTCCGTTGCGGGGCATTCCAAAGGGGTCAAACGCTTGAAATCAACATCACCTACGGTTCAACATAAGACTCACCTGCTTACGGAAGCGCCCCCCATAATTTACGGCGTAGAAGAGGAAGTTTCCGCGATCGTCAACCGGGGGGTAAAAGAGGACAGTGTTAAATTCGGTAGTGGCGAATTCGGCGTGAACAAGCTCGTGTTCAGGTGCACCGACGTAATCCGGTGGGAGCGGGATATTCTCCGTGAATGCGTGAGGATTCAGGAGATCAAAACGGAGCTTCCGAAGGAAAGAAGTTTCGCCATTGCAATGTCGCTTCGTTCTACCTGCTGCGAGAGGCTATACGATTTGGAGTCCGATTGGCCCATGCATTTTCTACTCCTTCGACTTGAAGACCATCCGGGTTATCAAGGAATTGATTTGGGAAAGCCAACCAAAGCTGATTCGCCCTAACCTCCATTCCGGGAACGGAATTAATGTCAGCATTGGTTCCGGAATTAACGTCACCGCCGGGGCTAGAATTGTGACGGCATTAATGTCAGCTCACGCCCAGACCCGCATTCCGCCGGCCGTCTCCGTGGTGGCCCGTCACCTCTCCATATCCAACCCTCACTCTCCCCGATCCGCCCGCCTCCAAACTTCTACTTAGCCCTTTGCACGAGGGATTAACGTCGCCACTCAGACCGGCCGGACTCGGCGATGACCCTGCCGCTTCGCCCGCCACAGCGCGACCCGCTTCCACAGACCGAACAACAGCTGCCACTTCCACCGCGCCAGCGCATGGGGGGCGAAGTGCTTTAAATACACATCTCGATTCGCATCAAAGATCGCCGTCGACATTGCGTCAAAATCACGGGCCACGCTCTGTCCTTTCAAGTGAACAATCTCATGCCGTCCGTCGTAAATGATCTTTCGTCCCGTCGCCGCCACCCGCGCACACAAATCAAGGTCATCGCCATACATGAAAAACTTGGCGTCAAACACTCCGTTTGGCGTTGGCTCCGCGATCTCCGCGAACAGCGCTCGCCGCCCCATCATGAATGCCCCGTTAATCGCCCCCACTTCATACGTGCCACCATCAGGCAAATACGTCAGATTGTAGCCCGCGAACCATTTTGACTGGGGAAAACGCGCCGCCAGGCCACTCGCCCGACAGAAGCCATCCCATGCCGTGGGCAACGATCGCCGACACGCCAAATCAATCGTCCCATCCGCTTGCACCAAACGCGCGGAAATCATCCCCAAATCTTCCTCCGCCCGCACCCGTCGGACCAGGTGTTCCAGCGCCGATGCGTGACACACCGTGTCAGGATTCAGAAACAGCACGACCTCTCCCACCGTCGCCTCAAATCCTATATTATTGCCGACCCCGAATCCCACGTTCTTCGGCGGAACCTTAACCAGCGTATTCGGAAACGCCATCCGCACAAAATCACTCGTGCCATCCTCCGGATGATTATCCACCACCACTGCTTCCACCGGACGCCCATCGATCTCAGTCGGCAACGATTCCAAACACTCCCCGATTTCCGGCCGAGACTTATAGGCCACAATGATGACGGTGAGAATGGGCAGATCGTTTGGCATGGACAGTCCCTACCTTGAGGGTTCAATCCGATGATGCAATGCCCGCTCCGTCTCCATTGATCAGTCTGATAATCGTGTGTCGGAATCCCGGTGCTCGGCTCGAGGCGGCCCTGGAGAGTATCTGGTCGCAAAACGAAACCCCGCCCCACGAAATCATCGTGATCGACGGCGCTTCCACCGATGGCACTGCCGATTGGCTCGCTCAACATTCGGATCGAATCGCCCACTGGTTCTCCGCACCCGACGACGGCATTTACGATGCCATGAACCAAGGTATTGCTGCCGCCACCGGCGAATGGGTCTACTTCCTCGGCGCCGACGACGAATTAGCCGCTCTCGATGTATTATACCAAGCCGGCATCCAACTCGCCGATTGTCCCCATTCCGTCGCCTCCGGCACCGCGAAATTCGACGACGGCCGCACCTACTACTTTGCCGGCGATCACCACGCCATCCGCCGCAACCCGCTCCACCATCAAGCGACGTTCTACCGGCGCTCCTTGTTCGATCAACTCGGGCTTTTCGATACCTCATTCCGCATTCAAGCCGACTATGAGTTCAACCTTCGGGTCTGGCATGAACCTGAGCCCATTTTCCCGATCTCACTTCATGTGGCAAACTGCGCCAGCGGCGGCCTCAGCGATGGCGGTGAATGGCAAAACTATCGTGAGGAAATCGCCGCGCGCCATCTGCATTTTCCCGCCTGGCAATCCGTGTTCTGGGACGCCGTGACCTTACTCCGCTATCTCCGTAAAATTGTGGTGCGTAGAACCGTCAAAAAACGCGCCGAATAACGGCCCAGCCCGAATCGACCTGAAACCCAAATTGTCCCGCATCGCCACCAATCGCTGCCGAACAAGATCCGCATCGGTAACTCCTGCCACGCCCGCCGATTGAGTCGCAAACCACGTCGATTGAAATCAATCGCTGGATCGATCTCCTGCAACCCCGCTCGCGCTTCATCTAGCGCAGTCCCATAAGGCCCGTAAATTGCCTGCCGTAGGGCCCAAGGCATTACGCCGTATTCGATCTGCCCCGACTGCCACCACCACGTGCCGAAGAGGGGACGCAGCCGAGCGAAGTGAAAAAGGAGTAACGGCTCGTTATCTAACCTCACTTCTTCCGCGGCCTCGACTCTCGTCTCGTGACTCCTCCAATTCCACGGCGCCGCGTTCAGTCCCGCATGCTCGCAAACCCAAACCGCATCGCCCCAGCGCTCGGGCCAATTTTCTAAATATTTCTGGTCCGCATATTTCCCATCCTCCAGTCGATCGTAACACCACTCCAAACAACGCCGCCTCCAGTCCTCCAAACACGCTAACCCGACGTCATCGCGACGAAACGACAAGATGCCCACATTGTAGATTCCGTGTTTTTCAAAACGAAGAACCTCGGCGGAAAAACGATGCGCCGTCATCAACACACTCGCTCCGCGGTCATCCATCTGCGTCCAGATCGAATCCAATGAACTAAACAAAAATAGGTCTGCATCGAGGTAGGTGATTTGCCTAATCGCCTCATGATTTTCCAGCAACCACCGCGGCCAACATGGTGACAACGTAAAGTAGTATTCCACCCGACTGCGATTAACCTTCGCCGCGGCTAACGCGTCGTCACCTCGCTCCATTTTGAACAGTCCCACCACGCGCATTCTCGAATCTTCCCGTCGGTGCAAAATGCGTTCCGTCGTCTCATCTAACGCCAACACCCACAATACCGCGTGCCGATCATGCCGCCGCAAAGACTGCCACATGGCCACTCCTTGAATCAGGAAACCCTGGTCGAAATACGTGCAATAGTGTCGATCCGTCACGGCGTGCTCGTTCCCCGTTCTAGTGCTCGCGACCGTCCAATCCGGCGCAAACGGCAACGTGCCGTCCCTCCCTGCCGCGCCGCCCCAGCCCGCCCCGCCGCCACCCGCGCCTCAGCTACCGCATCTTGGACTTCAGCTAAAAAAGTGGGTATGATCAAAACCTTGTTCTCCTGCCCACAATCTCGCAGTTGAGTCAAAGAATCGGGCCGAGCGTCGGTGCAGCAGACGACTTGCGTGCGGTCGCTCATGGCTCAATTTCTTCATCGTAGCGCAGACTCCCTCGCCCATGTCGTGGTTGCCGCGCCGCCCGACTGGGAAAATCAAATTCACGATGAAAGAAAAATGATGTCGTCCACGTGTAAGGGTTAATCGGTCCAATTCCGGTCATGTCGACCTGCAATAATCCCGACGCTCGCAACCGGGCCGCACTCCGTTCGTGCCAGTCTGAATTATCCAGAATAATCACGCCCCCTCGACTCAATCGCGCCAAGGCCGGCGCCACGCACTGAAACCTCCGAATTCCGTCTATCACAATCACGTCAAAGTCCTCCTCCATCTCCATCAAGCGATCGGCGTAGCGGCTTCGGTCGGGTTCGACCAAAAGTGTCGTCTCCGATCCTACTCGTGACTCGATCCGCGCCGCCCACTGGGGATCATTTTCCACGCCCACCACTTTCGCGGCATGTCGAGACCAGTAAATTGTCGAGTGCCCGGTTCCAAATTCGAAAACCCGTTTCGTCGACAGATCCCACTGCTCGACCGCCTCAAGCGCCGGGTAGGTAAACCAAGGAATTTCTTGGTCGTTTTGATCGCGAGGTTCGCCATTTTTTACCGATCTAAAGTAACCCACATCTCGTGCGAGCAAACGCACGATTCGCCCCAACGCCAATGGTGCCCGCAAGAACCACCCGATTTCCTTAAAGACTGATTTTTTTGGCGTGGTCATGGGCGATACCTAAACAATAGGTCCTGATAATCACCCGCCTCGGTGAGGACTTCCAGCATTTCATAGCGATCGCCCAATAGCGCGATCATTTGCGCCTGGTCGCGACTTTCCACGCAAATAAATCGAGGAGCGTGACGATCCAGATCCAAGCCCTGCAGGGCTGATATTTCCACCCCTTCCACATCCAAACAAAGGAGATCAATCGGCGTCGACAACCCGGCCTCATCAATAAGCTGCGAGAGGGGCCGAGCCGGAATAGTGACGGTTTCCTGGGCTTCGAGATTTTGCAAATCCCGGGCCAGCTCCAATCGGTGGGCCAACGCCTTATCCGGCCACGCCCCTGCCATCATCGACATCAATCCCGCGGGATGAATTCCCACCGTCGCCTCGGCGTATTCGAAATTCACTAACGCCGCATTTACGACGGTCGACTCTGGTCGGATTCTCACACAGCGCTGATACAATTCAGGCACGGGTTCGATCAACAGTCCGCGCCAACCACGAAATCGAGCAAGGTAGTAAGTGTTACTTTGATTAAAACCGTCATTAGCCCCGGCCTCGATGAAACAACCCCCATCGAAATCCACCCACCGCTCGATGCGCCGATCGAGTCCCGCCAGTCCCGGCCGCGAAAACCGACTTGAGCCCAGCCGCTCGTAGATATTTCGACGACTCTCTACCAGAAAACGACGGCCTTTTGACTTCCAGCTACTCATCGCCGCAGATACCGCCAACCCAGCAGGGGAATTGCAAGCGCCTTGGTCTGGGCCCAAGCCACTGACCTGACTCGGGGATGCCACCACGAGGAAACCCATCCCGCCACGGCATAGGATACGACCGTCGCGACGGCGGCACCCATCGCGCCATGGGCGGGGATCAACCAGACATTCAGCACCACATTGATCGCGGCTCCTCCACCGGTTGACCCGAAGTAAAACCAGCCCAATTTCTCATCAACTAGATACTGCGTGCGCGCCACGCCCAGAAACACAAATGGCAACGCCCACGCGTGCATCTGTAATACCGGAATCGCTAATAAATAGTCTTCGCCGAATCCCCAACGCACTAACCACGGTGCCATTCCCACCACCACTACGGTCAAACCCAGCGCGACCGCGGCGTTGAGATCAAAATAACGCTGAAATCGTTCCATATACGCCGCCCGACTCGTGTCTTTGGCCCGCAGCAGTGCCGGTAAAACGCTCGCCGCTAAAACCGCCGGCAGAAAATAGACGAGTTCGGACAATCGCACTGCCGCCGCATAAAGCCCCACGATTTCCGCCCCTCGCCAATGTTGCAGCATGATCACATCGATTTTCATGTAGAGCACCGCTGCCACCCCCGAGAGCAACAAAGGCAGCGAAAGTCGCATCGTCTCGCTCATGTGTCCAAACTCCGCCGCCGCCCAACTCCACTTCATGCCCAACTGCCGCGCTCTTCCCGCAATCATCCCCGCCGCCACCAGCACCTCGATCGCAATGATCACGGCAAAGCTCGCCACTGAAGCCTCAAGCAAAATAGCCGTCACCCGCGCCCCCGCCCCCAAGCCTAGCGCAATCCACCGCGGCCAAGCCATTTCCCTGCCTTGTAACCGCGCGGCCAACCAGAGCTCGGGCACCGCCACCACCGGTTGGAGCAGCGTAGGCGCCAAAACCAAAACCATCCCTAACTGACTCCCCCCGATCCCGCCTAGCCCCCAGACCAAAGCCAATACTCCCACCGCCAAACCCACTCCCAGCAAGCGCAGTCTCACCGCTCCTGCGATGATCTTCGATGCCTCTTCGGGGGCCGCAATTAACTGGCGCTTTACCACCGACTCGACGCCCGCCTCTCCGAGGACTCCGACTAACCCAATGAGAGCCAGCGTATACTGCAGTTCTCCGAAGAGAGACGCCCCCAAATAACGTGCGACCCAAAGCCCGACCACCACCGACAATCCGAACCGCACGCCGTGATCCGCCACTAACCAGCCGAAATTGGTTGCGGCCGCACGAAGACCCGATCGGGCACGAGGGCTAGAAGATGCATCACTCAACGCTGCCCGACCTTGGCGAACCCGCTAAGGGCCTCAACCTTTCTCTTTCACTCCAATTTCCCCCGGGCACCAATGCCGCTTTTCGATTGAGCCCACCGCACAATTCCATGCCATAGATGGCGATGCCGCTTTCCGCCGCCCCCCCCTCTCCCTACCATGGCCAACGCGTGCTGATCACCGGTGGACTGGGATTCATTGGCTCCAACCTCGCCCGCGCCCTCGTCCGGCAAGGGGCCAAAGTAACCATCGTCGATTCGCTCATCCCCCAATACGGCGGCAACTTACACAACCTCGCTGGCATTCGGCACCTCGTTGACGTCAATATTTCCGACGTCCGCGATCAACACAGCCTCCCCGTCTTTTTACGCGATCAAGCCGTGCTCTTTAACTTGGCCGGACAAACAAGCCACATGGACTCCATGACGGATCCCGCCACCGATCTCGAAATCAACGCGCGCGCTCAACTGTCGATTCTCGAAGCTTGCCGCACGCACAACCCCAGCCTGCGCATCATTTTCGCCAGCACACGTCAGTTGTATGGTAAAGCTGAATACCTCCCGGTCGACGAAGCCCACCCCCTCCGCCCCGTCGATGTCAACGGCATCAACAAACTCGCCGGCGAACAATACCACTTGCTTTATCACAAGGTGCACGGCTTGCGCACTTCCGTCCTGCGCCTCACTAACACCATCGGCCCTCGCATGCGCATCAAAGATGCTCGGCAAACGTTCCTTGGCATCTGGATTAATTGCCTGCTCACCGGCCAGCCTTTTGAAGTTTGGGGCGGTGCCCAGATGCGCGACTTCACCTACGTCGATGACGCCGTCTCGGCCTTTCTCCTCGCCGGTCATTCAGAGAAGTCCATTGGCCGCGTCTTCAATGTTGGCGGCCCTGCGCCGCTATCGTTAAAAGCACTCGCCGAGATGCTGATTAAGCTCGTTCCCGGGGCTCGCTACCACACCCGCAAGTATCCCGCCGACCGCCTCGCGATCGATATCGGCGACTACTACGCCGACGATCGCGCCCTCCGCTCCACCCTCGGCTGGAAACACCGCACCAGCGTGGCCACTGCCCTCCGTCGCACCGTCGCCTACTACCAGAAACACGGCGTCCACTATCAATGAGCAGCCCTTCCGCTAAGCCCCTCGCGATCGCGAATCCGCATGCCTACTTCCTCGCGCAGGAAGATCGCATTCGCGCGGCGATCAACCGCGTGCTCGCCAGCGGCCACTACATTCTCGGTCCGGAAGTTTCTGCCTTCGAATCCGAATTCGCCACCTACCTGGGCGTCCCCCACGCCTTGGGTGTCGCCAACGGCACCGAAGCGCTCGAACTCGCCCTCCGGGCCGTCGGGGTGCAGCGGGGAGATAAAGTGGCCACCGTCGCCCACACCGTCACCGCGACCGCCGCTGCGATCATCGAAATCGGAGCCCAACCTGTTTTCGTTGATATCGATCCCGCCACGATGGTCATGGATCCCGCAGCTTTGGCGTCCGTCTTGTCCGCGCAGCAAATCAAAACCATCCTCCCCGTTCACCTCTACGGTCAACCAGCCGATATGCCGACGCTATTGGCTCTCGCGCGCAATCACGACGCCACCGTAGTGGAAGACTGTGCGCAATCCGCGGGGGCTCGCATCGCGGGCAAACCGACCGGAGCTTGGGGCGACGCCGCGGCCTTTAGTTTTTATCCCACCAAGAATCTTGGCGCCATCGGCGACGGCGGGGCGATCACCACTTCAGACGATGCCATTGCGCAACGTGTCCGCGACCTTCGCCAATACGGTTGGCGAGAGCGCTACATCGCCGAATCCGCCGGTCGCAACAGTCGGCTCGATGAAATCCAAGCGGCAATCCTGCGCGTGCGGCTCCCCCAGCTCGACGATCAAAACAACCTCCGCCGCGCTCATGCGCGTCGCTACCATGAAGCCTTTTCCAACTCCAACTTAACCCGGCCGGCCTATTCAGAAACTCCCCACGCGGTATTTCATCAATATACCATCCGCACCCCTCTCCGGGATCAGCTCCGGGCAACGCTCGCCGCCGCGAACATTGGCACTGGCCTCCTCTATGCGACCCCGGTGCATCGACAACCTGCGTTCCGGACGTTTCATTCCCCGCTCCCTCAAACCGAGCAAACCGCGCGCGAGCTACTCAATCTTCCCGTTCATCCCGGGCTCGTCTCCTCGGATATCGATCGTATCATCGATGCGATCTTAGCCCGCTTTTCTCGAAACGCCTAAAGGCTTACACCGTCACCACGATCATGCCTCCTTTTCGTTCCCGCCTTAGTTTGACCATCACGACCCTCCTCTTTAGCGGCGGAGGTTTCTTCGTCGGATCAGGTTGCAGCCCACCCGCCAGCCCATCATTAAGTCCTGAGCTCGCCCAAACCCTCCGAGTCGTCACGATCGATTACAACGACCTCGTTGCGCTGGCGGTCCGACGTTGGAATACCGAAAGCAAAGACCCGCAATACGCCCACCTGCTGGATCCCGAAAATGTGATGCTCAGCCCGACGCTGCGAGAGTCACTCCAAGAAATCTTCCCGCCCGAACCCGACGTGGCGCCCGAGAATGTCTTCGTCGCCTACATTGATGAAGTCTCAATTCCTCATCCCGATTTCGCGTTCCTCACCGTCCGAACCACTAATCGCTACGATGCCACCGAATTCGCGATTGTTTGCGAAAGAGTCGATGGCACGTGGCAAATCCGGGACTACTTCGTTGTCGCGGAGGGTCTCTTGCAGACTGCCCTCCATAATTTCAATTGGGACGGCTACGAATCCAGCCTCGTCCGCGAAGGTCTCATCAAATAAAGCCGCGCTTACCTCAAAACCGATTCGTTGGAACCTAGTCCTGAGCCCCGGTATCCGCCAGCGCTTTATCGACCCAACGCTTGATCCTGATCAGACCATCCGTCCGATCTTTGATTTCCGGTTTCATCGTATCAAGCAACGCCACGACCGTTGCCGCGTAATCATGCGCCGTCGCCGTCAATAATCCCGAAAGTTCAAATGGATTCATCTCTCCTTTTCGGATCATGGAGCGCGCTTCCATTTCCAACTCTTTGTTGGTCCCTCCCGTCGCGCCAAAGTCAGCTTTACCCTTGGAAAATCCCCCGCCTTTCCCGCCCCCGCCTGCTTCTTCTTCCGAAGATTTTTCGGTTTTGCCGCGCGCCTTTCGCTCCACGCCAACCGTGTATTCTTTACCATCTTTCCCGGTGACCCGTTCGGGTTTTTCGATCATCCCACTGTTGGTCAGTTCCGTGCGCACCGTGCGCACCAACTCGACCGAAACTTTGCACACGTCAGCGATAAACGAATTCGAAAGATCGGGCCATTCGCGCAGCGCGATGTCCGCCACGTTACGTTTATCGGCGTTGGTGCGATAAAGCCCATTGGTCGCATTAGCCCCCAGGGCATGGCGCAACGCATCCGTGCGACTGCCCGGCTGCACATTCGCATCGATACTCGTTTCCCCATTGCGCTTAACCGCGAGTAGTCGATGAAACCCATCAGCCAGCCAGTGCTTGCTCCCATCAAAGAAAATCGTGATCGGGGGAAACTCTGCCCCGAGCGCCATCTCCGCCGCATAACTCTCGATCGCATCATCACTGGTGGCCACTCGAGTCTGGGTGCCTCCGTAAATATCGATGAGGGTGAGAGAAATATTCTGGCGCTGAATTGGAGAAGTCATGATCAAAAAGAAGGGGCGCGTTTGTGGGTGTGGCCCCGGAACCCAGCAAGCGAATTTGCCGTAAAATTGCATCGGACCTTGCGCCAAACTCACTTTGCTGAGTCGCAACGTCTTTGCCTACCATGAGTTTTCGCTCCCCTATCCTCTTTTTTACCCTCATCGCACTCTGCCCGATATCCCGGGGTGATCATCCCCCCTCAGAGCTTCCATCCGTCGAACTACCTGCTTTGGGACAAGAAGTCTCATTGCCTGAGATCCGCGCTATTTGCACCCACTACGGCCTCATGGATCTCTGGGAAAAAATTGCGCAAGATCCCCCCGCCAAACCTTTTAAGAGCGATGGCGTCACCGGCTGGTTCGACGAATGGAAAGGCGTCAGCCTCTACCCCGCCGGATTTCTTCACGATCTTAAGTATTGGGCCGGCTACCCCGGAGAGGACGTGGCACGCCTCATCGCCGATGCCGAACTGATGATTGGTGTCGCCCGACTCTTGAACTCCACCCCAATGGCCGAAACGATGTTTCATGGTGTTCGCCTCGGCGGCACCGAACACTTCAAAAAACCATTTTCTTGGGGGTTTGGTCGTCATGAAACCCCTTAATTCATTCTCCTCCCTCCCGTCTCCTCAACCTCATGAATTTTTCATCCCTCCTCAGAAATCTGCTCGTTTTCTCCACCCTATCGCTGGCCGCCGGATTTGCCTCGGCCCCATCGGAAGCCGCTCCCGCGGAGCCCGTCGTGTCATGGCACGACGTTTCCACTTGGGGAGTCGAGGGGCGGGCCTGGACCGATCTAGAACGGCTGCGTTGGTTTGATCGTTTTCCCTCTGTCGCGGCACAATCCGTTACCGCCAAAGTCTGGGAGCTCAGTCGCGACAGCGCCGGTATGATGGTGCGGTTTGAGACAAATTCGCCGGAGATTTGGGCCGACTACACCCTCAAGGAAGCTCGCCTCAACGGCTCCAACATGACTCCCATCGGCGCGAGTGGGTTAGACCTCTACGCTCGCGACGAAACCGGAGCATGGCGCTGGGCCGGGGTCGCTCGCCCCAGCCAACAGCAGGTGAAGACAAAAATCATCTCCGGACTCGCCCCCGGCAGCCGCGAATACGCGGTCTACCTGCCCCTCTACAACGGCATCGAGAATCTTTCCATCGGCGTGTCTCCCGACGCGAAATTCACCCCGCTCAAACCCCGCACCGAAAAGCCGATCGTATTTTATGGCACCTCCATCAATCACGGCGCCAGTGCCTCGCGCCCCGGCATGGTCCACACCGCCATTCTTGGGCGTCGATTCGACCGTCCCGTGGTGAACCTCGGGTTCTCGGGCAATGGCCGCATGCACGCCGAAGTGGGCGAACTTCTCGTCAAAATTGACGCGGCCGTGTTCGTGATCGACTGCCTGCCCAACATGAACGCCGACGCCGTGCGCGAACGCTGCATTCCTCTCGTTCGCCAAATTCGCGATGCTCGTCCCGACACCCCAATCGTGCTGGTCGAAGATCGCCGTAACACCAACTCGTGGATCTTACCCGAGCGTGACGCGCATCACACGCGCAACCATGCCGCCCTCCGTGAATGCTACCAGCAACTTCTCACCGACGGCGTCACCGGCCTCTATTACGTGCCCGGCGACAATCTGCTCGGCCACGACGGCGAAGGCGCCACGGATGGCTCCCATCCGAGTGACCTTGGTTTCATGCGCCAGGCCAATATCATTGGCCCCGTCGTTGATGCCGCCCTCAAGGGGCGGAAACTCTAAGACTTCGCGGAAAATCCGGCTGCCCCAAAGCAACCGGGTCTAGACTTTCGCCCGCAACCAAGCGCGTTGGAGATGCTGGCGCAGGACGACGGCGTCTGGCCACGCCGGTCCAAGCCCGGTGATATTATATCCCGCGCCCCCCTCCCAAAGCGGTCCCAGTTCAGGGCACACAAACAGGGTCTTCTCCTGGTTCTTCGGTGCCGACTTCCACAACCGGAACAAGTCTTCCACGAACGCCATATAACTCTTCAATTCCGGGGTGACCTTTCCGTTGTGCGTGACGGCCACCTGACAATGATGCCCGTTGAACGGGCGGCAGTGGGATTGCTCCGAATTCTGCACCAACTTCGGATGGTCCAAGAGGCGCTCGGAGTAGTTAGCCGGGCCGAGGTGCTTGACGACCGCAAAGTGGGAAAAATCAAAATTCATCCGGATCCGCTTGCCCGTCATTTTTCGATAGAGTTTAGCGATTTCGTAAGTCTTCTCCGGTGTCTCGGTGCAGGTGTCACGGTGCACTTCCAGCGACATCACGAGGCCCCCGATATTATCCGCCAACTTCATCATCTTGACCCAGTGCTTTACGGCAACCGTTGGCTTCGTGAAATCATCATCGAGCTGAACATTGATCTGCACCGCCCCCGCATCCTTTTGGGCCTGAATCATGTCGCCAAATTTTTTCGGATCGCTGGAAGAGATAAATCCCAGCTTGTGGAGCATCCCGTTTTTCTCCGCCAATTCCGACATTTCCGGAGTGAGCGATGTGGTGATCCCGTCAAATCCGGCCTCCGCGATCGCCGCGATTTTCTTTTCCAAATCCCATTCCCGTCGACTCGATGGGTGACCGACGAGAGTCCATAAATTTGCGATGTGAGCGATCTTGGGCATGATAAGTGGGGACAAAGTTAAATCTCCAACGGAGCGAATGCTCCGAAGAATTTGAGTTTTCTTAATCTCTCCTAGAGCGCAAACCAAAGCCATCCCGCGCTCGCTGAATTTTCCGCTGGCGCCCCTCCTCCCCCCCCCGTCATTGTCCCCCGCTCGGATTCTTAACCTGACCCAAATTTATGTCCACCACACCAAACTACCGCACCAAAGCAGAATTTTTTGCCAAAGGGATCACTGGCGGCTTCGTCGAAGCATCCGAAGTGATCGCTTGGGCCGACGAAGTCATTGTCGAGTCGCCCACCATGGATGACTGGATGCTAGAAATTTCGACCTGCGGGGCCGACGACCGCACGACGATCCTCTCCCATCTCAATACGGTTAAAGGTGACCTCGACGAGGCCGCCTTGGCTGCCCTGCTCGCTGAACGCGGGCAGTGACCGCCCGTGAGTGTTTTGGGAGCACCTGCTAACAAACGCAGTGCTCCCCTCCTGCTGCTTCGTCGACCTCCCTTTCATGTCTCGGTTATCCGCCCCTTTACGCTACTCCTTCGCCGCACTCGCTTGTTTCGCACTCGCGGCCTGCACCGCAGTTGATTCCCCCTCCCCGACGACTGCAGCGACGCCATCAGCGCCCCAACGAGGGGAAATCGCCGTCCCAGTGCCTGATCTCGGCGAAGCCGTGATCCCCAGCCTACCGAGGACCGAGAAAAACGCCATCGTCCCCGATCCGAGCCACCAATCGATCGCGCTTTCCCCGTCCGACTCAATCGCGACGATGCAGTTCGCTCCCGGCTATCGCCTCGAGACGGTTCTGTCCGAGCCCCAAATCCAGTCCCCTGCTATCCTCGCTTTCGATGGCAACGGCAGCATGTTTATCGCCGAAATGCGCTCCTACATGCTCGACGTGGATGGTCGCGACAAATTCAAGCCCATGAGCCGGGTCTCTTTGCACACCGACACCAACGGCGACGGCACTTACGACCGCTCCACCGTTTACGCCGATGATCTGATTCTCCCCCGCATTCTCCTGCCCCTCGACGACCGCGTGATCATTGGCGAGACCAACACTCTCGATCTCCATGTCTATCGGGACACCGATGGCGACGGCGTCGCCGATGAGAAAAAACTCTGGTTCGACGGCGGCCCCCGGGGCGGCAACCTCGAACACCAACCCAATGGGGCCATCTGGGCCATGGACAACGCCATCTACGCCACCTACTGGGACTTTCGACTTCGCGTCGGCCCCCACGGTGAAGCCATCAAGGAAGAGATTCCGGTCAACGGTGGTCAATGGGGCCTCACCCAAGACAACTGGGGCAAAGTCTGGTTCGTTAACGCTGGGGCTGAACTCGGCGCCGTCCATTTCCAACAACCCATTCTCTACGGCCAGTTCAACGCCGCCAATCAACACATCGGCGATTACAAAGTCGTGTGGCCCATCGACAATATCCCCGACACCCAAGGCGGTCGGGGCCAGCTTCGTAATAACAACACGCTCAATCACTTCACCGCCACTTGCGGTGCCGACATCTTCCGCGGCCATCGCCTTCCCGCCGATCTTCAAGATGATCTCATCTTCGGCGAGCCGGTCGGTCGTTTAATCCGTCGCACCAAAATCACCCACGAAGACGGCACCACGCGTCTCGCCAACGCCTACGACGAGAACGAATTCATTCGTTCTACGGACCCACTATTCCGTCCCATTAGCATGGTCACCGCCCCCGATGGCACGATCTACATCGTCGATATGTATCGCGGCATTATCCAAGAGTCCCAGTGGACCCGAGAGGGCTCCTACCTCCGCGAACAAATCCTCGCCCACCAGCTCGATAAGGAAATCGGCGGCGGTCGCATCTATCGTCTCGCCCACGAAGACTTCGAGCCCGGCAATGCACCTCGCATGCTGGACGAATCACCGGCCCAATTGGTGCCCCACCTCAACCACCCCAATGGCTGGTGGCGCGATACCGCTCAAAAACTGATCGTCCTCCGTCAAGACCGCTCCGTCGTCCCCGCCTTGGTCACGCTCGCCCAAACCGCAGTGGACAACCGCACTCGGGCCCACGCCCTTTGGACGCTCCATGGTCTCGATGCCCTGACCACCGAGCTGGTGCTCAGCACCCTCCAAGCGACCGATGAGAACCTCCGCATCGTGGGCTTGCGCATCGCTGACGATCTTGTCGCGAAGTCCCAGACCGACCAACCCGCCTTACTCGCGGCGATCAACCACCACTTAACCGACGTCTCTCCCCGGGTGGTCATCCAAGCCATGCTATCGCTCAAACGCGTCGGCGGCAAAGACGCGACCCTCGCGATCAAAGCCACCGCCGAAGCCTCCCCTTCCGCCGGGGTCTACAACATCAACGAGCAACTCTGGGACGGAGCGAATAACGAAGACCCTTTTCTCCTCAGTCAACTCGGTCCGGTGGGTCTCAAGTCCTTCCGCGCCGGTCGCAATTTCTACAATTCCCTCTGCTTCGCTTGCCACGGCACCGACGGACTCGGCACGCCCGTCGCGGCAGACAAGACCATCGCCCCCGCCCTCGCCGGTTCCGGTCGGGTTCTCGGTGACGATTCCGCCGCCATCGCGATTCTCCTCCACGGGCTAGAAGGTCCCATCGAAGGCAAAGACTACGGCGCCCCCATGGTCCCCATGGCCACCTACAGTGACCAAGAACTCGCGAACGTCCTGACCTTTGTGCGCAACAGCTTTGGCAACCGCAGCAACGTCGTCACCGCCGAGTCCGTTGCCGCCCTGCGGAGCGCTCACACCGACCGAACTGCTTTCTGGACTGAACCCGAACTCACCGAGACCGTGCCTTCCCTCCAAACGCCTCTCACGAAATTCACTCGCCGCACCGAATGGATCGTTTCTGCGCAGGACACCGGCACACCGGAAACACTGCCAGCTTTCGCCATCGACGACGACCCGACCACCGCCTACGTCACCGCCAAGAACACTCCCTTCCCCGGCATGTGGTTCCAAGTCGAGCTCCCCACCGCCAGCACCATTCGCGGCCTCGTCATGGACGCCACCGGCAACCCCGAAGCCTTTGCTCCCTTCTACTCCGTTCAAACCTCCACCGATGGCGAAAACTGGAGCGAGCCGATCGCGACGGCCACCGGTGAACTCAAGGCTCGCCTCTCTCTGGCGAAGCCCGTTACCACCAAATTCCTTCGCATCACAATTAACAAAAAATCCGGATGGCAACAATGGGCGATCAACAACTTGGAACTCCTCGGCCTCGAAAACTAGTTCGATTCGCTAAAATCGGCGGCATCGCGCTCGGCGTTATTTTCATCGGACTTCAAGCGGTTCCCGTCGACCGGTCCAATCCTCCCATCGTATCCGACTTTGACGGTCCGGCCGAGATCAAGACCCTCATGGTGGCCAAGTGCTACGACTGCCACTCCCACGAAACCGTTTGGCCCTGGTATTCCTACGTGGCGCCCATGTCATGGTCCATTTCCGACCACGTCATCGAAGGACGCAAAGAGCTCAACTTTTCCAAATGGGGCGAGTATTCTGCCGACAAAAAGGAAGAGAAAATTGGCGAGATCTATGATGAGATCCTCGACGAATACATGCCGCTCCCCAACTACCTCCTCCTCCATCCCGAAACCAAAGTCACCGAGGAAGAGTTTGATCTCGTCGAACTCTGGTTGGATGGCGAGTTAGACTAAAGCACTCCCGCTCTCCGTTGCTTGCCCAGTTTCCTCAATTTAAGGAACCAAAACCCGTAAAATCCATCCGATATCAGGAGTCTTCCAGCTAAACAGCAGTAATTCTGGGCAAGTTTTTAATTAATCACCGTGAAACTTGATCTCCCGTTCGGCCGTCTTTTGATTCAACCCTTTTATTCCTTAACTACCCTCTCTTTATGAAATCACGCCTACCTACCCTTATCGCTTTCACCGTCGCCCTCGGCGGCTTCCATCTTCCCGCCCTCCAGGCTGATAACCATGGCGGCGACCATGGCCATTCTGAGATCGGTGAGCAGATGGAAATGATCGGAAAAACCTTCCGGAGTCTCCGCCGCGAGGCTCGCGATCCCGCTAACAACGCCAAGTCCGCCGACCTCGTCGGTAAAATGCTCGCCGGGGCCAAGGCCTCTCTCGGTAAAACCCCCAGCTGGACCGCCGATCAACCTGCCGACAAACAAGCCGAATTCGTCGCCGGCTACGAAAAAGAAATGAAAGTGTTCGTCGGACTCCTCACCGATCTCGAAAAAGCCTTCCGGGCCAACGACAATGATGGCGCCGCGGCTCTGATCGAAAAGCTCCGCGATCAACAACGCTCGAGTCACAAAGACTACAAAAAGCCGGACGACGACTAGTCCTCACTTCTTCCAAATGAATTCTCCGACCGACGTTGAAAGACGTCGGTCTTTTTTTTGGCCAACCGCCCATAATTCATCCAACTTCACTCTGCCCTATGCTTCGCGCTTCCCTTACCCTCCTAGCCGCCAGCTGGATGGCACTTGCCCTCTCCAGTTGCTCCCACGATCCCAGCCCCTCCGCCGCGGCACCTCCTGCTCCTGAGCCCCAGTGGATCGATCTCTTTAATGGCGAAAATCTCGACGGCTGGATCGCCCGTCGCGGCAAACGCGGCAACGACACGAGTCAGACCATCGAAGAAATGTTCCAAGTGCGCGACGGAGTCATTCAAGTCTATGCCGGTGCCGCTCAAGACAGTTCCCAATTCAACGGCAACCTCTACACCGAAAAATCATTCTCCCACTTTCATCTTCAGGTCGAGTATCGCTGGAAAGAAAACCGCTTCCGCCCTCGCCATCGTGCCGTGCGCGACGCTGGCATCTTGTTTCATATCCACTCCCAACCCGACAACGTCTGGCCGCCCTCCGTCGAGATGCAGTTGGGCGGTGGTGAACCCGGTGCCCCTTATGTCACCGGCGACCTCTGGGTGATCGGCAATACTCGCACCAAAGCCCCCAGCATCGATGGCAGCTACCACCCCGGTGCGCCCTTGGTTGAATTCGGGATGGGCGACGAATTTCCTCCCGTTAATCTCACTTCGGTCACCGCGACCAAATCACACGGAGAATGGAATTTAGCCGAAATTATCGTTCGCGGCAGCCAAAGTGCTGAGTTTATTCTCAATGGAAAACTCGTCGGCACGGTCTCCGACATGCGCTACCAAGATGAATCCGGCCAATGGCAACCCCTCCGCTCCGGTCCAATTTCAATCCAAGCCGAATGGGCCGAACTCGACTACCGGGCCATTCGGATCAAAGAACTCTAATCACTCAACTCTATGCCCCATCATCTCAACCGCCGTCAGTTCAACCGCATTCTTGCCGCGAGTGTAGCGGGACTCAGTTTACGCCCCACTCTCTTCGCCCAGACCCGCGTTCCCGTTCCTCGTCTCGGCTGCCAAACCGACCTTACAAATGCCGCCGCCGTTAAAGCAGCCGGAGGTTCTTGGGTCGGATTGTCTGTCGCCAATTGGTTAAACCCCGGCGGACCCGAAAACGAATTTCTCGCCAATATTGATGCCGCGAGCATCGCGCCGCTTCCCGTCATCGCCGTCAACAGCTTCATCCGCCCCAAACACCTCAAGGTCACCGGCCCCGCCGCCAACCACTCCGAGGTGCTCGCTTACTGCACCCTCGCCATCAAACGCGCCCAACGCGCCGGCGTCGGCATGATCACTTTTGGCAGCGGAGGATCACGCAAAATTCCCACGGATTTTAATCGGGAGCAGGCCTTCGATCAGTTCATCAGTTTCCTCAAACTCCTCGGCCCCGTTGCGGCCGATCACGACGTCATCATCAACGTGGAACAGCTCCAAACTCGCGAATGTAACTTCATCAACACCATCGCGGAAGCCGAGCGCGTCGTCCGCGGCGCCAACCATCCGCACATCGGCGCCGTCGCGGACTTCTATCACATGGCCGCCGAGGGCGACACTCCAGCCGACCTCGCTCACGCCATGGCTATCATCAATCATGTCGAAATCGCCGAGCTCGAAGGGCGTCGGGTGCCCGGCACCAACGGACAAGATTTCCGGCCTTACCTCAAAGTGCTCAAAGACGCCGGCTACACCGGAGCCATCGGAATCGAAGGTCGTTTCCAATTATCAGAACTCAAAACCGGATTCGACGAAATTACCCGACAATGGAACGAAGCTTAACCCTCCTTCTGATCGCTGCCCTCAGCGCGAGCCTCGCGGCCGCCGAGGAGGCCGCCATCACTCGCGGCACCACGATCTACGCCACCTACTGCGCGCCTTGTCACGGGGTGCAAGGTGCCGGCCTCCTCGGGCCCAACCTCACCGATGCCGAGATTCTCCATGGCGGGTCCCACGAGGAAATCGTGACCGTGATCACCCAAGGCGTCATGTCCAAAGCCATGCCGTCGTGGGCCTCTGTGCTCACCGAGACCCAGATCGAGGATACCGCTCACTTCGTGCAGTCCATCATGGGGCAAAATCTAGCCGGGCCCGCGCGTGGCGAAAAAACCACCGTGACGCCGTTCCCCTCCGGCTCACCCACTCTCCCCTATGTGTTGCGCACGTTCATGCCCACGCTTGATGTCGGGCCGGAAGTTTTTTCTCACCACGGCGAAGGCCACAGCACCTTTAAATACAGCCCGACTAAAGGCTCCTTCGACCAAGCCAAGGTGCAGGATCCCATTTCAGGTGTTCCCGGTGCGATCGCGGTGAGTTTTGGCCCGAAACTCTCCTACTGTTTTGATACCACCGAGTGTCGTCTCCTCTACACCTGGACCGGCCCTTTCGTCGACATGACCTCCTATTGGGGCGAGGGAGAAGGTGGCGCTCGCCAGAAATTCGACTACATCGCCCGCGTCATCGGCGATGTGACTTTTCATACCTCCGGTGCACACCCTATTCGTGGTAAACCGCAATTCAAAGGTTACCGCAAAATCAACGGGATCCCAGAGATGCAGTATCGAATCGGGGCGGTTGATTTGACCCTCCGTATCGAACCCAGTTCTTCCGATGACTCCGTTCTCCTCCACTACACCGCCCAGGGCACCGGCGGAGGGTTAACCTTCAACTTCGATTCCGCGGAAGCCGCGCAAATCAAATCCGACGTCGGAATTCTTCGCGGCTCCAATCTCACGCTCACCGCCGCCGAAGCGTCCGCCTTCACGCTTCGTCTAATCCCCCACGCCTCTTCGCGATGAATCGAATCCTACTCTCCCTGGCGATCTTCGCCGTTTCCATCTCGGCCGCCGCAGAAAGCTACCGTGTCGAATCCATCTCATTCCCGCATTGGGTTGCGCCGGAAGTCGGCGATGTCGACTTCACTCCTGACGGTGAGATCGTGGTCGCTCTCCGTCGTCACGGCGTGTTGATGGCCACCCCCACCGCAGATCCGACCGCCTTTAACTGGCGAGCCTTCTCCACCGATTCCTTACACAATTCCTGCGGTCTACAGGTCATTAGTCGTAGCGAAATCCTGATCTCCCAAATGGCCGAACTCACCCGCCTGACCGACACCGACGGCGACGGCATCGCCGACCTCTACGAAAATGTCGCCGACGACTGGGGGGTGAGCGGCAACTACCACGAAACCAACGCGCTCACGCCCGACGGCGACGGCGGTTGGTATCTTGCCATCGGCACCGCCTCCCACAACGGCCCCACCTTCTTTCATACTCGTGGCGAGTTCTCCGACCAGGGTCGCAACGGCCGCAACTTCGCCGCCGTGCCTTGGAAGGGCTGGATCGTGCACGCCGACGCCGATGGTAAAATCACGCCCTTCGCCAAAGGGTTTCGCGCTCACAACGGCATCATGATCGATCCGCAAGGGCGCATGTTTGCGACCGATAACCAAGGCGACTGGCGCGGCACCTCGCCCCTTTACCACATCGAAAAAGATAACTTCTACGGTCACCCTTCCTCCCTCGTTTGGGATGAGGAGTTCATGCGCAACATCAGCGATGATCCGCTCCAATACTACATCGATAATTGGGACCAATACGAAAAGGACCGCACCCCCGCCGCCGTCGAATTCCCCCATGGCTTCATGTGCAATTCCCCTAGCGAACCCATCGTCGATACCAACAACGGCGCCTTCGGCCCGTTCGCCGGGCAAATGATCGTCGGCGACATCGCGGGCGACCGCTTGATTCGCGTCATGCTCGAAGAGGTCGGCGGAGTCGTGCAAGGCGCCTGCGTGAAATTCGTCGAAGGCGGACTCGGTGGCGGCAACAACCGCCTCGCCTTCAGCCCCGACGGCACCGCCCTCTACGTGGGTCAAACCGTGCGCGGCTGGTCCGGTCGCAATACCGCCGAAGGCATGAAGCGCATCACCTTCACCGGCGAAACCCCTTTTGAGGTCAAAACCGTTTCCCTCCGCGACGATGGATTTGTGGTCTCGTTCACCAAGCCACTCGACCCCACGGCCGCCGCCGACTTGTCGAACTACTCCGCCAAGTCCTACTGGTATAAGTCACATCACCCCTACGGCAGCCCCCCCCTCGACGAAACCGAACTCGACATCCAGTCCGTCCAAGTCAGCCCCGACCGCCTCTCGGTTCGTCTCCACATCTCCGGTCTCCAGCCCAAGCGCATCGCGGAACTCAACTTCGCCGATACTCTCACCGCCCAAGACGGAAGCTCCATCGGCTTCGGCCAAGTCTGCTACACCATCCGCCGCCTCCCCAAGGTCCAGATGCTCGCCCAAAACTAGCGCCGTTCGGTAGGGGCGTTGCGTGACAACGCCCTATCCTTCCGTTCAGCAATCACGACAATGCCCCTAGTCACCCGACAAACCCTAGTCTGTCTTATCGTGGGGTTAATGGCGTTCCCCGCTCTCAGCCAAACCAAATCAATCAGGTGGAGCGACATCGGCAATTCGGTCGAAATCATCGGCCGACTCGGTGTGCCTCTCGGCACCGTCGTCACCATCGAAGCCACCGTCGTTGACGTCTCTGCGGTTCCCGAACCGACCCGTCATTTCTTAATCAGCACTAGCCGTTTCCTTCGCATCGAAACCGTCGGCGGCGTTAACCTTGAGGCTCCGCCTTTGATGCGCTACAAGATCGAATCCTATTTAGAGTCTGACCCGCCCCCCCCCGATCCCGACGCGGCGCGGAAGCGCTTTGAACAATGACCGCCGTCCTCCCCGGATCACGCCGCGATCGGAACCAGATTAACTTTGTATGCTTACGAGACCGGTCGCACTCCGCCCAACCCCAAAGAGAATCAGCCAAGAGACCCATTTCCATTCATCTCAACCCTCGCTGACCCCGACCCAAAACCCGGAACGTATTTCAGGACCTTTCTACAGGTGGCCGCCCCTGCAGCATCAACTCACTCCGATTCATATGCTCTCCCCAAATTAGACTAGAACCAAAACGCTTCAGGAGACGTCAAACAGATGTAACCAGTCTACTTTACTCCTGATGAAAAAACATCTCTACGCTTTCCTCCTCGCAGTTCTAGTCACTCTCACCGGTTGCCAATCCGGCCCTCAACGGGGCGATCCCCCCATGGCCATTGCGCCGCACGTCGATCTGCCTCGCTTTATGGGTGACTGGTATGTGCACGGCTACACCCCGACGGCACTAGATCGAAACGCTTTCAATCCCGTCGAGAGTTATGCCCTCAACCCGGACGGCACCATCGCCACCACCTACCGGTTTAACCAAGCCGCATTCGACGGTCCCGAAAAAGTCTATCATCCCAAAGCCAAGGTCGTTGATCAAATATCCAACGCCGAATGGCGCATGCGTTTCTTTGGCGTGATTACGTTTCCCTACCTCATCGTTTACGTGAGTGATGACTACCGGGAAACAATCGTCGCTCACCCCAATCGCGAACTCGCCTGGATCATGACCCGGTCTCCCGTCATCGACGAGGCTCGCTACCTCGAATTGCGCAGCCAACTCGTCGCCCGTAATTTTGACCTGAGCACCCTAGTCCGCGCTCAGCATCAGCCCGCCGCATCGCAATCCGAATAGGCTTAACAAATTGACGCATGGGTCGTTCATTTCCCCCATGCGCCTACCCCCATTCGCTTCACTGAGCGGACTCTGCCTAGCCCTGGTTACCCTCCCCTTCTACGCTCAGGAAGAGAGCGTCAAACCCGGCGTCAATGACGCCTATCTCAAGGAGGGGATGATCGTCGAAGACTGGGTCGAACGCCTCGGTCGCGAAGGACGAGAAGTCTACGATAACCGTCAGGCGATCGTTGAACGTCTCGGTCTCAAACCCGGCATGGATGTCGCGGATATCGGCACGGGCACTGGCGTGCATCTGCCATTTCTCGCCTCCAAGGTGCGCCCCAACGGCAAAGCCTACGCCGTCGACATTGTGCCTAAGTTCATCGCCCACATCCAAGCGCAAGCGAAGGCCAACCAATGGAGCAACGTCACTCCCGTCCTGTGCACCGAACGCTCCGTTAAACTCCCCGCGGCATCCATCGACCTCGCCTTCATCTGTAACGTCTACCACCACTTCGAATACCCGAGCGACTCGCTCGCTTCCATCCACCAAGCCCTCAGATCTGGTGGGCGGCTAATCTTGATCGATTACAAACGTATCCCGGGCACGAGCGCCAAATGGATGCTCAATCACATGCGCGCCGGGCAAGAAGTTTTTGAAGAAGAAATCACTTCTGCTGGATTTACAAAAACCGCAGAAATAACCGATCTATTTAAGGATAACTATTTTGTGATATTCGAAAAAGACTAGCGCGCCTCGAGCCCGACTCCGTCACGTCACAACATCACCCGCTTACCCGTCCTCGCCGCTTCGTAAATTGCTGAAGTGATCCGGATATCTCTCATGCCCATTTGTCCCGGCACGATGCTCGGTTCGTTTTTCAGAATCGCCGCCGCGAATCCGTCCATCTGGTGCGCTTGTTGGTTGAATCCATCTATAGGCGCCAACTCTTTTCCATCTACCGTCATCCGCAGCCCGTCGTAAGAATAGGCCGGCGCGAGTCGGACTTGTTTTTTGCCTTCGGCCTCAAAGTGATTCGCGCCAATCTCGCCGCTCGACATGCCCTCGCATTTGGAACCATCCGCAAACTCGAGCGTAAATTTCATCGTCTCTTCGACTTCATCGAAGAAGTCCGGTCGGACCTTGGGTGGTTCATGCGCGGTAATTGCGATCGGCATCTCTTCCCCCTTAGCCATCAGCGCCGACTGGATCACATAGATACCCACGTTCATCAATTGTCCTCCTCCGCCCAAAGCTTTAGAAGTCCGCCAAGTCTTCACTCCATCGCGGTAACCAAACCCACCATTCATCACGATGGGTCCCCCCCACGCCCCGGTGGCCGCCATCTCTTTCACCTGTTGATGATAGTCGTGAAAATGTAAGCGGTATCCGATCGATAACCGCACCTTCGCCGCGTCACACGCCGCGATCATTTTCTCACACTCCTCCACGCTCACCGCCATCGGCTTCTCACAGATCACGTGCTTCCCCGCCGCCGCTCCCGCTAAGACATCGCGCAGGTGTAACCCCGGAGGCGTCACGCTGTAAACGATATCAATATTCGGATCATCCGCGATCGCCGCCATGTTATCGTAAGAGTAAACCGATTTGGGACTGAAACCATAACTCTGCGCCCAACGATTGCCCTTTGCCGCGTCTCCCGTCACCACCCCTCGTAACTCGCACAATTCAGTCTCACGTAAAGCCGGTCCCAACTGCCCCCGCGAATAACTGCCAAGTCCCATCAGGGCGACCCCCAGCTTTCGCTTTCCACCCAAGAGTTCATTCGCTCGCAGCCCTGCTCCCGTGCCCAAGGCCAACGCGCCGACTGCGGCGCTGCTGATAAAACCACGACGCGAAATGGGGGTAATCATAGAAACACTCATGGGTTCCAGATTGTCAGACTGGATGTGATTCGCAACTCTCACTCCGCTGAATGATCAACGATTTATACCGGCCAACCGAACGTTGGCCCAAACCTTAGCGCATCGTAAACGTCACGCGCCCGAGGGGCCCAAAATCAGCCACGTAACGCCCCCGCTCCCCTGCGATTACCTGCCCCATCGCTCCTGTAATCAATAAGTCATTACGTTTAACCTCCAACCCTTGCGATAAACGTTGCTCCACTAGCCACATCAACGCTTGCCACTGGTCTCCCATGACGTCCGATCCCTTCCCTTCTGCCACCACTTCGTTGTCTCGCGTCAGCTCAGCTTTAACTTCGTTGAGATCCAAACCCGCCCACGGTTTTCCGCGACCCACAATGACCGTAGCCGCCGCCACATTACTCGCAATAATGTCGGAGCCGGTGATTCGATTATCGGGCGTAAAATGAATATTAGGCAATTCGACTACCGGCATAACTTGACGAACTTTATCCTTCAACTCCTCGATCGATTCCGGCACTTCCCGAATGGAAAGTTTCAACTCAAAGCCGATTTCCATCTCCACCACCATCGCTTTAAACTGCCTCATACTGACAAATGTCGCGGTCTTCTTTTTGTGTGATTGCAGCAACTCACCGGCGACGGGTTCGATCACACCAAACTTGTCCTGCGCCACTCGTGACGTAAGCCCCGCTTTGTGTCCGATTACCTTATCCCCGCTCGCTACTTTTTTCTCTACCACAATCTTCTGGACCCGGTAGGCTAGGGAGTCTGTCGCATCTCGCTCGGTTGCTCCCAATGCGGGCATGGGCAAATTCCTCGACTGTGCCGTAACGATTTTCTCGGCCCATTCCTCTGGCGTAATCGCCCGGACACTTGTGCCCCAAAGCAGGCACAATACGAAACCAAAGAAAGTGAATTTGGAGGATGTTTTCATGGGGTAATCAGTTAAATTAGGGGTTGGGTAAGTCTACAGGCTATCCGTCTAAAGGAAAGTCGAAGTAAGTCTCAGGGTACGGTTCCTCGGTCAACCCGAAGTGCCACCATTCTTGCTCATAGGCCTCAAACCCACAAGTCGTCATCACCGCTCTTAACAACGATCGCAGCGCACTCGCCCGCGCCGATACGTCGTTCGAATCCGCTGCGGATTGGTCACCAAAGAAATCGTAAGGCGATCCCATGTCGACATCCGCCCACTCGCCTTGAGCCGTGCGTCGCACCAACGTCACGTCCACCGCACTGCCCCGCGAATGACCGGATTCCAACGCAATGTAACCACGCTCAAATAACGCCGACTTGGGCACCCTGGGGTAATAGCGCTCCTTCATTTTGGTATCATTTAAATCCTGCGCCCAGCGCACAAAATGCGCCACTGCCCGTTGCGGACGATACGCGTCGTAAAGCTTCAGGCCGTAACCCATGGGCAAGAGCTTCAGTTGCGCATCATTCAGTGCATCAGCCGCAGGTTTGGTTAGCCAAGCCCGAGGCTTCTCATACCCGTCGATGACCCTCCCCACAAAATTCTCCTCCGTCGCGTAACGTAATTCCAGCAACACTGAAGGCGTATGATCGCTCAAATCTACAAAATTACTCGCCCTCTCGAACTCGGCCGACGCCCCCGATACCACCGTGAGACCTAAGCCCAGTTTGACGCCCCACATCCGTAGTCCTGCAATCATTCACCGAGTCTGCGCAACTGCCTACCCAGCGCAACCCCCGCTCTTCAATCCCCTTACTCATGCGCCCCTTTCGTTTCCTTTTACGCCGAATATTCCGTATCGCCACTCTTCTCGCCCCCGCCGGCGCTGTATTCGCCACGTCATCCCTCCCCCGCAGCACCCCCGCAGCTCAGGGCGTTTCCTCGGTCGCGATTGAATCCTTCCTCTAACATCTAGAGGCCAAGGTCGACTCTCCCCACAACTTCATGTTGGTCCGCCACGGTCAGGTCATTGCTGAGGGCTGGTGGGCGCCTCAGGCAGCCAACGCTCAGCATGTGTTTTTCTCCCTCAGCAAGAGTTTCACCTCCACCGCCGTCGGCATCGCCATCGCCGCAGGCAAACTCAACCTCAATGACCGCGTCATTGATCTCTTCCCCGCGCAGACACCAGACGCTCCGGCTCAGAACCTGAAATTGATCCGAATACGCGATCTTTTATCGATGAACACCGGGCATCACACAGCAGACTTGGCTAAGTTCAATTGGGTCCCATCCGATCCAGACCAAACGCTGGTCGCGGCGTTTCTCAACCTTCCGGTTGAGCACAAACCCGGCACTCACTTCCTCTACCATACACCGGCGACTTACCTGCTCTCCGCCATCGTGCAGAAGGTGACCGGAGAAGGTCTCATCGACTATCTGAGTCCGCGACTGTTCGCCCCCTTGGGCATCAATCGCCCGCATTGGGACGAAAGCCGTGATGGGATTGCATTAGGTGGCTTCGGCCTCCGCGCAACCACCGAGGATATCGCGAAACTCGGACAACTTTACCTGCAACGCGGTGAATGGAATGGACAGCGCTTGATTCCGGCAAATTACGTCGAGGCCGCGACCACCAAACAAACGTCCAATGGCAGCAACCCCAACAGCGACTGGGAACAAGGCTACGGCTATCAATTCTGCCGCAACAAGACATCGGGCTTCCGCGGCGACGGACGGTTCGGCCAATCCTGCATCGTGCTCCCCGGATACGACGCCGTGATCGCCATGACCAGCGGCACTCTCGATATGGGAGCGGTGATGAACCAAGTGTGGGACCACTGACTCCCCGCGTTGGGTCCACTCCCCTGCCTCTGAACCAGCCGGCCGCGAAGTCTCTGGAATCCCGTCTTACTTCCCTGCAGATGGTTATGCCCCGCGGGGTGAATCATTCATCAGTTGAAAGAGAGGTCGAAAATCATCGTTACACTTTCCCGGCCAACGCGGTCGGCTTCGATTCCGTTACGGCAAAATTTGGGTCAGACGCTGTCACCCTGACCGTCGAGCAAAATGACCAGTCACACTCCCTCGAGATCGGCTATCGTGAATGGCGACTATTCGAAACCGGCGCATTCAACGTGATCGATAAAATCCCCATGCCGCATCCCCGTCAGCGCGCCGGGGGCAGCGGAGCGTGGACGAATGATCACACTTTCCTCGCTCGGATAGGCTTGCCCGAAACGCCTTTTGTTTTCGATCTTAAATTCACTTTCCGCGTCGATAGCACCGCCACGTTGGCACCGAGCCTCAACGTCAATCGCGGCGCGCCCTATCCCGACGTCACGAGCTCAAATTCTAAACCGCGACGTCACTGGTTTTTTGCGGTCGAGCCTTCTGATTCAATGTCATCGCCAACAAGACCAATCCTCCACCAAAAATCATCGCGGAGGTGAGACGTTCATCATCGAGTAACCACATCGATTCGAACACGCCGCACAGCGGAATCAAGAACCGATAGGTGGCCAACATCGGTGCCGGGAAAATCGTCGATAGATGATTCCACAACGAAAACGCCGCCGCCGAAACAAATGCCAACCAGAGCGTCCAGCCGATAACGTATCCATCGAACAGTGCCAACGGCCCTCCGAGGATGGCCGACGCGCCCAATCCCAGTAGAATCAGTCCGCCTAAAAGCAGTGAGAAACCCGTTCCCGCTCTCGCCCCCATCGTCGGCTTGACCTTCTGAAACGCGAAGAGTCCCAACGCCCCAAAAAGACTCGCGAGCAAGATCAACACCCCACCTAGCCGCGGACTACCGTGGGTGACTCCGGGCGAATAAACCGCCATCGTCACGCCGACCGCCCCCACGGCCAAGATCGCCCACTGACGCCGAGTGAGGGCTGGCGCCCCCAGTAGTGCTGGAGATAGGATCACCCACCAGAAACTCCCGCTCGACACGAGCAACGAAGCCAATGCTCCACTCGATAAACTCAGTCCGAGATAAAAACAGACATACTGACCGACGGTCTGAGTCGCCGCCATAAACCAGATCCATCGCAGCGGCGTAGCTCGCCATTCTCGCCCGGGATGCTTGGCCATCGCCAACAAGGTAAGACCGGCGATCACGAACCGTACTCCAGCAAAAAGTGACCGCGTGCCGAAGTCCGCCGTCACCCCCTGCGCCTCCCAGTGGGCAAAAACCAATTTGATCGCTGGAAACGCCGAGCCCCACAGCACCGCACACACCGCCACCCAACCAAGAAGCCGCCACCGTGAAGGACCCGGTGACGGCAAATTCTCTGACGCTTTCAGCGCGTCACTCCTCCCGTGAACGGAATCAATCGCCTACGCTTTAGCGGCGTTTGAGATGCAGAAACAACTTACCGCCCGCGTAGTATTCGAGATACTTCGCCGAGGTTTGAATCCGGTCAGTCCAGGTGTCTGCCGCACGTCCCGTGTTCTCCTGCGCGACCAAAACTTCATCGCCTGTGAACCACTTGCGATAAGGTGCGCCGTTTTGCATCGAGATCTTCATCGTGAGTTGGTCATCTTTGTGATCGGACTGCAGCATGATGAAAATGTCGTCGCCTGACACTCTGATGTTTTGCACCACCGTCCCGTCAAAAACGGCGGCATCCCAAGGACCAAATGAACGCTCTTTAGTCGGTTCCGCCGCCGAGGAGTTCGCGACACCCCAGCAAAGAGCCAACAAGGAAAGCGTGAGATTAATAAAGCGGATTCGTTTCATCCGTTTAAAATAAACCCTCGAACTCGCCCGGCGCAAGTCAGTCGATGCGTCGCCCCAGAAATTCTTTCGCCCTATCCGCAGCATAACCCAATCTCCCGTCAACCACAGTTGACCACCTCACGATTGAGCGATCATTTCATATGATCGATGCCTGATTCCACGCCGACAAACGCTTCATTCCGTCACCGCGCCCTCGCTACCGTGATCAATCTCTTGATTCTCGTCGCGATTAGTTTCGCCGCTGAAACCATGGCCGCCAACGCCGGCGCGGGCAGCCGCGAGGCTCAAATGGTCATCGCGTCCAAAACACTTTTCGGCCTCTGGGTGCTTTTCTGGCTGGGCTGTGGGCAACTCCGAACCAGCCCGGGCCTCGCCCTTCTCAAACTGCGAGTAGTGACCGCTACGCATCCGCGTCAGCGCATCAGCCTCCCCACCGCGCTTTTTCGCCCCCTCCCCTATGGCGCTTTTCTCTTCTTGGTCTCTTTTCCGGTGCAACTTTTGCCCCGCTCAATCGCTCCCGCTCAATTCCTGCTGGTGCTCGTCTTCGCCCTTTTTCTGGCCGCCAATGCGACCCCTCTCTGGTCCGGGCCAGATCGGCGTAGCCTGATCGACCGGTGGTTCAAAACCCGGGTAGTTGCCCGAACCCAAAAGTCAGTCGGTTCGCTCTGATTCTTCTGCGGCGATCCCCTTCGCCATCACTGCGGTGATCCGCTCTACATCGTAGACGCAACCACCCCAACTGCCTCCTGACGCACTTTGCAAAGCGGCCCATAGCCGTGTATCCGCCGGCACCCGTGGATCCGGTCGTAAACGCGAATTAATCGAGCGAGCGCGGATCGCCGCCTCCGTCAATCCCACCAGCTCGACGCTCCCTTCCAGACTCTGCGTATCCACTCTGACCCGAATTCGATCGCCGTCCTTCACTTTTCCAATCGGCCCACCTGCCCATGCCTCGGGACTCACATGACCAACACATGCCCCCGTCGAAACCCCGGAAAAACGCCCATCGGTCACGAGCGCGATCTGATCGCCTCCTTGCACATACTTTAAGGCCGACGTGACTTGATAAGTTTCAGGCATTCCACTCCCCGGTCCGATCCCGATCAGCACCATCACATCCCCCGGCTCAACTGCCCCCGCTTTGATCGCATCAATCGCCTCAAGCTCACTGGTAAACACTTTGGCTGGCCCTTCATGGTAATAGACCCCGGCCTCGTCCAATCGCGATGGAGCAATCGCCGTGCTTTTGATCAGCGCTCCTTCCGGTGCCAGATTCCCGCTCAAAAATGTCACTGTGCTGCTTAACCCTCGCGACTTTGCCTCGGTCGCCGACATGATCACATCTTTCGGATCGATGCCGTCGAGTTGTTGGAGTTTTTCCTGCAGTTTGATCCGTCGCTCACTGGTTTCCCACCAAGCAAGATTCTCTCCCAGGGTTTGGCCAGTCACCGTCATGGCGTCGAGTTTGAGCAAACCCATATCGCGCAAATGCAACATCATCTCCGGCACTCCCCCCGCCATGAATACTTGCACCGTGGCGAAGTGTTTCGGCCCATTCGGTAACGCGTCCACTAGCCGTGGGACCATCCGGTTAATCCTCGACCATTCAGCCACCGTTGGCCGCGGCAAACCGGCGGCGTGGGCAATCGCCGGCACGTGTAATACCAGATTGGTCGAACCTCCGACCGCCGCATGGCACACCATCGCGTTGTGCAGCGAATCTTCGCTCAGAATATCAGCTGAAACAACCCCGGCCTGTTCCATCCCCATCAGCGCAAGCGCCGAGCGCCTTGCCATGTCGCGCCAAATATCAGCCCCCGACGGACTCAGCGCCGAATGGGGCAATGCGAGTCCCAACGCCTCCGCCACCACCTGGGTCGTCGCCGCCGTGCCCATAAATTGGCATCCACCGCCCGGTGTGCCACAGGACCTACATCCCATCAACGCGGCGTGGTCCAGCGTCACTTCTCCCCGGGCAAAACGACTCGCCAGCGTTTGCACCTTGGCCGTGTCTTCGGCCTCTTCGGCGAGCAGAGTCACACCTCCCGGCACCAGCACACTGGGCAGGTCCGGCATGCCCGCCAGCGCCATGAGCATGGCCGGTAACCCTTTGTCGCATGTCGCTACCCCGAGCACGCCATGACGCGTCGGCAACGAACGGATCAAACGCCGAAACACCACGGCGGCATCATTACGATAAGGCAAACTGTCCAACATCCCCGCCGTGCCATTGGTCCGACCGTCACAGGGATCACTCACGTAGGCCGCAAACGGAATCGCCCCGTGCGCCGACATCACCTTCGCAGCCTCCTCCATCAACAATCCAACTTCCCAATGCCCCGTGTGATAACCCAATGCAATCGGCGACCCGTCTGGCGCCCGGAGCCCTCCTTGCGTGCTGAGAATCAAGAATTGTTTACCTCGCAACTTGGCCGGATCCCACCCCATGCCCGCATTCTGCGTCCAACCAAACAACTCTCCACTCGACATCGCCTTGAGCTGTTCCGCTCCGAGCGGAAGCTGTCCCGTTGGCCCCGGGGCCGTCGTTCGCATGCGGTAGATGGACTCGTCACCGGAGTCGAAAATTGGAGAATTGTTCATGGGTCGATTTTTAGCTCACCACCAAATTAGACAGCGTGCCTACCGGCTCCATCGTGATGCGAATCTCATCCCCCAACTTCAGCGTGAACTCATCGGGTGGCACAATACCGGTTCCCGTCATCAAGAAAGAGCCGTAGGGGAAAATGTTCTCGCGATAAAGCCAATCCGCCAACGACGGCAGGGGGCGTTTAATCTGATCTAAAGTCGTTTCGCCGACGAATACCGGTTCCCTCGCTCGCAGAATTTCCAGTCGAATCACCGAGTCCGGGCGAGGTAACTCGGGAGTCACTACGAGGCACGGGCCCAATGCTGCACTGCGATCATAGCACTTGGCTTGCGGCAAATAGAGCGGGTTCTCCCCCTCAATATCGCGCGAACTCATATCGTTGCCCATCGTGTAGCCAAAGATCTTGCCCCCAGAGTTAATCGCCAAGGTCAGCTCGGGCTCGGGCACATTCCATTTCGAATCAGATCGAATCCGCACGCCTCCCCCCGGTGCCGCTACCCGGTGCGGCGTTGCTTTCAGAAACAACTCCGGCCGGTCCGCCTCATACACCCGGTCATAAAAATCCCCCGCCCCCGCCGACTTCGCTTCTTCCATGCGCGCGGTGCGACTACGGAAATAAGTCACGCCCGCCGCCCAGACTTCCTGGCTTTGGACGAGCGGCCAGGGCGCGCCCGGTCCACTCGTGAGTTCTCCAGCCGCAAACGCCTGCTCGGTAATCGCCCCCGGATCCTTCGCGGTGAAAAGCCCGTCAAGATTGAACGTTGACAGTGCTTTGACGAATACTCCTGCACTTTCGATTACGATGCAGTGAGCCGAGGGGTAGAGTCTATACAGCGATGACATTGCGACCATCGAATCGAATCACTTCGCACAACTCACCACAAAAACCACGAAATTCAGTCAACTATTTGACCTCCACCCGCCCCCGTCTCACCTCACGTCGCCGCCGCGTCGACCACTCGCCGATAAAGGGCCTCATATTCAGGCACAATTTTCGCGGTCGAAAATTCGGTTTCCGCCCGGTGCTGGGCGACTTGTCCCAGTCGCCGCCGCAATTCGTCATCCTTGAGCAGACGATCGATTGCCGCGGCCATCGCCACGCTATTGCCCGCCGGCACCAACAACGCCGATTCCTCATGGGAAACCACCTCAGGGATACCGCCCACTGCGGTGGATACGCTCGGACACCCAAAACTCGCGGCTTCCAACAAACTCAGACAAAAACTTTCCGAATCCGAACTAAACAGACCGATGTCAGCTGCCTGCAGATAGTCCTCCACCGTCGCCACGTGCTCGCGCACGAGAATCGTTTCTTCCAGTCCCAACTGCTTCACCAAACCCAGATAGGGCGCAAATGAACCTCCGGCCAAAACAACGACTTTGAATCGATCTCTATCCGGCACCCGCGCCAACGCATTGAGCATCACGTCAATTCGCTTGATCGGCCGCAGATTAGAAAGATGGAGGATCAGTTTCTGATCATCGCGCAGTCCGAGCTCCGCTCGCACTTGCGCGGTGGAATGTAAGGGATCCTTCGGTTCGAAGAAATTGTGGATCACATCGATCTCCCGTTTGACACCGATCAATCGATGCGTTTCTCGCCTTAAAAAGTCGGACACCGCCGTCACCGCATCCGACGCCTCCAACGCGTATCGAATAGCCGGGGCATAACCAGGATCCCTCCCCAGCAAAGTCGTGTCCGTGCCATGCAATGTTGTCACAACTTTCGGCCGGCGACCAACCGGCAACATCGACCTCGCCAGAATCGCCGCCGTCGCATGCGGCACCGCGTAGTGCGCATGCAAAATATCCAGTTCGTAGGCTTCGGAAACTTCCGCCAATTTCACCGACAGCGGCAACGTGTAGTCGGGATACTTAAACAGCTCGTAACTATTGATCTCGACTGGATGGAAATAAACTCGGTCCCGCCCCGGCTGCAGCCGGATCGGCCGTTCGTAAGAGACGAAGTGCACTTCGTGTCCCTGCGCCGCGAGCTCGTCGCCCAGCGCCGAGGCCAAAATGCCGCTCCCCCCGACTGAAGGATAACAGATGATTCCGACTTTGAGTTTTTCTTTCTCTCCCATCGTTCAAAACTCCCTCGAACTACCGCTCAACTCAGCCAATGATCCAAAAACGAGGGGATCGTTGGGGTAGAGCGCGATCGCATACTCCGATCCGCACGACAGACCCAATTGCTGGGCGCGAGCGACTTGGAGACTGACATAGTCCTTCGTTTTCATCTGCGATTCATGCGCCTGCATGGCCTCTCGCCAAACCGCCACCACGTCGGCCGAAAGCCGGTAAAGCACCGGCGCGATATCTCGCGGAATCGCCGTCGGCGTCACGGCAAAATAAAACAGCTGCCCTATTTTATGTGGAGTCTGGTCCAACAGTTCCTTCACCCCCCCAAACCGGGCCAACCGGGCGGCATCCCGCGTCATGCGTCCTACCGCCGGATGGTCTGGATGCTGATTTTCCTCCGTGGTTAACGTGAGTAAAATACCCGGTCGCACCCGACGAATAATTGACGCGATTCGCCGGGCCCCCGCCCGGCAATTTTCAATATTCGCGTCCCCGCCGAGGTCGAGAAACTCCAGCGACGCGCCCATCTTACCGGCCGCATTCTCCGCCTCAATCGTCCGGCCTTCCGCCGTTCCATGAGTCCCCGATTCCCCTCGGGAACAAACCACCAGATGAACCTCGCGCCCGCGCTGGCTTTCCGCGATCAGCACTCCTCCCGCGCCAAATTCGATATCGTCGGGATGAGCGGCCACCACCAATAATGGAGAAAGTTTAGATGGAGACATCGGTATAGGCTTCATCGGATCGATCAATTTCGTCGCGACACACAAACTCGATATCCGGCGCATCTTCTTTGCGCAAGTAGGCTTGTTCACCCGCTCCCGCAATGTAATGCGTGCAGCCGATCACCGACTGCATCCACGGCAGGCGTGAATCCCGGGCTGGGCTAATTTGCTCCAGGCCAAAGTCGCATTTGGGTAGGGTCCGGAAAGAGGGCCCTCCTTCGTGTAGTTTAAGTTCTCCGTCCATCATCCGGGCTCGCACGGTCTCGCCGTCGCAGGGCACATCGACGTAGTAATCGTCGATCGGACAAGCCGCTTTCCGGATCGCTGGATCACTGGAACGCACCACCCGCACCCCATCCAACATTCCCATCGCTCGATACATCTCTAAGCAGAAATCAGCCACCGTATCCGCCTGAATCGATTTCACCGCGTCGATGACATCGCTTTCAACAAACGCTCCCAGTAGGCGGGGTAAATTCTCCTGCCAACCTTCGACGATATTTTTGCAATACAAGGGACTATACTTCCGCTGCAGTTTGTTGCGAAAGGAGAAGTTGATCCGTTGCAACTCATTCGTCGTGCGATGACGCAATCCCGTTTGCGTCTCCCGCGGATCATGATCGGCATCGTGGTAGAAGAAAACCATTTCGCCCCCCAACTCCTGCTGCAGGCGGCGAGCCGTCCACACCTTGGCGACTAGGAATCGACGGGGGAAAATACCGCAGGGCTGCTGACCGAAGGCAATGACGGGCTTCATATTAGACGGTATCTTCGCGGTTGCCGCGGAAAACCTGGATGAAGAGCGCAAACCCCATCGTCAGCCCGCAACCGATAAAGTTAAACCAGAGGTAGCTGATCTCCAGTTGGAAGAACAGAACGATCACCAATGCCTGCGCAATCAGGGCACCCCAGAATACGGCCGTGCCGCGCACCCATTTCACAAAAAAGGCGACGAGGAATACCCCTAACACGACCCCATAGAAAATTGATCCCAAGATATTGACGGCTTCGATCAGGTTCGAAACGAGGTTGGCAAACAGAGCGAAACAGATCGCCACCACGCCCCACATTCCGGTGAACCATTTCGAGGCCTTCAAACTGTGAGCATCATCCGCATCGGGTTTGAATACGTGCCGATAAAAATCGACCATGGTGGTCGCGCCGAGCGCATTGAGCTCCGATGCCGTCGACGACAGTGCCGCACAAAAAATCACGGCGACCAGTAAGCCCACCAACCCCTTCGGCAGGTAGTTCAGCACAAAGGTAATGAACACGTAGTCCGCGTCGCTCGCTTTGAGATTTGCATCCGCTGCGACCAGGGCTTCTTTCGCCTCAATTCGGATAGCCGCCGACTCGTCGGAAAGCGCCAACATCTGGGCACGGGCCGCCGCCTCTGCAGTAGCCGATCCCGAATCCCGAGCGCTCAAGAACGTCTTGATCGCTACCGCCTTTTCATCCTGCACGTCATCAAATCGTGATTCGATGGCCGCAAAGGTTTCGCCTTGTTCTCCACTCTTTTGGTTTTCCCAAACGCCTTCATTGAAAAACACCGGCTGGCGCTCGAACTGATAGAAGACAAAGACAAACACCCCGAGCAACAGGATGAAAAACTGCATCGGAATCTTGAGCACTGCATTGAACATTAGACCCATGCGACTCTCCCGCAAAGAACGCCCCGTCAGGTAACGCTGCACCTGAGATTGGTCGGTGCCGAAATAGGAGAGCGACAAGAACAATCCGCCAAAAACACCTGACCAGACCGTGTAACGTTCGTTGATATCAAACTTCCACTCCACCGCGTTGAGCTTCCCCATGGCACCGGCGACCGCTAACGCGCCATCCGCCGACACATCACTGGGGAGCTTGATCAAGACCACCGCAAAGGCGATGCCCATGCCGATCAGGATCACGGACATCTGGTAACGTTGCGTGAGACTGACCGCTTCACTTCCGCCAGTGACCGTGTAGATCACCACGAGGATACCCGTGCCGAGCACCGTAATCCCGAGGGGCCAGTTGAGCACCGATGACACAATAATCGCCGGTGCGTAAATCGTGATGCCTGCCGCCAGTCCGCGTTGGAGTAAAAAAAGGGCGGCGCCCAATAGTCGGGTTTTACCATCGAAACGTTTACCCAGATATTCGTAAGCGGTGTAAACTTTTAGCCGTCGGTAAATCGGCAGGAAAACCCCGGCGACAATGATCAAGGCCAGCGGCAGTCCAAAATAGTTTTGCACGAAGCTCAGCCCACTTTGAAATCCCTGCCCCGGAGTGGAGAGAAACGTGATGGCACTGGCCTGAGTAGCCATGACCGACAGGCCAATTGTGCCCCAGCCGATGCGTTGATCGCCTCTCAGGTAAGTATCCAATCCACCGACTCGGCGCGTGGCCATAACCCCATAGGTCGCGATCCCGAGAATCGTGCCAAACAGCACCAAGTAATCGAGGGTCGTCATGAATAAATGAATCCAATTCCCCACATCGCCACCACCAAGATAGCAAATACCACGAGGACCATGACATAGACACCTTTCCAAGTCGGGATGCCCGGCATTCCAGTCCGGGATTCATTATCTTGTAGCCACTTTCACTTCCCTCCTGAGCGACCGCGAACTTCGTCGAAGTAGTTGCCGCCGCAATTGCGATCTTCTTGTTTCCTAATTTGGCGTGAATCTTCGCTTTCAGGTGAAGCATCCAAAAAGCATTTGGGGTCTGTTTTAACGCCAAATCGATCCATTTCGCCGCCTTTTGCAGATCCAGATCATGATCGAAATAAAATCCTGCGGCTTGAAAGTAAACATAATCCCGCTGCTCCTTGCCTGATCGCATGACCGCTTCGATCTGCGGCACCAATTTCGTCTGCACATCCACCGTTAAGGGGATTTCGACCGTCACGTTTTCCCACGTGAGATTTAAGACCGCAGTTTCATCGCGCAATTCGTTGAACCAGATGGTGAACGTCTCCATCGAACGCTCCGTCCGACGAGCTGGCACTTCCACCCGAATGACATCTTTTTCTGCATCGTAATTGAACGCTCCCCACTGGTCGGACTCTTGGTTGAGAATCACGGTCCAAGTTTTCTCCCCGGGCACACTAAACAACCCGTAGGTGCCGGCCTGAACCCTCTTTCCGGCAAATTCGACGACGGTATCAAACGTGACTTTGGTGGCCGCATTCGCCCCCGTGCGCCAAACACTGCCGTAGGCCTGCAATTGCCCAAATATTTCTCGGCCCTTCACACTTGGACGGGAATAAACGATTTCGAAATTAGTGAGACCGACCTGTTGGCGAATGACGCTAGTCGGGCTCGCAGCGGGGAAATCAATACGATTTGTTTGGGCCCACGCGAGGGGCGCAAACAAACTGACCCAGAGGGTCAACCAGACGGAAAAGGAAGGTTTCATGTTGAAGGGGAAAATGGAAGGCATCGTCACGAGGGAGACGTGCCCCAAGCATGAACAACGAACCAACTGTTTTGTTCCCGGTAATTTTGCAAATTGTTGGGAAAGAACGTTTCATTTGTGTTGCTGACTCATCGACGGTTCTGTTCGACAAGCCGTTCTGAAACTAACTGAGTAAACCACCCACGTTGACTATTTTCGCCCCATATTTCCCGGCGCTCATCGCCATGACGGACGACGTCGCAGACGTTGTGACAACCAGTATCTGGTCTCATTTGCTCACCGTGGGTGGATTCCTTTTGGCAATATTCGCCTTGGCCCGCATCCTCAGTGAGAAGCGTCAGCCCGGAAACACCATCGCTTGGGGACTCGGCATTATCCTCATCCCCTATCTGGGTGTGCCGCTCTACCTACTCTTCGGCGGTCGCAAAATCAAACAGCTGGCGGTTCGAAAAACTCGGGTCTCGCCCCAACTCGCTGGGGCCCCTGTAGCCCGCCAGTCGACTCTCGAGTCTCCCGTGGCCCTCGCAACTATTTCCAATGGCGCCAATGCCCCCGTCGGAGGAAATCAAATCAGGTTCCTCATCGACGGCGAAGACGCCTTCGCCTGCCTCAAAGCGTCGATCAACGCAGCCCAACACTCCATTCTCATTACCACGTTTATCCTCGGGCGAGAGGAAGTCGGCCGAGCCATCATCGATCTACTCGCCCAACGAGCGCGGGCGGGAGTTAAAGTGAGGCTGTTGGTCGACGGCTTGGGTAGTTTTCTAGCTGGCCGCAAATTCGCCGATCCTTTGCGAGCTGCCGGAGGAGAAGTCGTTAAGTTCATGCCGGTCGCCCCTCTCAATACTCGAGCTTCCGCCAATTTGCGAAATCACCGCAAGATCGCCGTTTTCGACCACGGCGAGGCGATTATTGGAGGGCGCAATCTTGCTCGAGAATATCTGGGGCCTACACCATTGGACGAGCGATTTACCGACTTCGGAGCACTCATCCAGGGGCCTGCCGTCGGCCTGATTAGCGAAGTATTTTTCGCCGACTGGAGCTTCGCGACGGCGTGCGATATTGATGCGCTGCGGGCTGAAGTTAGCCCCTCCTGCCCTCCCGCCATCGGTGCCGTCGAGCTCCAGGTCATTGCCGGAGGACCAGACGTCGAGGGGGATCCGCTCTACGACGGCATGGTTTCGATGATCCAAGAGGCCGAGGAAAGCGTCTGGATAGTCACCCCCTACTTCATTCCCGATGAGGTGCTGCAACGTTCGCTGATGGTCAAAGCCAGAGCCGGCAAAGACGTGACGCTCGTGCTACCTGCCCAGTCTAACCACCGGATAACCGATTACGCGCGTCGCCAATATCTCCGTGAACTGCATGCCGCTGGGGCGAAGATCATGCTCTATCATCCCAAGATGCTGCATGCCAAAGCGATGATTGTAGACCAGAAGATTGCTCTTTTTGGCTCAGCAAATTTCGACCAAAGGAGCCTTTTCGTGAATTTCGAAATCGGTGTCGCGATCTATTCCGAAACTGAGGCGAGGACCATGCGCCGTTGGGCCGAAGATCTCGTTGAATCATGCACTCGATATGTCCCCTCCCCGAAAAGGCCTCACCGCTTTTTTGGTGATCTCGCGGAAGACCTCAGCCGCCTCGTCGCGCCACTCCTCTGACCCCCTAAGCAGGGAGCTTTTCGGCGATCACCCACATATTGTCGCTCGTCGGCATGATATCGAGCCACCCCGGCGAACGCATCGTCAGCCCAGCCGCCTTAATCGCAGCGTGCAGGGTCTCGGGCGTGAAATAATTCACGTGATCCGGGTAACGAAAACCACACCACTTCTCTTGCCTGAATCGTCGATTCCAGCTCCCAAAATTTGGGACTTTGATAATCACCCGTCCGCCCTCGACTAGCTTTCGCTTACAAGCTTCCAGCAGACCGACCGGGTTGATTTCATGCTCCAAGAACGAGCTTAAGATCACGAGATCCACTGTTTTATCAGCGATGAGATTCACTCCCTCCACCGCGGGGCATCCTATACAGCGGCCCCCAAATTTCTCAAAACGAGTCTGCGCCGCCGCGGCCAAGACCTGCGACACCTCCACCCCGATCGGGCTGATCGACCTCTCACCGTTCGCGACTAGAAATTCCGGGATTTGCGAGGTCTTCTCTCCTCCCCCACAACCTACATCGACGAGGTTAAATACGGCTCCATCGGGTTGGTTCGCCCGCAGTTGCCGGATATGTTTGGCCGCCGTTCGGATCAAGCGTGGTTTTTTCAGATTCATTCGCATCCACTTAAACACGCCACTCACCCGCGCGAGCACAGGCTCAGCTTTCTTCCGACGTTTTCTCTCTTCTTCGTAGGTTTTCTGCCAAGCAAACTCATCGATCAATTGTTCGTAAGCCGGAGGATTCTCTAAGTAAACCATCCCGGTTTCGGTGCACTCCACCACCCGCCATTCATCCCGGCAATACGGAGTCAGTCTTGTCGGAGTCGCGTGACCCGTGAGCGGATTCGGACGCGGCGCAGCTTCAGGGTTCAAAGGCTAGGAACAACTCAAGGTTATCGAAATGGAACCTACCCTTTTGAGGCTGAGCCCTCGCCGCCTAGGCTGCCGTCGGCAGGCGATCAAGTAGCGCGAAAGCTTCCTTCACCTCACGGCGCATATCGTCAACCGCTCGACAGGCCTCTTGCCAGTTCTCTTCGGTCTTTTCAGCGTAGCCGTTCTTAAGTGCCTCTGCTCTGGCGAGATAGTGTTCCTTCAGGTCGGCCCAACGAAGGGTCAACTCCTCGAGACGCTCTGCAGTGCGTGCCAGTAATTCTTGGCTCTTATGCTCCAAATTTTCGGCCGAGTTCTCGAGTCTATCCTGCACCCGTCGGTTTACTTCTGTGAGTTGAGCGACCAGCATCTTTTCCTCACCGACCCGGCGCAGGCTGTTGACCAAACCAAATCTCGAGAGAACCCAGATGGTCCACTTCGTCGGATCGAATTGCCACCAGCGCACCCCATTCCGGTAATCATGCTGAAATTCGTGATGATAGTTATGGTAACCCTCTCCGAACGTGAAGAGAGCCATGATCCAACTGTCGCGAGCGCTGCAACGGTCCGAATACGGACGATTGCCGATCGTGTGACAAAGCGAGTTGATGAAAAAGGTCATGTGCTGCACCGCGGTGACTCGAGCCACGCCGGCGAGAAGAAATCCTCCCAGCGCCCCCATACCACCAGAATGCCAATATCCGAGCGCGGTCGGCACAATAAACCCCGCTACGACCGCGATTGTGATGTAATTGTTCGCCTGCCACATTACCCATTTGTCCTTCCGCAGGTCCTTCACGTTATCCATGGGCGGTAAAGGATCTACGCTAAACAGGATCCATCCGATGTGAGCGTGCCAAAATCCCTTCGTTATGTCGTAGGGATCATCATCGTGGTCGGTGTGCTTGTGGTGACGACGATGGTCCGAACACCATGCTAAAGCATGATTTTCAAAGGCGGATGCCCCAAAGATTAAGGTGAGCATCTTCACCGGCCAACTCGCTTGGAACGACTTGTGCGAAAACAAGCGGTGATACCCGAGCGTGATGCTCAGACCAGCAGCGATGAAGAAAACCAAAAACATGGACGCCTGAAACCAATCCAAACCGACTTTCCACAAGTAAACCGGCACAGCGGTAAAAGTGATGAAAGCGGTTCCGATCAGGAACGAGCTATTGACCCAGTTGATTCGAGATTGTGGTAAACGAAACGGCACAAACAAACCGTGGAGTCCCTTAAATTTTTTCGCGAGCGAAAATGGGCCATCAATTTCAAACTATTAAATCAACCTAATGCATTACCCAAAGGCAGCTTATGCTTCGGACTGCATTAATTTGTAATTCACCGCGTCATTCAATGCGCCCCACGACGCGTCGATAATATTATCGCTCACGCCGACCGTGCCCCACAACTCCTCTCCGTCACCGGACTCGATTAGGACCCGCGTGCGGCTATTTGAGCCCAGTCGACTATCTAGAATTCGCACCTTATAGTCCCGCAGCTCCATTTCGCCCAGTTGGGGATACGTGCCCGATAGGGCTAAGCGCAGAGCCTTATCCAGCGCTCCGACTGGACCCACGCACTCCGCTACGGTGTGCACCACTTCGCCTCCGACGTTTACTTTCACCGTGGCCTCGGCCCGCAAATCATCGTCGCGCCGCTCGATCATCACCCGATAACCGACGACTTCGAAATAGTTCTTTGCCTGGTCTAGCGACCGTGAGATCAACAGCTTGAGGGAAGCGTCCGCCGCCTCGAATTCATACCCTTGAAATTCAAGTTCCTTGAGCTGTTCGATCAGCTTTTTCATCCCCTCGCCCTTTTCGTCGAGTTCCAGGCCGAGCTCCCGAGCCTTCATTGCCACAGAAGAACGCCCGGCCATATCCGAGACCAAAACGCGGGTGCGATTACCCACTAGCGATGGGTCAATGTGCTCGTAAGAAGATTTGACCTTCTGCGCAGCATTAGCGTGCAACCCGCCCTTGTGGGCGAACGCCGATGCCCCGGTATACGGCGCCTTCGTGTCTGGCCGCAGGTTAGCGAGTTCATCGAAATACAACGATAGGTCCCGCAGCTCACTCAGGTTTTCCGCGCAGTGGGCGGTCTTGCCCATTTTTAGGAACAAGCTCGGTAGCGTTGTGATGAGATTCGCGTTTCCCGTTCGCTCACCATAGCCATTCGCCGTCCCTTGAACTAGGGAGGCACCTGCCGTGACCCCAGCTAGAGTAAGAGCAACGCCCAGCCCACTGTCGTTATGGCAATGCACCCCAACTTTGTCCGCGCCAAATTCTGTCACCACTTTACCCACGATTTTCTGAAAATCATCCACCAAGGATCCACCGTTCGTATCACAAAGCGTCAGATTCGTCGCGCCACCTCGGATTGCTGCAGACAGGGTCTTCATCGCGTAGTCCGGATCGCCCCGATAGCCGTCAAAAAAGTGTTCGGCATCGTAAATTACCTCCCGACCTTGCGAGACCAAGTAACGCACGGAGTCTTCAATCATCGCCAGATTCTCCTCCAATGTCGTGCGCAGGATCTCCGTCACGTGTAGGCCCCAAGTCTTCCCGACGATAGTCATGACGGGCATTCCGCTTTCGAGGAGCGTGCGCAATTGGAGGTCGTCCTCTGCTCTCACCCCCGCTCGCCGCGTCGCGCCGAAAGCGGCCAACTTAGCGTGCTTGAGCTTCAATTTCTTCGCCTCCGCAAAAAATGTAATATCACGCGGATTCGATCCCGGAAATCCGCCTTCAATATAATCCACCCCGAAAGCATCGAGCCGCTTTGCGATCAGCAGCTTATCGGTCACCGAGAAACTGATACCCTCACCCTGCGTGCCATCACGAAGCGTGGTATCATAGATTTTGATGTGGTTGTTATTCATTGGCGGAAAAAACAGACTGTGGAATTGAAACGCTTCGCCCAAACAAAAAAAACCCCGGGCAAGAAACCCAGGGCTAAGAAAATCGGCGTAAACTAAAAACACGCTTACCCCAAATCGCCCTGTCCCTGATGGCGGGCAATTCGAATAATGGGGGTCATAATCGCGAGAAAAGTCACTGCCGTCACAGATGTTCACCACCCGTGCAGATGTCCAGCCGGAAGTCGCCCCTCCCTCACCGCATCCGCTAAGACTTTCTTCGTTTTGGACGTTTTTCCGCGGTCCCAATCCCGCGCGCAACCACCACTCCAGTCGCGAATCCCCCCACGTGGGCCCACCAAGCGGTCCCGCCTGTCACGTGCTGATTCAAGCCGCCGATGCCGTTAAACAACTGCAGACCAAACCAAAGCACCAAAAAGAGGAAGGCCGGCAGCGGCACGATCGGAATGAACCACGGCACTAGGGCAATAATCCATCGCCCCGAGAGGCAGACCAAATAAGCGCCCAACACTCCCGAGATCGCTCCGCTCGCGCCCACCATCGGCACCATTGAATCAACATCAGTCGCAGTTTGGAGCGCCGCCGCCCCCACCCCCGAAATCGAATAGATTAACATAAACCGCCAGCTCCCTAAGTGATCTTCCAGCGATCGTCCAAATACCCAAAGAAACCAACAATTCCCCACGACGTGGGCCAACCCTCCGTGCAGAAATAGGGAGGATCCGACGGGAATCCACCCTGCGATCAAACCGACGTTTCCCCACCAATCGGCCGGCACCAGCGCATAGTTTCCCAGCAGCCGATTGAACAGCTCGGGGCTAAACACCATCAATCCGACTTCGATGGCAAAAATGACCAGGTTAGCGCCCACCAGAGCGCGCGTAACCTGCCCCGGACGCTTCAATTTGTGACTGTCCCAGAGCGGAAGCATCAGCGCAGGGGCGAAACTCGCCCCGCCTCAAACGGCCCGGCCGGTGTCGAATCGCAAAAAGACGAAAAGGAAGTGAAGCAACGCACCGCCCTTTGTCATCTAAGCCCGCGGCAACTGTCTAGTTCGAATCCCCCCGCCCCATCTTCGATTCGCAAATGGCTGATTGTTTTTGCAGCCGGTTCGAGTCTCGCAAAGCTCAACCGGCTAATGCGTTCCCAATCAGATTCTTTTCGCGCTAAACCGACCCGAATTATTTGGGCCGCCGCCGCTATTCTGGCCGTGCTCGCTCCTTGGATTAGAAATCATGAGTATCTCCGCGATTTTCTAGATTACGGACTCATGATGGCGGCGGCGGGCCGGATAAAAACCGGGGAAATGCCCTTCACCGATTTTATAACACCCCTGCAAACGGCCACGATCTGGGCAAACACGAAAGCAGAAGCGCTGTTCGGAGGAACCTACCAAGCGATGACGATGGGCAACGCGGTGCTCATCGTCGTGACTATGGCAATTCTGCTCGTCATGCTCCGGCGTAAGTTTGACGCCACGGCGTCAATCATCATCGCGTCCGCCATTGTGATCGGTTCGCTCAGTCAGCACACCATTATTTGGTATAATGCGCTCGGCGTGATCACGCTCGCGCTGGTGGGCTGGAGCACCGCCGTTGCCCCCGTATTACAGCGCTCCACGCTCGGCTGGCACGGTTTGGCTGTTGCGGGGTTCCTGATCGGCGGCACCAACAAGCTGAATTTTCATTTCGTCGCGATCGCGGTCTCATTCGCTTGGGCGATTCGATCCGGTGTCAATCACCCCAACTCATGGCGCAAAGTGGTCGTCACCCTCGTCGTTTGGTCATTGGTTGCGTTGGTCTGTCCGCTGGGTTTGGAACTGCTCTGGTCCGGCGCCACGTTTGCGGACTGGTATCATTCGGTCATCGAACTCGCGACGGCAGATCGCGGCGGGATGATGCAGGAGCTACTCACCGCTGATTTTTATTTGCAGCCCCTCCATGACCATTACGGGCCCGTCCTTGGTCCGGTCGGTGCGATCATTGCAGGTTGGCTGGCGACAACCTTGGTGCTTGGGTGGCCTCAACGAAGTGCCACCGATCGATTTCTGCTGGTCGGCTCCGTCATCCTCGCGATGGCCTCCACCGCTGGAATTCTTGCGACCAATATTGATATCATCTATATCGCATTGGCATCGGGTTTGACGCTGATCGTCGCGATTTGGATCGGATTCGATCTGAATCGGAGTCCCCGGGGGGTGCTGTGGGCGATTTGTGCTCCCGCCCTGCTATTGAGTTTTGTCATGTGGCATTCCGCGTGGATAGGACAACGGTCTCAATTCGGGCATAGCGACGCCTTGCGCACCGAATTCGAACCGATGATTTCCGCGGACGGCAGATTTGATTACCTTCGGGGCACATTGATTCCCCCCCAATTCACCGAGAGCCTGGCCCGACTTAAGGCGCAAATCCCCGATCGCCCCGTCGGCACCGAATATCCGTATTTTTATGCGTCCGGAGCCGAGTGGTTGGAACGAATATGGCCCGTCAAGAACCGACGCGGTTACCCGTTGTGGATGGCGCCACTGTGTTATGGCCCGGATGAGATCGAACGACTCAAAGCCGCTATTCGGCCGCCGTCGCTGTATGAAAGAATCATCGTCGTCGAAGCTTGGGAAAACTGGCCCGGCGGCACTTGGGATCTAATCAATATCTATACCGACACCCAGGACTTGAGTGTCTTTAAAATGCGCGTTTCCAACTCCGGCTCGTTGGCGAACGGCATTAAACCCCTCCATGACGCTTTAACCGTGACGAATAGATTCGGTAGCAATATCGACCCGCGTGCGCTCGAGTTTGAAACGGACATCTGGGAGTTTTCGGCGAAATCAGATCAACTATTCCTTGGGATTGAAACGGGGCACGGCCGATTTAAATTTGCTCGCCGCAGTAATCGACTCCAAGGCTCCGTCGTTCTCACGATTCCCGAAGGGGTCGCTCGCGCAGAAACGACGGCTCGGTTTTCAATCATCGACGGTGCCAGTGGTGAAGGACCAAACGGACATCTGATTTGGTCCGAAACGGTCCGACTGGATATCGGAGAATCAGAGCGCATCGTGCCCTACGCCATCGACTCACGCGGCGGGACCACCAAATTCCTAATCGATCTCGGGGATCAATCCGGGTCCAGCGTGAGGGCAGGCTTTACGGCTCCCCGGGTCACCCACTCGGGGCATCCTTCCTCCTCCCCGCCGACTCTACGCCTACCGTCAAACGATTCCGTTGAGCTGACGGTCGCCCAGCGCGAAGCGTTTCTCAACGAACCTTGGGCCCAGACGTCGAGGGTTATTCTAAAAGGCGGATCTCTTAACAACGGTCAGATTGAACTCCCGGTGGGAGGAGAAATCTGGATTTACCCCGAGCTTCCGTTGGGGGGACTTAACTTTGAGGTGTCGTCTATTTTCGGTAATACCGGAGAACTCGCCCCCACCGTTCGCCTCATTTGGTCTAAAGGCGGTCGCGTTGAAATTATTCACCAGGATAGTATTCGAGATCCCGTCAACGGTCGGAGTTTCAACTTGTGGCCCGTTGAATCCGAGGGCTGGTTTGGGCTCCTCGTCGATCACGCCACCTTCCCCAATGATGTGAGAATTCGGGTTCAAATTGAGCCGCCCCAAGAAGCTGAGGATTGAAAGTCACTCCCCCCCACCGGCTCGGGCCGAAAACTCACCACTCCCCGTTCAAGCGCGGCGTAGTCGAGGGGTAATTAGACGGCCCTTGATTCAATGAATTCACGAATCGCGGCCGCCTCAGATTTTACGGCGTGCTTCACGATCGGCCGAGACTTCAATAGCTCCAAAGAGTCATGACGAGGATCAACTTGAATCGCGTCCCGCAATGTATCCGGGAACTTCGCGGGATGAGCCGTCGCCAATACAATGCTGTGACGTGCTGGATTTAGATCGGCAAACGCACAAGCCGTGTGTGGATCCACGACGTAACCAAAGCGTTCATACACCCTTCGTATGATGCCGCGAATCTCCCCATCCGTGCATCGCGATGCCGAAAAAGTGTCTCGATCAAAGTTCTCGAAACTGTAGGAACCCGTCGCTTTGAAGGTCGCCATAATCTCCCGCACGCGCGCCGGATCGCGACCGACGTTGAAGTAGAGGAACCGCTCAAAATTCGAAGCCACTTGAATATCCATCGAAGGAGCCAAACTCGGGGCCACCGCATCCACTCGATACTCTCCCGTGGTGAACAGTCGGTACAGGATGTCGTTCTGGTTCGTGGCAACTTTGAAACTACGAATTGGCACGCCCATTTTCTGGAGCATCCAGCCCGCGAGCACATTACCAAAATTACCTGTCGGCACCACAAACTCCACGTTTTCTTGGTGAGCTGGCGCCACCCGTAACCAGGCCGAAAGGTAGTAAACGCACTGCGCTAACACCCGCGCCAGGTTGATCGAATTCACCGCCGACAGTCGGTGTTTTAAACGGAATTCCTGATCATCAAAAATCGATTTTAACGCGTCTTGAGCATCGTCGAACGATCCCTCGATCGCCATGGCAAAAACATTCTCTGCTCCCGTGCAGGCCATCTGTCGCTCCTGCAACGGGGCCACCCGACCATCCGGATAAAGCATAAAGATCGCCGCGCCTGGTTGACCTAAGAGTCCATGAATCGCGGCAGCCCCCGTATCGCCCGATGTCGCTCCCAGCACATTGATGGTCTGACTTCGAGTTTGGCACTGGTGTTCGTAGAGATTACCGAGGAGTTGCAGCGCAAAATCCTTAAACGCGAGCGTCGGTCCATGGAAGAGCTCTAAGACTTCCAAATTATCCGCCAACGGCACCAAAGGCGCGATCTCAGGGTGCGTGAAGGCGGCGTAAGATTTGGCGACGATCTGCTCGAATGTAGTCGCATCAATATCCGTCGCAAACCGCCGGAAGAACTTCACGCAAAGTGCCGGGTAGTCGAGACCCGCCATCCCCTGCAGGTCTTCACTCGAGAACTGCGGCAATTCCTCGGGGAGATACAATCCTCCTCCCGGCGCCAGTCCGGTCGCGACTGCATCGCTAAAGCCTAATGCTGGGGTTTGCCCCCTCGTGGAGATGAACTGCATGATGTCGCGGCTTAGTTTCCTAGATCGATTGGTCCAGCCCGAAAATAGTATGCGTAATGCGAGCGGCCTCGTCGACCCGATCAAGATCAACCACGACCGAAATCTTAATCTCCGAAGTCGTGATCAAATCGATATTGATCTCCGCATCGGCAAGTCCCTTGAAGAGATCCGCCGCCACCCCCGAATGTGTTTTCATTCCCACGCCCACCACGGACAACTTGGCGATATTCTCGTGCACGGCCACATGGCCACCTCCGACTTCGTCAAGCACCGGGGCCAGTGCTTTCTCCGCGCGCCGGGTGTCACCTTGGGGCACGGTGAAGGTGAGATTAGCAATTCCGTTGCGACCGACATTTTGCACGATCATGTCGACCACGATTTCGGCATCGGCTAAGGCCCGAAAGACCTTTGCGGCGGATCCAGGCTTATCCAGAATATTGCTCACAATAATCTTGGCCTGGTCCTTGTCCACGGCGATGCCACGGACCACTACTTTTTCCATATGGGGGACTTCTTCTTTCACGATGGTTCCTCGGTTGAAATTAAAGGATGAGCGGACTTCAAAAATAACGCCATGTTTCTCCGCAAATTCCACGGATCGGGGCTGCATGACTTTGGACCCGGACGAGGCGAGTTCGAGCATCTCATCATAAGAGATTTCATCGATCTTGCGCGCCGCCGTGACAAAACGGGGATCAGCAGTGTAGACGCCATCAACATCAGTGTAGATTTCGCACTTATCTGCTTTGATCGCGGCCGCGATGGCGATGGCACTCAGATCTGATCCTCCTCGACCTAACGTCATGATGTGACCGTCTTCGCTGATGCCCTGAAAGCCCGCCACGATCACCACTTTGCCGAGCTCGAGCTGTTGTTCGACTTGGGAAGCGTCGATCGTCTTAATTCGAGCTTTGGTGTGACCGCCATCGGTCTGAATCCCGGCTTGTGCCCCCGTCAACGAAACGGCGTCCACCCCGATTTCGTGCAAAGCCATCGCCGTGAGGGCAATCGTCTCTTGCTCCCCGATGGAGAGTAGCATGTCCAACTCGCGCTCACTCGGCTCGGCACAGACTGAGTTCGCTCGCGCCAATAATTCATTGGTCACTCCCGATCGGGCAGACACGATCACGGCGACTTCATGGCCTTGCGCCACGGCCATTTTGATCCGTTCAGCAACTTTCTTGATGCGTTCGACGTCACCGACTGAGGTGCCGCCATATTTTTGCACAATACGAGCCATGGTGTGATAAAAAATCAGTCCGCGAATGAGGCAATTCGGAGCAGCAGAGGTTCACCCAAAACGGCGGAGGTCCGACGCAATTGTGTGAGCGCCGAGCGAATCGCTTTTTCGTTACTTTCGTGAGTAATGAGAATGAGAGAAGCCGCTTTCGATAGGGTCGTTGGACTCTGCCCCACGCTGGCAATGCTCACTCCGACCTTCGCCGCGACTCCGGCGATCTTGGCCAATACTCCTGGTTCGTCCTTCACGTCCATGCGCAGGTAATATCTGCCTCGAATACTCTCCAATGGTCGGCGCGGGCAATCGTGCTCGATCGGCTCAGGCAGCGGAGCGTTGCCGCGCAACAACAGCGCCACCGCATCCACGATATCGCTGATCACCGCACTCGCCGTCGCATCTTGGCCCGCACCGCGACCGATATAGACGGTTTCACCCACCACATCACCCGTGACCGAAACGCCGTTATACACGTCATTGACGTTGGCCAGCGCCTTGGTCAGCGGTAGCAAAATCGGTGCGACCAAGACTGATAATTCATCCGTCTTCAGATCGCGCGTGATGTCAGCCAAAAGCTTAATCGCATAGCCATTGTCACTCGCAAATTTAAGGTCGGCTTGAGTCAGCATCGTAATGCCTTCCACCACCATCGACTTCGTGGGCACCCAAGTCCCGTGAGCAAGGTAGGTAATAATCGAAGCCTTGTGCGCGGTATCCCAGCCATCGACATCCAACGACTCATCCGCCTCGGCGTAACCCAATGCCTTGGCCTCAACCAGGATCTCTTGGTAGGACAAACCTTCCCGCTCCATTCGCGTCAGGATATAGTTACAGGTTCCATTCAAAATCCCGTAAATATGATCAAATCGGTTCGCCACCAGTCCCTCGCGCAGGGCCTTGATAATTGGAATGCCACCCGCGACGGATGCCTCGAAAAAGTAATGTCCGCCATGCTTGCGCGCCGCGGCAAAGATCTCGGGGCCGTGTTCGCAGATCAACGCCTTGTTCGCCGAAATTACGGTTTTGCCCAGCTTCAGCGCCGCGAGCGTCACGTCCTTTGCCAACGTCGTGCCACCGATCAATTCACAAACGATCTGAATCGCCGGATCGGTGGCAACCTCCATCGTGTCAGTGGTCAGCCGAGACGCCGCCACGCGGACATTCCGTTTCTTCTTCAAGTCGCGCACCGAGGCCCGCTTTAAGACGAGGCGGGCGCCGAGTCGCGATTCCAGTTTGGCTCGAGAACGCGTGATGTGTTTCCACACTCCTTGTCCTACGGTGCCAAGACCACAGATACCTATATTGACGATGGGACGATCGTTCATGTTTTTAAGTGGTGCTGAAACGGTTACTTACGGTCCCAGCGGTGCTCGCGGCCAGCCATCAATCGGCGAATATTCGCGTGATGACGTGCAATTACCAAAACGCCCAAAACGGTGGCCACCGAACTCGTGACCGCAGAGAATCCCACCGCCCAGGGGGCGATCGAAATCACTACCGCCGAAACAATCGAGGCGAGAGACACGTATTTGAACATATAGAAAGTAACGACCCAAGCCACCGCGCCCCATAGACACGGGATGGGCATTAAAATAAACAGACCGCCCGCAGCGGTCGCGACTCCCTTGCCCCCCCGGAATCCGTTGAAACAAGAAAAGGAATGCCCCAATACCGCGCCGACCACTCCGGCCACTCCGCCAAGTTCGTATCCCAGCGTGCCGGGATCTCCCCCGAGCATAAAAACCAGTGGCGTGGCTGCCGCGATGATTCCTTTCATGGCATCAAGCGCAAAAACAGTGTTACCCGCCTTCGCCCCCAACACTCGCTTCACATTGGTGGCCCCGGGACTCTTACTCCCCACTTCGAAAATATTCACCCCTTTTGCCTTCGCGACGAGATAGCCGAACGGCAAAGACCCCAACACGTAGCCAATAGCTGCAGCGATGAAGGTTGAGATGATCATGGTGAGGAGGAACAAAGACGGAAACTAGAGTTGGACGAATTTCGCGAGCTTGATCTTTGGATGGGCTTTGATCTCGTTGCGAGCTTCCTCGGAAGGTTCGCTATCGACCCGCACAACCATGTAGGCGGTCTCACCTGGCACGAGACGACTCAGGGACATATCAGCGATGTTCACGCTGATTCGTCCGAGTAACGAACCCACTTCACCAACCATCCCTGGTTGATCTAAATTCTCTAATACGAGCAATTTACCTTCGGCCACCACTTCAACTTCGCGTCCGTTAATTCCCACGATTCGGGGCATCTGATTTTTGCCGATCAGGGTACCGATCGCCGAATGGTTCCCGCCTCCGGCATCCTGCACCTCGACCGAAATCAGTTCGGTGTAGTCGATATCGGAGTTCGATTTCGTCACCTCAACCTCCACGCCTAGACGCTTGAGCAGGTAAGGTGCGTTCACGTCATTGACGTCATCGCCACTTATCCGCCGCAGGAATCCGCGCTGAATCGAACGGGTAACCGCATTCGCATCGAGTTCGATGATCTTGCCCCAGTAAGTGATCTTCAGTGACTTGATCTGTTTCGGGCAAATCTGCTGAACCAACGTGCCGAGCTTCGCGCCCAAATCGAGATACGGTCCCAGCACCTTAAGCGCAGAGCTGTCGACTGATGGCATGTTCACCGCGTTGCGGATCACCCCTCGGACCAACACATCCGTGATTTGTTCGGCGATCTCCACGCCGACTGCGGCCTGCGCCTCGGCCGTTGATGCCCCCAAATGCGGGGTCAGCGAAACCGTTGGCAACGAGCGCAGTTCACTGTCCGCAGCCAAGGGTTCCTCTTCGTAAACGTCTAACCCAGCCGCAGCCACTTGCCCCGACTTAAGCGCCTCGATTAACGCCACTTCTTTGATGATACCGCCCCGCGCGCAATTGAACAGCCGCACCCCCGACTTGCACTTGGCGATAGCTGCCTCGTCGATCATGTGCTTGGTATCATCCGTCAACGGCATGTGAACCGTGATGAAATCTGAGGCGGCGAGCAGCTCGTCGAAAGTCACCGCTTCGACCTGCATCGCCTTCGCCCGACTTGGCGCGAGATAAGGATCATAAGCAACGATCCGCATGCCAAAAGCCTGCGCCCGCTTGGCGACTTCACCGCCGATGCGTCCCATGCCCACGATACCCAAAGTCTTCCGGAAAAGTTCCACGCCCGCGTAGGCCTTACGGTCCCATTTGCCCTTCTTCATCGAAGCAGCCGCCTGCGGCACGGGACGTGCCCCGCACAACATGTGCGTAAAAGTGAGTTCCGCCGTCGCGATCGTGTTACCCGATGGCGTGTTCATCACCACCACGCCGCGTTCAGTCGCGGCCTCGACATCGACGTTGTCGACGCCGACTCCGGCCCGCCCCACCACTTTGAGCAGCGGCGCGGCCTCCAGGACCTCACGCGTGATCTTGGTTTCGGAGCGCACCGCAATCGCGTGCACGTCCTTAACCAGTTCCAACACTTGTTCGGGAGAGGAGCCATAGGCTTCCACGACTTCGAACCCAGTCTGCTCTTGCAGATAGGTTACTCCCTTGGCGGATATCTTGTCGGCTACGAGGATTTTCATGAGGGCAAACGCCGGGAGCGAAGAGTCCGGCATGACCCCCGGCAAGGAAAACGTTTTTTCCCGCTGCAAACGGGTTGCGGCTCACTTGTCCGATTGCGTCCCTTGTCTCTTTACCCGAACTTGAATAATGGCCCTCTCTCCTCCTACCATCGACCGCCTCGCCTCTCAAATTGCCTTCCTCGTCGAGGTTGACAAACTGAAGGAAATTTTTCGGCAAACCCAGCTCATCAACAGCGGCCGACAGGAAAACGACGCCGAACACTCTTGGCACCTCTGCTTGCTGGTCCTCGTCCTCGCCGAACACGCCAACGATCCGCAACTCGACGTGCTCCGCGTGCTCAAGATGTTAATCATTCATGATTTAGTAGAAATCGACGCCGGCGACACCTTTGCCTACGATACCGCTGCCATGGCCGATCAACATGCCCGCGAGGCCATCGCCGCCGATCGTATATTCGGCCTGCTTCCGGCCGATCAAACCACCGAATTCCGCGCCCTTTGGGATGAATTTGAGGCTCAAGAAACCACGACCGCCAAGTTCGCCGCCGCCTGCGACCGCTTCCAGCCCATGCTGCTCAATCTCAAAACCAAAGGTGCTTCGTGGCAAAAACACGGCATCACCCACGATCGAGTCATCGACCGTAATCAACCCATCGCCGCGGGCTCGACCGTCTTGTGGGAGCGCATGTCAGCCCTGCTCGCCGCAGCCGTGGCCGACGGCTTGCTCAGTCCCTCCCCTCAATCCTAGCGCCCTGCCTCTGGCCCATCGGTCTACTGCAAATCCCGCAGCGATCCAAAATCCGGATCCGTCAAGCGCCGGTAGGTGCGAACAATCATACCGTCGGTTAGCCCCGACAACCAGTCACAGATCTGCCTCGCTTTACCCGCCTCCGTTACTTCGCCTTCGATCAGGCGCCCGACTCGCTCCGGCAGAATATTGATCACCCGCCGCCCGCGCTCGACGTAGTTCTCCCACACCGCCGTCCACAGTGAGAACAGCACGCGCCGCGCCTTCAGTTCCATCTGTTGGAGATGCGGACTCTCAAAGATGATGTCGTTCGCCATGCGTTTGTAGAACATCGCCTCCTCGCGCACGTGGTCAGCGACCACCAGATCAAACCGCCACCGATTCGATCGCTCCGCCATAAAATTTTCCCGCTCCTTCAGCTTACACGCCGTGATGAAGTGCCCGATCTTCTGCGCAAACGCACTCTCCAGTCGATCGGCCCGAATCATCTGCACGAGTTCGTCCAACCACTTCTGCTCTGCCGGTCCGATCCCCGCCTCCGCCGCCCATTGCTCTATCCGGTCGCTCGTCAAAAATCCTGCGGTCACGCCATCGATGATGTCGTTCAGCGAATACGCCGCGTCATCCGCCCAATCCATGATCTGGCATTCCACCGACTTAAAGTGATTCAAACGATCCCCTTTGCTTAAATCCGCCGGCACCGAGTCTCCCGCAAAAACAAACTCACGATACTGCGCCTGCTCATCGTAGAGGAAGTGGTTCACCGGATACGGCTCCCATTCCGCATAGAGCATCTTGTATTTCAACACCCCATCCAACAGCGCCCGCGTCGGCTGCATCCCCCGCACCCGCCCCTCATTTTGATGCAGCGTTTCAGTCAACAAATGCAACGTCTGCGCATTCCCTTCAAAGCCGCCATAGCTCTGCATCAACTCCTGCAATGTCCGTTCCCCCGAATGCCCAAACGGTGGATGCCCCAAATCGTGAGCCAGACAAACCGCCTCCACCAGATCGCGATCAATGTAGAAATCCGCGCTCAGCAATTTCGACTGCGACAACAACCAATGACTAATTGATCGCCCAATCTGGGCCACCTCCATCGAGTGGGTCAGTCGCGTGCGATAGAAGTCATACTCCCCCGACAAAAACACCTGCGTCTTCGACTGCAGTTTTCGAAACGCCTGCGCGTGAATGATCCGATCGCGATCAATCTGAAACGCCGTCCGGTAATCCGTGTGCCGGGCCCCGCCCCAGGTCTCCGCATCAAAGTCGTTGTAAAATCCGTTCGGCATCAAAAGGACCAGTCAATCACTCGCGCCCTTCAGGGCCATCCGAATTATTCCTTACTTTGCGTCAGCACCATCAAGCAAACGTGGAGCAAGTCGGCTAAAACTCTCGGCGTTCGATGAAGATTGCCACCCCACAAGACTATCAATCCCGCCTCCTTCGCGTCACGCCTTCCCCTTCCTTCCCTTCCGTTGAATAAATCATCCCCCGATACCCCAAAGAAGGGAGTGACGGACCACTGGGCCGGCCGCAGCGGGTGGGCCCTTAGCACCTTTGCGTTTTCGCGTTAAAAAAACGCCCTGCCCCTCACCTCCGGCTCCGTCCCCTCTGGTCCCTCCTATCAAAACCCACCTACCGGCTCGTGCGTCAGACCACATTGCGTAGTCGGTAGACGAAGCCCTTCGTGTCCATTCGT
>Ga0075109_1000120_pt1 | contig 54272 bp, 50 predicted proteins | sample AntAceMetag02UKD_FD_69798 | JGI IMG/M metagenome (GOLD analysis project Ga0075109, IMG submission 69798) | Saline lake microbial communities from Ace Lake, Antarctica - Antarctic Ace Lake Metagenome 02UKD | ecosystem: Environmental > Aquatic > Non-marine Saline and Alkaline > Saline | place...
CGACCGAGCCGTTGCCCAAGAGCGTGTGGGAAGAGTTGAACTGGAGCAATGGTGAAGTTGTGGGCGACTTCGCTCACGTCTACATGTATGCCCAACGCACGCATGACGATCGTGTCGCAATTGGGGGCCGTGGCGTCCCCTATAAGTACGGCTCGAAAACCGATCTTGACGGTCAAACACCGGAGGCAACGGTCAAGGGTCTGCGTGAAATTTTGAAACGCATGTTCCCGCTCACCAAGGATTCATCGATCGATCATGTTTGGTCGGGAGTGCTTGGGGTTCCCCGTGATTGGTCGGCGACCGTGGGGCTGGACATGCGAACAGGAATTGCCTGGGGCGGCGGTTATGTCGGGACCGGTGTCACCTCAACGAACTTGGCCGGGCGTACAATCACGGACTTGATTCTGGGGAAGCAAACCGAACTGACCACCTTGCCCTGGGTAAATCACACGGTACGCAAGTGGGAGCCAGAACCATTGCGTTGGATTGCAACGAAAGTGTTATACAAGGCATACGGCTTTGCAGACAGGTCCGAATTGAACGGACGCTCAACAACTTCACCGGTTGCACACCTCGCTGACGTGGTCACCGGAAAATAGGAACGTAGGTCCGACGGCGGATCAAACGGCATCAATTTTATTAGCTAACCAATTGCAATAGCATTGTATGGATCATGGGAATCGCGTCTGCGCTTTCGGGTTTCATCACGGTGCTTCGAAGAATGCGTTCACTTGCGGTACCACTGATTACCGAGTGCCCGCGGACCGTAAGCGCATCGGAGTGACGCCAACTCTAGAGTGCCTCGTTTGTTGGCTCGCAGAACTTGTCCAAGGCCTGCGCCGGTCAGCGGAATGACTTCCAATGCTAGCCAAAAAGCCGATGCTGCAGCGCCAGCGTGAAGGACTTCATTGGAAAGATCGCCACTGTTCGGTGATATTGGATTCTTTACTCAATCGGCCGCACCGATCTCCTTGCTTCTCCCTAGGAATGATTCTTACTCAAGAAATCGACCTGCCTTGAAACCGGGTCTAAATGGTGGAAGGCCCCTCAAAGTATGAGTCTGAGGGGCCTTCACGGTGGGCAGCTTGCCTGTCGCCCAATTTCTTAGGGCGCTGGCGCCAATGTTGTGCGCAACGCTTATGACCGAATTTCCCCGGCCACCAACAGGTTTGTGGGCATGCCTCCAACTACTCTTCTCAACCGGCCCCGACAACATTTCCGAGCCCTCCGGCGCGTTCCTCGCGGTCCGCAACCTTTGACTGGCTGAGTCTCCTAGTCAGACCCGCACCCTGAGGTGCAGTACGTTATTTGTACTCTCATGTGTTCAGTTTGCGCAACACCTTTCACAAAAAAATCAAAGGACTGCGACCCAAAAATCACACGCATCTCTTTTCGCAACTTGCGTCACAACCTTCAGTCCCTTTGGGACATCCCTGAGCGGCAATGAGCCCGCAAACGCATCGACGCTCACAATCTGCGGGGGGCCTATGCTGTGTCGAATATGGCGCATAGATTTTTAATTAGGCGAAGGCTCTGGGCTCCCCAAGAAGGTGACTGGTGGATTGCCAGCACATTTATTATTGGGTCAATCCTTTTTGCAGCAGGCGCAGTTTTGCCCACGCTCTCAGGCATTCCCAGTCAGGCGATTCTTTCCGTCTATTTGACCGGATCAACGCTTTACCTGACTGGAGCGACCGTGCAATTGGTTCGCGGTCGACACATGGCTATCCACAGTGCCAGCGGACCGCAGGCGGCTCGACGCTTAGCAAACAGGAATTCTTTGGGAGCAATTATTCAGGTCACCGGGGCAATTTTTTTTCAAGTATCGGCCACCGGAGATCTACTCCGATCCTTATCTGCCACACCTCAAGAACAGATTCTATGGGTGCCTGACCTTACGGGCTCAATCTGTTTTGTTGTGGCAAGCGCAATCTTCTTTTCGCTGCAATATCCCATTCAACACCGCAAAGGAAACCCCATAAGTGACCGCACGCTCGCAATGTTGAATATCTGGGGTTCACTGTTCTTCGTTGCCTCGGCGATAGGCGTCTACGCTCCAGCGTTAACAGGGGAGTCCCTCTACCCCAAGTTAGCGAACGCCGGAACGTTTATCGGCGCAATCTTCTTCCTCGTGTCTTCCATCCCTGGACTACCTCTACGAAAATCAAACATTGAAAACAATGAAACCACTGGTCCAGACACTCATTAAGGTCACCAGTGACAGCAGAATCCACAGAACTGTCGGACTGGTGACCATTACGAGGGTGATGAGAAGGCCCCCAATCACGCCAATGAAAGTGGCGGATCATGAGTCTGCATCCACACAGGCTAGAGGCTGCCACGATGGCAATATCTGCCTTTGCCGAGAAGGTGCTTTGACCGGGCAACCCGGGATTGTGAAATGTGAAAGAGTCATAGAAGGCGTTCGAGGGAAAAGAAATGCGACCGATTAAAAACATACTGGACTTATGCTCAACCCGACTATCGGTGTAGATAGAAGTACCTCAAATAGAGCCATCAAATAGAGCCAGAGGGGGTCGCACTTACTGGCTTCCCGCGTCAGGCGGGTACCAGCATTGCAACTATGCCTCACTAGGTCACGTTGAGAACGCCGCAACGTAAGCCGCTCGGTATACGTCTGGTCAGATGATCAATTGTGGGTTAGCAGGTAGCGGGGCTACCGGCAGCAGGTTGACCATTCGGACACGTGGCGCCAGTCCAGTTGATCCCAGTCCCCGATGCGCCTTTCAAATTCGCGCCAGTCAAATCTGCACCACTGAAATTGACATTGTTCAACCCCGCATCCTTGAGATTGGCACCGACCAAGTTCCCGCCCGACAAGTCCGCACCGTTGTTTTTGTTGCGATCCAAGTCTGCATTAGGTCCGATGAAGTAGCCATTCACCAATCTCCAGTTTTTAGGGAGTGACGGACTTCCCTTGATCCCGCCATCAGCGTAAATGTCGTAAAAGCGCTTCACCCCTACTAAACTCGCGCCAGTTAGATTCGTGCCAGTGAGAACTGCGTTGCTCAAACTAGAATCGGTCAGATTCGCACCTTTCAGGTTCGCACCCTTCAGGTTCGCGCCGTACAGGTTTGCACCCTTCAGGTTCGCACCTTTCAAGTTCGCACCCTTCAGATTGGCTTCAAGCAGGTTTGCACCCTTCAGGTTCGCACCCTTCAGACTAGCCTTTTTCAAGTTGGCTTTAACACATGTTGTCTTCGCCTTAATAACGCAACCATTAATGGTTTTCGCCGAGGCGGGACTCACCCCTGCACCTGTCACAAGAAGTGACGCCACGGCACACACTGCGATAAAAGACCTACCTATGCGATTCATGTTGGGAACCTAACAGCAGGCCCACCACAACCGCATGCGTGCACCATGTTAAATCACGTAGATTTTTCTGCTGCGGCGCGTTGTGATCCGAATTTCTCACTCCGTCATTGTTAGTCGTTGTGGTCAGCTGACATTGCAGTTCTGCACGTACACTTGCATTATGCGTAAAAATTGGAAGTCGCTACTAGTTGTGCTGTTGGTCTTCTGCGTTGGGGTGTTGGTGCCTGTTGCTGTCTACTCCTACAACAACAATCAGAAACAGCCCGAGTGGCTGATGGTAATGAGGGGCGAGCAAGGTGAGTTCCAAAAAGGTAGCGGTGGTGAGTACACACTCACCATCACCGGAGTAAAACCCGAAATGCTCGCATTCACCGACAGGCCCGAGCGTCAAGCCCAAATCTGGGACACCACAGCGTTCCTCGACTACTGGGTCAGCGAGTTCAATACCGATCCACCCAACGCCGTAATTAGCGCCGACAGTGAAGCAGCCATCACTATCAACAGCCCAAAAATCTCCGGTGACACGGTAACCTTCACCGCCACACCACTATCCGGACAAACACTGCCCATAGACATCATCAACCAACCCACACTGTTTATCGATGTCCTGGCTGTGTCTAATTGTCCATGGGCGGTGGCCCCGATCCCTGGTAGCGGTTTTGTTTCGAGGTGCGTTCCTAGTGCAACGTGAAGATTGTCCGGGAACAAGTTACGCCCAAGTTATGCGCCAGTGTCCTACCATGGAAAACGGGCTCCGAATGTGATCCTCGGAACCCGTTGCGCTGCAAGACTTACTGTTAGTGGGCGATACAGGAATCGAACCTGTGACCTCTTCCATGTCAAGGAAGCGCGCTAACCCCTGCGCCAATCGCCCGAGTGAAGACTTGCCCTAAACCTTTCACGGCTCATTTCGCTGTGTTAGCCAATAATTAGCCGTTCACCGTCGAGGTCAAGCAAAAAAAATTAGTCTCTCCATGCCGGGATACGCGCAGAAGACTACCGCATAAAGTCATGCTCGCCATCATGGGTCAATGCAAGTCCTGCAGGCAGGCATTCAAGTTCCGTACTGGGCGAAATCTTCGCTTGTGAGGCATTGAAATGCCTATTGTGAAGAGTGTGATGCCAGCTCACGCTTGTGGCCGGTGTTAAGTTGCTGAGTTGAGAGTACTTTTCGCAATGCGGTGGCAAGGGCCCGTAATCAAGGAGTGACGTGTTAAGAATTCGTCCGTTCAAGGTTGCGGCTCTGACTTTGACTGTGGTAACCGTCATGCTGGCTGGCCAGAGCCTGACAACGCTTGCGGCGCGACCGAACATTGCCCCCAACCTCATCGCAATACGCGATCTTGCGCGGGATGCCTACGTGTGGGGTTTGGCCCCTGAATTTGTGTACCGCTTTTCCAACTATCAGGAACTAGTGAGCGCTCCCGTCAATACGCTCAAATATGGAAATAATGAAGCAGCCTGGAACAACAACGCCACGAATGCAGGGGATTCATCCATCCTGTACGTCAACGGCTTCGTGGACTTCAACGCTTCCAAGGGTGAGCGAATGGTGCTCACAGTGCCTCCAACGACCGGACAGTATTACGTTGCCAATTACTTGGATAACTTTGTCAACGGTATTGGCAGCATCGGTAACCGAACTACTCCGACTTCGACGTCTACGTCCTATATTTTGGTCGGCCCTAACGACCCCGCGGCGTCACAATCGACTTTAAGACTGAACGGTCAGGTGTATCCCGTCATGGCGAGCACCTCGAATCTCAACTGGCTGCTCGTCCGCATCAGGGCGAACTCGCTCACATCGTCTGAGGACCTGAATTCCGTTGCGAATGTCCGCACGAACGTTGTCCAAAAGTTTGCGCTCAATACTTTGACGCAATTCCAGGCCAACAAGTACGTTCCTGTTTATCCCACTACCTTCGACAACTTCGTCCCCAGCGGTCAACAGTTGGAAGAGGCTCAGGCTTGGAAGTCTGCGCCAACAAACGCCTTAGCTTTTTTCACACAAGTGGGGCGGAGTGTATTTGACAGCCCCTTGCCGACTGCGGAAACTGCCATGAACGGCACACCCATAACTGCTCTACCTGATTGGTATATCCCTGACAACGGGTCATCTTCGATGTACAACATGCCATCGTTTGACCAACAACCCACCCTGGACAGATTTGCACCCATTGGACTAACGGCGGCTGGGTTCACCGCTCCCAGCGACTGGGGTGCTGAACAGTTCGCTGCACTGGAAATCGGCTTTCAGCGAGGGGTATCGGACGTTCAGGCTTTGGCGGCAACTGGGACGGCGAAAGCAGCGACCAACTACTGGACCTACCTGAACAAAATGATTGGCACCTACCCAAACACGCCCGTTGGTTACATTGCGCGCGCGGTGGTGGTTCTTGCCGGCGGTTCGGCAAATGTGCCCTTGGACGCGGTCTACCCCACGATGAACTCCAATGACGGTAACAGCCAGTTGGATGGGAACAACACCTACTCGATTACCTTTAAGCTGCCGGCCTCAAGCTATACGAGCTACCCTGTCGAGGGAATTTTGCCTCCTATGGTGAAACAGAACGGCAAGGTGGCCGGCTTCTGGTCACTCGAGGTGTACCAACCGGACGCATCATCTAGTTCTGCTCCCTTTATTCCACAAACGAGCGCATTGAACACGGCGTACTCAGACGCTTCGAGCACTCAAATCGTTTCGGTGAGTGGAAACACCCTGACCGTGAATGCCCCTGCATGGGGACCAATCGAACAGAGCTCCCCAATGGTGTTTGGGTCTAATGCAGCCGAATACGGGCTGGAGCCTGGTGCGGTTTACTACGTGGCCACACAACCGAACCAGCCGGCAGCTGGCCAGTATGCCTTCGAGTTGTCGCGCACGTGGTCGCAGGAATTGTCCCCAGGGAATGTCCCCGTCCAGCAAAGTGGATCCTTGGGTGGAAAGGCGGGCGACGTGGTTTCGCTACTGCCTGGATCAGGCACGTTGACTTTTGGACTTGTTCAACCGGTCTCGCAGTTGGGTTCGGATCAACTAGATGCCGGAAACCTTGCCCTCAATAGCGACGGTTCGGTGACGATCTGGCTCGCACCCACTCTTCCAGCGGGCGCGCAGGCTTCGAACTGGATTCCCACGCCCAATTCGGCCTACTACGACGAGTTGTATGGGGCAGAGGCGGCGGTTTCGACCAATATTCAGGCAATGATCCGAATGTATTACCCGACTCCGGGTGACCAGCCTCCTTCCATCCTCCCTTACAGCGAATCAGTATCAACGACATACGTACCGCCCAAGATGATCCTTGTTCCGGCGGCTTTACGGAACCCCGGCAAAGCCGAGTTGGTGCGACCGGGTGTCGTACTTCTCAGCGACAAACAGGCTGAGAGGGTGAAGGATCGGACCATGGTTCACGCACCCAATGTGCGCTTGTCACGTGCCCCGGTCGTAAAAACGGAGGCGGGCCAGCCATTGGGATTGGTTGCTGGTGGGCTCAAGCCATTGAGTGATTACACAGTTAGTCTGATTCAGCCCGAAACTGATGCGATCGTGGGCACGGTCAGATCCAATGCCGAAGGAGTGGTTGCGCTTCCTGTAATCCGGATCGATTTGTCCGGTCGGTACACGCTGGCCCTGAAGCCTACGGCTGGCGGGCCGGCAAGGTATGTCAAGTTCCGATCGGATGTGCGCGCCAACAGGTGAAAGCCAACAGAACCACTTACCGATTCCACTGCGCTCGTCGTCTTTGGATTTTGTGAGGTGGAGACGGGATTCGAACCCGTGTACACGGCTTTGCAGGCCGTTGCCTCGCCTCTCGGCCACTCCACCAGATGGGCTATTGAATTGCTTTACCCTTCGAGCGGACGACGGGATTCGAACCCGCGACCCTCACCTTGGCAAGGTGATGCGCTACCAGCTGCGCTACGTCCGCACGCTCACCGACTCTCATCTGTGAAGCGAGAGCAAACACTATATGACAGCAATTAGCAGACCCGAAGCGGTCGCCCCGAAATGACCCGGCAGGCTAGCGTCATGGACGAGGGTTCGGGCGAACGCGAGATGTTGCCTTCGGCCCCCATGGCTCGATTTGGGAATCAATACGCCTACGACCTGGTTGAGGTGACCCACGACGTTGCTCGGGTGGAATTTGGGGGGCGCTGGGCCGTCTTGATTCCGTTTTCAGGGGAATCGGTGTTTGCGAGGTTCAGCTCCTGGGAAGGAACTCCTCGCGCGGGAACGGTTGGCACCTGGTCCGGGGTGGAATTCACCGGGTGGACCAGTTCAATGGATCAAGGTTCCTATGAACAAGCAGTGGAGCGCACCCGCACAGCGATCTCTGCAGGCAATGTGTACCAAGCAAATATTTGTCGGGTACGTTCGCAGGCCTTCGATCACTCAAGCGACATCATGGCCTTAGACGAACTTCTCGCGGCAGGAAATCCAGCCCCGCACTCTGGTGGCCTTCGAATTCCTGAACTAGGGGTCTTCGTTGCTTGTGCGAGCCCGGAGCTGTACCTATCACGATCGGGGTCGACCTTGGCTTGTAAGCCGATTAAAGGAACAGCCCGTAAGCCCGAGGAGTTATTGGAGAAAGACCGGGCAGAAAATATCATGATTGTCGACCTTGTTCGGAACGACATGTCACGTTGTTGCACGGTCGGGAGTGTCAAGGCCGTTGACCTTCTCGATGTCCAGCGTCACCCGGGACTGGTTCACCTCGTGTCAACGGTTCAAGGTGAACTCCAGCCATCAGTTGGCTGGGGCGAGATTATTGACTCAACTTTCCCGCCGGGATCAATTACGGGGGCACCCAAGATTGCTGCACTTGACCTGATCGAGTCACTTGAGCCCGAAGCTAGAGGTCCGTATTGTGGTGCTTTTGGTTGGATTGATTCAGACGCTCAGACTGCAAACCTGGCAGTTGCGATCCGCACTTTTTGGGTTGACCAAGATCAACTCAAGTTCGGAACCGGTGCTGGCATCACATGGGGGTCTGATCCTAAGCAAGAGTGGGATGAAACCGAACTAAAGGCGAGACACTTGGCGAATATCGCGGCTCTTTCGAGTGACCAAGAATGAAGATAATTCAATGGCAGCAGGGCCGGTGGGTTTCCGCGGAAACAATTGCACTTACTCAAGAAGTGTTAACCGGCCGGGGTGTCTTCGAAACAATTCTGGTGGAAGATCAGGTTCCGTTGTTCTTGGAAGAGCATCTGACTCGTTTACTTAATTCTTGCACGATCAGTGGACTGTTGTTCCCTGATCTTGATGCAATTCGAGTTGGAGTGAATAAGCTTGTGGCATCGCACGGGCTTGCACCACGTGCGCGACTTCGCGTAACGTTTTTTGGCGGAGACGACCTTGTGCTTTCAGTAGTTGATATTGATGCATGGCCCCCAAGTGCCAGTGTCGTCTTGGCTCCGTGGACTCGGAATGCGCATTCGGCGATTGCAGGTGCCAAGTCGGTGTCCTATGCCGAGAATGTGGTCGCGTTGGACTGGGCTCAATCACTAGGGTTCTCGGAAGCGTTATTCCTCGACGCATCAGGTCACCTTTCGGAGGCAAGCACGAGCAATATCGTGTTAGTGATCGACGAAGTGACGGTGACTCCGGGGTTGACCACCGGGTGTTTGCCGGGGATCACTCGTTCAGTTCTGCTCGAACTCGGGTTAGTCATTGAGGCTGAAATTGACGTAAAGGATTTGGAGCAAGCGAGTTCGGCGGCGTTGTTATCCAGTACTAGGGGTGTCCAGCCGATTCACTCTGCCGCTGTTGGTGGTTCGGAATGGATATTTGACGTCTCATGTGATCGATTGCAATTAATGGGCGACTCTTATCTGGCTCGCGTTAGATTCGAAAAAGAAAGTTGGGCGAGACTCCCGAAGGAATCCCGCCCAACCTAATATTCTTTCTTGTGTTTAACGCCCGGTGTAGTTACGGGCAGTTTTGAACGGTTGCCACTGTCCGGAGATCCCGGGTGCTTTACCGATCACTGTGCAGGTGCCCTTGTTCTTGATCTTTAAGGTGACTGAACCGTTATTCGGGTAAAGCAATTTGCAGTGCTTCTTGCCGGGTTTCTTGATCTTCCAGGTGATGTTCTGGCCGGCATTAGTGTCCTGCTGATTTGGGGATTCCAGAACGAGTACGCGCTTGACCTTGTAGCGGCCTGACGGTGGTGCCGAAAGGGTTGCTGTTTGGGTTCCTGGAACGAGGTTGATCGTGTAGTTATAGGTGACTCCGGCGTAGCCGTTGCCTCCGGCTGAAGTGGCCTTCATGTTGCAGGCCCCTGTGCCAGCGTTGACGGTCAACGTGAGACCGGTTACCTGGCAAGGTCCAGTTTCACTCAACGATACGGGAGCACCAGAGAGCGTGCTTGCCTGGAACGCAAAGTTGGAACCATTACCCATGTTGTAGCTGCCACCATTGGTCCAAGGTCCCCAACCTGGCTGCACGAGAGTGATTACGTCGGTTGCTGCAGGTGCACTGTTAACGGTGATCGTCTCTGAGGTTGATCCTGAGCCACCTGTGTTCGTCGTGTAGCTGGCACCAAGAGTGATCTTGCCTGCAATGTTGGGGGTCCAAGTAAATGAAGCCTTACCATTGCTGATTGGGATTGAAGCACTGATTGGTGCGCCATTAACGGTGAAGCCAACTGAACCTTGGGTGTTGGATGGGAACACTGACGCTGTCAGTACAACCGGAGTGTTGAGGTTCATGGTGGGCGGTGCGGAAATGGAAATCGTGTTTCCACTCGGCGTCGCGATTACCGAGTCTTGAATCGATGTTGATCCGGTAGCCAAACTTCCCGTTGCGGGAATGTAGGTCGCAATGAAGAAATATGTTCCAGCAGTCGGTGGGGTCCAACGGAAATATGCGTAGGACTGACCCGATGCCGGACCATTAGTGAGTCCCATCGTGGTGATTGTCGCGTTGTTTGCATCTGTGATGCGAACTTGACCAGGTGGGTTGTACTGGCTTCCACCAGAACTGGTGACAGTCGCTGTGATCGTTATTGACTTACCCAGGGTCGCTGTGTTGGGAGCAGCGATAGTTGTCGTGGTGGCAACAACTCCACCGACGTTGAGAGTGACCGTGTTGGAAATTCCTTCGCCTGTATTTTGGTCAGCGACTAACAGGTTAAGGGTTTGGGTATTGGTCGGTGTGACAAATGTGAAGAGCGCGCTGGGGTCGCCTAATCCGGCAGTCTGGTAGGCATAGCCTTGGCCGTTTGTGTCCTCGAGAACCAGGTTGCCAGCAGGTGGATTGGGAAGGGTGAATGTGACCTGCTGTGAGGGATTGGCACTTGATGGCCCGGTGAGGGTTCCAGCGGCCTGTGCAGCTGGGCTGCCAATTGCGATAGCACCCGTTACGAGGGTGAGACTGGCCAACACACCAATTGTGCGGCGCAGATGGGAAGACAACTTCATCAACCTACTGCTTTGTACATACAGATCCTGCATGTGTTGATTTGAATATTTGCTTAAACGTAACCCGTAAATACATGAATCCATGTATTTCCCGGCGGCAGTTGACTGTTTCGGCGCTGCTGCCGAATGGCCTTGTAGGTTGCGTAGTACGGTTAAGCGCTGTTCCGGGCGATTGGCTCAGTGGTAGAGCACTCGCTTCACACGCGAGGGGTCACTGGTTCGAACCCAGTATCGCCCACCGGAAATGACGTGGAAATTGGAAAATTGGAGGAATCCCGTGCAGGTCACAGTCGTAGAAGAAGCTGGATCACGGGTCGCTGAGCTTGAAGCTGGTACCAGCGCTGTGGAACTGTTCCCCAAGCAGAGCGGGGTTGTTGCTGCGAGAGTGAATGGTGTGACGGTTGATCTGGTTGCTCCCTTGAGTGAAGGTGACACGGTCAGCGGTGTTCACATTTCCAGTCCAGAAGGTTTGTCAATCCTGCGTCACTCGGCGGCTCACGTTGCCGCTCAGGCCACCCAGAATCTGATCCCGACCGCCAAATTGGGAATTGGACCACCCATCACTGACGGGTTTTATTACGAGTTTGATCTTCCCGAGCCACTCAAGCCTGAGGATTTAGTGGCGATTGAAAAAGAGATGGTGAGCATCATTAAATCTCGCCAAAAATATAGTCGGCGAGTTGTTACGCGAGATGAGGCTCTTTCTGAATTGGCTCATGAGCCATACAAATTGCGACTTATTGGTGCTGATTCGGGCGTACAGGTCCTTGACCCCGAGGTCATGGAAGTTGGCGGGTCCGAACTCACGATTTATGACAACGTTGATGCAAAGACCGGTGAAACCTGCTGGGGTGATTTATGTCGCGGACCACACGTACCTGACACGTCTTATATTCCCCAGAATGCCGTGAAGGTCATGCGCTCCTCTGCCGCTTACTGGTTGGGGGATCAAAAGCAGGAGTCACTGCAAAGACTTTATGGAACAGCGTGGGCGAGCAAGGAAGATTTGCGGGCGTACCTCGAATTTCTGGCAGAAGCTGAAAAGCGAGACCACCGCAAATTAGGCACCGAGCTGGACTTGTTCTCCTTCCCTGAAGAAGTCGGGTCTGGCTTGGCGGTCTTCCACCCCAAAGGCGGAATCGTTCGCCGGGTCATGGAGGACTACTCCCGCAAGCGGCACGAAGAAGCGGGTTACGAGTTTGTGAATACCCCGCATATAACTAAAGCTGCACTTTTTGAACAATCTGGTCACCTTGATTGGTATGCAGACGGAATGTATCCACCCATGCATCTCGATGCGGAGTATCACCCTGATGGACAATTAAAACGTCAAGGGGCGGATTACTATCTCAAGCCAATGAACTGCCCCATGCATAACCTGATCTTCTCAGCGCGCGGACGTTCCTACCGTGAATTGCCATTGCGTCTCTTTGAATTCGGCACCGTTTATCGGTATGAGAAATCAGGGGTTGTGCACGGACTCACACGCGCCCGCGGGTTCACTCAGGACGATGCACATATTTATTGCACCCTGGAACAACTTCCCGGCGAGTTAAACTCTCTCTTGGACTTTGTGCTGGGGCTGCTGCGCGACTACGGATTGACCGATTTCTACTTGGAACTATCGACTAAGAACCCCGAAAAGTGCGTTGGTACGGATGAAGAGTGGGAGGTTGCCACCGAGTTCCTGCGCCTTGCTGCGGAAAAGCAAAACCTTGAACTGGTACTCGACGAAGGTGGTGCAGCGTTTTACGGCCCCAAGATTTCGGTACAGGCAAGAGACGCAATCGGTCGCACCTGGCAAATGTCAACGATTCAAGTTGACTTCCAGTTGCCCCAACGCTTTGACCTTGAGTACCAAGGGTCTGACGGTGTTAAGCAACGACCGATCATGGTGCACCGGGCGCTTTTTGGCTCAATTGAGCGTTTCTTCGCTGTGTTATTGGAGCACTATGCGGGCGCGTTCCCGCCGTGGCTGGCTCCCGTGCAGGTCGAAGGGATTCCGATCTCGGACGCTCACGTTGACTACCTTGAAGGTGTTGCATTGCAAATGCGGGCAGAGGGGATTCGCATCGAAGTGGATTCATCCGATGACCGCATGCAGAAAAAGATTCGTAACGCACAGAAACAGAAAGTTCCGTTCATGCTGATTGCGGGGGACGAGGATGTTGCGGCCGGTGCTGTTTCATTCCGGTACCGGGATGGAACGCAAAAAAACGGCGTGTTGATCGCCGATGCGATTGCAGAGATCACTTCTGCTATCGCTGATCGGGTTCAGGTCTAACGTGACCCAGTCGTGGGATCGGATTTACACACCGCACAGGTTGGAATACTTGCGTGGTGGCAACAATCCTGACCGCTGCCCGTTTTGCGCCGCACCCGACTTGGATGGAAGCGAAGAACTCGATCTGGTTGCCCATCGGGGTGCATTCGCGTATGTCGTCATGAATTTGTATCCCTACAACGCGGGTCACATTCTGATTTGCCCTTACCGCCATGTCGCGGACTACACCGATTTAACCGACTTAGAGCGTGATGAAATCGCTAGGCTCACGCAGGAGGCCATGGAGACGTTGCGAGTGGTGTCTGGGGCGCAAGGCTTCAACCTCGGTATGAATCAGGGATCGATTTCAGGTGCGGGGATTGCAGCGCACCTGCATCAACATGTTGTTCCTCGCTGGGGCGGGGATGCCAACTTCATGCCGATTATTGGTGAGACAAAAGTGTTGCCGCAACTACTTACTCAAACACGTGATCTATTGCAAGAGGGTTGGATTTCGCGCGCTGAATAAGTGAGCCGGGAACGAGTTCTGTGCGTGTTTTGACAACAACTACTTCACCCTGGACCGCTGTGTGTTGTTGCTCACCTCGGCTTCCGGTGATCTGCTGAATCTCGATCTGCGTTTCGTGAGCGTAGTAGGCACCGAGGGTGAGTTCCCCTTGCCACACGCGCACGGAGTTGTTGGTAAGTGCGGTTGCAATGAGTTCCGATGTATCCGATTGGGTTGGTGTCCACGAATGGCTGTCGAGTTCCGTGGCGAACTGCGCCAATTCACTAATTCCAATTGGCCCCTCGATCGCAAACACTGGAATAATTTCGCTTCGGGCGGCTGCCGTTAAGAGTTCCTCACGCAATTGGTCGGCGGAATCAAAGCCGTGGGCTAAAACGGACCGGGTAAGAGTGTCGTCTGTGCTGGTAACAACTACCGCATTTGTGAGTGCCTCAAGGTGGGATTCGATCAAGTCGTAGTGGCCAGATTCAAGTTCGTGAGTAGTTGTTGTTCCCTGCTCGTCTTGGATTCGGATCTCTAGGTCGACCAGGTCCAAAATTGCGTTGACCAAAGGTTCTTCCCCGTCAACTGACTCAGCAAGAACCGGCAGTGTGATGGCAACTGCGTGGTGTCCCTGATCCATGACACGTGAAATGACGGCCAAAGTTTCGTCGAAGTTTGCCCTTGGTGCATCAAGTCCGGTAATCGCGACCATGAGTGGGTGGTGTTGGGCGACCTCTTGGGCCCGTGCGATTGATTCTGCGTCTATTCCCGCCGAGCTGTCGACCACAAGGAGTGCGATATCAGCGCCCCAACAGATAAATGAGCCAAGTGCGAAAGGGGAAAACTGTTCGGGTAGTGCGGGAAACGCGTTCAGGGAAACCATTGCCCCGAATGTGATTGTCGAGTCAGCCGTATTTTCGCCCACAATGTGTGCTTCTTGGAAGTTTCTGTACCTGTTGAGTCTTTGGGACAGGTGTTGTGCGAGAAGTGGATCGGTCGCAAGCACTGCGATTGATGCATTGTTTGGCACGCGCGGACGGTAGCATCCACGCAATGCTCAATAACCCTAAAGCACGCAAGGCGGTCAGCGGGCTGCTTGACCCGCCCGCAAAACTTCTACTGCGCCTACGGATCTCACCCGATGCGGTGACGGTTGTTGGCACTTTGGGCGCGGTTGCCGTGTCGGTTGTGTTTCTGGCCCAAGGCAGTTTCGTGCTGGGCGTTATAGGAGTGGTTGTGTTCGCGCTGGCCGACCTGCTTGACGGTGCTATGGCGCGGATGAAGGGCACGAGCGGTCCTTGGGGTAATTTTCTTGACGCGTCCTTGGATCGGGTAGCTGACGGCGCAATTTTCGGATCGGTGGCTTTCTGGGCGGCTACGAGTGGGGAAATGTGGCTGGCTGCAGGCACGCTCATTGCACTTGTTGCAGGTCAGGTCACGAGTTACACGAAGGCTCGAGCAGAGGCCGTCGGAGCGGAAGCAAACGTTGGAATTGTTGAACGGGCTGAACGTCTAATTGCGATCCTTGCTGCGTTGTTTCTCTCAGGTGTTGGTGTCCCGTGGGTTCTCGACATTGTGGTTTGGGCGCTCGCAATCCTTGGTTTGGCGACCGTAGTGCAGCGGATGGTCCATGTACGCAAGCAACTCAAGCCTCGTAGTGACAACTCGTAGCGGGATTAAATAGTGGCAAATTCACAAGCCGTAATTGACTCGGCAACCAATTGGGCGTACGCCGCTGGCTGGGCCGCGACTAAACGGATGCCTGAACGTGCGGCGCAACAGGTTTTTCGGACGGCGGCGGACACTTTGTGGTGGCAGGACGCAGGTGGTGTGGATCAACTGAACAAAAATTTGTTAAGGGTTCGACCCGATTTAGATGCCAACGAGTTGAACACACTCAGCAGGGCTGGGATGCGCAGCTACATGCGGTACTGGTGTGAAGCATTCCGTCTGCCCAAAATGCAACCAGAACAGATCAATGAACGATTCGAGTTACGCGGCGTGGAACTCTTGGACGCAGCCCTTGACAGCGGCACTGGAGCGCTCATGATCCCCGGACACATGGCGAACTGGGACCTGGCAGGTGCCTGGGCCACACAGCGGTACGGCCAACTAACAACGGTCGCGGAGCGTTTAAAACCTGAGAAACTCTTTGACCAGTTTGTGTCCTACCGCGAGTCACTGGGAATGGAAGTGCTTCCGCTCGGAGATCCAGATGTGATGCGTAATTTGATAGAGCGCTTACGCGCCGGCGGATTGGTTGCGTTACTGGGGGATCGCGACATTTCGCGTAATGGCCTTGAAGTCGACTTCTTTGGTGAGAAAGCATCCTTCCCTGCGGGTCCGGCAACCCTCGCGCTCGTGACGGGAGCGCCGCTGTACCCGGTCACCATGCACTATGAAGGCCCACGGACGATTGGGGTTGTGCACGAGCGAATCTCCATCCCGCAGGAGTTGCCCAAAGTCGAACGGGTCGCACACATGACACAGCAGATTGCTAGTGCCTTTGAGTTGGGGATCTACGCACACCCTGAGGATTGGCACATGCTGCAAAAGATTTGGGTTTCCGACAGGGGTAAGCGGTGACCATTAAGAAAATAGGACTTGTGTGCCCGTACTCGTGGGACGTCCCTGGGGGTGTTCGCAGCCACGTTGCCGATCTGGCTTTGACCCTGCAGATTAAGGGTTACGAAGTGAGCGTGCTGGCACCGGTTGAGGATCCAGATGCATTGCCGGACTACGTAGTTGACGGAGGTCGACCCACTGCGGTTTCCTACAATGGGGCAGTCGCACGGATGAGTTTCGGGGTTCGTGCAACGCGAAGGGTTCGCCAGTGGATCCGAGAGGGCGAATTTGATGTTGTTCACATTCACGAACCACTTGCGCCAAGTGCATCCCTGCTGACCTGCTGGGCGGCACGTGGACCACTCGTAGCCACCTGGCACTCCTCACATGAGCGTTCGCGAGTGCTTTCTGCCGGGTACTACGTTGCCCAAACCGCAATGGAAAAACTTCGTGGTCGGATCGCGGTCAGCGAAGCGGCGCGTGAAACTCTCGTCCGTCACATAGGCGGTGATGCCGTACTCATCCCTAACGGTGTTCGCGTCGCAGATTTTCGGGATCAAGAAAGTTTCTCTTTGGAAGGAACTCAAAAAATTCTGTTCCTGGGCAGGATAGACGAACCACGCAAAGGACTCGCGGTCCTACTCGAGGCATTGCCACATGTATTCGCTGAACTCGGCCGTTGTGAAGTAATTGTTGCCGGCCCCGGCGACCCAGAGGAGTTCAATGAACTCATTGATCCAGACTGGCGTGATCGGGTTCGCTTTGTTGGATCAATTTCCGACGAAGAAAAGAGGCGGACGTTGCGTCAAGTAGATCTCTATGTTGCACCGCATACTGGAGGGGAGTCCTTCGGTATCGTCTTGGCCGAAGCCATGGCAGCGGGAACAGCAGTTATTGCGTCGGATCTACCCGCGTTCGAGCGGGTGCTGCAGTCAGGTAAGGCGGGCAGGCTATTCCCTGTTGGGGACTCAAACACTCTAGGACGCGAGATCGTCGAGTTGTTGACCCATCCACAGCAGCGACAAGAGTTGGTTGAGGCTGGAAATATTCGCGTCATGGACTTTGATTGGGATCGTGTAGTTGAAGACGTCATAGCGGTCTATGAAGCAGTGCATTTACCCGGTGAAAAAGTGGAAGAAGACTTACGAGGTCAAGTTGTGGGACGCCTCGCCGGCAGGTTATCTCGCGAGACGCAGGAGCAACAATGACTTTCTGGCTGGTGGTGATTATTGCCGCGGTCCTGTTAGCGGCCATCTTGGCTTTCTACTTAAACATGACAGCTGGACGAATCGACCGGCTGCACAGGCGGATTGACGTTGCGCTCCTTTCACTTGATTCGCACTTGCTTCGAAGATCAGGCGTGACACTTGAATTGGCCGCCAGCGGCTTTCTCGACCCCGCGTCCTCTCTGCTTATTTCCGAAGCGGCGCACGCAGCCCGACTCTCTACGGATCTTTCCTCGACGCAGCGTGACACGGCAGAGTCTGAACTCACAGTTGCTTTGAATGCCGTTCTGGACCACGAGGAGATCGAGTTCATTGAGAGCGAAATCGCTGGACGAGAGATTCTTGCCGAGTTCACTGCCTCGGCAAAGCGAGTAGAACTCTCGCGTCGCTTTCTTAACGATGCAGTCCGGGCTTGTGTGCAATTAAGAACCCAGCGTTCAGTCAGGTGGTTCCACTTGGCCGGACACACGCCGATTCCTCACACCCGTGAGATATTCGACCATGTTGAGTTGACCCAGCGATCGTAGGTCCGGAAATGCCAACTCGGTATGGTTCGCCTATTATTAGAGTGTTGTTATTAGGGTGTTGTATTTACAAGAAAGTTAGTCACTTTAGTTTTGGTCATGAAACAGGATTCATCTAACGGGCACTTCAATCTATGAGGACGGCAAGCATGTCGAGTGAAATCAGTACCGGAACCACCCGTGTAAAGCGCGGAATGGCCGAAATGCTCAAGGGCGGCGTGATCATGGATGTGGTCAACGTTGAGCAAGCACAGATTGCGCAAGACGCGGGGGCTGTGGCAGTTATGGCGCTCGAGCGGGTCCCTGCAGATATTCGCGCAGAAGGCGGCGTTAGCCGCATGTCCGATCCAGACATGATTGACGCCATTAGGGCAGCGGTAAGTATCCCCGTTATGGCGAAGGCTCGGATCGGACATTTCGCTGAAGCTCAAGTTTTGGAATCCCTAGGTGTTGACTACATCGACGAGTCGGAAGTTCTCTCACCCGCCGACTACGCACATCACATCGATAAGTGGAAGTTCACGATTCCTTTCGTGTGTGGCGCTACTAACTTGGGTGAAGCACTACGTCGACTCACCGAGGGTGCAGCCATGATTCGCTCAAAGGGTGAAGCGGGTACCGGAGACGTGTCGAATGCGGTTACGCACATGCGCAAAATTCGCTCCGAAGTACTCAAACTCTCGTCAATGGCACCTGACGAGCTCTTTGTTGCTGCAAAAGAATTGCAAGCTCCCTATGACCTTGTGGCCGAAGTTGCCCGAACGGGCTCGCTGCCCACCGTCTTGTTCACGGCTGGTGGTATTGCAACTCCAGCAGATTGTGCGCTCATGATGCAGTTGGGAGCCGACGGAGTTTTCGTGGGTAGTGGGATCTTCAAGTCAGGTAATCCGGCGGAGAGGGCAGCCGCAGTTGTTCAGGCGACAATGCACTTCGATAACCCTGACGTTGTCGCAAAAGTAAGTCGCGGATTGGGCGAGGCAATGGTGGGGATCAACGTTGCGGACATCCCCGTTCACCACCGACTCGAAGATCGTGGCTGGTAACACTCCGTGAAGTCGGTTCCCGTAGTTGGGGTGCTGGCAATTCAAGGTGGAGTCCGCGAGCACTTACTGTCTTTGGAAAAAGCGGGTGCCAAATCTGTCACCGTCAAGACGTTGCGACAGTTGGGTGAGGTTGACGCGCTCGTGATCCCTGGCGGTGAGTCTACGACCATTGACAAGCTTGCTCGCAAATTCGGCTTGTTGGAGTACATGCGTGAAGCCCGGGCGGCAGGAATGCCCATGTATGGATCTTGTGCGGGCATGATCATGCTCGCTGACCACATCCTGGGAGCGATAACAGACCAAGAATCGGTCGGGGGCCTTGACATCACGGTAGAGCGCAATGCATTTGGGCGTCAGAGCGAGTCCTTTGAAACGGGTATTTCCATCACAGGGATTCGTGAGCCAGAGCGGGAGTTCGAGGGAGTCTTTATTCGAGCTCCGTGGGTGAATTCCGCAGGCGAGTCCATTGAAGTAATCGCAAAGGTAAATTCAGGTGTTCACACGGGTAGGATCGTTGCGGTGCGAAGTGACACGTTGCTGGCGACGTCATTTCACCCGGAACTAACCGCGGACTCCAGGGTTCACGAACTATTTGTCGAGATGGTGAGGAAAGCATGAGTGGGCATTCCAAGTGGGCAACCACCAAACACAAAAAGGCTGTCATTGATGCCCGGCGAGGGAAGCTCTTTGCGAAGTTGATCAAAAACATTGAGGTGGCGGCTCGACAGGGCGGCGGGGACCTCGAGGGAAATCCCACACTGTTTGATGCTGTGCAAAAAGCACGTAAGAATTCGGTCCCCCTGGACAATATTGAACGGGCTGTTAAGCGTGGCTCGGGTGCAGAAACAGGTGGAGCCGACTGGCAGACAATCATGTACGAGGGTTACGGTCCCGGTGGGGTTGCGGTTCTCGTGGAATGCCTCACCGACAATCGCAATCGGGCGGCCTCGGATGTTCGAGTCGCAATGACCCGAAACGGCGGATCTATGGCGGACCCTGGCAGTGTTTCGTATTTATTTGGACGCAAGGGCGTTGTGATTGTGAGCAAAGAATCCGAAGGAAATATCGTCACGGAGGATCAAATCCTTGACGCAGTACTTGAAGTGGGCGCGGAAGAAGTCAATGACCATGGTGAAGCATTTGAGGTTGTCTCTGAGGCAACCGATGTCGTTGCAGTCCGTACAGCACTTCAAGGCGTGGGAATTGATTACGAATCCGCAGAGGCAACCTTCATGCCCAGCATGACTGTGCCAATGGACGAAGACGGCGCACTTCAATTATTTCGCATGTTGGAAGCACTCGAAGACAGCGACGACGTGCAAAACGTTTACGCTAACTTTGACATCTCCGACGACATTATGGAAAAGATCGGATAGCTATGGTCGCTGAATCTGTTGGCAAACAGTTGCGCGGTTGGGATGCTGCCACATTTCGCACGGCTAGCGGAGATCCGAGTATGCGCTCAACGGTGGTTGCCATGGCAATCCTGGAGTCGGCACCGAACTGGGACCGGTTACGTGCCAGGCTTGAACGGCTTACGCTTTTCGTGCCAGAGCTACGCATGCGTCCGCTTTACGGCATGGTTGGTTTCTCGGCACCTCGATTGAGCGTTGACCCTGATTTTGATCTTGACTTCCACGTTCGTCGGTACCGATTACCTGAAGGCGGCAGCTGGACTGACCTGCTCGCAGACGCTCGCCGGATCAGTTTGAGCGATTTTGATCAGAACAGGCCACTGTGGGAGGCAACCCTTGTTGAGGGTTTACCCAATGGGCATAGTGCATTTCTTCTAAAGTTGCATCACTCAATCGCAGATGGTGCGGCCACGGTCATGATCGCGCTGACACTGTTCGAATTCGGCGTGGACACCAATCCAGAAGAACCTGTACCACCAGAAGCGCCCGTGGGTTTCGACGTCAGTTGGCAAGATGTTTTCCGGGCCAACTCAATGGACAATCTCTCCCGCGTGGTTGACGGAACAAAGGGGTTGTTGGGCACTGCCCTACGGCTTGCCAAAACATCCCTGACCGACCCATCTTTGGCTTTCGAAAAAACAGTTGAGACCGTGGGGTCGATCACGCGGGCGGCAACGGTCTACGACGCACCGCTTTCCCCGCTACTGACAGCCCGTGGAACCACCTACACTTTTGGAACTTTGGAGTTCCCATTTGAAGAGATTCGACAGGCTGCCAAGTCACGCGGACTCAGCGTCAACGACGCCTTTATGGCGGCGGTCATGACTGGCATGCAGACCTATCACGCCCGTCATGGCAGTTCGGCGCAGGAACTGCGCGTCAATGTGCCCATCTCCCTTCGCGGTGATGCTGGAGACCGAAGTGGGCAGGCAGCCAATGCGGTGGCTATTGCACGTTTTCCCATGCAAGTAGCGGGACAGTCAGCTGTCGAACTCATGAATCAAGCACATGAACTTGTGGCCAAGTGGCGAAGCGAACCCGCCATGCGACTCGCGGACCCACTCGCCGAAGTTAGTTGGTTCGTTCCAATCCCGATGCTGGCTTCAGTTGCCCGAGCGTCCGACATCACGACCAGCAACGTTCCCGGTCCGCCCATCCCGATCTACCTGGCAGGTAGCCGCATGATCGCCGTCTACCCACTAGTTGCCACCATCGGTGCGGCGGTCAATGTCACCATGGTCACTTATGATTCGAAAGCGTTTATTGGAGTGTCAACCGACGACAGGGCAATTGGTGACCATGTGGATTTAATGCATGATCTCCGCGCGGGCTTCCATGCCGTGACACTCGCGGGAGATACCCTCTAAACGCACGTCGGATCAAGCTGGTGCGCTGTTGGCACGAGGCACCGCCAGGGCAACGAGTGAAAGAGGATTCATGCGCGTACTGGGAATCGATCCAGGTCTCACCCGCTGCGGTGTAGCCGTGATCGACGGGACCCCCGGACGCCCGGTTCAGGCACATCATGTGGGTGTTATCACTACTCCCGCTGACAGTGAATTATGTGATCGACTCACCACCATTTACGAGCAACTCACCCTGCTGATCGAAAAGTTCTCACCTGAAGTGATTGCTATCGAACGAGTATTTAGTCAACAGAACGTGCGTTCGGCTATGTCAACCGCGCAGGCGGCCGGGATCGGACTACTTCTGGCTGGGCAGAGAGGAATTAGGGTCGGCATGCACACTCCGACCGAAGTGAAAGCCGCAGTGACCGGAAATGGGCGTGCTGACAAAAATCAAGTAACCCTGATGGTGACAAAAATCGCCCGACTCAAGGCCGCGCCGAAACCAGCCGATGCAGCCGACGCACTTGCGATTGCAATAACTGCGGCGTGGCGCGGAAGTGCGTCGAAGAAGTACGAAGATGCCAAGAATCAAGTCGGGCGAAGGGCTATGTCTAAATGATTACATTTATTCGTGGTGCAGTGTGGAAGACCGGCCCAGATTTTGTTGTGGTCGATACGGGTGATCAAGGTATTAAGGTCTTATGTCCACCGACGGCAGCAATTTCAATGCGCGTGGGTGATTCCATTTTTTTGCACACTGCGCTAATCGTGCGGGAGGATTCATGGACGCTGTACGGCTTTGCTGAGGAAGAACAGTGTGCAATGTTTGACCTCGTGCAAACAGTCACGGGGATTGGGCCACGCATTGCCCTGGGAGTTGTGGCTACCCTTTCACCCGGTGAGTTCGCCCACGCAATTAGTTCTGAGGATCTGGGAGCATTGACGGCAATCTCGGGAATCGGAAAGAAGGGCGCATCCCGCATGGTTCTTGAACTTAAAGACAAGGTTATCGCCACCGACACACTTAATCCTGCCGCTTCACGCGCTAAACGGTCACAAGGCTGGCGAGTTCCAGTCGGCGCCGGCCTGGCATCACTTGGTTGGACCAGCAGGGAAGCAGAAGCGGCAATGGAAACGGTCGCCGTTGATTATCCAGATCTAGCGGGTGCACCCGAGCCGGACGTTGGCGAACTTCTCAAGGCCTCACTTCGATCACTGGATCGCTCATGAGCGAGTCACTAGTTTTCTCTGAGTCCAGTGACGACGACCTTGAAGTGGAAGGGGCGTTGCGACCAACAACGCTGGGAGAGTTTATTGGCCAGGATCGGGTAAAAGCACAGTTAGGTTTGGTCCTTGAAGCCGCAAACCGTCGCGGGGGAGTGTGCGATCACGTTCTGCTCAGCGGACCGCCCGGACTGGGCAAAACAACCTTAGCCACCATTATTGCTACCGAGCTTGGTGCTCCCGTTCGGTTAACTTCAGGTCCGGCACTTCAGCACGCGGGTGACGTTGCGGCCGTGCTGTCCAGTCTGCAACCGGGCGAAGTTCTTTTCCTCGACGAAATCCACCGGACAGCACGTGCAGCCGAAGAAATGCTGTATCTCGCCATGGAGGATTTTCGTGTAGACGTCATGGTGGGTAAAGGTCCCGGTGCTACTGCAATTCCCATTGATATTGCCCCATTCACGTTAGTTGGGGCAACCACTCGCGCGGGGCTGTTGCCATCGCCGCTTCGGGATCGTTTCGGATTCACCGCGCATCTTGATTTCTATGAAAGCGCCGATTTGGCCACGATCATCCACCGAAGTGCACTGTTACTCGGTGTGGAACTGAGTGTGGACGGGGCAACTGAACTTGCTGGGCGCTGCAGGGGAACACCCAGAATTGCCAACCGGCTACTTCGCCGGGTAAGGGACTGGGCTCAAGTTCACGGAACCGGAGTGGTGGACCTTGATGCGGCACGAAGCGCTCTTGAACTCTATGAAGTGGACTCGCTCGGCCTAGACAGAATCGACCGGGCCCTCCTAGACGTCCTTATTAACCGCTTCAATGGCGGACCCGTGGGGCTTTCAACTCTGGCTGTAGCTGTTGCCGAGGAACCGGAAACGATTGAGTCGGTGAGCGAGCCTTTCCTTGTTCGACTCGGCCTCCTCGCGCGGACTCCACGTGGTCGGGTTGCGACCGATGCAGCATGGCGCCATCTGGGAGTCGTCGGTGCACCGAAAGACGTTCTGGGACAGGAATCATTCGAGTTGCCCCTGTGAACTCACCCGAAAAGGCACGCCGAAAGCGTGAACGGGTAACCTTCGACGACAGATGAGGTGGACTGGACAGTTCACCAAGCGATCGACATAGGAGTGTCATGGATATTCTCAGCCTCGCCCCCATTCTTTTATTAGTCGTTGCCTTTTATTTTCTGTTGATCCGACCGCAAAAAACCCGGCAAAAGAAGCACACCGAAATGGTCAACGCTGTTGAGCCAGGCACAGAAGTCATGACAACCGCTGGAATTTTTGGCACGGTGCGCGAAGTAACCGATGAAAATCTCAGTCTGGAAATCGCTCCCGGAACGGTGATTCGGATCCTTCCCGCCGCCATTTCCAAGGTTATCTACCCGTCTTTGCCTCCCATGGACGACGCAGAGTAGATTTCGTGTCTTGTGCGGGAGCAATCCCGTATCTGGTTTCACCGATAAAGGAGTTCCGTGGCAACACCAGCGAAAACGCGTCCCTGGCGCTTACTGTCACTTCTCATATTTATTTTTTTGGGTTTCTCCGTGTGGGCCTTTTTCCCGGGCACAGACAGCTCGATTCGACTAGGTCTGGATCTTCAGGGGGGAACCCAAGTGGTTCTGGTTCCCAAGGCAGTTGCCGAGGGCGCGGAAATCACCGAAGAACAACTTGCTCAAACTGTTGAGATCCTCCGGGCGCGGGTCAACGGCTTGGGCGTCGCTGAAGCGGAAGTGACAACCCAGGGTTCTGGAAGCGGCTCGGCAATTGTGGTGTCTGTTCCGGGGCTCAATCAAGATCGAATTGTGGAGCTAGTTCAGCAAACCGCGCTCCTTGATTTCCGGCCCGTGTGGAATGTATACGGCCCAATACCTGCACCACCGGCAGAGGGAACGGCACAGGTAACAGCAATCCCACCGGTGCAAGCAACTGACAACTCACCCGAATTCCAAGCTCAACTCGCCGCTTTGGACTGTACCGATCCGGTCGTAACAGCCGGTGGCACGCCAGACGATCCCGAGAAGTGGCTGGCTACGTGTGAACAATCGGGTGTAACCAAGTACTCCTTGCAACCGGCATTTATCAAGGGGACCAACGTCACCGACGCGACCGCGCAACTCCCACAGGGTGGGGTTACCTGGGTGGTAAGTCTTGAGTTTGATTCAGAAGGTGCTTCGGCGCTGGCCAGTGCATCAACGGAACTGAGCGCATTGCCCGAGTGTGGCTCTGGTGCGGAACCATGTAATGCCTTCGCGATTGTACTTGACGGGGTCGTTGTTTCGGCTCCGCGATTCAACGAAGCCATTCTGGGTGGGCAGGCCCAAATCGAAGGTAACTTCACCTCCCAAGAGGCTAAAGACTTGGCAAGTGTTCTCAAGTTTGGCGCATTGCCGCTCACGCTGGAGCCCGTAGACGTCACCACGATTTCGCCGACGGTAGGTAATGACCAGCTAATAGCCGGGCTGATCGCTGGAGGAATTGGCCTGATTCTGGTCATGATGTATCTACTCTTCTACTATCGAGTTTTGGGATTAGTGGCCGGTGCGTCTTTGATCGTTGCAGGTGGTTTGGTTTACTCAATTTTCGTTGTGTTGAGCAAGACAATTGGTTTGACTCTGACATTAGCCGGTGTTGCAGGCGCAATCGTGGCGATTGGTATCACGGCGGATTCATTCATTGTTTACTTTGAGCGAATCCGAGACGAAATCCGCGATGGCAAGTCGCTGCGACAGGCATGTGACACGGGTTGGATCAGGGCGCGCAGGACCTTGTTGGCTGCCGACTTTGTCTCAATACTTGCTGCAGCCGTTCTCTACCTCCTGTCCGTGGGAAGTGTCCGAGGATTCGCCTTTGTTCTTGGGCTAACCACTTTGATTGACGTGCTTGTCGCCTTCTGGTTCACCCATCCGGTCACTGTGCTCTTGGGTCGCAGCAGATTTATGCAAAATGGATCTCGCTGGACAGGACTTGATCCAAGTCGTCTGGGTGGCGTGAGCGTTGCTGATGCACTCGCGGGCAAATCCCGTCGTAAGCGAAGGGATGAACCCGAATGAGCAAACTCACAGTAATTGGACAGCGGCTATATCGCGGCGATGTCTCCATTAACTTTGTTGGGCGTTGGAAGACGTGGTACGTAATTAGTGGAATTATTTTGCTAATCAGCGTTGGAGCGCTACTTGGACGCGGGCTTAACTTGGGTATCGAATTTAAAGGAGGGGCGGACTTCTCCCTACCTTCAGCAACATGTTCGGTTGAAGAAGCCAGGACAGTGTCTGAAGACGCTACGGGAGCGCAAACCATTGTGACGATTACGGGTTCGGGAACCGTGAGGGTGCAGACCGAGACACTCACGCCCGAAGCGTCCTCAGTGCTTGCGGGCCAACTGGCCGACGCCTGTGGGATTTCAAAGGATGACATCAAGTATCAAGTGGTTGGTCCCACGTGGGGTGCAGAAATTTCTGCAAAGGCGCTACAAGGTCTGGTCGTGTTCCTTTTGCTCGTGACACTCTTCCTTACCCTGTACTTTGAGTGGCGCATGGCGGTTGCCGCACTGGTCGCCTTAGCACATGACCTGCTTATCACGATTGGTGTTTACGCCTTGATTGGTCTTGAGGTCACACCCGCTACCGTGATTGGGCTGCTGACTATTTTGGGGTATTCGCTATACGACACGGTAGTGGTCTTCGACAAAGTAAAGGAAAATACGCGCGGAATCACTGGGCAATCGGTGCTGACCTACAACGAGTCGGCCAACTTGGCGGTTAACCAGACACTTGTCCGGTCGATCAATACATCGATCGTTGCACTCTTGCCGGTTCTCTCAATTATTTTCGTCGGAGCATTCCTGCTAGGTGCTGGAACACTCCTGGACCTTGCAGTTGCGCTCGCTATCGGAATGGCCGCTGGAACGTATTCGTCGATCTTCGTTGCCACCCCGGTCCTTGCTCAACTCAAGTCGGCCACACCGGAGATGAAAGCCCTTGCGACCCGTGTCAATGCTCGTCGTTCACAGGCACAAAAAAAGAGTGCCGACCTCGGTGAAGAAGTCCCCAGTGTTGACCAGCTGGTGACAGCGCGAACACAGAATGCAGTTGATAGAGCACAGCCAAGAAAGGTTCCGCGATCTAAGCGCAAGAAAAGTTAGACCTAATGCCTCAATAGGGTGAACGCGTTTACAATAGTAATTACTCGTGTTGCCAAGGAGGGAAAATGTCAGAGGACCTAGTCGCTCCGCAGCCCCTCACGCCCAGCACGGGTCCATCTGTGAGTGGGTCTCAGAGTGGGTCTCAGAGTGGGTCCGAGAGTGGGATTCGCTCCAGGCTTTCTCGATTTGGGTCACAGCGCTCAGGGGAAAGTGAAATTGATCCACTTCTGAAGACTCTGCGCAAGTATCACCCCAAGTCGGACACAAAAGTCGTGGAACGTGCTTATGTAGTGGCCCGAGATCTACATCTAGGCCAAAAGCGTAAGTCTGGTGAGGAGTACATAACACATCCTGTCGCGGTCGCGGAAATACTGGCGGATCTTGGCATGACTTCCTCAACGTTGGCCGCGGCCCTGCTTCACGACACCGTGGAAGACTGCGGTTATTCGTTAGACGCACTGCGTGAAGATTTTGGTGACGAAATCGCTCTACTTGTTGATGGTGTAACCAAACTCGATAGGGTCACCTACGGCGATGCAACCGCGGCGGAGACAGTTCGGAAAATGGTTGTCGCCATGGCGCGTGATATCCGCGTACTCGTAATTAAGTTAACTGATCGGCTGCACAATATGCGCACGCTGCGCTATTTGCCGGACGCCAAGCAAGAGAAAAAGGCACGCGAAACACTCGAGATTTATGCACCTCTCGCACACCGATTAGGCATGAACGCGATCAAGTGGGAACTGGAAGACCTAGCCTTTGGAACATTGCACCCGAAGATGTTCGCAGAAATCGATTCACTTGTTGAGCAACGGGCTCCCTCGCGCGAACGCCATCTCAACATTGTGATAGCCCAACTCAATGAAGATTTACGGACAAGCAAAATCAAATGTCAGGTGACGGGGCGCCCCAAGCATTACTACTCGATTTACCAAAAGATGATTGTTCGTGGCCGGGACTTCAATGACATTTACGACCTGATTGGCGTCCGTATTCTCGTGGACTCCATTCGCGACTGCTATGCGGCACTTGGAACTATTCACGCCCAGTGGAGTCCGGTGCCTGGGCGTTTCAAAGATTTTATTGCCATGCCGAAGTTCAACATGTATCAGTCACTTCACACCACCGTAATTGGGCCTGACGGAAAACCTGTTGAAGTGCAGATACGAACCCACGACATGCACCGGGCATCTGAATACGGAGTCGCAGCGCACTGGCGCTACAAGCAAGGCTCCGAAGTAAAGACAGATGACTTCGCGTGGCTGCGCCAACTAGTTGATTGGCAACGGGAAACCGCCGACCCTGGTGAGTTCATGGATTCACTGCGATATGACCTTGGCACTGCAGAGGTGTATATCTTTACCCCCAAAGGTGACGTCTTCTCACTACCCATTGATTCAACACCCGTAGATTTCGCGTATTCCGTACACACCGAAGTGGGTCATAGGTGTGTGGGTGCACGAGTTAACGGCAAACTTGTGCCGCTTGAATCCGTCCTTAAGAACGGTGACGTCGTTGAGATTTTCACGTCGAAGTCTGACGGATCCGGACCCAGTCGGGACTGGCTTAACTTTGTTATTTCGGCACGGGCGAAAAGCAAAATTAAGGCTTGGTTTTCCAAAGAGCGACGCGAAGAGGCTGTTGACAGCGGTAAAGATCAAATTGTGCGAGCCGTTCGCAAGCAAGGGCTACCGCTCCAACGCATGATGACCAATCAGGCGTTAACCAGTATCGCTGCGGGCTTGAATCAAAGCGATGTAACCGCGCTTTACGCTTCCGTCGGCGAAGGAAGAATTTCGGCGCAAACGATTGTCGCTCGGCTCATTGACGTTTCGGGCGGGGTAGACGGTGCAGCAGACGACACGGCAGAAGCAATTCGTCCAACATTCGGCACGGCGACGAAATCCCGCAATCACGACGTGGGCGTGGTGGTGGACGGTGCAGACGACGTGTGGGTCAAGCTTGCACGGTGCTGCACGCCTGTTCCTGGGGATCCAATTTTTGGATTTGTCACCCGGGGATCCGGTGTCTCGGTACATCGCGGCGACTGTGTGAATGTGGACTCCCTGAAAGCTCAACCTGAGCGCCTGGTTGACGTGTCGTGGGCGCCGACTCCTAATAGTCTCTTCTTGGTCAATATCGCAGTCGAGGCTTTGGATCGATCACGGCTGCTTTCCGATGTAACCAAAGCGCTGTCTGACACCCATGTCAATATCTTGAGCGCTTCGGTTGCCACGACGAGAGACCGTATCGCGACATCACGTTTCACGTTTGAAATGGCCGACCCAAAGCACCTAGGTTCGGTAATTAAGGCCGTGAGGGGAGTTGAAGGGGTCTTTGACGCTTATCGCGTCTGATGATTAGGAACGTAGATCAGCGGCGGTGTTTTCTACCGCGCCCAGCAACGCCTTGAGGTTGGAAATTGACTCTTGAATTTTAGCGGCCGCTTGGGTATCACCGGCAGCATTGGCTTCGTCGAGTTGACGCTCGTATTTGGAAAGTCCGCCCGCGAATGCACTGGCAGTGTCAGCAGCCCGGGCCAGTGCCTCCGGATTTGAACGCGTCCACTGTTTTTCCTCAACGGAGCGGAAGGCATCTTCAACTTTTTTCAATCGGGAATCTAAACGCGCGCGATCTTTTTTTGGAAGCTCACCGATTTTTTCCCAGGCACTCTGAAGGTCACGAAGTTGGGATTTTTGAGCCTTCAGATTACTCATATCAACAGGAAGTAGCGCTTCGACTTTGAGAGCAAGCTCTTCCTTAAGTGGAATATTGGGAACGAGTTTTTCTTCTTCGGCAGCTTCGCCTGCTTTGAGCTTGTCGTAGAACTCGTCTTGTGCCGCCTTAAAGCGCTTCCAGAGCTTGTCTTCGTCTGCGCGACCGCCGCGGGGCGCCTTTTTCCAGGCTTCCATGAGGTCTTTGAACTTTTTAATCCCGGCTTTGGGGTCGGCGGTTCCAGCAGCGGCTTGCGCACGGGTAATGAGTTCACGCTTAGTGCTTAGTGCCTCCTTGCGAACTGCGTCTAGCTCATGGAAGTGAGTCCGGCGACGCTTGTCGAAGGCGGTACGTGCATTACTGAGTCTTTTCCAGAGTTCCTGTTCGGCACCACGGTCAACTCGTGGGAGGGTTTTCCATTCTTCAACGATCGCGGTGTAACGCTCGGTTGTGGACTTCCAGGATCCTGAGTCTGACATGGACTCGGCTTCCTCGACTAAGACCAGCCGTGCGGCTCGCGAACTTTCTTTGAGGGCTGCTTTTCGTGCCCGCTCCGTGACGCGCCTTTCTTCAATCAACACGTCTACCTTGTCGCACTCACTTTCCAATGAAAGGATGTCACCGACGAATGAACGTCCTGCGAGTGCCTCTCGCACCTTCTTAACAACCAGCGCCGCGGCCTCTTGTGAGGATTTACCGTCGGCAAGACGAGTACGAATCACGTCGATTTCCACGACAAGATCGTCATATTTGCGGGCATAGAAAGTAAGTCCCTCTGATGGGCTGCCTGCCGTGTACTGGCCCACTTCGACTTCGCCTTCAGGCGCCTTGAGAAACACCGTTCCGTCCTGGGTCACCCGTCCCCAGTGAGATGCCTGCGCGATAGCCGGACGAACTACAGGCTTGAGCGATCCGGGTGTGGGAATCGAAGTAAGTGGTGTGTTCGTCATGGCGAGCCTTTCGCGGGAACCTGGTCGGTCGGCTACAGAGGTTGTAGCACCGTCTAAACGAGTGAAGCGGTCATAACACTACTTTCCTACATTTCCTGAGTTATGCCATGGGTTAAACCCTAATGTTAGGAAACTGTTGCAGAATTGATAAATACTGGTTGGGCCGGTTGCCCGTCGGAAATGCCACCCTCGACGCCTACGGAGCCGACTTCCTGAACGATATCCAGACCACCCACGACGGATCCCCAGATCGTGTAACCAGCTGGCAGGGACGTATCAGCGTAGACAATGAAGAATTGTGACCCGCTGGTTCCGGGACCAGCATTAGCCATGGCGACAGTCCCAGCAGGGTAATTGACTTCCCCTTCAGCGGGAAGGTTCTCGTCAGGTACCGAGTACCCGGGGCCACCTGAGCCGTCACCTGCCGGATCGCCGCACTGAAGGACGAAAATTCCTTCGGTTGTGAGCCTGTGACAGGTGGTGTCGTCATAGAAACCACTCTGAGCCAGGAATGCTTCAGAGGCGACCGTTTCAGGGGCGTTCGGATCCAGTGCAATCGTGATGACACCACAATTCGTGTTCAGGACCATGGAGGTTGGATTCGTGTCGAGCGCCAATGGCCCGTCGGGGTAGGAAATGTCGTTTGCGCGTGGGGTACCGGGTGCAGTGCAATCCAAGGCGGTCGCTTCCACCTGTGATTCATTGTCACTGGGGTTGACTTCATTGGGATCAACCGGTGCTGTTTCGGCCGTGATGGCGGGGGAGCCACTGTTACTTGCGTTGAATACGGCAAAACCGACTCCAGCAGCAATTAAGGCGACCACGACAACCACTGCGGTAATTCGCTGATTGCGCTTAGCTCGAACGGCTCGGGCAGAGCGATTGGCCTGCTGGCGCTCAAATTTCGCCTTCGCGAGTTCACGTTCACGCTTCTGTGTCGACATCGTGTGGGTCTCCATCGTTTATGTGACTACTGACTTTTGATTGCTGAAGGTTAATGCTGTAGAAATTGCGTTCCAACGAGTCTTGGATCAACTTGGGACCTAAGACTACCCTTGGCTAGGCTAAGACCCTTATGTTGATCAAGGGTTTCCCCGCTGGCTCCTGGGCCACGAACGCGTACGTCGTTGCCGCTGGCCCGGGTGAGCCGGCAATTATTATCGATCCAGGTCAGGATTCAATTAATGGGATCAACGAAATCGTCCGGGAAAACCGGCTCGTCCCAGCCGCCGTGATCTTGACCCACGGTCACATTGACCATATTTGGAGTGTGGCACCGATTTCCTCACAATTCGACATTCCCGCGTTCATTCACACGCAGGATCGCTATCGCCTCGCCGACCCTGCGGGCAGCAGTTTCGCAGCCGCACGTGAACAACTATTAGCTATGACAAAAGGGGCACTTGAACTGAGCGAGCCAAGTGATGTCAAAGTAATCGAAGATGACTCCTCACTTCTCCTTGCCGGGCTTGATTGGGGATTCCTGCACGCACCCGGTCACACAGAAGGGTCCATGGTTCTCACAACTAATCGTGGAGGTGACCCGATCGCTTTCACAGGAGACGTTCTCTTCGCAGGTTCAATCGGACGAACTGATCTACCGGGTGGCAGTTCACAGGCCATGCAAGCGTCATTGGAAAACGTTATTTTCCCGATGCCCGACGAAACACTCGTATACCCAGGACATGGTCCTGACACCACAATTGGTGTGGAACGCGCGACTAATCCATTTCTTTCCACGGGGCGAGGCCTGTAACCGATGGCTTCGATCAATGCACCAAAAGGTGTGCCGGACTATGTACCGCCACGCAGCAGGGATTTTTACCGTGTTCAGGAGAGTCTCAGTGGATCGGCTCGCCGAAGTGGCTACGAGTACATCGAACTTCCCATTTTTGAATCGACCGAACTTTACGAGCGCGGTGTGGGGGCCAGCACGGACGTCGTTCAAAAAGAGATGTACACGTTCACAGATCGGGGTGATCGGTCAATCACTCTGCGCCCAGAAGGCACGGCAGGTGTTATGCGCGCGGTCATCGAAAATCGTTTGGACAAGGGCGCGCTGCCAGTAAAACTCTGGTATCGAGGACCATTCTTTCGAGCTGAGCGACCACAGCACGGTCGGTACCGTCAGTTGCAGCAAGTGGGTGTTGAAGCAATCGGTTCGGTCGATCCGATCATTGACGCCGAAGTAATCGCCATTGCCGACCAGTCATTTCGTTCATTGGGACTCAATGGTTTTCACCTCGAACTTACCTCACTTGGCTGCAAGGAATGCCGACCCGCATATCGTGCGAAGTTGCAGGAATTTCTTTCTGCGTGCGATCTTGATCCAGAAACTCGCGAGCGAGCGAAGGTGAATCCGCTGAGAGTACTCGACGACAAGCGTGAGGTTGTTCAAGCGCAACTTGTTCAAGCCCCCCTCATGATCGATTCGCTGTGTGACTCATGTCAGCGACACTACGACGAGGTACGTGCGTACCTGAGCATCTTCGGCGTTGAGTGGAATGAAGCCCCCCGAATGGTCCGTGGGCTTGATTACTACACGCGCACAACATTCGAGTTTGTGCACCCTGCGCTAGGGGCCCAGTCTGGAATTGGCGGTGGCGGCCGCTACGACGGACTCATGTCTGAACTAGGGGGAAGTGAACTTTCTGGAATCGGTTTCGGACTTGGCGTTGATCGAACGCTTTTGGCGTGCGAAGCAGAGGGCCTGACACCTTTGATTGACCACACGGTTGACATTTTTGTTATCCCAGTCGGTGAGGAAGCGAGAGAGCCAGCAGTTTCATTGCTCGTTGGGTTACGCAATGCAGGTTTCTCTGCCGATATTTCGGTAGATAACCGCGGAGTAAAGAGCGCCCTGAAAGTAGCGAACGGCATGAAGGCTCCCGCTGTACTTATTCTTGGCCCCGACGAAATCAAATCCGGCTCAATCATTGTGAAGGACATGGACAGTGGTGAACAGGTCACGGTCTCACTAGAAATCGTGGAATTGGTTCAGTTGTTACAAAGAAACTTACACACTAAGAAAGAGGATGAATCGTGATTCGCACAGCCCAAGCAGGCGAACTGACCCGTGAAGATATTGGCCGGGAAGTGACCTTGGCCGGCTGGATTGCTAGTCGCCGTGATCATGGTGGCGTTGCCTTTCTTGACCTGCGTGATTCAACCGGCGTTGCTCAAGTAGTTGTTCGAGACACCACGCTGGCACACGACCTGCGGGACGAATACTGCATCGCGATCACAGGAACCGTTGAGGAGCGACCTGAAGGAAATGCGAATCCGGACTTGACTTCCGGCGAGATTGAAGTAATTACGACGAAACTTGAGGTGCTTTCCAAGTCAGCCCCACTCCCATTTCCCATCGACGAACGGACAACTGTTAACGACGAAGTCCGACTGCGCCACAGGTACCTAGATCTTCGGCGCAAAAGTTCAGGTGACATTTTGCGCATGCGCTCACAAGTAAGTCACATTGCGCGCAATGTTCTCATTGCTCAGGACTTTATCGAGATCGAGACGCCGACTTTGACTCGCTCAACGCCCGAGGGTGCTCGCGACTTCCTGGTTCCAGTTCGACTGCAGCCTGGAAACTGGTATGCACTGCCGCAGTCTCCGCAATTGTTCAAGCAGCTGCTCATGGTCGCCGGCATGGAGAAGTATTTCCAAATCGCTCGTTGCTACCGCGATGAAGACTTCCGTGCTGACCGTCAACCCGAGTTCACCCAACTCGATATTGAGATGAGCTTTGTCGACCAAGACGACGTCATGGCTATCGGTGAAGAAGTGATTCGGTCGCTCTGGCAAGGAATTGTGAACTACACGATCGGCGAGATCCCACAATTGACCTACCACGAGGCAATGCGTCGTTTTGGTAGTGACAAACCCGATCTCCGTTTTGGCCTTGAACTCGTGGACCTCACCGGATACTTCACCAACACACCATTCCGAGTATTTCAAGCGGAGCACGTTGGCGCCGTTGTTATGCCGGGAGGCGCTGATCAGCCTCGTAGAACGTTTGATGCGTGGCAGGACTGGGCTAAGCAGCGTGGTGCAAAAGGTTTGGCGTACGTAACATTGACCGATGAAGGATTGGGTGGACCGGTTGCAAAAAATCTCAGTGACGAAGAACGCGACGGACTAGTTGCCGCAACGGGTGCGAAGGTCGGAGATTGCATTTTCTTCGCAGCAGGAAGAACCTCAGAAGCGCGTGCATTACTGGGTGCAGTACGAAATGAAGTTGCCGAACGCTTAGCTCTCATCGATAAGAGTGTGTGGAGTTTCGTGTGGATCGTCGATGCTCCAATGTTTGAGCAAGTGCAAGACGACTCGGGCAACTGGGTGTGGACCGCGGTGCACCACCCGTTCACGTCACCCAATAGTGACTGGCTTAATTCCTTCACTGAGTCACCCGGTGAAGCACTTGCCTGGGCCTACGACCTTGTGTGTAATGGCAATGAAATAGGCGGTGGTTCAATTCGTATTCATCAAGGCGAGATTCAAAGTCAAGTCTTTCGAATTCTTGGACTCGGAGAGCAGGAAGCCAATGACAAGTTTGGTTTCCTCCTTGAAGCATTTGCATTTGGACCTCCACCCCACGGCGGCATCGCATTTGGCTGGGATCGGATTTGCATGTTGCTTGCCGGAGCTAATTCGCTCCGAGACGTGATCGCATTTCCCAAGACTGGTGGGGGGCACGACCCCTTGACCGGTGCGCCAACCCAGATTACAAGCGCCCAACGTAAGGAAGCGGGCATTGACTCCACACCGACAAAGCCCGAAGCGACCAGCGAAGAAACGCCTGCGACCTCGGTGTCAAAGGTCTAGCGCAGGCTATCGACCAAATGGGTAATGCGTGAGCCTTTTCGAGCAAGGAGCGGTTGGCCCGTTGGCGGTGCGCATGCGTCCGCGTGGTTTCGAAGACTTGGTCGGCCAAGATCGGGCACTCACGCCGGGAAGTCCATTGCAGTTACTTCTCACCGGCGGTGGTTCTGTTTCCGTGATCCTGTGGGGACCTCCTGGGTCAGGCAAGACAACAATTGCAACCTTGATATCCCAGCAAACGGGTCGAAAGTTTCGAGAACTTTCGGCAGTAAGTGCCGGAGTGCGAGACGTCCGTGAGGTGATCGACAAAGCCCGTGAAGATTCCAGTCTCTACGGGAGCGAAACAGTGCTTTTTATCGACGAAGTTCATCGGTTCAATAAAGCGCAGCAGGATGCATTATTGCCGGCAGTTGAAAACGGCTGGGTGACACTTGTAGCCGCAACTACAGAGAATCCAAGTTTCTCCGTAGTTTCACCACTCCTCTCGCGAAGCGTTGTCGTCAAATTGGAACTTCTCAATCAAGACGCTTTGCGCACCGTCCTCGTGCGCGCGATGGAAAGCGACGAAGGACTCGGAGGCCGAGTCAACGCGAGTGAAGCAGCGATGCAAGCTCTAGTGGACGCAAGTAGTGGAGATGCTCGCAGAGCGCTCACTTCCCTTGAGTCCGCAGCGAATGCCGCGCTGGCACGCTCAGGAACAGAAATTTCAATCCAGGACGTTGAGAATGCGATCAATATTGTTGCCATTAATTACGACAAAGATGGCGATACGCACTACGACGTAATCAGCGCCTTCATTAAGAGCATTCGAGGCAGCGATCCGGATGCATCACTTCACTATCTCGCGCGCATGTTGCACGCGGGCGAAGACCCAAGGTTTGTAGCCCGGCGCCTCATGATCTTAGCCAGCGAAGATATTGGACTTGCCTCCTCGCAGGTGCTGTTGACGTGTGTTGCGGCTGCGCAGTCCATTGCACTGGTGGGAATGCCAGAAGCGCAAATTATTCTCGCTCACGCAACACTAGAGGCAGCACTGGCGCCCAAGTCGAACAGTGTTGTAGCGGGAATAGGGGCTGCCATGGCTGATGTTCAACGCGGAAGGGTTGGCAGCGTCCCGCTTCATTTGCGCGATGCGCACTACCCGGGTGCTGCAGACCTTGGCCACGGGACCGAGTACGCCTATCCCCACGATGAAGCTAGCGGCGTTGCCGAGCAGTCCTACCTCCCGCAGGACCTGTTCGCCTCGAAGTACTACAAGCCGACGAGTCATGGCGCTGAGGAGCGACTACGAGCAGTCGCTGATCGGCTTCGCAAACTTCGTTCCGGCGAGTCGTTAGACTGAACTATGCGCAGAATGGTGTGGGTCTCGATAGGAGCCGTAGGTGGAGTGTTGGCCTACCGCAAACTTGAAGAAATTGTTAACGAGTCAGTAGACAAAGGAATCGTCTTGACCGTCATGGATGCGAGTGCTTCTGCCAAAGCCCTCGCCGTGGGCATGGGTTCTCAAGTCACCAAAATCCGCGGAACATCTCAACAAGCCAACTGAGCATGTCAACTTAGCCTCACCCAAGCACCAAGGAGTAAAGCACATGGATTCCGCCCAGATTCGGACCAGATTCCTCACGTTCTTTGCCGAGCGGGGGCACGAAATCGTGCCCTCGGCATCACTTCTCCTTGACGACCCAACGTTGTTATTCGTCAACGCCGGAATGGTGCCATTTAAGCCATATTTCCTTGGGGAAGCACCGGCCCCCTACCCGCGTGCCACGAGCGTTCAAAAAGTCGTTCGTACCCTGGACATTGAAGAAGTAGGAAAGACCACAAGGCACGCTTCCTTTTTTCAAATGGCTGGAAATTTTTCATTTGGTGACTACTTCAAAGAGACAGCAATCCCTTTGGCCTGGGAGTTGCTCACTAGTCCAATTGATGAAGGCGGGTATGGCTTTGACCCCGAACGGTTGTGGGTAACGGTCTACCAGGACGACGATGAGGGTGAAGCGATTTGGCGCGATGTCGTGGGTGTACCGGCGACCAGAATTCAGCGACGCGGGATGGATGACAATTACTGGTCAATGGGAGTGCCGGGACCGTGCGGTCCCTGTTCGGAGATCTACTACGACCGTGGGCCAGAGTTCGGTGTCGAAGGTGGACCGATCGCTGACGAAAATCGCTACCTTGAGGTGTGGAACCTGGTCTTCATGCAGTTTGAAAGAGGGGACGGTACAGGAAAAAATGACTTCCCTATCTTGGGCCCATTGCCCGCTGCGAATATCGATACAGGTATGGGACTCGAGCGTATGGCAGCGATCCTGCAAGGGGTCGACAATATTTATGAGATTGACACTACGCGCGGAATTTTGGACACAGCTTCGCAACTTTCAGACACACAATATGGCATGAGTGAAAAAGATGACATTGCACTACGAGTGGTCGCAGACCATTCACGAACATGTATTTTCTTGATCTCAGACGGTGTGATCCCAGGCAATGAAGGCCGCGGATATGTACTTCGACGACTTATGCGCAGGGTAATTCGAAACATGCGGCTGCTTGGAGCGCACGAATCAACACTTCGCGCTCTGTGTGATTCCGCGATCGAAATCATGGCTCCCCAATATCCAGAACTCAATGACTCACGTGAAAGAATTCTCAGTGTTGCTTCGGGTGAAGAGAATGCTTTTGCACAAACCCTCATGACCGGCAATGTGCTGTTTGACTCGGCTGCCGCGGAAACTAAAAAATCTGGAAGTACAACAATTTCGGGTGAGAAGGCTTTTGCACTACATGACACATATGGGTTCCCCATCGATTTAACGATGGAAATGGCTGCTGAGGCCGGGCTCAGCGTAGATCGTGAACGGTTCACAACGTTGATGAAAGAACAGCGTGATCGCGCGAAGGCCGACTCGCTAGCGCGCAAGAGTGACTTTGCGGCAACGACCGCATACAAAGAGATTTTGACCAGCGGCGGAGGCACTACTTTTACGGGTTACTCCGAAACCGTTTCCCAGTCAAGGATCACCGGACTTGTAATCCAGGGAGCTTCAGTACCTGCAGCAAGCGTGGGCGCAAGCGTCGAAGTGATCCTGGATCGCACACCCTTGTACGCGGAATCGGGCGGTCAGCTCGGAGATCACGGAGTCATCACGTCCGAACTGGGTCAATCGCGGATCGAGGTCTACGACGTTCAAACACCGGTTCCGGGTCTTTTCTTACACAGAGGGCGAGTAGTCGAGGGCGAATTTACTGTTGGTGAGAGTGTTGTTAGTTCAGTTGATGTGGAACGACGTAAAGCAATCTCCCGGGCACATACCGCAACCCACATGGTTCACCGGGCATTTCGGGAACGTTTGGGGGAGACGGCGACTCAAATGGGATCTGAAAATTCACCCGGTAGATTTCGGTTTGACTTCCCAAGTCCTGAAGCGATTTCACCATCGGTACTGCGCGATATTGAGCAATACGTCAACGAGATGTTGATCGAAGATCTGACAGTCAGCGCTCAGGTCATGTCACAGCAGGAAGCCGTGACCATGGGAGCCATGGCACTTTTTGGTGAAAAGTATGGCAATGAAGTCCGCGTGGTCTCGGTAGGTGATTGGGCACACGAACTGTGTGGTGGAACACATGCCGTGCGTACCGGTGCCCTGGGCCTGGTGTACTTCGTCGGTGAAGGTTCCGTGGGTGCAGGTGTGCGGCGAGTGGAAGCCTTAGTGGGGTCCGACGCCTATCAATTCGCAGCCAATGAGCACATCTTGGTGAACAAACTCACCACAATGCTTAAGGTTCCAGCAGAACAACTCGTTGATCGACTCGAATCCACCATGAATTCTCTCAAGATTGCTGAAAAGGAAATTGCTGAAATTAAGCGTAGTTCTCTCCTAAAGGAAGCTGGAAACATTCTCGGTGACCCACAGCACGTTGGCAGTTGTGAATTCTGGTCTTTTTTAGCACCGGAAGGAACAGAGACCAACAGTGTTCGAGAGCTGGCCCAGAAAGCAATTTCTCGGGTGGGAAATTCGGTAAGTGCGGTTGCATTCGGGGCAGTAGTTGCTGCAGGCAAGATCTCCGCTGTAATGGCGGTCAATGAAGGTGGAGTTAAAAGCGGTCTTTCTGCACAAGTCCTCCTGCGCATTGCGCTAAGTGAACTCGACGGAAAGGGCGGAGGAAAAGACAGTTTTGCTCAAGGTGCTGGCACCAATATTTCGGGCCTGACCGCAGCTATTTCTTCTGTTGAAGCGGCTTTGGCAGGGCATTAATCATGGACCCCAACATTGATCAGGAAAACACCGTTGATCCGAGTTACGCAGATGGGAGTCCTGTCCGAGTGAACCAATGTCGTGTCGCATTCGACGTTGGCACCGTCCGCGTTGGAGTCGCCACATGCGATTTCGATGCAATTATGGCTTCGCCGCAGAACACAATTCCTGGTGGTGCAGTTTCTATTGAAGCGGCCTTGTCCGTGCTCGCGGAGTATGACCCGTGTGAAGTACTTATCGGACTCCCAAGCAACTTAAAGGGTCGTGATACCGCTTCAACGGAAAATGCTCGCGAATGGGCGCGTCAACTTAAGGAAAGTACCCGAATCCCAATTATCCTCATTGATGAGCGGCTGACCACCGTGCAAGCCGCTGGGGCATTGAGAGCCAGCGGGCATAACTCCAAACAAATGCGGAGCAAAGTTGACAGTGCTGCTGCGGCCATTTTTTTACAGGCTTATCTTGACGGTCTGGCAACAAGGAAAGGCGCCAACCAATGACCTTTATCGACGAAGTCCTCAACAGCGATCAGTTACCACCTTCACGCAATGCACATAGTTGGAGCAAAAGAGTTGTAGTCGGCGCAGGACTCATTGCGGTATGTGCAATTTTCTACGGGGTTTACTCGCTACTGGGTGGATCGAGTGAAAGTAATGATTTTGTTGGGCCCGGTAGTGGCTCCGTCGAAGTCACTGTGAGTCGTGGTGACAGCCTGACGCAAATCGGTTCGTCACTGCTGAGCGCAGGGGTTGTGAAATCGATTGACAGTTTCACTTCAGCCGCGGCGAATAACGAACTGAGCTCGACAATCGGTCCTGGAATTTACACAATGCAGTCTCAAATGAGTGGTGAGTCGGCACTCGCTCTGATGCTGGATCCAGCTTCCCGGGCTTCTTCGCGTTTAGTATTGCCTGAAGGGCTTCGACTTGGTGAAACCGTTGAACTAGCCGCCAGGGCAACAGGGCTTCCAGCTGCCGATTACGAACAAGTGCTAGAAAAGCCCGATGCCCTGCCACTTCCAAGTTGGGCCGAAAGTCGGCCCGAAGGATTCATGTTCCCTGCAACCTATGATTTAGTGGGAGATGAAAACGCTGAATTGGTCTTGGGAACGCTGGTTAAGAGATTCAATGAGTCGGCAAATAATATAGATTTTGAGGCCAGGGCCACGCAAGCAGGTCGTAATCCTTATGAGGTTTTAACGGTGGCTTCACTGCTCGAAGGCGAGGTAATCCCTGAAGACTTCGCGAAGGTTGCGGCGGTTGTCTACAACCGGCTCAAGGCTGATATGCCATTACAACTCGATTCGACGGTCTCCTACGCATTGGGACTAGACGAACTCGAGCTTTCGGCAACTCAACTTGATACAGATTCGCCCTACAACACCTACAAGGTTTCTGGGCTTCCGCCAACGCCAATCAATTCACCCGGTGAGGCCGCGCTTGAAGCCGCCCTTTCGCCCGCGAAGGGCAAATGGCTGTACTTTGTCACGGTGAATCCGGATACGGGTGAAACAAAATTCGCCAAAACTTATGAGAGATTCCTTAAACTCAAAGGTCAGTACCGTGACTTTCTCGCCAGTCGATAGTCAGGATCTTTGATGAAAGCAGCAGTATTAGGGCACCCCGTATCTCACTCGCTTTCTCCGCTTTTGCACAACGCCGCATATCAGACACTGGGCCTAGACATCAGTTACAGTGCAATTGAAACCACGCGTGAGCAACTAGCAGAGCGAATTGGTCAACTCGACAACGACTACGTCGGTATGTCGTTGACCATGCCACTCAAACAAGAGGTACTCAACCTGATTTCGGATCGTTCAGCCGTGGCCGCTGAAACTGGCAGCGCAAATACGATTTTCCGGAATGCGCACGGCGACTGGGCGCTGGAAAATACCGATGTATTCGGAATCACAGAGACAATTCGACGCTCAGATATCGAGGTAGTCCCAAGCGCAAGCATTATTGGTTCGGGTGCTACTGCTCGTAGCGCCCTCAGCGCACTCGCGCAGTTGGGAGTGACCAATGTGCTCTGTATAGCTCGTAATACCGATGCGATCCAGGTGTTACAGCGACAGGGTGTGGACATTGGTGTGGATGTGCAGGCTCGCACCCCAGAATCCGATATTTACTTCGCTGGCAGCCTTGTGATCAGTACGGTGCCAAGTTCAGCGCAGCAGCACCTTATTGACCTGATCGCGGCAAGTCAGGATTTGCCCGCACTTTTTGATATTGCGTACAACCCCTGGCCTAGCCGGTTAGCCACGTATTGGACGGAACATGGCGGTGGCACGGTGCTCAGCGGAATCGACATGCTGCTGTGGCAGGCGACGGTGCAGGTGGAATTATTCGGAGGTCTTCCCGCGCCTGTTGAGGCGATGCAGTTAGCAATCAGTCTGCTTCAATGAGTTATCCACAGTTTGGAATCCAAATCTTGTTGTAACCCCATTCGGTCCGCCAGAATCACGATATGACACTCGTGACTTGGTTCCTTTTCGGCGCCACTTGGGGTTGGTTCCTGGTAACTGCGCTCCTGTTGTCGCGGGTTGACTTTAAAGAGCATCGATTGCCCAACTTTCTGGTGTTGACGGCCTATTTGGGCGGACTCCTTGGATTCGGATTGATTTCTTATGTGCAGGGAGACTCCGGTGTACTTCTGCAAGCGCTCGTAGGTTCGGTCTTAGCCGTGTTCGCGTACTTGATAATTCACGTTCTTGGTGGAATGGGAATGGGTGATGTCAAATACGCGGCGGTGATTGGATTGTATTTGGGATCATTGGGTTGGACCTACTTGTACATCGGCTCACTTATTTCATTCGGAGCAGCAGCCATGTGGGTACTGCCGCTCATGATTGGCAACAGGAAAACACGCAGCGTGCCATTTGGTCCGTTCATGGCATTTGGTGTGCTCGCGTCAGGATTAATCGCCCTAGGTGTGAGCGCGACCGTGTAGATCGGGTCTGACAGTATTGCCTCATGGTCTCGAGTCTTAGGTGGTTAACAGCCGGTGAATCACATGGTCCGGCACTTACCGCGATCATTGAGGGACTTCCCGCGTCATTTAACGTCTCTACCGCGGACCTAGATCGGGACTTGGCTCGGCGCAGACTGGGTACCGGTCGGGGTGCCCGCATGAAGTTTGAAAAGGACGATGCAAAGTTTCTTGGCGGTGTGCGCCATGGTCAAAGTTTGGGTGGACCAATAGCCATTCAAATCGGCAACACCGAATGGCCAAAATGGGAATCAGTTATGAATCCGGAACCCGTTGATCCGGAAATCCTTGACACTTTGGCCCGCAATGCACCCCTCACTCGCCCACGCCCCGGGCACGCGGATCTCGCTGGAATGCAAAAATACGCCTTCGACGACGCCCGTCCGGTTTTGGAACGAGCTAGTGCTAGGGAAACAGCAGCGCGGGTCGCGCTCGGAGCCGTGGCCCGAGCCTTTCTCGAGCAAGTAGCAGGCATCACGCTGGTAAGTCATGTGGTTCGAATCGGCTCAGTGGAGTACACCGGCCCGCCTCCGATTCCAGACCAAATGGAGATAATTGACGCGAGCCCGGTTCGCTGCATTGACCCGCACGTGAGTGATCTGATGGAAGCGGAAATAGGGTCTGCGCACCGCGATGGCGACACCCTTGGTGGGGTTGTCGAGGTCGTGGCCACAGGGTTGCCGCCGGGGCTGGGAAGTTTTACGCACTGGGATCGCCGGCTCGACTCGAAATTGGCGGCAGCACTCATGGGAATTCAAGCCATTAAGGGCGTTGAAGTGGGCGACGGGTTTAACCTGGCGGCCGTGCGGGGCTCTCTCGCCCAAGACGAAATCTTCGGCGAAGCAAATCAGGTGCGCCGGGGTTCCGGTAAGTCCGGGGGAACCGAAGGTGGCATGAGCACAGGGGAAATGCTGAGAGTGCGAGCAGCCATGAAACCTATCTCAACAATTCCCAAAGCTTTGCAAACGATTGATACGTCGACGGGGGAAGCTGCCGCCGCAATTAATCAACGCTCAGATGTGTGTGCTGTGCCCGCTGCTGGAATCGTGGCAGAGGCCATGGTTGCGTTGGTATTGGCTGAAGCGATTCTGGACAAGTTTGGCGGTGACTCGTTGAGTGAGTGCCAGCGCAATATCTTCACCTACGTGGATAATCTCGCTATCACAATCGCGCCAACAGTCACGTAGGCGCATTTGTGACCCCTCGAGCCATCTTGATTGGTGCACCCGGAGCTGGCAAAACAACGGTAGGTGGATTTCTTGCCGGTGACTTGGGGTGTGCATTTGCTGACTCGGATCAACTCGTTGAAGGAGCTCACGGTGCAAGCGTTGCTGACATTTTCGTCGAAGAAGGGGAAGCATTATTTCGACTCTGGGAGCAGTCGGCAATCGCCCAAGCAATCAAAGAATTCGACGGCGTTCTTGCGTTGGGTGGTGGGGCGGTCATGAACCCCGACACGGAAAGGGAGATCACTAAGAGTCGTGCGTCGGTAATTTGGCTTGAGGTGAAAAGCTCAGTAGCGTTTCGCAGAGCAGGACTATCGGCGCCAAGGCCACTGCTTGTTGGCAATGTTCGTGCGAATCTCGTCGGTCTGCTCGAAACACGGACTCCCGTGTACGAAAGACTCGCGACACACCGAATTGATGCGAACACAATGGAACCGGAACAACTGGCCCGGCACATCGCCGAGCAACTTAGAAGTGGTGAATCATGAAACGTTTTACCGTTCACGCCGAGCGCAGTTACGACATCTTAATTGGCCGCGGACTACTCGGTGAATTAAATGAGGCGGTTGCGGGGGCTACTCGGGTGGCGATTATTTATCCCGTTGCTTTGCGTGTGAGTGCTGAGTCCCTGCAGGGTGAATTGGAGAGCGCCGGCCGTCGCGCAATCTTGATCGAAGTACCCGAGGCAGAGGAATCAAAGAGCGCCGCCGTATTGGAATATTGCTGGAACGCACTTGGCACATCAGGGTTTACCCGATCAGACATGATCATAGGTTTGGGTGGGGGAGCAACAACTGACCTCGCAGGTTTCGTTGCGGCAACATGGTTGCGTGGAATTGCATGGATTGCCGTCCCGACCACACTTTTGGGCATGGTGGACGCTTCGGTCGGAGGAAAAACAGGGATCAATACTGACGCAGGAAAAAATCTGGTTGGTGCTTTTCACAGTCCAAGCCTGGTGGTGATCGATGTGAACTCACTTGATTCACTTCCAGAGAATGACTTGCGAGCGGGCCTAGCCGAAGTTGCCAAGGTCGGGCTCACGAACGACCCATCTATTTTGGAAACAATTTTGACCGAGCGTGAAAATTCATTTGACCCACATCAAGATGTCGTTACTTCACTCATTGAACGTGCGATCGCGGTAAAAGCCGAGGTCGTGTCGGGTGACTTCACCGAGCAGGGAGGCTCAGATCTTGGTCGGGAGGTACTCAACTACGGTCACACATTCGGCCATGCAGTTGAAAAATGCGAGAATTACCGCTGGCGTCACGGTGCCGCTGTTTCCGTTGGGATCATGTTTGTTGCAGAACTGGCTAATATCGCCGGGAGGCTCAGTGACGCTGACCTGCAAGTTCATCGAGACGTACTAGAAGTCATTGGCTTACCAACGACCTACCCTGCCGGTCGCTGGGAATCCCTTTTGTCGTCAATGAAAGTTGACAAGAAAACTCGCGGAGACCTGTTGCGTTTCGTGGTTCTCGACGGCGTTGGAAAACCGGCAATCATGGAGGGACCGGATCCTGCTCTGCTTTTTTCGGCTTATAGCAACATATCTTCCTAGGGAGCGAGGAGGCCACTCGCTAAGGTTGTGCCATGGTGCACAGAGTCTTGATCCTCAACGGTCCCAACCTGAACAGGCTTGGCACCCGCGAACCTGAGATTTACGGGAACGTGAGCTATTTGGATTTGGTGGCAGGAGTCACGAGCGAAGCTGCTGGACTCGGGCTGGAAGTTGATATTCGTCAAAGCAATAGTGAGGGCGAAATCATTGGCTGGTTACATGAAGCGGCCGACACCGGCACCCCGGTGATATTCAACCCGGCAGCATTCACGCATTATTCCTACGCGATCGCGGATGCCTGCGCCATGCTTACCGCTCCACTACTTGAGGTGCATGTGAGTAACCCCGGTGCGCGCGAGCAATTTCGACACCATTCGGTCGTGACACCCATGGCCACGGGAGTGATTGCAGGTTTTGGAGTGGACTCCTACCTATTAGCACTGAACGCGATCTCGCGACTATTGTTGGCCAAGGCGTAATTCAAAGCCCGGCGACTACACGAGTCACCGCCAACACGTTCACAGCAGAGATAGGGCTCCTTGGTGGCAACCAGCAATGATTTAAAAAATGGAATGGTCCTCAGCATTGATGGACAACTGTGGACGGTAATTGACTTCCAGCACGTGAAACCGGGCAAGGGTGGTGCGTTTGTCCGTAGCAAGTTGAAGAACGTGCTGAGCGGCAAGGTGATCGACCGCACATTCAACGCTGGCGTTAAAGTTGAGACAGCCTCGGTGGACCGTCGCGACATGCAGTACCTCTACCGCGACGGTGACAGTTGGGTTTTCATGGATAACGAATCCTACGAACAGATTCCCGTCCCTGACATGATTGTTGGTGAGAGTTCCAAATACCTCCTTGAGAACCAAAATGCGCAGGTTGCCATCCATGAAGGAAACCCAATTATCGTTGACCTCCCTGCCTCTGTTGAAATCATGCTCACCTACACCGAGCCAGGCCTTCAAGGTGATCGTTCAAGTGGCGGCACCAAGCCAGCAACGCTGGAGACAGGTGCAGAAATTCAGGTGCCACTGTTCATTGACTCCAATACGAAGGTCAAAGTTGATACCCGCGACGGCTCATATCTTGGTCGCGTGAACGACTAGTGTCCGCTCGTGGGAAAGCCCGCAAACGCGCTTTGGACATCATTTTTGAAGCAGAGTCAAAAGAGGTACCAATCCCGATGATCCTGGGGGAGCACACCCGGCGTCGTGAGAGCGACGGTGATCCCGATTTAAACCCTTATGCAATTGAACTCGTAAACGCGGTGGCATTGCATCACGCGCAGATTGACGCAGAAATTGCGGCACATTCGCAGGGTTGGACCCTGGATCGCATGCCAGACGTCGATCGTTCGATCCTTCGGCTCTCAGTTGCAGAGTTGCTGTTTATGTCAGAAGTTCCACACGCCGTTGTCGTGAGTCAAGCAGTCGAACTCGCGCAAAGCCTGTCCACCGATGAATCCGGATCCTTTGTACATGGTGTCCTTGGTGCGGTCTCTCGTTCTGTTGATTCAACTACTGCAGCGGGTTAAATACTTGGGTTTACCAGTAGGGTGATTTCACCTGGAGCAGTGCTTTGCTCACCCAGTGTCGCACTGATTGTGATGTCAAACCCGTTGCCAATTGCCCCGAACACCTTGATTGTCGCCGATGACAAGTCTGCGAGTGGTCCGACCTCGAAACTTGGATTAAACTCCCCAAGGAAATCCTGCTGGACTTCGAATACATCTCCGGTTACCGACCACGTGGCGACTGCTGTTCGGTCATCAATTATTGATACTGCAATAAGGGTTCCTGTGGGAGTTGGTACTCCCGCGGGCCAATCGGAGGGCAATGCCAAGTCGCTGCCCACGACAAGTTCATTGCCTGATCCGTCGTCCAAAAGTGGATCATCGGGATTTGATACTTCAAATTGATTACCCGATGCAGTTATTTCGGGTGACGTGGAATCTTGGGAACATCCGGTCAAGCCGACAACGACAACAAGTGATGCACCTAAAATGAATTTTCGCAAGATCACGCGTCAAGTATGTGCCCCGGGTCGGATTCGAACCGACACTGGACGGTGTTTGAGACCGCTTCCTCTACCGGTTGGGATACCGGGGCTAGGGGGCATAACCATACCGATGAACGGATAGGTTCTAGCCTTACCCCATGCAGATCCCACAGGTGAGCGAGTTGGCACCGGATCAAGCGCCTTTGCGAGTTCTTATCGCAGAAGATGAAACTTTTATTCGACTTGATTTGGCCGAAACCCTGATCGAGTTGGGAATGGAAGTCGTGGGTGCGGTTGCAAACGGCCAATTGGCCGTAGACCTTGCTCGAAGCACTAAACCCGATGTAATCCTGATGGATATTACGATGCCGGTACGGGACGGGATTAGCGCAGCGGACGAAATAACTTCAGCCGAAATCGCACCGGTAGTGTTGCTTAGTGCCTATTCGCACCCAGATCTTGTCGCCAATGCCGCTTCGGTGGGAATTTTTGGATACCTGGTGAAACCCTTTACAGGGGCTGAGGTGCGCGCGGCCATCATGCTCGCGCACGTTCGCTGGCGTGAATTGACAACTCTTAACGCTGAAATCACACTGCTGCGCTCGCGCAACCACGCATCAGAGGTGGTTGAGCGTGCGAAGCAGGTACTTCGCGGTTCGGGTATGTCCGAGGAAGAAGCATTTGCATTTCTGCGCAGGGCAGCTATGGACAATCGACTCACCATCGCTGAAGCGGCGACCAAAGTCATTGTTTCCCACGAGTAAAAATGTCTGAAACAACCGTGTAATGGGGTACGGAGCCATTACAGAGGTCACATTCCGATTACGAAGTTGTCAATTCATGCCCCAGGACTTGGATTTCGGTAGGACATGGCTCTACAGTGGTGCACTGGCTCAGGCAACTGAGCTTTGGAAACGGTGGGGGCAGACGCCTTCACTGCCTTTAATCAAGGAGAATGCATGAAGCGCACTATGGTCCTAAAGACCGTGGCTGTTCTGGGTGCGGCATCGCTTGCTCTGGCTGCTTGTAGCAGTGACAGCGACGATACCACCGCCAGTGCAACCACTGAAGAAACTTCAGCCGAGGCAACCGCCGAAGAAACCGTCGAAGAAACCGCAACCGACGAATGTGTAAGTTCCTCTTTGGTGTTGGGAACAATGCTCCCAGCAACAGGTGACCTTGCATTCCTCGGCCCACCCGAGTTCGCAGGCGTTGAAATGGCTCTTGAAGAGATCGACGCCGCAGGCGGCGTTCTCGGATCCCCAGTTACCTACATTGAAGGTGACTCAGGAGACACGACCACAGATATTGCCAGCCAGACCGTTGACTCGCAGCTCGCTCAGGGTGTTAACGCGATCATTGGTGCTGCCTCATCCGGTGTGTCATTGACGGTTATTGACAAGATCACCTCCAACGGTGTCGTCCAGTTCTCACCAGCCAACACGGCTCCAGTACTGACCACCTACGAGGATAACGGTCTCTACTTCCGTAACTCACCCTCTGACGTGCTTCAGGGCGCCGTTATTGCCGCTTCGGCAATTGACGCAGGGGTAACTAGCATGGCCGTTATCGCTCGCCAGGATCCATACGGCGAAGGATTAGCCATTGCAACGGTCAAGGACTTCACAGCTGCTGGCGGAACCGTCACCAGTGACATCCTTTACGATCCAGCTGCCCCATCATTTGAGGCTGAAGTTGCTGAAATCAAGGCCGGCTCACCAGATGCAGTTACCGTCATTGGTTTCGAAGAATCTGTCAAGCTTGTTCAGGAAATGATCAAGCAGGGTGTTGGCCCAGCTGACGTTCAGCTCTACCTGGTTGACGGAAACCTTTCCACAACCGCTTTCGCTGACTTCCCTAAGGACACGATGAAGGGTACCGTCGGTACCGTTCCATCCGGCTCAGAGGATCTAACTGCTTTCTACGATCGTATGGCAACATTCGATCCAGCTCTGACCGACTACAGCTACGGACCCCAGTCATATGACGCAACAATGGTTATTGCCCTTGCTGCTCAGCAGGCTGGTTGTGCTGACGGTGTTGCAATTGCAGCAGCGCTAGCTGATGTAGCCGGTAACGGTGGCGAAGAATGCTCCACATACGCCGATTGTCTTGCTCTGATTGATGCAGGCACAGACATCGACTACATGGGCGTTACCGGAGGCGTTGACTTCAACGAATTCGGAGATCTCCTTGAGGGCACCATCTCGATCAACGAGTACTCCTCAAACACTGAGTTCGGCGAAATCGGCTCAGTAACCGCAGTGGTCCCATTGCCATAAGTGGTAACTCACTAGCAGTAGAGACTGTGGCCCCGTACCCCTTGGGTACGGGGCCACAGTTCTGTTCAGCAGGAATTTTCACCAGTGCATCGAAAAAAAAATGGGCTTACCCCGAAACCGGGATAAGCCCACAAAGTCCTCGTGTTCAGTTATCAAGCTTTAGCGAGCGTCCCCAGATACAGCTCAATGACCTTAGGATCATTAGCGAGGGCTGTTCCTGTACCGGTGTAGGCGTTCTGGCCTTGATCCATGACATAGCCGCGATCCACAATCTGCAGGCACCGAGCGGCATTTTGCTCGACGATAATCACGGTAACCCCGGTAGCGTTGATTTCCTTAACACGAACGAATACTTCGTCTTGTAGGGCAGGACTCAGTCCCGCACTCGGCTCATCCAGGAGCAGGACGCTGGGGGCCATCATGAGAGCGCGTCCCATGGCGACCATTTGACGCTCGCCACCGGAGAGGGAACCTGCACGCTGCTTACGGCGGGTGCCCAATGTGGGGAACAAATCAACGACGGCGTCAAAGCGTTCGGGAAAGGACTTAGGGTCCTGGAAGGCGCCCATCTGCATGTTTTCTTCAATGGTGAGAGTCGGAAAAACATTGTTGTTTTGCGGAACGAAACCAACACCACGACGCACCAGCTGGTCAGCGCGTAAGTTTGTGATGTCCTCATCGCGCAATGTGACCGAACCTGAATTTACACGTACCAGGCCAAACAGTGCTTTGAGTAGTGTCGACTTACCCGCTCCGTTAGGCCCGATAATTCCTACGAGCTCACCCTCGTGCGCATAAAGATCGGCGTCGTTGAGGATATTGACGCCCGGGAAATACCCGGCGATTAGTTTGTCAGCCTTAATCAAAGCATCAACCGATTCTGCGGCATGCAGTTGAGCAGGTGTTGCAGGGGTGGCGTGGGAATGCTGGGTCGCGTTTATGTCAATTTCGGACTCAAACTCGTGTGCTCCATCGGGGCTGTCTATTTCGGGGAGATCACTGGGTTCGCTGAAGTTCATGCGTTTCCTCCTTGGGAATCAGCCGTAAGGGATGTTCCATCGTCTGTCAGAGCCGATCCGTGGCGAGAACCAAGGTAGGCCTCAATGACCTGCGGGTTCTTCATAACCGCGTCCGGCGGTCCCTCAGCTATTACCTGGCCTTGGGCCATGACGATTACCCAGTCACTAATGTCATGAACCATGTCCATATCGTGTTCCACGAAAAGCACCGTGGTGCCCTCTTCACGGATGTTCTTGATATGCCCCAAAAGACTCTGGGTCAGAGCAGGGTTAACGCCAGCCATTGGTTCGTCCAGCATCACAATTTCTGGGCCGACCATCAATGCTCGTGCCATCTCGAGCAACTTGCGCTGACCGCCCGATAGGGAACCGGCGAAGTCGTCAATCTTTTCGTGAAGATTGAACCGCTCCAGAAGTACCATGGCGCGCTCCCGATTGGCGCGCTCTTGGCCTCTCCAAGTGAAGGGGATAAGAGCATTGAGCACCCGCTCACCGCTCTGTCCGTGTGCCCCCAGCAACATGTTGTCAATAACACTCATACGGGACAGGGCCTTTGTGAGTTGAAAAGTGCGCACCATGCCCATGCGGGCCAGTCGGTACGGTGCAGTGCCGGCAACGGACTTGTCATTAAACGTCCAAGTCCCAGTATCTGGCTTGTCGAACCCGGTCAACAGGTTGAACAGCGTGGTTTTACCTGCACCATTGGGCCCGATCAGCGCGGTGATCGCGCCTCGTTGGATTTCCACGTGAGCCACGTCGACCGCTTTGAGCCCGCCGAATTGGCGACTCACATGATCGGCAATCACGACCGGATCAGGTTTAGGTGCGCCTGGAACCTGGGGAACATCACGCAATGCCTCGACGGCGGCAGCGTGTCCAGTGGCCATGTGGTCAGTTTTAGCGGGCATCGAGGGCCAACTCCCTTCGGTCTCCGAATATTCCTTGTGGTCTAAAGATCATGAGCAGCATCAGCCCGAGCCCCATCAGCATAAATCGAATCGAACCAACATCTGTGGGGGTGAGGAACTCGATGTAACCGTTATTGATCAAGGAGCTCAAGAGCTCACCGAATCCAGCAAGGAGGAACCAGAAAATGATTGTCCCCGCGATTGGTCCGAATACGCGCGCCGCTCCTCCCAGGAGGAGGATTGTGTAGACGAAGAACGTGAAATCAGGCTGGAATGTGTCCGGTTGGACCGATTGCTTGGCAACCGCCCACAAGATTCCACCAAAAGCTGCAATACCACCACCAATTATGAGGGCCTGCATTTTGTACACAAAGACGTTCTTGCCCAATGACACAACGGCGTCTTCATCCTCGCGGATTCCCTTAACCACTCGGCCCCATGGACTGCGTACTAGGCCCCAGACCAGCAAAGTGAACAGCAGGGCGAGGCTCCACCCGACGATTACTACCCACAGGTCTTGTCGGCTCCATGTGAGAACAGGAAGGGTGAAGTCAGTAGGGAGCGGGTTAAGGTCGTGAAACTCCTGCCCGAGTTTGCCATTAAGCCCTTGTGCACCGCCGAAAACGTCCTTGAACGCGATTGACCGCACGAGCAGTCGCAGTAGCTCACTTGCCGCGATGGTGACGATTGCTAGATAGTCCGCGCGCAATCGAAGGGTTGGGATTCCCAGTAGAAGGGCCAATAATGTCGATACGACCACACCCACGACCACCGCTAGCCACAGGCCCAGATCGAAGGTAAGAACGATCACGCCAACTGCATAGGCACCTGCGGCCACAAAGGCGACCTGACCGAAGTTGAGCAGCCCCGTATAACCGAACTGGACGTTAAGGCCGATCGCAGCAAAAAGGTAAATCAGGGCGGTGACGCCCACCGCTTGGGTGATGGTGAGTGAAAATATTTGCACGAAATCCATTTGGATTAACCCACCCTCTCTTTTCGACCCAGTAATCCTTGAGGCCTCACCATCAAAATCAGGATCATGAGGAACAAGGCACCCACAGTTTTCATCTCAGTCGGAATAACCAGGGTGGTCAATTGGACAAAGATTCCGACCACCATGGCTCCAACGATTGCGCCATAGATGGTTCCCAATCCACCCAAGATAACCGCGGCAAAGAGCACGAGCAGAATCCGCTGACCCATATTCCAGACGGTATTTTGGGTGAGTCCCAAATAAATTCCGGCGAACGCGGCAAGGCCCGCGCCAACAATCCAGACCACAGAAATTACTCGCTCAACGTCAATCCCGGTGGCAGATGCGAGAGCGGGGTTGTCCGAAACGGCTCGAGTCGCCTTGCCGATCCGCGAACGCTGCAGCCACGTAACGGTTGCGGTTAAAGCTATTGCGGCGAGCAGGCCCAAGATCAACGCCTTGGGAGTTGTGTTGAACGGCCCAATTTCGATACCGGGCTGACCAGCAAACTGCTTGTAACTTGATGGAGCGCCGCCAAAGAACAGCACCAGCGTGTAGCGCAGGAAGATTGCGAGTCCGATACTGACAATCATTGCGGCAATCAGTCCAGTTTTGCGCCGTCGCAGTGGACGCCACAGGATTCGATTTTGGCCCCAGCCGTATACGAATGCCGCAAAAACGATCGCGATCGGAGCGGCGATGATGATGTTCACACCCGCCGTGTTGATGGCTAGCGCGGTAAATGCGCCCAGTGAGAGGAGTTCGCCTTGGGAGAAGTTGGTCAAACCGGTGGTTCCAAATACCAGGTTCATGCCGACAGCACCAAGGGCTATGACCAGTCCGTAGAGGATTCCGTCGAGAAAAAGCTGAATGACGCGTTCCGAAGTTCCAGACTCGACTTCGCTAATTCCGGACTCGCCGCCCTCTGACAGACCGATGAGTAACCTTTTTTCGCCACCCAACACCAACAGCGACCGGCTCGCATCTTCCGCATTATTGAGGGTGATTCCCTCGGGGAGGGTCGTTATGTCAACTTCGACAAGATAGGTGCCGCCGGCGGGCAGTGGCACCACGAAAACCCCTTTGTCGTCCGAGGTACCCGACGTGAGTACGCCGTCGGCGTCCGTGGCGGTCACTAGCACTCCCACCACTGCTTCACCACCAGGGGTAGACAGGGTTCCCGTGATCGTGGTGTCCGCGGCAGTGGCTGGCGAGAGGCCGCCGGATACGAAAAGAGCGATTGTTGCGAGGAGAAGTACTCCCAATGCGAGTCGAACGCGTCTAAACACGTGGGCGTACCTCCGGGTCTCGGGTCTTCAACTGTTGAATTCGGGCGAAAAAATGATAGCGGTGGAACGTGGAGAACCCTACTGATATTAGATGCGGTTGAGTACCCCTTTTGAAGAAGTACCTCGATTGTTACACATTTGTAAGTGTTCCCTATAACTCGTCAATGTTTCCTATAAGTCGGTTCAGGGGGTCAGGTCCGTGGCGTGCGGGCCAGGGCTGTTAGTCGAGCCGTACACACTC
>Ga0075109_1000144_pt1 | contig 49435 bp, 35 predicted proteins | sample AntAceMetag02UKD_FD_69798 | JGI IMG/M metagenome (GOLD analysis project Ga0075109, IMG submission 69798) | Saline lake microbial communities from Ace Lake, Antarctica - Antarctic Ace Lake Metagenome 02UKD | ecosystem: Environmental > Aquatic > Non-marine Saline and Alkaline > Saline | place...
ATGACGTCGACCACGATGAGGACGGTGAAGAACTGATCGAAAAAGATGCTGTTAAGGTTCTTGAAAGAAAGCTGGAAACCGCTGGGCGGATAGAGGGTTCCAACGGTCCATGTGATGAGGGTGTAGGCGGCCAAGACGAGGAGTAGGGGGATGAGGATGACGGCCAGACCTTTCTTGAATCTGATGAAGCGGATTAGGTTCTCCGGCAGCGGGTCGCCGGTCCGAGTTTCAGAGGCAAACTGCTTACCTCGGATAACGAATTGGTAGAGCAGAAAAAAGAGAATGAGAGAGGCAATCAGATCGTAGGTGAACTGGAGATCTCCGGGCACCTGGAACCAATCGGTGGTGATCTCCAGATTGCCGAGGTCCTTAAAAAGGCGCCGAATGATAATGAGGGTAATGATCTCGTATTGCTTCGCGATGTAGGTGGTGATCGACTGCGGCAGGTAGTAGACCAGCATGTAAACCTCGTAGACGATAATGAAGGAAAACGGGGTGTAGGTCGCCGCGATCGGGTTGCGCAACAGCTGGGAGTCCTCCCCGATCGGGATCAACCCGAAGTCAGCCAGCACGATCAGGATGAGGTGGATGAGGAACCCAACGATGGCGACGACGAGAATACTTTTCTCCGCCCGTTCCCTCGTCCGTTTAGATAGAAAACTATCATAAGCGCGGTCGAGAAGGGTGGGTGTCGGCATTGGTAAAAAGAGAGGCTCGATCGGCTAGAAGGTCAACTGGGTGACCGAATTTGGGGGGGCGACAATCTAAGCGGGCCGAGCGGCAGAAAAGCATTAATTCGGACCGTCGTTATTCTGGGGATCGACCAAGAGCCCACCTTGGTGGTTGGTGGTTAACTGCGCTTGTTTTGAACCCTTCAAAGTTGAGTCCGCGAGCCCCGCGGTGAGCTGCTGAATCAGATTGCGACCGGGGCATCCGAAGGGGGCTGGTCGGGGTAAGTTTATTGCTACTGATAGGAAATTCCTTTGGAGCGCCTCGCGGGGGGGGAGGGGTTTGAGGGAGTTGCCTTACCTCGGTCGCTTGGGAGGATCGCTCTTCTTCCGAGATCGGCGAGGCCAAGTAGACCTCGATGCGCCAGTGCAGAAATAGGTCCCAGATTTTCCGAAAAAAGAAAGGTGTTGTCGCCACGCGCCTCCTTGCTGCACGCCTCGCAGGCATTCGTGACTATAGGCTCCTCGGGCCATTCCGAAACGAATCCTTCGCCGCCGTGCAGGCAGGACTGGTAATTTTAAGAGATGATCAGCTTGTGGCCCCTCCCGGCGAAAGATTCCACTACTCAACCTACGGCTACTCACTTAGCGGCGCGGTAATGGAATCGGCGGCGAAACAGGACTTGCTAGACTACAGGCAGGAGGACGTTTTCACGTCTCCCACCATGATGTCGCACGTGGCCCGACCATGTCGATGCGGTGGATCCAAGCCGAACGGAATTCTACAAACGCAGCCTGTTCGGGCGGTTTCGTCCCGAAAGGCCGATCGATTCCAGCACTAAATGGGCCGGCGGTGGATTCCTTTCTACGGCGGAGGATTTGGCCGTTTTTGGTGCGGCGCCGTTGGGTCCAGGGTTTCTGAGTCAGGAGTCGCTCACCGAGCTATTTAAGTCACTGCCATCCAACTGGAAAAATAGTCCGCAGGGTTCCGATGGAATCGGGTGGGGGGGGGCTGATAACAAGTTGGTCCGGACTTTCTACATCCACCGTGGTGATCAACGGGGTATCTCCTCATTCTTGATGCTGCTGTTTCAGGCAAAAATCGTCGTTTCGATTCTTTGTAATCTTTCACGTGCCCCCCTCAGTAGTCGGGCCGATCCACCGCGACTGGCCGCCTGTTCCGATGGCTTGGCGGATGCAGCAAAGCAAGCCGTTCAGCCATGAGAATGAAGCTGCTCGATTACTAAAGCAGGACGGCAAGTTGACCCGGTCGGCTGCTAAAGCAGCTGGTCCTGGTTGGGGGCGCCGCGCCGCGCGATGCGGCGGCGGATACGCTCGCTCAAAAAGTCGAGTAGCGTAACGACGAAGAGAATACACATCAAGACGGTGGCGAAGCGATCCCACTGGTGGAACTCTTGGTAGGCGTGCAACTGGAGGCCGAGGCCGCCGGCACCGACGTAGCCGATAATGCTGGCGGAGCGGATGTTGTATTCGAACATCCAAATGCCGTGGCTCCAGATGAGTGGTTTGGCGTGAGGCCAGATCCCGAATTGAAAGGCTTGCAGGGGATCAGCCCCGATGCTGCGCAGCGAACGGGCGACGTTTAGATCAACCGACTCAAAGGCCTCGCTGAAGAACTTCCCCAAATAGCCGGTGCTATAGAGGGTGAGGGCGGCGACTCCGGCCACGGCATTGGCACCCATCGCGGCGACCGCGATCACCGCCCAGATCAGGCTGGGGATGGTTCGTATCACGTTGAGCAGCATCCGAGTCGCCCGGACAAGCCAAGGGGGGGCGATCGTCTGCGCCGCGCATAGCCCGATGACTAGCGAAAAAATGATGGCAAAAAAAGTGGCGAGGATGGCGATCTCAATCGTCTCGATGAGGGCCTCAATCGTGCGCGGGACGACGGAGAGGTCAGGCGGGAAAAACTCTGAGAGAAAGTTTGCCAAGTTTCGCCAGACGCTGAGGTTGCGATCGCTGCCTTCGATCTGAGTGCCGCTAAAGATGGCCGCCAGTAAAAAGATCAGCAGGGTAATATTGAGCAGGTTGAGCCGCTCATACCACGGGCGCTCGGGGAGTGGGGGATGGCTGGGGATCCGGGCTGCCGTTTGTTTCTCCTCAGGGGTCATGGTGCAGCTTCCTTTGTCGCCGGACGGACGCGGCGGATTTTGTGGCCGAGTGGGTCGTGGGGATTGAGGCTGAGGGCGAAGTCGGCGAAGCGTTCAATATGCTCGGCTTGGTGGAGCACGCAAACGGCTGCTTTGGCTGGGAGATCAGCTTCTTGGCGCAGGAGGCCAAGCACACGGCCCGCGTAGTAGCTGTCGAGTGAGGAGACCGGTTCGTCGGCGAAATAGAGGTTGGGCTGCTGGAAGAGGGCGCGGGCGATGGCGACGCGTTGCTGCTCGCCGCCCGACATCTGGCAGGCCCATTTGTGAGGGTCTTGACCGACCCCGAGCTCGCAGAGTAGGCGGTAGGCTTCGGCTTTTTCGGCGCGGGGAAAACCGAAGAAGGTGCGCAGGCAGTTGTAGCGGGCGAGACGACCGCAGAGCACGTTGGTCAGAAGATCGGCCTTGGCGGTGAGTTGGAGATCTTGAAACACGATGCCGAAATAACGGCAGAGCGCCTGCGGAGTGGCGACTGCTTGCCCGGGGAGATTGACGCTGACTTCACCCTCGGTCGGCTCGCGAAAACCGCAGAGGCAGGAGAGTAGGGTGCTTTTGCCGACACCCGAGGGGCCGACGAGGGCGAGGAATTCACCGGCGTGCAGATCCAGATCTAGATTCCGAAAGAGCCAGCGCCCGCTTCTGCGGAAGCCGAGGTTCCGTGCGGAGAGCACGGGTGGCTGCTTAGCGGGAGATTCCATCCGTTATAATTCCATCGTGCGCATCAACTCGAGGGCCTCGCGGGTGATGCGTAGGTGGCTGTCCGCATCGGCGGGGGCGAGCGGTGCGCCGAAGATACGGTCGCGAAGATCGGTGTCACCTTCGTTCATCGCAAGGAGGCTGGCGAGCAGTGCTTCGCGGTCTTTTTGAGGGAGTGCGCTTCGAATGACGATGACGTGGCTCGGCACGGGGCCTTGGGTGTCGATCACTTTGAGCTGTGCACGCTGTTCTGCGCTGAGGTGCTTATCCTTATCCAGCACGTAGTAGCTAACGGCGGCAGCCTCGGCACTGCCTTCGAGCACACGCTCGACGGCGGAGACGTAGCCGACTCCGTAGAAGACGTTACCCTCGCCGAAGAACCCTTCCGGGCCGCTCTTTAAATTGATGAGACCCTGCTTAAAGAGATCCCAAGTTGGAATCAGAAAGCCAGAGGTGCTGGTGCGGCTGGAAAAGGCAATCGGTTGGCCTTTGAGGTCGGCGATGCTTTCGTAAGGAGCGTCTTTGAGGCCGATCCAATAGCTCGGGTAGTGAGGCTGGCCGTCGATCAACTCGGCGAGGAGGATGTCGACGGCTCCGCTTTCCATCAGATTGGCGGCGGCGGTCGAGCTGAGGTAGGCGAGGTCGATACTCCCGTTTTTGAGGCCCTCGTAAATGACGGCTGAGCTCAGGGGCACGATCGCTTCGACGGGGTGTTTGAGGGCATCGGCGAGGTATTCCTGCAGCGCGATGCGATCAGCCAGCATGGCGTCGGGATCTTTATCCGGCTCCATCGCGACGACAAATTTGGCGACCGAAGCGTCGGCATTTTCTTCAGACTGTGAGCCACAGCCGACGAAGAAGAGTGATGGGATAAGACTGAGGAGTGCGACTGCCTTCATGGTAGTGTTGGGATAGGAGTGAACGGAAACTATTGCGTCTAAAAATCAAGAAGGGACCGGCCAAAAATGACCGATCCCGCGAGCTTGTGAGTGAAATGATTCGTTAAAATCGCGCGATGAGTGCGATGCGGGCGTTGATCGGTGCCCCGACGGTGGCTTGATGGGTGGAGTGGGCGCTCGGGAAGTAGAGCTGGTCGGTGAGGTTTTCGACGTTGAGTTGGAGGCGGAGTTTAGCCGTCAGATCGTAGTAGGCTGCAGCATCTAAACGAACGTAGCTGGGTAACGTCGTTTGGTTGCCATTATTGATGTAGGTTTCGCCTTGGTAAATGAAACCCAGGCCCAGTCCTAATCGCTCGGTCAGCTGATAGCTGTTCCAGACGGAAAACGTGTGCTCGGGCAGCTCACGTGGCCGATTGCCGTTTGTGGAATCCTGACTCACGACTTCACCATCGAGATAGCTGTAGCCAGCTGAGATATGCCAGTGCTCGTTGAGCTTCCCTTTAATCTGGGCTTCGAAACCAGTGATAGTGGAATCAACAATGGTGAGTGCCGCCGCGTCATCTTTATCGGTTTCGGGAGAGCTTTTTTCGATCTCAAAAACCGATGCGGTGAAGCTCAAGCCGGAGTCAAAGTCCCACTTCACTCCAGCTTCTAGGTTGGCGAAGGTATCCGGATCTAAGCGGGCGCTCGTGTCGCTGATACTGGCAAACTGTTCGCCGCTACGCGGTAAGAACGCTTCGCTGTAGCTAGCGTAGAGCGAAATTTTCTCCTCGGGCTTAAAAATGAAGCCGAGGCGAGGCGAGAGCTCCTTGTCTGTACGACTGCGTGTGATGCCGGTCAAACGGTCGAGAACTTCGATCTCGAAGCTGTCAAAACGCCCACCTATGACAAGATTTAGATTATCCAGCAGTGCGATCTCGTCTCGGAGGTAGAATGAGAAGGTCGTGATATCGGCGGCGGTGTCGTCATTTTTGGGATCGGTAAAACGGGTGGTCGTGGACGCGCCGTTCGCGTTGATTCCGACGCCGTTGCGGAGTACTTGATCGCCGATCAGGAAGGTCTCTTTATCGTCACTCGTTTGGTCGAAGAATGAGTTTAAGCGGTCGTTGTTATTGGTCGTCTGGATGTATTCGACACCGGTCACAACGGTGTGGCTGACGGAACCCGTCTCGAACTCTCCGATCAGGTCGCCGGAAAGGATCAGGCTTTCGCGCTGGGTGGTGTCGACATAGCCGTCGAGGGTGACTCGATCCGGCGTGAGCGCCGCGTCGTAATTGGATGCGTAAAAATTGGAATAGACCTTATCGTAGTCCCCGTAGAAAACGCCGAGTCGACCTTTCAAAACATCGGTAAATTGGTGCTGAACAGTCCCTCGCAAGAGGTGCGCCTCTAACTCCGCGTAGTTGAGATCGGTATCGCCGAAAAAGAGGTCTTTGAACTCTTCAACGGGCTTACCGTCGGCACCGGTCGGGATGCCGCGATCGATGACCCGCTCATTATCGACAAGCTCGAAGGAGAAATCGAAGGTCGTGCGATCTTCTATTTCAAATCTGAGGGTTGGGTTGATGCCAAGCCGGTCACCGTCGTAGTGAGGACGATGATTATCGAGCCTCTCGTAGTAGGCGTTGATCCGGAAAGCGGCATTATCGCTGATTGCGACATTGCTGTCGATCTGACCATGGGACTCGCCGAAGCTATCAATGCCGACCTCGTAGCCCCCAAAGGTATCTCCGACGATGCCTTTCTTCATGACGCGGTTGAGGACTCCGCCCGTGCCCCCCCGGCCGAAGAAGAGTGCGTTTGCGCCACGCAGGGTTTCAACCTGCTGGACGTTATAAAGCGGGCGGTAGTATTGCACATCGTCGCGGAAACCATCGATAAAGAAGTCCGCTGTTGATCGCACGCCGCGGAAGACGACCGCGTCCCGGTGCCCCTCGCCCTGCGAGGTGTTCACGCCGGGAGTGTAGTCGATTATTTGGCCGATACTGTTGATACCTCGTCTCTGGATTTCATCCGCAGTGATGATGGATAGGCTCTGCGGCACATCCAAGATTGGCGTCGGCGTCTTCAGCGCATTCACCTGATTGGCATAGAGATACTCACCCGTAACTGTGAATTCCTCAAGTTGAACAAAGTCTGTTTGCTCACTTTCTTTCGTGGTTTGCGCCCAGGCCGCAGTGATAGAAATCACCATGAACATCGCGCCAATTCTCAGCTGGTTTGAAGATTTCGTTGGCCTCTGTTGGGGTGTGTTTTGGATTAGGTTCATAATTGATCTCGTTGCGAATGAGACCAGATCGCATTTCCGAGGCTTGTCAAAAAATATGATACTGAATCTCACTTGCATAGAATTAAGCCGATCAACTCATCTCACGAATCACACTTGCTTATGGAAAATTCCTTTGGATCGCATCGCTGGCGGAGGGGGACGCTATCGGATCGTTCTCCAGCACCGGGGCCGGCCTTTGCGAGCGACCTCTTATCGGTCGTAACGAGCTTCACAAACAGCTGAGGCATCGACGTCCTGAACCGATCAAGCTCGAACCTGGAGATCACGAATGACAATCCAACGACATGGGCTTTTCCGGTCGCGGTAACCACGCCGTGGGCGTTCGCGGCAGGCGATTATTGATGGGAGATTCAGACAACGGACAGCGCCGAGACCATCCAAGGTCAGATGACCGGCGAAATTGAACGATCAATTAAATTGCAGTCAAAGCAACCACAACGAGCTTAACGGTAAATAGCGGGACGATAACCGCCATGCGGGGGCCGGCGGCAGGAGAAGCAACTGGCCCCAACAGTCTAACCGCGTCCACGAAGGCCTAAATCACGGGCCGACCCAGAGGCACGATCTCTCTTGGCCCAGGCCGTAGCCGGACCGGATTACGTCACCCCCAGCACGCCAGGTTATTCAGACAGTCGCTCACCTCGCAGCGAGGCTAGCAATCACGGGCGGAGTTCTCGGCTTCACCCAAGTAATTCAAGGAGACGAGCCGAACAAAATTTACGAAAAGGAAATTCCTTTGGAGCGCCTCACGGGAGAGGGGGCCGAGGGAGCGTTTCCACTTAACTAAGCAAAATTAACGGTTCGGCGAAACGGGAAGCTGAAAGACCACCTGAGCCCGTTGACAAATGCATTCATTGGCAATTTGTGACCGAAGTGAGTAAACGACTGAAAGAAATTTTCCTTGGAGTGCCACGCTGGAGGAGGGGTTCGCAAAAATTTCGGAAAACAAGAACGGTTCAAAAGTGAAAGCGAAGAACGGCCGAATTGTAAGGACGCATGCAGGATTGACTATAAAACGAAAGAAAAAGTAAACCGAAGTATCCACTCGCTTAGGAATCGATTAATATAAAGAAATGAAAAAAACCGACCTCCCGAAAAAAATCTGTCCCGTGTGTGAACGTCCATTCACCTGGCGAAAAAAATGGGCGAAAGATTGGGCGAATGTAAAATATTGCAGTGAACGCTGCCGTCGAAGTAAATAATATGAGTAAAACCGTTAATATCATTTTCCCACACCAACTTTTTTCAGACAGTATTCTGCTGAACAACGACAATGAGGTGTATTTAATTGAGGAATTTTTATTCTTCAAAAAAATTAGTTTTCATAAACAGAAAATTGCGTTTCACCGAGCGTCGATGAAATCCTATGAACACTTCCTGCACAAGCTTGGGAAAACTGTTCACTACATCGATTCAGAAAATGAACTCTCGGACATTCGAAATTTCGGGAAAGAACTAACCGAAAAATCCATAGAAAAAATTGAGGTGATTGATCCAACAGATAATTGGTTGGAGCGACGAATCCGGAAAGTATTGGAAGGATATGAATTGGAAATGCATGAAAATCCCCAGTTCCTGAATACTAAAGAAGATCTCTTGCCTTTCTTTCGGGCCGACAAAAAATCTTTCTTTCAAACCAGTTTTTACAAACAACAACGTAGCCTCCGCGGAATATTAATGGATGGAGGCGAACCTAGAGGCGGAAAGTGGACCTACGACGATGAAAACCGAAAGAAGTTCCCCAAAAACGCAACGCCACCTGCCGTTCATTTTCCTGATAAATCTGATATTTGGAATGAAGCAGTTGACTATACATTGAATCATTTTGGAGAGAATCCCGGTGAGGTTTCAATAAACCGTCTTTATCCAATCAACCATACAGAATGCAAGGAATGGTTCGAACAATTTTTGACGTATCGTTTCTTCGATTTCGGAATTTATGAGGATGCCATTGTAAAGGAATATTCGATTCTGAACCACAGTGTGCTCTCCCCCATGATCAATGCCGGACTTATTTTACCCGGTGAAGTAATTCAACGAAGTCTTGATTTTGCGGAGGAAGGTGAGATCCCAATCAATTCGGTAGAAGGGTTCGTTCGTCAAATTATCGGTTGGCGAGAATTCATTCGCGGAATGTATGAATGTAAAGGAAGTCACTCAAGAGCGGTCAACTATTGGAAATTCGACCGAAAAATTCCCGCTTCATTCTATAATGGAACGACCGGTATCGAACCGGTGGACGATACGATCAAGAAAGTGCTCGAAACTGGATATTGTCACCACATTGAGCGACTCATGATTCTCGGGAATTTTATGCTCCTCTGCGAATTTGATCCCGATGAAGTCTACCGTTGGTTCATGGAATTATTCATTGACGCGTATGACTGGGTGATGGTGCCAAATATTTATGGAATGAGTCAGTTTGCAGACGGTGGAACATTTGCGACCAAGCCGTACATTGGAGGATCGAACTACATCAAAAAAATGAGTAATTACGGAAATGGAGAATGGGCCAATGTTTGGGATGGATTATTTTGGCGATTTATTGAAAAGCACCAAGATTTTTTCCGTTCGAACCCGAGAATGGGAATGATGGTTCATTCATTTAATAAGATGTCGCACGAAAAGCGCGAAGCGCATTTAACCACTGCTGAAACGTTTATTCGAACGAAATTATAAACCGATAATTAATCCAGCTAAATTTTACGAATCTCGCAATGCTAGATTATCGAAGAACATAATATCGTATCTGCCGATGAAAGACGGCACTGTATCTGAATGACTTCCTAGTGGATTCAAGCGGTTAAAAGGACAAATTGATCCTGGGAAAATTAAATAATGTATATTCCGCCAAGCAATGTTGCAAAAGCAAGCGCTGCTACGGTGCGAGTAAATAACGTCAGAAAGTGGGATGCTCCATCGAACATGGATCAGTGGGGCCAACTTCTCCCAAATCCGATCACTGATACAGGTTATTACCATTTTTAGCGCCATCCCTATTACAGGTCACACCTTGGAACTAGGGGACAGCCTTAGAATCGTAAACACGCTCTAGTGAATAAGAGATTAAATGCGAACAAACATGTCATGAGCGATGCAACTGATACTTAGCATTATCATGCAGAGTCATTTTCTTGAACTATTTCGGCGTAGAGTTCGAGGTGAGTCTTAATCATGGTGGCTTCAGAAAACTCGTTTTCTACCCGCTTACGGGCATTGATCCCTAAATTGTGTCGATCTTTGAGGGGAAGAGAGCACGCGTGTGTGAGGGTGGCAGCGAGAGCCTCGGGAGAATGGTCCTTCGCGATGAGACCTGAAATGCCATCCTCTATTTGCTCCAAAACTCCATCGACTGGTGACGTGACGACGCAACATTCCGACGCCATTGCTTCAAGGATGACGCATGGGAAATTTTCCCCGGCAGACGCATACAGAAATAGGTCGCTTGCTTCGCAAAACGCCGCCAGCTGGGTGCGATCTCGCACATAGCCTTGATCTACTACTTTTAAAGTGCTGGGCAGGCGACTTCGCGCCCAAGTGGAATTTCCGCCGATCAGGACGACTTGCAGATCGGGCCAGGCTTGCGAGGAGAGGACTTTTTGTAAGAGAGGAAACCCTTTGGTAGTTTCCTTGAAATCGCGGCAGATGAAAAGGGCGATGATGCGGTCAGGCGAGAGTTTGAGTGTGCGCCGGAAGTTCTGATCCAATTTCCGTTTGCCGCTGAAACCGACGGGATCGACCCCATTTGGAATGACATGCACTTTCCAATTTTGCCCGAGCGCGCTCTCTCTTACCCGAGTGGCAAGGTGTTGGGATGGGGCGATAATATTGAGCGGAAGAGATGAGAGATGGGTCTGTTTCTCGCGCCACTCGGTTGCGGTGTGGTCGACTGGGCCAACTGCGAAACGTCCAATTTGAGGGCACTTACCACAACCGGTTTGATAGCGGTTGCAATCAAAGGGGTGATCGCAGCCACCGGTCATCCCCCAGTATCCATGGAAGGTCCAGACAAGGGGTTTAGTTTTGGCCAGATAGGCGAAACTATCCAATGACGCATATGTGCCGTGATAGCTGTGCAGATGAATGATATCGCTGTCTGCGGCGGCGAGATTACGAAATGATCGATCTGTCCACGTGTGACGAGGGGCGAATTTTTGAATGAAAGAGTGCGCTCGTGAATGATCCAGTTTAGCTAAAATACGAGGGTACAGCGGTTTTAATCCGGGAATTCGGGGCCAGCTTTTTCCTTCGGTTACATGAAGCCGAGAAATATGCCCACGGGCGAGTATCCCCTCATGAAGTTGCCGCACCACGGTTTCGGCACCGCCGAGCTGATAGTGATTGTTGACATAGGAGATTTTCACTGGAGGTCGTTTGATGAGGTTGGATTTGGGAAGGGTTTTCGGATAAAAAACTGAAATTGAGAAGGCATATGCCTTCTTTGCCGCAAAATGAGACGCCAGATGAAAAAGTTATGCATGGACCTAAAGATAAATGGCTGAAAGTGACCGGACTCACGAGCGAGCGATTTTATCGAGTTCTTCAAGATAGGCGGTTGCTGCGTCAGACCATGACCAGCGTTGAAGGCGCGAGCGGAGTTCAGCGGGGGGGGGCGGGACGGGATGGGGTAGTTCGATGGCAGATCGCATGGAGTCGGCCCAAGCTTCAGGGGTAGAGGCGGAAACGACGTGAACGCGATCTTCCATGGAATATCTGGAAATCTGCTCACGGAATGGAGGAATGTCGGAGCAGATAATATCCGCTCCTCGAGAAAATGCTTCAACTAACGGAAGCCCGAATCCTTCATACGTCGAAGGCAACACGACGCGACGTGCCGTAGCGTAGAGTTGCTCAAGGTTGTCCCGATCGGTGAATCCAAGAGCTTCGATGTGTCCATGAAATAGATCAGCGTGCTGCCGATAAAATTCCTGAACCGGTTGGAGGGAGAGGGGCGCTATTTGATCGGCTCGAGTAATGAGCGTGGTGCCGTGTCCGGTAAAAACGAGGCGGAAGTTGAGCCCTGATTCCAAGAGTAACTTACCAACCTGCAATAATAGCAGATGAGCTTTGTTTACGGAGAAACCGGCAGGATAGATAAAGAGCGGTGTTTGGGATGGAGAAGAGCGCTTGGGGCGATTTATCAGATCGGCACCGTGCGGGATGGTTTTCATGGGAGTGCGGCAATGCGGGAAAGATTGTTTAATCTCATTGGCGGTCGCTTCTGATACGGGAAAATAGGTGGTGGCATGATCCAACCATCGACTAAAGCGTTTATCCAAGATCTCCCGAGATCGCGGTGAATAGGCGCCGGCTGGAAAATGATGCCAAGCAAGATCCATAGCGAGCGCGCCATAAGGCAAGGGCAGGCGCATATTAGGCAAATCAAACAACCAAGGAATGAATGCGACGGTGCAGTGGTGCTGCTTGGATAGTTGTCGAAGACGCCACGACAGCAGGGTTTGCTGAAATGAAGCTGGCGCCCGACCAGTCCTCTGGAGTCCGCGCAATACCCGTTGCCAGCCTTTGCGTGGCCACAGGAAAGGTGCGCGGATGACCTTTGCATCCAATCCGATACGGTCATAATGGTTGAGTCGATGAGCGGGGGCGGCGAGCACCACACGTCGTCCGGTGGTGACCCAAGCTTCGGTGATTTTTCGAACGACGGATTCTGTGCCGGCGCTGAAGTTAAATTCAGGAACCAAAATGCCATGATTAGAGGATGTCGGGATCTGGGTATTTGTGGTCATCGTTATTCGGAGGCTATTAATTGTGGGCGGGGGCGATTTGGGACGAAGTGGCGTATTTTATGATGCGTCTTCAGGGATATGAGTAAAACTAGGCCAGGCATGAGAATCTCATCGGGTAAGATGACTCAATTTTGCACCCACTTGCATTTCATCATCCGAACCATGTCGCTGAATCGCGTGAATGATCAAGAGGAAGTCGGGCTCCCCGAGAAGGGAATCGTTGCACTAATATGGCGCCTTTGTCAGAGAGTTTAGCGAGTGGGAGCGGTCGCCGTCTCCCGCCATGCACCCAAGCCAGAATGGCATGCCCATCGCTTGCAAAACGTCGCGCCGTCGCACAACACCGCCTATCGCTTGCGCCGTCTTTCCAAAGATTAGGAATAATTGGGTAGCCGATCCACTACGAATATGGAGCTGCTGTCGTTCGCCGCTGGATAAAACTACGCAGCCTCTGTTCCCATGTTTCGTCGAATATTAGGGTAGTAGAAACCCAGCTTCAGCACTCTCACCACGACGTAGCCGATGAACGTGAACCAGCGCGCAGTATTACCATAAATTGGGGTGAGCCACGTGCTCGCGAGAATGAATAGAATCACGGAGACGAGCGAGGCGTTGCGCATTACTGCTAGGAAATTTCTTTAGAGCGCCTCGCTGGGGGGGGGGGGGCTGAACGCGGGGTGAAATGGGCGGGGGTTCATTGACGCGACCTATGAGGGTGATCTGGCGGGCAAAGCAGGGGGGCCTTATCGGTTTGAGTCGGGAATCCCGGAGGGAGTTCAATGAACTGCATGCTGAAGTCGTTTACATTGACTACGAAACGGGAGAATTCCTGCCCGGCACAATGAAGTGCTCCCCAAGCGTTGGACACGGGACCGGGAGAATTAAACTAGAGGAATGACCGAATCGTAGCGGGAGCCTTTGGGGCCTCTGCTTCAATGGGTCAAACAACTCGTCGGAGCAGGGGCACCAGAGGGCAGTGGAGGGCAAGCGCTTTCATGCTTCGGACTTGTCGGGAGGGAGGGGAGCGGTGTGAGAGGTCGCCGGATTGAGCTCGCCCAGCGAGCTGTGCGGGTGCCGGTGGTTGTAGAACTCGAAAATACTCGCCCAAGCAGACCCTCAGTTGGCGCCGGTCGTCGGTATTCGCGCCGATAGATTTCCTCATACTTCACGCGGGGCCTGAGTCGTTTGATGAAAACGTTGTCCAAAGCGCGTCCCCGGCGGTCCATGGAGATGCGAATTGACCGATCGTGCAAAAACTCGGTGAAGGCGATGCTGGTGAACTGACAGCCCTGATCGGTATTCATGATGTCGAGTCGGCCGTTCTCGGCGATAACCTCGCGCAGCGCTTGCAGGCAAAAGGCAGTGTCGAGCGAGTGGGATAGACTCCAAGCGAGCACTTTGCGGCCGAAACTCGCCGGTGCCGCGCTGGGCAACTGGCTCTTCCATTGCGACACCTGGACCGACGTCGTAGCGGCTCGCGATCTGACTGAGCGTTTCCTGCTCACTCAAGGTCTCTAGGGCCACCTTTGATTTGAACTGGGCACTGAACGTGCGGCGCTTCTTGAACATGGGATTTTTCCTTTCTTTGAGCTATCAGGTTTAACGATAGCCCTTGTCCAGTTTTTGGGGAGCACGTCACAACGGGACAAGGTGATAAGCGAATTCAAGCCTACACTTATCGACTTTCCTGATAGGAAATTCCTTTGGAGTCCCTCGCTGGGGGAGGGATTTTTTTAGCCGCTTAAATTGAACAACCTACAAAACATCAGCATGTCCTTAACTGGACACTAGTGATCTAAGGACATAGGTGACACATCTTGGCTGTATTGTGCAGTTAGGAGTCGGGGCGAGGTTTTCCGCTCTACCCATTCATCGGGCTCGTGTTTCTTGACTAGGTTTTGAGTTTATAAACCAATATGGAGAATTGTATATCTACAGTTATTCAGAATGGCTCTTGGCATGAGCATGCTCGTCGGGGTAGCTTTCGAATTCCATGGAACTCGATTTTAATGATCTCCCGATTGGGGTGCTCGCGTTTGTTGTCTTTTGCTCAAGAGTGTTCGATGTTTCTATCGGCACGATACGGATGATCGCAACGGTCCAAGGGCGGATCTATTTGGCATTCATCTTGGGGCTTTTCGAAGTGACGATCTGGCTGATCGTGATTGCTACTGTTGTAAACACCGTGCTCGCACGGCCGTGGCTTCTAATTTTTTATGCGCTCGGCTTTTCGACAGGAAATGTCGTCGGCATCATACTTGAACGTAGGCTTGCGCTTGGTCATGCCGTGTTACGTGTGATTACTGGTAAAAGCGCCGAGAAGATAAAATGTGCACTCACTTCAGGTGGTTTTAGGGTGACGCAATTCGAAGGTGTTGGAGCGAGTGGACCGGTCTCTGAACTGCAGATTGTCTGTGAGCGCAAGCTGTTGGCGCGGGCACTGAAAATTGTGCAGGCGATTGACCCCGAAGTATTCTACCTCTGCGAAACGCCGACAAGAGTTCGGCGTTTTGGGAATCAGATGGCAGGGCCTGACTCCTCATTAGTCGGTGGAATCATCAAGCGTAAATAACCTTTTCGCTACCGCCTGCGAATAATGATGTTGTCTAATCTCTACTTTTTCTAATTAGTAAATATGACAGTTTGGACCACTCGGATTTTTGTGAACCCTTGCAACAAAATATTAGTTTAGTGTACTATCAAAAACAGACCCAACCCGCTGCAATGGCGAGGCTAGAGACAGATGAACGCCAATCCAAGACGTTCGTATGGACGAGATGTAGGCAAGTTGAAACCTATCGTCGCTGCGGCGTTCCCAAGTTCCGCAATGTGCCGATTGGGCCTAAACTTCATTACTAAACACTAACCCCAGTGAAATATGAAAGAGCAAAAACGATTCCAACTCGGTATGTCCAGGGCTTTGGCCGGAATCTGGCTGTGTAGTCTGGTGCTGGCACTGCCGGCGCAGGCTCAGCAGGCAAGTGAAGCACTGCAGCGAAAGGTAGAGCGATTGACTAAGGAACTGAGCGAAGCTAAGCGCCAGCTCGTTGAGAGTGAGCACAAGCGGATTCTTGCCGAAGGCGCACTCAACGCCCTTGCGGAAGACAAATCAGAGCTTGTCGAAAGTGAGACTGAGACTGCAGTCGCTGATTCAGCATCGACTAGGATAAGTCCCGGCGACCTGCTTCCTGCGCTCGATGGACTTACGATCGGCGGAGCGGTCCGGGTGAATTATTACTTTGGTGATTACACCGACAGTAGTCCTGCAACAAGTGCCGACGCGGAAGGCAATGGCGCGATGGCGCTGGATACATTTCGCATTAATATGGATTATGAGCGTGGCCCGTGGATCGGGAAGTTCGAATACCGGTTCTTCACTGGCTACTTCGGCAACGATAGCTACCACTTCCTTCACACCGGCTGGCTGGGCTATAATTTTGAGGACGGCAGCCAAGTGCAAGTCGGTGTCAATCGTGTGCCCTTCGGACCGGGGCCCTACGGTGTTTCGCAAAGTTGGTTTTTTGATCAGCACTATTACGTGGGTCTTGCCGATGATATGGACCTTGGGGTTAAATACTCTACCAGTATCGGCGATTTTCGCATTGACCTCGCCTATTATTGCTCCGATGAAGGCACATGGTCGGGGTCCTCGGCCGACAGTTCTCGCTACTCCTACGATGTGGTAAACGAGTCCGGCAATGGATACGAAGAGCGCAACCAATTCAATGTTCGCGCTCTCTACGCAGCCGAACTTGGAGAAGCGTCTGTCGATCTCGGCGCATCCGCGCAGTATGGCATGCTCGAGAGTCGTGGCGTGCAGGACGACGGTGACGTATACGCGCTGTCCTTGCACCCCGTCTTCAAATGGAATAACTGGACCTTCGCGCCACAGATCACTTATTATAAATACGACATCGAAGGCTACTTACCGGGCGATGCGAACGGCGATTTGATTCAATTCGGTGCTTATGACTTTCCCACCACGGCCGCCACTGAGGCATGGATTATGGCGGCTTCGCTGAGCTACTATTACGTAGTAAATCAGGTCGGTTGGCTTGATTATATTATCCCTTATGTCGAATACAGCTCCATAATGAAAGAGGCTGCCGTTTTTAATGACAGCACCCTGTTGATACTCGGTGCCGCTTGGGCACGTGGGGCGTGGTATATTTACACCGAAGCTGCCTTCTCTAGCGGTAACGACTTCATCGGCAACGAAGGCGGTTTCAACAGTCGCTTCGGCAGTAATCCAGCGGACGATTGGCAAACCCGCTACAATATCAATTTCGGCTACTACTCTAGGTGGTGTGTCCTGGCTCCGGCCAGCACTGATAGGCGAAACTAACCCCAAAACTGAAGTATATCTATGAAACATGAAAAACAATCAACCGAGAATGGAGCAGAAAAGCGAACGCTTGCTGAGAAGCTCCGACTTGCAGAAAAATTTGCTCGTGAAAAAGCGATTAAAGAACGCGAGAAATTTCGCGGCCTCCAAATTCGTCCGACCGCTACGCTCTTAGATGGCGATCCCGACCGTGAGCCGGGCGACCGCAACTGGAGCCGGTTTGGTTTCGATTTACATCCTCAAGTTACGTTTGCATCGGTCTTTATTTTGACTGTTTTCATCGTGCTCACGATCATGTTCAAAGAACAAGCCGCCAGCACTGCCGAGGGCATGTTGGCTTGGATATCCACCAATTTCGGATGGTTTTTCATCTTTTCGGCCAATGTCTTCATTGCGGCAGCAGCTTTCTTTGCATTCAGTCGGTTGGGTAAGATTCGGATCGGCGGCAACAAAGCGAAGCCGGAATTTACAACCATCGCGTGGTATGCGATGCTCCTGAGCGCGGGCATGGGCATCGGGCTGATGTTCTGGAGTGTGGGTGAGCCGATGTATCACTACAATTCGCCGTCTCCGATGTTTAACGGGATGGAGGGCAACACCCCTGAGGCCGCGCAGGCAGCGATGGGGACGACCTTTTTTCACTGGGGATTACACCCGTGGGCGATCTATGCGATCGTCGGACTCGGGCTGGCATTCTTCGCATATAATCGAGGCCTCCCGCTGACGATCCGTTCAATCTTTTACCCCATCCTCGGTGAGCGCATCTATGGTTTCTGGGGTAATGCCATCGACGTGCTTTCAGTGCTCGCGACCCTAATGGGCCTCGCTACATCGCTCGGGTTAGGCGTCTCCCAGATCAATGCTGGTCTCAACTATCTGTTCGATGTCTCGATCAGCACGAACGTTCAAGTGTTGTTGATCGCGGTGATCACTGGCTTTGCGACGATTTCCGTCATGAGCGGCTTGGACAAAGGCGTGAAGCGCCTGAGTGAGCTGAATATGGGGTTAGCTGCGCTGCTCCTATTGTTCATTCTGATTGCTGGACCGACGATCTACATCTTGAGCGGTTTCACTCAGAACATCGGGTTCTATCTCGAGAACCTCCCACAGATGAGTATGTGGACGGAGACCTTTCGTGACTCAAATTGGCAAGGCTCATGGACGGTATTCTATTGGGCGTGGTGGATTTCTTGGTCGCCTTTCGTCGGTATGTTCATCGCCCGTATTTCGAAAGGGCGCACCGTTCGTGAGTTTATTCTTGGTGTGATGATTGTCCCCACGGTCCTCTCCTTTCTTTGGATGTCTGTTTTCGGTGGCGCCGCCATCAGTCTGCAAGCCAGTGGTGAGGCCGATATTTTCGGAGCAGTCAGCGAAAATGTATCGACCGCGCTTTTCGCCATGCTTGAATACTTTCCGCTCACCAACTTGTTATCGATGATTGGTATTGTTCTTGTAACGGTATTTTTCGTTACCTCGTCGGATTCCGGCTCGCTCGTAGTCGACCATTTGACTTCAGGTGGTAAGTTGAATTCGCCCGTGCCGCAACGTGTCTTCTGGGCAGTTATGGAAGGTGCCGTCGCCGCAGTCCTGCTTCTTGGCGGTGGGCTGACTATTTTGCAAACCGCCTCGATTTCGACTGGCTTACCATTTACCATCATTTTGTTAATGATAGTTTACGCTCTCTATTTAGGGCTCTGCGAAGAAGCGCAGATGGAGGATGCCGTGCAAGACAAATTAGAAGATGTGCATGCGGATCATAAGTTGACGGAAGCGGTCGCGGAAGCTCACGATGAATTGCGAACGAAGCAGTCGGATAGCTGATTCATGTCTGTTCAGGCAATATAAAGATCCATATTATCCTCTTTCGCAACGAGTAATGTCATTAATTTCCTTGATCGACGCGGCGGCGTGAGTGCCCTGTCACCTTGCTTGGCCGATTTTTAGCTAAAGGTCTTACCGTTCCAACCCCAGTTGGGCGGGGTGGGCTCGGGGCCCGTTGTGGTAGTTGATATAAAGGCGGTCGACTTGTATTTCGGTGGTCAGGCGGAAGGGTTTACTCAGTTCGGGGGTGAACCGTTCGGGGCATCCTCCGGCAGGCAGATGGCACTCTGATCGACAAAGATCGGGGGCAGTTCGGTGCCAGCCATCGTCATTTTTACTGATAGGAACTACTGATAGGGAATTCCTTTGGAGCTCCTCGCTGGGGGAGGGGTGGGGAGGGGTTACTGTTTATGGGAGTCTGAGATACCGACCCTGATTACATCGCTAACAGGTATCACAAAGAACAAGACGGGTAATCTCCGCTTTGGCCTTGGGCCGGTTGGAGCAAGATATTACACTGATTGTTGATATAGCCAGCGAACTGGCAACGAATGACGACTAGCGAAAATGGAAGGCAGGCTCAGACTTTAAGAAACGTCGAACACCACATAGGAAATAAAAAAAGATGCTTAAGCGTATTTTTTACCTGCGTGGGTTCATTATTTTATAATCAATGATGTAAGTTTGTCTATAACTCACGTTGTCGGTTTACTCAAGTATTAGGTTAGCAGAGCTGCTAATACAGTTTCAGGACGAATAGGTAAGTCTCTTACCCTCGCACCTACGGCGTTAAAGATCGCATTTGCAATAGCAGGTGCGACTGCAATTAAGCCGGGCTCACCCAAGCCAGTGGGGAACTCTGTGTTTTGCACAAAACTGATATCCAACTCAGGGAGATTATTCATTCTGAGAGGCGAGTAGGTATTAAGGTTTGTGTCTTTGACCTGGCCTTCCTCAAAGGCGGTGCCTTCAAATAAGGCTAAACTCATTCCCCACAACATGGAACCTTCAGTTTGAGCTAATGCGCCGTCTGGATGCACCACCGTTCCGCAGTCCATCAGACCAGTCAGTTTATGTACTTTAACGCCACCGGTCTTAGGATTGACTTCAACGTGAGCAACACAGGCCCCCCAGGTAGGCATATCGCGCTCTTGCCCAGCAGATATTGCAATACCCAAACCTTGATTTTGAGGCAGCTTACGGCCCCAATCAGCTCGCTCTCGAATCTCCGTTAATACTTGGGCTAGACGTTTCGCGCCGCCCACCGAAACAGGCGAAGTCCCCGCATTCTTGCCACTGGCATCGAGTAAAGATAAGCGAAAATCAATTGGGTCAATATTTTGCTTATGCGCTATCTCGTCCATAAAAGACTCAACTGCCCAGCCGGTCCAACCGGGCCCGACAGCTCTTAGGAAACCAGGGACGAATGTTTTTTGTGCCAGTGGATTATTAATCGCACGCACCCTATGATTTGCTAAGGTATACCAATGGTCGGCACCCGAAATCGAAAACGGGTCATACTTACCCTTTTTATCCAGACCGTCGGGCATTAAGCTCGGTGCCACAGCTAAAGTAGGCCAACCAGCGGCCGCGCCATGTTCAATTCCGAGCAGCTTTTCGTCTTCGCCCCAGTACGCAGTCATCTGTTGCACAGAAGGAGAGCGGACGCAATCAAAACGCGTGTCATCTTCACGTGTAAATACGAGCTTAACCGGTTTGCCGATCGCCTGGGCTGTTAATGCCGCAGGTATCATGTAATCACCAATTAAGCGACGACCGAAGCCACCGCCTAAATAATATTGATGAATAATGATCTTGTCTTCGCTCATACCTATTGCTTTGGCAACCACAGGTAAAAATAATGACTGCCACTGATTACCGCAATGTATGTGGCATGTTCCGTCTTTGATCTCTACCGCTGCGTTGACGGGCTCTAAGGTAAAATGCAACACAGATGAAGTGCGATATAAAGATTCAAGGGATGTTTTCGCAGTCCCAGCGACTTTTGTTATATCACCTTCTTCAACCACCAAAGTGCCAGACTCCTTATCCTGAACAAGTGCTTCACCTGCTGCGATAATATCTTGTTCGCTAACATTGGCTGTTTGGCCCAGGTCGTACTCAACCCGCAGTGCATTTCCTGCTTTAATTGCCCCATAATAAGTATCGGCTAGCACAATCACCCAACCTTGTACGGTATCGCTAGGATCCTTGAGTGTTTGATAGCCTTGATAGCCTTTTACTCTCTTAGCGAGACTGTCATCGACACTTTTGACGACACTTCCATGACGAGTAGGCGGAACGATAGGTCTCGCATAGACCATGTTGTCAAGTTCAACATCTATACCATATTTTGCGCTGCCATTAGTTTTAGCCGGAATGTCCAGCGCTTTGCTGGGCTTGGATATCAACTGACGGTTGGCAGGATTCTTGGGTTTGAATTCTGACAGCTCATCGGCGCTAAATACGCGGTCAATATTGCCGTTTTTCACAACGTCGGCAAAACTGATCGATTGATTACCCGCAACGATCATACTGTTTTCTGCCTTGCAATCTTGCGGATTAGCGCCGAGTAATTTAGCTCCAGCCTCGATAAGTACAGTGCGCCCGGCGGCCCCTGCTTGGGACATAGGTATATACGTTTGAAAAACTGACCACGAACCACCGGTAACCATGTAGCCCCATTTAGGGTCAGTATCAACATGCTTAATTTCAACCTTTTCCCAATCTGCACCTAGTTCGTCGGCAACGATAAGGGCGATAGCGGTACCGATATGTTGGCCCATCTCGGCGCGTGCGATGTTGACCAAAATCTGGCCATTATTATCAATCTCAAACCAAACGGTAGGGCTAAATAGCTTATCCAACAGTTGCTTTGCTACGCCACCTGAAACAACTTCAAGGGCGTTGATGGTGGGAGCAAATGCCATCATTAGACCACCACCAATTGAGCCAATCAGAAAGCTACGGCGACTGGGCACGAAGGTGTCTTTGCGTAATCGAGTCATTTTAAGTTACTCCCTGAGTGCTTTGAGTTTCTGTCTTTGGGTTGTGAATTTGGACCACCGAGTCGGATTGCATTGCAACATCTTTGATAGCTTCTTTGATACGGACATAAGTCATACAGCGACACAAGTTACCGCTCATATAGGTTTCGATTTCACTTTCGCTCGGGTTGGCGTTCGTTGCGAGCAACGCAGCAGCTTGCATGATTTGGCCTGATTGGCAGTAGCCGCATTGTGGCACTTGGTGTTCCACCCACGCCTCTTGTAGGGGGTGCTGGTCTTCTAAGCCTTCGATTGTTCGAATGTCGGTATTCGCAATGGCATTAACCGGGAGTGAGCAAGAGCGCACAGGGGAACCATTTAAGTGCACGGTGCAGGCACCGCACAAGGCAATACCACAGCCGAATTTAGTACCTTTTAAGCCGAATTCGTCGCGGATCACCCATAATAAAGGCGTATCGCCTTCTGCATCTGTTCTTATATTTTTACCGTTTAATGAAAATTCAATCATGCTTGTTACCTGTTGATTCTGCCAATTAAGGCGCAGTGGCTAAAGTCACCGCTAGCGTTAAATGTAACAGTACTATGTTCACCTAATTTAAGCAAACGATGTTGAGTTAACTTTTCGATCAATAAATCAATATCCGCCGCACCTGAATCGACATCAGATAAAGGCTTTGGCACTTGCATCGTTTCGAAAAACTGCTCGGTCAATTTTGTCGGGCGATTAATACGTGATTCCTTGTTACCTTCTGTCACATTCCAGATACTCTCGGAGTATTGCACTGATTTTTTACGTTTAGTTTCTTTACGTACTTTCATTACAATTAAGAGGGGATTCCTTTGGGCCAGCCTCGCTGGGGAAGGGGTTTTAGGGAGGGTTTCCACTTAATTAGGCAAAATTAGCGGTGGCGTAAAGTGGGAGAGGATGTTGGAAGACCACCGAATCCGATTGACCTCTATAGTTATGGGCAACTGCTGACCGAGGCGATTCAAAAATCCCTAAAAAATTGGCGAGAATTTCATTCTGACCTCGCTGGACTCCCTTTTCGGTCTGCTGGCGCTCAAGTGCGGCGACTACGATGTAACGTAGCAGCGGATGGGGTAGCCGCGCTTGAGCCAGCGGCGAAAGGGTGTAGCGACGCGAAATCGATAGGTTTTAATACGCCCGATATGAAGCGGTGCCTCTCCGTGCCATTGGGGCTTGGCTGAGCGGACTGGGCGTAGAACTGCGATCACTTAGGGGTAACTGTGATCGGCCGAAGCACTCGTTGGGAAAGCGTTGGATAAATTTCCCATCGATAGCTGTTTGCAGCGGTTTCCCGGCTCTGGATGTGGGACTAGTATTGTGAGTTGGAGTCCAGAATATGGGCTCTGACTCGTCGGCAAAGGATTGATAGCCGTCATCCCATAGCTCGGTTTTATCGGTTTTATCGGCGAACGATTGAAATCCAGCCGAGAATTCGCAGCCGCAGGCATCAAAGTCGTCGTCGGGATCGCAACTGGCTTCGCCGAGCACGTAGCAGCGCCACGCCGAGGCATCGGAACCTAGCCGCGCGGGATGAACGGTCACCGAAGGCCGAGCCCCGAGTTTTATTGATGTGCGCCGGGTCCGAAGTGAGGTGGACGCACTCCCCGCTGTCCAATGTCTGGATCTGAGGAACGGGCGGACTATTTGGGGGGGGGCTGTGGTGGTCGTCTCGAGCCGGGGACCACAGTCCAATTGGCGCGAGGGTCGCTTCGACCTCCGCTCGGGACTCGATCACTTCGCGCAATTTCATCGATCCGTGGCAGAGAGGGCACAGTAAGGGATCGGCACCCCACACTTGCATAATCAGTTGTCGCCAGGGGCGACGGCGGCGGGAGGATCGGATGGGGCTGTGGGGGGGGGCGAGGCCGGTCGCGAAGCCGGCGGTCGCGTCGATCCCCGCGCCTGATTGTGGTAGTCTCCGTAGTAGCGGAGCATCGGCACATGCTTGGGTGGCAGATGAGTGAGGCGGGCGACGATAAACGCGGTGCCGCTGAATACCTCAAAATTACGACGCGTGCGCCTGTTCTTATCAGACCGATAGGGCACCGTGCCGGTGGGGTGTTCGTCGGTGATCTTCTCCAACGAAAAGGGGCAACGGATCGGGTATGCGGCGAGCCGTCGGCGTCCGGCGGTATCTGCCGCAGCGAGCGTGGCCTCCCCGGCATCCAGCGTGAACCCGCTGTGACGCCGCGAGAGGAGTTTGGTCACCAGATCCGGGGCCGGTGGCCCCGGCTTTGAGCAGGCGGCTGAACACCTCTTGCCGCCAGATTTCGGCGAGGTCGGCCCAGCCGCCGGAGGGCACGGTGGCGAACGTCTGGTCTGGGCACCAGACCCCCGCGGTCACGAGGACATGGAGGTGGGGATGCCAGGCGAGAAAATCCCTAAAAGTTTGGGCAGCGATGACCAGGCCGGGTTAACCGTCGGGAGTGCGGGTGCGCTGGCGCAGCCGGGTGCTCAGGGCTGCGTTGGCGGCGTGGGAAAGTTCGCCCCAGCAGTTCGCGTTTGCGCTTGAAGAGCGGGCGCAGGAAACGCGGGATGGTGAGGACCACCTGGCTTGATGGGGCACGGGCTGTCAGATCTCTTCCGCAATGACGGGGGCGAGGGTGAGGGTGAGGCGCTGCGCGCAGGACGCGCAGATCATACGCTGTTTGCAGGTGAAGGCGTGGAGAAAATCGTGGTCGCAGCCTTCGCAGCGCCAGTGGGTGAAGCCCGCTTGGCAGTCCCCGCAGCGCTGGAAGGCGCGCACGGTGGTCTCGACCGCGTGGGCGCGTTCGGGATAGGCGGCTTGGTAATCGGACCAATATCGATCAAACACCGACCAAATCGGGGAGGCGCGCGGATGGCGGAGACGATACCGATGGGCGACGGGCACCACAGCATCCCCGGCAATGGTGCTGCAGGCAAGGGTTGGGACGAAGCGCGCGGCCGGTTTATTTAATGTCCACCGAGATTGGGCTGCGATGGTCAGCGTGAACCGGCACCGGGGAAGCGGGGGGGGGATGGATTAAACGAGGACTACATGGCAGACGTCCTCTCCGGTGTATTTAGGTCCGTTCGACGAAGATCAGCCTCTGATGGCAGGAACGGGGACGGCTGAATCCACCGCGGTTTTCCGGCGCGCCAGGAATTGATGGCAGGCAACGTAGACCACGGGGATGAAGACCAGCGTGACCAACGTCGAAGCGATGATGCCTCCGAGCACAACTCTCGCGAGGGCAGCTTGGATCTCTGCTCCCGCACCAATTCCGATCGCAAGCGGCGCGAGTCCCAACACCGTAGTGAGGGTGGTCATCAGAATCGGCCGCAGGCGTCGAGTGCCGGCCTTTTGCACGGCTTCAATCAAATCCAAACCTTCATCGCGCCGCAGTAAGTTGATGTAGTCGACCAGCACGATGGCGTTATTCACCACGATGCCGGTCAGCATCATGAGTCCCATCATACTTTGCATGTTCAGGGTAGTGCCGGTGAGCAGGAGGGTCGGGACTACGCCGATCAGCGCCAGGGGCACGGCGAGGATCACGATCAAGGGATCCAGGAACCGCTCAAACTGCGCGGCCATCACCATGTAGATCAGCAGCAGCGCTATAATTATGGAAAGGCGGAAATCAGCGGCCGATTTGGCCTGCTCTTCATAGGCGCCCCCAAAGTAGAGCGAGAAACCGGTGGGAATCGCCACGTCGCGGGCGCGCTCTCGAATCATTTCCACGGCGTCGCCGAGCGCCACACCGCTCTCCAGATTAGCGGTGATGTAGGTGATGCGTTGGCCGTTGATGCGATCGATTTGAGGCGGCCCCCGGCTGGCTTCCTTATCGACTACCGCAGATAGCGGGATGGTTTGCCCGGACGGAAGGCGCAGGGGGATGTTGTCCAGATCCTGACTGTTTTGCCGGTCGTCGGGTCGCAGCCGCACAAAGATGGGGAACTCGTCGCCGCCCACTCGATAAGAACCGGCGCGACTGCCGCTGATATTGGTCTGCACCGTCTCCGCGACGTCGCGAATGTTGAGACCGAGCTCGTCGATTTTGGCGCGATCGAAGATTAGGTTTTGTTCCGGTCGGCCTTCGCGGCGGCTAATGCGCACGCCATTTACCCCGGGTAGGGTTTCGATAGCGCGCTGGATTTCGCGGCCGATTGCTTGAGCTTGATCGAGGTCGTAACCGCGCAGTTGCATGGAGACGTCTTCGTTTCCGCCGCTGCCGCGAAAGACCATACGCATGATCCAGAGGCCAGATTGAGCATCCACACTGACTTGAGCACCGGGAATGCGGCCAGCAGTGACGCGGCGAAGTCGATCCGCCAACTCAGCGCTGGCCAAGGTGCGGTTCGGTGACATCGCGATTTCCACCTCGGCACTACCGCCGCGGATCTCTTGGGTCATGAACTCGATTTGGTCCGCTGGCACGTGCTCTTTTACAATCGCTTCCAACTCGTCGAGATAGCGGTGGAGCACGGCGATGTTGGTTCCGTCGGCCATTCGCACCTCGACGTCAATCTCATCGGCGTCGGTCTGCGGGGTGAGCTCGACGGGAATCAGCGGAAAGCACAGCGCCGCGATAGTCACCGCCAACACGGCACCGACGACGACGCGAATTTTGTGGGCTACAGACCAAACGAGCAGCCGGGCGTAGTTCAATTCTAGGCGGCGGAGGCGAGTCGATCCGACGGTCGCGCTGTCGGGTGAACTGCGGCGAAGCAGCTTACTGGCGAGCATCGGGACCAGGGTGAGGCTGACCAGCAGCGAACAAAACAAGGCGAACACCACGACGAGGGCGAGTTGCTGGAAAATCACGCCCGAGATCGTCTTCATAAAGACAACCGGAAGGAAGATCACCGTGGTGGTGAGGGTGGAGGCGATGATGGCACCGCCAACTTCCCTCGTGCCGATTAGAGCCGCGGCGCGCCGGTCTTTGCCCTCCTCGCGCATGCGCGTGATGTTTTCCAACACCACGACGGCATTGTCCACGACCAGACCGATGCCGAGGGCTAGTCCCCCGAAACTCATTTGGTTGAGGGTCAGACCATTAAAATAGAGCAAACCAAACGTCGCGATCATCGAGATCGGAATAGCTGCCGCGATGATGAAGGTCGACGCTCCCCGCCGCAGAAAGAGGTAGAGAATACCGACGGCAAACAACGCGCCCCAACCGGCGGATTGGGCGACATTGTCGATGGAGTTTTGGATGAAGGTGGCTTGGTCGGACACCACCATCAGGTCGATGTCGCCCCGTTCGGCAGTCATTCGGGCCACCTCCGCCCGCACGGCTTCCGAAACCGCCACGGTATTGGCGCCAGATTGTTTCTGGATACCAAATCGCAGCATGGGACGACCGTTGATTTTGACCAACCTACTCAGGTCGCTGTAGCCAAAAGAGACCTCGGCAACGTCGCCGACCCGGATGGGCCGACCGTCATGGGTGTCCACAACCGTGTTACGAATTTGTTCGAGGTCGGAGTATTCGCCCAGCGTGCGCACGTAGAGGGATTGCACGCCCGCCATGACGTTGCCGCCTGGGAGATTGACGTTGCCATCCATGAGAGCCCGGCGGATATCGGCGGACGAAAGTCGGCTGGCATTGAGGCGATCGCGTTTAAGATCGACTTTAATTTCACGATAAATGCCGCCCCAAAGTTCCACCGTGCCCACCCCGGGTAGCTGGGCGAACCGCTTGCTGATGTCGCGATCGACGAGGAGCGTGAGCTCCTGCAGATCCCAAGCGTCAGACGTGACCCCGACGATGATGATGGGTGAGGTGTCGGGATTAAATTTCCAAATGGACGGTGGATCGGCCTCGGGTGGTAACCAGATATCGTCGAGCGCGGCGCGCACGTCGTTGGTGGCCTCCGCCAGATCGGTGCCGCGCGTAAAATCGAGGCTCACCCAAGTGCTGCCCTCCTGGGCGCGCGAGCGAACTCGTTCGATACCCGCAATGCCCGATAACCCGTTTTCAATCTGCCGGGTGACGATTTCCTCCATCTCTTCAGGTCCGACGCCCGGGTAGTTGACCGAGATGCTGAGCGAGGGAAACTCGATCGGAGGGAGCAGATCGATCGGGAGATAGCGGAAGCCCGTGGTGCCCAGAGTGATGATGATCAGAAAGACCATCATGGTGGCGATTGGCCGCTTTACGGCGATTTCGGTAACGCTCATGACCGGGGTCGGGTTAAGGGGTGGCGTTGGCGGTGCGGCGACCGGTCATCTCAATCACGTCGGCGAGGAGGTCCTCGCGGTTGAGACCTTGGAGTTCCAAGACGTGCGCCCAGGTGACGGGCCGGGCCCGCGCCTTAGAGCGTCCGTCAGCGGAGAGTAGGTTCTGGCCCAAGGTCACGATCCACTGATCGGGCTCGAGGTTCGCCACGGCGACTTCATTTTGCCCGCGCGCGATTATGCTCAGGGGGCGAAGCTTGACCGCGATCGGATCCGACAAGTTGTCCTCGGTGGCTGCAATCGTCGAGGGGTCGATCGTGCTAGTATTCAGGATATAGATACTTTCGACTCCGGTGTTGCGATCAATGAAGATCGCACTGGTCGGGATCAGGGTGGCCTGCTCGCTGTCGCCATAGAGGATGTCCACCGGCAGGAACATGCCGGGACGGAGGCGAGGATCGGCGGTCAGGATACTGATCTCGGCTTCCGTGCTGCGAGACACCTCGTCGAGGAACGGGGAGATGCGGGCGACGGTCCCCTGAAGGAGGAGCGACTCTCCAATCACCTCACTCGCGATGATGCGGACGGGTTGCCCTACCTTGACGTAGCCGACCATGTTATCGGTGAGGTTGACCGCCACATGGAGTTGGGTGAGGTCGCCCAGAGTGAAGAGGGCATTATTGTTCGAAACCTGCATACCGACTTCAGCGCGACGGGCGCCAACGAGACCGTCGACTGGGGCGCGGACAATTGCTCGGCCCAGCATATCGGTGCGTTCGGCCAGCGTCGCGGACGCCTGCTCGAGCTCGGCTTGGGCGAGATCGACGTCGGCCGCCGCGGATTCGAGCTGGGCGGCGAGCGTCTCGTATTCGAGATCGGAAACGAGATTACGTTGGTTGAGCTCGCGGGAGCGGCGGGCCTGAGCATTCGCCTCGGCAAAGCGAGCCTCGGCCTGGCGCAGTCGAGCTTGGCTGATACGGTGGCCCGCCTCGGCTTGGCGCACCTGTTCCCTAATCTGGGCGTCGTTGATGCGAAGCAAGGGTTGACCGGTCGTGACGGCATCGCCGTTGTCCACCATGACTTCGGCGATTCGGCCGGAAAACTCGGGGAAAATTACGACCTGATTGTTGGCGCGGACGGTGCCACTGATGCGCTCCTCGAGCGGAAGGGAACCAAAGCGAGCGGAGACGACCTCCACCGGGGGGGACGTCGGGTCAACTCCGGCTGTTTCTTCGGGTTGGCTACAGCCCGTCATGATCAAGGAACTGCTCAACAGAATACCTGCGAGGATGAGGCCAGTTATGGGGCGGAGGGGAAAGGCGGGGCGAATCACACGGCAAGATTTACACAACTTTGGCTGATCGCAATGAGAGGCCATTAATATTGGAGCGGGAGGTCGGCAACGAAAAAGCCCCGACCTGCGGGAGCAGGACGGGGCTGAAAGGGATGTCGGGAGTAACGCCCGACCCACTTCGGAACCGGGTTTAGTCGGCGAGGGCTGCTTGAGCGGCGGCGAGACGGGCGACCGGCACGCGGTAAGGCGAGCAGGACACGTAGGCTAGGCCGATCTTGTGGCAGTATTTGACGGAATCAGGATCGCCACCGTGTTCACCACAGATGCCGAGCTTGATGTTCGGACGAGTCTTACGACCCTTTTCGATGGCAATTTCCATGAGTTGTCCGACACCACTTTGATCGATCGAAGCGAAGGGGTTCTTCGACATGATCTCAGCCTCCTGATAAGGTCCGAGGAACGATCCGGAGTCATCGCGGGACATGCCCATGGTGGTTTGAGTGAGGTCGTTGGTGCCGAAGGAGAAGAACTCCGCGGTCTTGGCGATCTCATCGGCGGTCAACGCGCCACGAGGAACTTCGATCATCGTGCCTACGGAGTAGGAAACACGGGTCTTCTGTTCCTTCATGACAGCCTTAGCTTCGGCATGAACTGCAGCGACCTGGATTTCCAATTCCTTGGCGAATCCGACGAGCGGGATCATGATTTCTGGCTTGGCTTTGATGCCCTTCTTCTTCGCCTCGATGGCGGCCTCGATGACGGCGCGAGCCTGCATGCGAGTGATTTCTGGGTAGCAAATACCGAGACGGCAGCCGCGGAAACCAAGCATCGGGTTGAACTCGTGGAGTTCGGCGACGCGGGTCATGATCTTCTCGACCGGAATCTCGAGGGTGTGCGCCAAGTCGAGTTGCTGTTCCTTGGTGTGGGGAAGGAACTCGTGTAAAGGCGGATCGAGGAAACGGATGGTCGCAGGAAAGCCGTTGAGGGCCTTGAAGATGCCGAAGAAGTCCTTGCGTTGGAACGGAAGGAGTTTGGCGAGGGCGGCTTCCCGCGCTTCGAGGTTACCGGCGAGAATCATCTCGCGCATGGCGTCGATGCGCTTGCCTTCGAAGAACATGTGTTCGGTGCGGGTGAGGCCGATACCGACCGCGCCAAACGCGACGGCTTGAGCGGCTTGCTCAGGCGTATCGGCATTGGTGCGGACCTGCATCTTGGTGACCTTCTTACACCAGCCCATGAGCTGAACGAAGTTTTGGTAGGTGCCGCTCTTCTGGGCGCGTTTGTTGTTTTGCAACAGACCTTGAACTACTTCGGACGGCGCGGTGGCAACCTGACCAGAGAAGACCAAACCCGAGGTGCCGTCGATGGAGAGGTAGTCACCTTCGTGCCACTTCTTGTCGCCGACGGTGAGGGTGCGGGAATCGTAGTCGACGTGCAGGGCAGCGGCGCCACAGACACAGACCTTACCCATTTGGCGGGCAACGAGCGCGGCGTGGGAGGACACTCCACCGCGAGCGGTGAGGATACCCTCGGCAGCGATCATGCCGCGGAGATCTTCAGGGGAAGTCTCGACGCGAACGAGCAGAACCTTCTCGCCGCGTTCGTGAGCTTCGACCGAGCGCTCGGCGTTGAAGTAGATCTTGCCGGAAGCGGCACCAGGACCTGCGGGGAGACCGGAGGCGATCTTCTCGGCGGCTTTGACGGCCTTGGAGTCGAAGATTGGCGCGAGGACTTGTTCGAGCTGCTCGGCGGGCACGCGGGTGACCGCAGTCTTCCAGTCGATGAGCTTCTCTTTGACCATTTCGCAGGCGATACGAACCGCGGCGACGCCGGTGCGCTTACCGTTGCGGGTCTGGAGCATGAACATTTTCTCTTCTTGGATCGTGAACTCGAAGTCCTGCATATCCTTGAAGTGGGACTCGAGGACCTTGCGGATGCGCTCGAGCTCTTGGAGGGAAGCAGGTTGCTTCTTGGCGAGCTTGGCGACGGGGTCCGGAGTGCGGACACCAGCGACAACGTCTTCGCCTTGGGCATTCATGAGGAACTCACCGTAGAAGACCTTCTCGCCGGTGGCGGGGTCACGGGTGAAGGCGACGCCGGAACCGGACTTAGGACCGGTGTTACCGAAGACCATGGCTTGGACGTTTACGGCGGTGCCCCAAGCAGCGGGGATACCGTATTTGCGACGGTAAACCATCGCGCGATCGTTCATCCAGGAACCGAAGACGGCGCCAAGGGCGCCTTGGAGTTGGTCCCAAGGATTGGTGGGGAAGTCGCTACCGGAACGCTCTTTGACCATCGCCTTCATGCGCGTGACGAGCTCTCGGTAGTCGTCGGCTTCGAGCTTGCTGTCATCGGCGTGAGCGTTGTCGAAACGCTCTTTCTTGAGGCCATCGATAATGGCTTCGAAAGGATCAATGTCTTCGCCAGCGGAGGCTTGGACACCCATGACGACGTCGCCATACATTTGAACGAAGCGACGGTAGCAATCCCAAGCGAAACGGGGGTTCTTGGTCGCGGTTTCGAGCGCGAGAACGGTGTCGTCGTTGAGTCCGAGATTGAGGATGGTGTCCATCATACCCGGCATGGAATCGCGGGCGCCGGAGCGCACCGCGACGAGGAGAGGGAAGCCTTTGGCGTCACCAAACTTGGTGCCCATGCTCTTCTCCATTTTTTGAACCCCAACTTCGATCTGGCTTTGGAGCTCAGTTGGGTAGTGGCGATTGTTGTCGTAGAAATGCGTGCAAACCTCGGTCGTGACGGTGAAGCCAGCGGGGACGGGAAGTCCGATGCGGCTCATCTCAGCGAGATTCGCGCCCTTGCCTCCGAGGAGGTTCTTCATCGTCGAGTTGCCGTCGGCTTGGCCGTCGCCCCACGAGTAAACGTATTTGGGCGCCTGGGTCTTACGGGCTGGTTTCTTCGCTGCTCGCGCGGCTGGTTTCTTCTTTGCGGAGGCCTTCTTAGCGACCTTCGCGGCGGGTTTGACTGCCTTGCGGGCGGTCTTTTTGGCTGTGGTTTTAGCTGCCATATTTTGGTTCAGTATTGAGAGAAATCGGACGCGTCATCGGTAGACGTAAAGAATTATCGAATAGAGTCGAAGTGCCCCCTGTCAACGCCGGGCTTATAGGAGGGAGATTCTACGGATCAGTCGCGCTGTTCACGGGGTAGGATTCCCGGCGGTGGGGGAACTCGTGGATTGCGTTGATCGAAGGCATGTTGTGAGCTGGCCAGCATGTCTATTGAATCGGTTGGGACCAAAATTCGATGTGGAGTCGCAGGGGTCGGCTCATTGGGTCAACACCATGCGCGAGTCTATGCTGGCCTGCCAGAAGTGGAGTTTGTGGGGGTGTTTGAGACCGATGATGCGCGAGCGGCGGAGATCTGTGCACGTCACGGTTGCGCGCGGTTTGCCACGTTGGAGGAGTTGGGGGCGGCCTGCGATGCGGTGAGCGTGGTGGTGCCGACGGATTTGCATGAACGGGTGGCGCTGCCACTGTTGGCGGCGGGATGTCATCTGATGATCGAAAAACCGATTTGTGCTTCGTTGGCGGAGGCCGAGCGGGTATTGGCGGCGGCACTGCAGTATGACCGGATTGTGCAGATCGGGCACATCGAACATTTCAATCCGGTGATGGGATTTCTGGAAAAGGAGGTGATCGCGCCGAAGTTTATCGCGGCGGAGCGCCTGGCACCTTTTACGCCGAGAGGCACCGAAGTGGGGGTTGTGCTTGATCTGATGATTCACGATATCGGCATCGTGTTGGAACTCGTGAAATCGCCGGTGAAGAGGATCGATAGCGTGGGGGTGAGTTTACTTTCGAAGACCGAGGATATCGCCAATGCGCGCATTGAATTTGAGAACGGTTGTGTGGCCAATTTGAGCACGAGCCGGATGAGTTTGAAGAAGGTGCGCGAGATCCGGGTGTTTCAGGAAACGGGTTACTTCTCGTTCGATTTCATGCGGCAGACGGGCCATCTCGTGCGCAAAACTGGCTTGCTGGATTATGCCGGAAAGTTGCGGACGGGGGCGGTTGATCCGGCAGATCTCACGGCGGTGCCGATCGAGCCAGTGCCGCTCGAAAAGGGCGAGCCGTTGGCGCTGGAATTGGCGCACTTCGTGGCGAGTGTCGCGACGGCGCATCAACCCAAAGTGGGCGGAGCGTTGGGGCGGCAGGCCTTGGAAGTGGCAATCGCGATTACCGAGCAAATTAAGGCGGCGAAGTAGCTGCGAAATCCGTCAGCCTGTTTTTTAACCACGAATGGACACGAATGGCTTCGTCTACCGACTACGCACCGGAGTTGTATTTTGGGCCGAGAGGCAAAGCCATGTCACTTACCCGAGGCAAAGCGGATGTTGGGGGCGTGAGGCAGAACTGAATTTGTGATGAGTAAAGCGTTACCATTTAGGTTGCCGGCTCCGGTTGAGGGGCGCGTGGATTTGCTGGTCGTGGCGGCGGAGCATTCGGGGGATCAGCACGCGGCGCGGATGGTGCGAGGGGTGTTGGCGGAGAAGTCGGAGTTGAGGATTGCGGCGTTGGGTGGTCCGGCACTGGCGGCGGCGGGGGCTCAGCTTTTGGAGGACATGACCGCGCAGTCGACGATTGGCTTCGCGGTGTTGGGGCGGCTTTCGTTTTACCGGGCATTGATCGATGAAGTCGTGCGTTGGGTGGGGCAGTATGGACCGCGGGCGGTGTGCTTCGTGGACTCTTCGGGGCTGAACTTGCGGATCGCGAAAAATCTCTTTGCACAGGGGATTTCGGCGAAGGCGGGCGGCGCGACGAAAGCGTTGTATTATATCTCACCGCAGATCTGGGCGTCTCGCGCCAAACGTCGTTTTGCGATGGCGGAGCATCTCGATGGGCTGGCGGCAATTTTCCCGTTTGAGGTCGAAGCCTACGCGGACACGAACTTGCCGGTGGAGTTTGTGGGGCACCCGTTTGTGGCGGCTGATTACAAGCCGCCGGTGGCTTATGATCCTGATGGCCCCGTGTTGCTTTTGCCGGGGAGCCGGAAGGGCGCGGTGAAGCGAATTTTTCCGGTATTGTTGGAGGCTTTCAGTCGAATGGGCGGGGAGCGAAAAGCGGTGACGCTTTATCCGAGTGATGCGTTGTTGTGGGATTTGCAGATGGCGAATCCGCCGGAGTCGGTGGAGTTCAAGAAGACGGAAGAACGGGATGGGCCGATCGCGGCTTCGGCGGTGTTGACGACTAGTGGCACGATGTCGATGCACTGTGCCCTCGCGGGTATTCCAGGGGCGGTTACCTACAAGACGGATTTACTCACGTATTGGCTCGGGCGGTGGCTGGTCAAGGTGGAGTATCTCGGGATAGCCAATCTGATTTTGAAGCGATTGATGTATCCGGAATACATCCAAGGGGCCGCGACACCAGAGAGTTTGGCGCGGGAATTAGAACTCGCTTTGAGTGATGCGGGAAGGGCCGAACAAACGAGATGTGATGCCGCCGAATTGAAGGCGATGTTGTCCTCGGATTCGGCGGTGACGGCAGCGAATTGGATGTTGCGGCAGTTAGGTTGAGTCGTCGTCCGGCGACTCGAATTCGATCACTTTTCGTCGTGATCTCGACGGAGGCTTTCGATCAGCATAATGAGTGAATCGACGTCGTTGGATTGGAGCACGCCGCGATAGGACGGCATCGCGACATCCTGTTTTTCGTAGCCGAGAGTGATGTTTTTTTCCGGTTCCATCAATGAATCGCGCAGGTAGTTGGCGTTGGCGGTGCGACTGCGACCATTGGCGAGAGGGCGACGGGTTTGGTAGATCCCGAGCAGGCTAGGACCGGATTTGCCTTCGGTGCTGCCATCGACCGAATGGCAACCGGCGCAGCCGATGGTGTGGTAGAGTTCTTGTCCTCGATCGACTGATACCGCGGGAGGCGCCAAGGGGGCGGAACGAGGAGAAGGGGGCGCAGCAAAGATAGCGGCGAAGTCTGAGATGCCGACCCGTGATTTCTGTTGAGGAGTGGCGGGAGGAAGCTCGTAAATAGTGAAGAAGCACTTCTGCCAGTCGCCATTTTGGCGTCGATATTGCACTTCAAGTTGTTGGGCCGGAGCCATGTTCGGAATGGCGAGAAATAGGGCGGTGCGATCTGCGCTCAAATAGACGGAATGGATCGGCCATTGGTCGACGCCGGGATCGCCGTTGGAGCGATACTGACCCGAGCCGTAAGCCTCGGTGCGATGATATTGCCAGGCGGTGGCGGTGTAGCTGGCGGGGTCGAGGGCCGTTTCGGCGGGGAGGGGCTCGCCGAGTTGAAGCCAGATGCCTTCGGCATGGGCGCTGGCTTGGGTGGGTAGATCATCGGTGGGGGTGACAGCGCGGAGTCGACTGATTCCTTCAATGCGGGCAGCGTTGGATCCCCAAACTTGCATGCCAACGAAGTAGGGTTGTCCGTCGGCGGGGTTCATTTCGCCTTTCAGGAATGGCACTTCAAAATCGATCGGCAAAGGCATCGCGACTGCTTGGGTGAGCGTTTCGTCCAACGCGCCGAGAATCTTGACCAGCGTGGGTTTGTAGAAGTCGGCCATCAGCACGCTACCAAATAAATTACCCGAGCGGGGATCGTCGATGGCGAGGATATCGATGCCGGACTGAGCATAGCGGTGAGGAATCCAGACTGGCACCGGTGCCGGGGGGCGAGAGTGGGTGGTGCCGGGTTCATAACCGTAGAACTTACCCTCTTCGATGTGGTGCATGGGGGTGGTGGGCACCCAATTGCCTTGTTGGTCCGAGGCGACCAAGCGATCGGTGTCGCCGAGTCGACTGACGTAACCGTTGCGTAACCCATCGGCAAAGATCCGCTGAAATTTTCCGTCGGCCGCGATTTGAATCACGCGGCCCGCATACGGGGTCGGATGGGCGTCTTGTTGCCCACCGAGCGAGATGAGAAAGCTGTCATCGCGCATCAAAACCAGGCTCAGGGGGAAGGCGCGGGTTTCGGGGCTTTGCAGCCATTCATTGGAGAACATTTCGTAGAAGTCGGTATCGCCGTCATTGTCTTGATCGACGAGTCGGGTGAGGCCCATGCGGCTGAGCACGAAGACGTCGTTGCCGCGGAGTTGAATCGATTGAGGATCATGGAATCCGGTGGCGATCCGGCGGAGCGAAACTCGATTTTCGTCGAGCGAGTCCAGACCCTCGATGCGATAAACATCGCCGTCGAAAGTCACCATAAACGCGATTCCGGAGGGGGCAAAGTCGATGTCGATCGGCCGGATGCGACGCTGCCATGGATTGGGGTAAGGGATTAGGAGTTCATCGACGGCGTAGGAGCCTTGGAGCTGTCCGGAGACCATGCGGGTGACGGCTTCATCAGTGGATCGGTTCGGGTTTTCAGGATGAGGAATCCGCGGCTCGGAAAGTTGAGTATCCGGTTTCTGGTTGGGATCTTTCCCGTAGAAAATAGTGATCCATCCGGCGTCTGCCCGGGGTTGAATCGTGGCGATGACAAAGCGTTCGTCGAAGAGACTGAGCTTCGCGCCGAGGGCAGAGAAATGCGTTGGCACGGTGGTGGCGGGTTGATCGAGTTCGGCGACCACCAGAGACATGGTCTCGTTGGAATTGGAAATCGAGAGCGAGCGTTGAACCCCTGTTTGGTCACCGGAGAGGAGGGAGAAGATTTCGTGCACCGTCGCTTTACCGACGGTATAGCTAATCAAAGCGTGGTCGCCTTGATCTTGGACGCCGAGCCATCGACCTTGGTCGCGGGGAAGTGGGCCCCGGCCCAGCTCCTCGGGGTCAAGACCGCGCGGTCGAGGATCGACGAATGATTTGGTGTCGGCCGGCTGCCACCCGGGGTAGAGACCAGTGGCGGCGAAGACTTGGCCTTGAGGGCGAGGGAGCCGATCGATGCCTCCGCCGAGTTTTTCCAAAGGCACGCCGTAGGACAGCTGAGACATGCTCAAGGGGCTGATGGAGTCACCGGTCCACATGGCGACGACCCGTAAGAGCTCGGTATCGAATCCGACGAATACATCTGGAGTCACCTGAATGACCAGAGCGCGAGGGGCGAGGTTGTTGGTGTTGCCGAGAGGGGCGGTTCCTCGAACGTCGAGGGTGGTTTCTTGGAATGGGAAATCGGCTTGCCGATGGTCAGTGTAGTAGGGCGTATCGGCACGACCAAGGTGGGGGGGAATATCGGCGGCAAAACCCACACTGGACAAAAGGGGGAGTAGCAGGACGAGATGACGGAGAGAGGGGGACCGCATAAGGGACAAAGCTAGTTCTGGGGGGGCGAGGGTGCCAAGCACGCAAAACGAGCGTTGAGGGCGATTAGGTGCGGGGCAAAAAAGGGGCTGGTTCTTCTATTGATGGTCGTTCTCTAATGGCGGTCTTTCCAAATCGACCTATGGCCACTCGCACCCTCACAGGCATCACTCCGTCCGGCACTCTGCATGTCGGCAACTATTTTGGCGCGATGCGCCCGGCAATCGCAGCGCAAGAGTTGGGTGAGTGCTATTATTTCATCGCGGATTATCATTCATTGACCTCGGTTTTTGATTCGGAAGTGCGGCGTCAGAATGCAATGGGCATCGCTTTGGATTGGTTGGCTTGCGGGCTCGATCCGGCGAAGAGCGTGTTCTGGCGGCAGAGTGATGTGCCTGAAGTGTGCGAACTGACCTGGTTGCTCGGCACGTTGACGCCGATGGGACTGCTGGAGCGGGCCCACAGTTTCAAGGACAAGACGGCCAAGGGGATTGCCCCTAATTTTGGGCTATTTGCCTATCCCGTGCTGATGGCGGCGGATATTCTGCTTTATGATACGACGGTGGTGCCGGTGGGTAAGGACCAAAAGCAACATCTCGAAATGACCCGCGACATCGCAGTTAAATTCAACCAGACTTACGGCGAAACTTTTGTGATTCCGGAGCCTTCAATTTCCGAGGATGTCGCGGTGATTCCGGGCCTCGATGGCCAGAAAATGAGCAAGAGCTACGGCAATATTTTGGAAATATTTGGAGAGGAAAAGAAGCTGCGCAAAAAGGTGATGTCCATCGTCATGGATAGCCGCACGCGGGAAGAGCCCAAGCCTGACGTGGATCAATTGCCGGCGGTGAAGCTGCTCAAGTTTTTTGCCCCGGCCGACGCTTACGAAGCTATTTTGCAACAGCTCGAAGCGGGCGGCTACGGTTATGGCGACTTGAAGAAGGCGCTATTTGAGCACTACTGGGAATTCTTCCGCGAAGCGCGGGAGCGGCGTGCGGAGCTTTCGAAAAATCTCGATCATGTGCAATCGGTGCTCACTGAAGGGGCCGTGCGAGCACGTGAGGTCGCCCACGTGGTGATCGATCGGGCGCGGCGTAACTGCGGCATCGTTTGAGGATCGCGCAGCCGTGGGAATATAAAGCGTCGCGGCTGGTTGGCCGCGACGTCGTCAAATTTTACGGGCTACTGGGTGAATCGTTTGATCGGACTCACGCTCCGGCGGTTTCGGGGTGACCCTCGCGGGCGATATATTCTTCTAAACGGAAGAGGTCATTGCCAGCACGGCGGGTTATCTTGAGCAAGGTATCCATACCGGCGACTTCCTCGACCTGTTCTTCTAGGAACCATTGCAGAAAGTTCTGAGTGACGCGGTCGTTGTGGGCGGCCGCAGCGTCGTAGATCGCTTTGATTTGGTCGGTCACCTTGACCTCTTGATCGTAGGAAAGTTGAACGACCTCTTCGACGGAGGAGAATTCGGATTGGGCCGCAGGAATGGAAGCAAAGGTGACTCTACGATCAGTGTCGTTGAGGAACTTGACCATTTTTAGGGCATGGGAGCGTTCTTCTTCGGCTTGCTGCGCGAAATACTTGCCCATCTCTGGTAGGGCCTCGGAGTCGCACCAATTGGATACCGCGAGGTACTGATAGAAGGCCGCGAATTCGTGGCCGACCTGTTCATTGAGAAGTTGGGCGGATTTTTCGGGAATCATGATAGTAATAGCCTAGCCGAAGTGGGTATGATGTAAAATCGACTCCCTTGAAATACGAGTCTCGCGGGGAATGCGTTCGGGCTTTCGCACCTTCATAAACAACCGTGACTAGATCACGGTGATCGGAGTGGGGCGGAGTTTGGCGATGGCGGCCATGATGTTCTCACTCGCGATTTGGTAGCGCTGTTTCCCTGCCGTGGGATCGTCGAAGTCGGCAAGTTGGAGAGCGGATCCGTAGGTGATACTCACGGAAACGCCGGGATTGAAGGAGCCACCGCGGCCCCACCCTTTGTGGGAATTGAAAATACGCACGGGCACGACCGGGACGTTGGCGCGGCAGGCGATCATGCCGACACCGGATTTGGGGGTCTGGAACTGGCCGTCGTCGGAGCGGGTGCCTTCCGGGAAGAGGAGGAGGGCTCGACCTTCTTTGAGGGCTCTGAGGACTCGCTTGATGGCGGTGAAATCACCGCCATCGCGGTCGACGGGGATGCAGCCGGCTTGGTCCATCCACCAGCTCAGGACGCCGCCTTTCCAAAGGGTTTTGCGAGCGAAGAAGGCCATCTGGCGAGGTACGTTGCCGCCAATGGCGGGCGGATCCAGATGGCTGGCATGGTTGGCCGCGAGAAGGAAAGGTCCTTTTTCGGGGATATTCTCAATCCCGGCGACGTCGCCGCGGAAGAACGTCTGGTGGAGGCTAAAAAAAAGGTAATGAAATAACGCATACACGGGCGACATTTCCAATTGGGTGTAGCGCCAGATTCTCATCGACGGGTAAGTTTCGTCTCCAAGGCTTGGGAGATACGATCGACGACCTGCGCGAGCGTCAGATGCGTGCTGTCGATATCGATTGCCCCCTCGGGAATGGAGAGAGGAGCAGATTTGCGGGTGGTGTCGAGGCGGTCGCGTTCGGCGATCGAATCGGTCTGGCCTTCGGCGGCGCGGCGGCGAGCACGTTCAACGGGGTCGGCGTGAAGAAAGAAGCGATAGTGGGCGTCGGGAAAAATCACGGATCCGATATCGCGGCCTTCCATGACCAAGCCCGGGAAGCCGTGAGTTTTTGCGACGTCCGTTTGGCCGCGTTGGTAGGCGAGCAAAGCGGCGCGAAGCTCGGGGACGGCGGCGAAGTGAGAGACGCTGGCGTTGACGGCGGCGGTGCGGATTTCGGCGTCGGGCACGATTCGACCGTTCACCTTCATTTGGGCGCGTCGTCCCGCGACATCGGTTTCGAGTCGCAGGGCGGTGGCGGTCTTCGCGATCGCGGTGGCATCGTCCGGTTGCACTCCTTGGTGGAGGAGTTCAGCCGTGAGGGTGCGGTAGAACGAGCCGGTATCGACGTGGAGGAGGTTAAACCTTTCGCTCAGGGCGCGGGAGGTGGACGACTTGCCGGAGGCGGCCCCGCCATCAATGGCGATAATGGTGAACGAGGGTTCTGTCACGCAGCCGAGGATTTTCCCCGCACCGTATCCAGCAACTCAAAAAAGTTAGGAAACGTCTTGGTGCAAACGGAAGGTTCTTTGATGGAAAGCCACGGGGTGCCGTCACCTTTAAGGTCGTGGCAGCCCAAGATAGCGAAACTCATAGCGAAGCGGTGGTCTCCATACGTCGAAATAGTTTGGCCGGGGCGCAGCGGGCGGGGCGTAATATTGAGTGAGTCATTGGCTTCAACGACGTGTTGGCCGAGCCGACGAAGCTCGATGGCCATACCGGCGACGCGGTCCGTTTCTTGGGCTCGGGTGTGGGCAATGCCAGTGATACGAGTCGGGCCGTCGAGGAGAGGAGCGATCGCGGCAAGGGTGAGGAAAGTATCGGAGATTTCGTGGAAGTTCTCTTCGAGCAGGGTTCTGGCCGGGCGGCTTTTTACCCGTTGGAGGACCTCGACGAAGGCCGCATCGCCTTGCAGGCCGATGCCCGGAGCGCGCAGACCGGGGAATGCTAGCTCGCCACCGACAACGTGAGGGAGCATCTGCCAGTAGGAGGCGGCGGTGGCATCTGGTTCGATCGCGTAAGTCTTGGCGGGGTGGTAGGCGCCTGGAGAAAGTTTGAAGAGGCCGGCGGCGGCGGGAGGCGTTTGGTAGCCAAATTCACCCATAAGCCGCCGGGTTAATTCAACGAAGGTCCAGCGGACGGTGTCGACGAGCTGAATGTCGATCGGTGCGGCCGCGAGCGGCGCCACCATGAGGAGAGCGGAAAGCAGCTGACTGCTGGCGCTGGCATCGAGATTGATTTGCCCGCCTTGGAGCCCCCGCGCATGAATTTCGAGCGGGAAGAAGCCCTCTTGTTTGGTGCAGCGCACGTCGGCTCCAAGGGCCCGCAGGGCGTTGATAAGTTCGGCCATGGGGCGATGGCGCATCTGGGTGACCCCATCGATGAGATAGACGCCACGAGGGGCCGCGGCGCAAAAGGCGGTGAGGAAGCGGGCGGCGGTGCCGGCGAGACCAACGAAGAGGGAGATCGGTTCTTCCGATTTAAACAGGTTCTCTTGGCCCGAAACGTGGAGCGTGGAGTTCTCGGCGTCGGAATCGACCGTGCAGCCGAGCTTCCGGAGAGCCGCAGCCATCAGTCTGGTGTCCACGCTAAAGAGGGCGCCAGTCAGCGTGACGGGATCACGGCCGAGGGCAGCGAGGAGAAGCGCGCGGTTAGTGAGGCTTTTGGAGCCGGGCAACATCACTTCACCGCACGCGGGCGCGGTGAAGGGGACGATAGGCAGAATTGATGGAAGTGAATTCACGTTTCCCGATTCAAAAGAAAGAGAACGAGAAAGAGAATGAGAAAGATTTCGGCTTTTAGGGTCGAAGGGAGTCCCGCCAAGTTTTGCCTTGCTCCAAACGCGTGCGGAGCTCGGTCCAGTCGCGGTTGGAGAGGGCGGTGCGGAGGCGGTGTATTTCGTCCTCGTAGGAGTTCAGGGCGCGGAGGACTTCGTCCCGATTTTGTTCCAAGATGTCTATCCACATGGTGGCATCGCTGGCCGCGATGCGGGTCGTGTCTTTGAGCCCGTTACCGGCGAGTTGGCTCCATTTTACTGGTTTTGTGCTCAGAAAATTTCCGAGAGTTGTGGTGATGAGCTGGGGAAGATGGCTGATATGGGCGACGATCTCATCGTGCTCATCGGGATCGACGCAGATGACTTCACTGCCAAGATCTTGCCAAAACTTGGTGAGTCGCGTGACGACTGAGGCATCCGGTTCACCTCGGGGAGTGACGAAGCAGATACATTTGGCGAATAAATTGGGAGAGCCGTTGGCCCAGCCGGTCAGTGCGCTCCCGGCCATGGGATGTGATCCGAGAAATGTGGCGGTGCTGTTTGTCGCCAGTAGGGCAGTCCGAGCTTGGCGGCAGATTTCTCCTTTCACACTCCCGACATCCGTGACGATGGCCTTGGCGGGGAGGTGTGGGGCGATTTGATGCACGAGGTCGACGATGCGAGTGACGGGAGCCGCAATGACCACGAGGGAGGCCTCTCGAACGGCCGTTTCGGGAGATTCGGCGACTTCGTCGCACCAGGTTTGGCCGGCAAGTTGAAGTCTGACCTCGGGACGTCGGGCCCAGATGACAATTCGGCGAGCGGTGCTGCGAGCGCGGGCAGCTTGCGCGACAGAACCGCCGAGCAAGCCGGGAGCCAGAATGACAAGTGTATCGACCACGGTTTCCGTAAAACGGCATGCGCGGCCAGTTGTCGAGCACCCGGTTGCGGACGATCGTCGGGCTGGTGCGTTGATTTTTTAGCAGAGGCTAGTTTGGTTAGGTGAGTAATATGCCTTATGTTCAAAGAAAGCGCCGTGGTTATTCCGTTTGGCTGAAAGTGCGATGGTGGGTCATCGGACTCGTAGGGGGCGTGGTATTGGGCGGTGGTTTCTGGGGGCTGACAAAGATCGGCCCTCGTAAATTGGATGAGGACGCCCAGATCGTATTAGTCAGAAAGGATGATCCTGCGTTGGTGGCTCTCCAGCAGGAAGTGGAGTCACTGACTGAACGCTATGAGGCGGCGGGCGAAGGGGCAGATCCGGAACCGCTGCGGGAAGCGGTTGAGCTGCAGCAGGAGGTCGTGGCTAAATTCGAAGGAGGAGGGCAGTCGGAAATTTCGAGGCTTTTGAAGCTCGAGCAGTTGCTCGATGCCGTGCAAGCGCGTGAGATCAATGCCTTAATCAAAGATCTGGATACGACGGGGCGGGTGGCTTACGATGTCAAAAAATTGGAGGAAGCCGATCTAGCTTGGACGGATGCATTGGAAAAACAACGGGCGGTGAATCGATCGGGGGCTCCGGCGAGTTTGAAGAATTTTCGACGGGAATCGGAACTTGAACAAAAGATTCAGGGCCTGGCGGCTGCGCCTTTGGCGGAAGAAATGCAGGAGGCTTTGGCGGTGGCGAGGCGTGAAGTCGCGGCGGAGAATTGGGCGGAAGCGTATTCGGCTTTCGGGGCGGCGAGAGAGGCTCAGCAAGAGATTAATACCGAATTCGCGCGATCGCGTTACGCCGATCGCTTGAAGCTCGATAGGATCGACCGGGAACTGGAGTCGTTGGATGCGGCTAATCTAGCGGCAGAGGTCGATGAGTTAGAAGCATCGGGTGATGCGGCCATGGCGGCAGAGGATTACACCGGCGCCGCGATTATCTTCGAACAGGCGCGGCAACTGCAGACGCAGATTAATCGAGATTTTACGCGGAGCCAGTTCCTGTCGTCAGCAAAAGTGCAGAGTTTAGAGGTAAAACGGCAAACGGCGGCGAGCGTTCCGCTGATCGAGGAAATCAAGGCCGAGAATCGGGCGATCGAGGGTTTGCTGCGGCAGCGTCAAACGGTGTTGGCGGGGGAACGCATTGTGGCGGCGGAAGCGCGTTTGAGAGCGGGCTACGAACGGCTCAAACGAGGAGAACGTTGGGACCCGGAACTGCAGTTGCGTTTAGGCTATTTGGCTTCGCAAGCGGAGCGTTTGGCCGAGATCCAGGATGCAATTTACGAACGTTTGCGGCCGCTGCCGGGGGTGGGAGAACTGAGAGTTTTGCGCACCGAGTTTCCGCAAGCGCTTTACCAACAGGTGATGAAAACGAATCCGAGTCGAAATCCGGGCCGGGCGTTTCCGGTCGACTCGGTGAACTGGTTTGAGGCGACGAATTGTTGCGAGCGACTCAGTTGGATCATGGGGAGAGCGGTGAGGTTACCGACTGGCGATGAATTTCGGATCGCGGTCGCTGCCACCACGGTGGGCGAGGCAGTGGGCGATCGAAAGGAGAGCCAGGCAATGGCCTCGGCAGCGCCAAATGCGGCGGGGCTCTTTGATTTGCGGGGTAATTTGGCGGAGTGGTTGGCCGCACCGGCTGGTCAAGCGGGAGGGGTGCCTGCCCCAATTGCGGGAGGAAGTTACCTGAACAGTGCCTCGGCGCTTCAGAGCGTGATTCGAAACGAAATGCCACGCTCGGGTAGAGCGCGACATGTGGGCTTCCGAATAGTCGTGGAATTCGACTCGGTTGACTAAGGCGGGACTCTGGGCCGCGGGCCTAGAGAACCGTCTATTTAGCTTTGGTCTTAGCCCCAGGTTTGATGCCGCCCATCTTCAAAATCAGATCGAACTCAGGTTTGCGCAGCGGGATGACGGAGAGTCGGCTCTGGCGAATCAGCGCGATTTCGGATAAATTGGGTTCGGCTTTAACTTGGGCCAGCGTGACGGGAGAGGGCAGTGCTTTGCCGGCCTTGAGCTTCACGGCTACCCAGCGGTCATCGTCGATGGTGGGATCGGGGTAGGCCGTTTGCTGGACCGTGGCGATGCCCTGCACCTGTTTATCACTCACGCTGGCGTAGAATAGCACCTGATCACCTTTCTTCATGGCTGTGAGGTTGTTGCGCGCCTGATAGTTGCGCACACCATCCCAGTCGGTGGTTTTATCCTGGGTGAAATCATCCCAAGAATATTTTTCGGGTTCCTGCTTAACGAGCCAGTATTGGGTTGTCATAAGAATGGGGGAGCAATTCGCTTGCGGCTCTACAAGACGGGGAGAATTGCAAAGGTCAAAACCTGAGCGTGGATCTTCGTGAAGAAAGCTGTGTCCACGCCAGAATGAATAAAACCATCTTTCCCATTAGGGTCGCTTTCATCGCACTTTGTGCGGCGACCGGTTGGTTGGTGTGTTACACCATCCGAGAGTGGGATGATTACCGAGTGTTGGCGACCTTCATTGGTCTGTCGATCGGTGTGCTGGTGGTGTTGGTGGATTTATTGCTTAAGGGCTTTTCTTTACGGGGATTGTCGGCGCTTACCTTCGGACTGGGGATGGGCGCGGTTATTTCCTATCTGATCGGGACTTCACCGTTATTCATCGAAGGTGATGCTCAGGTGCTTTATCTCACTCGTCTGGCGCTGTTTTTAATCGTGACGTATTTGTGCACGGTCATCGCGTTGCGGGGGAAGGACGAATTTAATCTGGTGATCCCTTACGTGCGTTTTGTGCCGCAGGAGGTTGATTCGCCGGTGGTGGTGGTGGATACGAGCGCTTTGATTGATGGGCGGATTGCTCGGATTTGTGAATCGGGATTTCTGAGTGGGGCGCTCATCATTCCACGGTTTGTGCTCGAGGAGTTGCAACGGGTGGCGGATTCGGCCGATACGGGCAAGCAGGCGAGGGGACGCCGGGGATTGGAAGTTTTGTCGGCACTGCGCCGGCTAAAGCAGCTAGATTTGCGAATTCACGAGAGTGAAGCTAGGGCAGAAGAGGTGGACGCGAAGATCGTATTTTTGGCTCAATCGATGAAGGCCAAGCTTCTCACGACCGATTATAATTTAGCGAAAATGGCGGAGTTTCATGGGGTGCCGTGGCTTAACCTGAACACGTTGGCCAAGTCTCTGCGCCGAGAGTTACTTTCAGGCGAACCGATCGAAGTCGATTTGGTCAAGACGGGGCGTGAAGACCATCAGGGGGTCGGCTATCTGGACGATGGTTCGATGGTCGTGGTTGAGCAGGCCAGGTCATTGGTGGGGACTCGAGTCATGGCAGAAGTGACCAGTATTTTGCCCTCCGCTGGCGGTAAGATGGTATTCGCACGTTTGGTGGGCCCAACCGATTAGTCCGGAAGGAAGTCGTTGGTGCCGAAGTTTTTGGCGAGGTGAAGATCGCCTTTTGTTGAACTCTGTCGCGCCCGCGTCGCGGGCGGCTCGGGAACTCGGGCAAGAGATGATAACGAGACCCTTTTCGATTCTTAAAAAAAGTTGGCCGGTCACCTACCCCTAAGTGACCGGCCATTTGTTTTCTGAGTTGCCTCAAATGTTCCTGCTAGGCGGGAACGTTGGAAAGGTCGCACTGGTTGAGCGGTCTGTCAATTGGAGGTGAGCAGAAAAATTACGTATGTCTTTGGGGGTAGAATTTCCTGCTTGATAGGCCCTTGCTGCTGGCTCGAGAAGAAGAAGGAGAGAAATTCGAATTGCGGAAAATGACAATCGAGATGCGCAATTATGACTAAACCTGCGTGGCTGTTTTCGACTACTATTGGACGGCAGACCGCCCGGGCTTTTTCACGGCACAAACGTCCAGCCGGTTCACTCTATCCCACCCTCAAAAATCCCCCTTTTTCTATGCTTCGCGTTCTCGTCACTACCACCTCTTTTCAAGACACCTCAGGTCCTCATCACGATCTGCTGGCTTCGGCTGGCTGGGAGATCGTTACTGCTCGCGGTCCCCTCAACGAAGCGGACACCTTGGCGCTGATGGGTGATATCGATGCGTTCATTTGCGGAGACGATTTGATTACCGAGGCGGTCCTCGCGAAAGCCCAACCCCGACTGAAGGTGATTTCGAAATATGGTATTGGGGTAGATAAGATCGATGTGGCGGCCTGCACGGCGCGGGGCATCCCTTTACTCTTCACGCCGGGCGTGAACCACACCACGGTGGCGGAGCACGTTTTTCTCCTGATGCTCGCTTTGCAGAAGCATCTTTTGTTTCACACGGACTCCACGCGAGCTGGGCGCTGGGAGCGTAAGACGGGGCACGAGCTTTGGAACAAAACGATTGGCATCGTGGGACTGGGTCGGATCGGTAAGGAAGTCGCGGTGCGCGCGAATGCCTTCGGTATGAAAGTCATCGCTTACGATCTGTATTGGGATGAAGCGTTTGCCGATGCGAATCAAGTCAAGCGAGCCGACACTGTGGACGATATTTACGCGGTGGCTGATTACCTATCACTGCACACGAACCTGACGCCGGAGACTCGCGACATGGTGCGGGCGGAGACGATCGCGAAGATGAAAGAAGGGGTTCAGATTTTCAACTGTGCCCGGGGCGAAATCGTGCACACGGCTGACATGGCGGCGGCGTTAAAAACCGGCCGCGTCGGCGGTTACGGCGCAGACGTATTGGACGAAGAACCCCCGCCGCCTGATCACCCGCTGCTGCACTTGCCCAACTGTGTGATCACGCCGCACGTGGGGTCTCGAACCCAGGAGAGTGTGGTGCGGCAGGCGACCAAGGCGGTGGAAAACCTGCTCATGGTGGCACGAGGGGAAAAGCCCCACGCTCAGATCAATCCTGATGTCCCTTTCGTTAACGGCAAGTTGCGGTAAATCGCAGTCCCACTCCCTCCCCTCAACATGTCTGATAAATTTTACATCGTTTCGGAAACTGAACATAACGCGCTGGTGGCAGCTGCTTACCAGCATCGTGGCTTTAGCGCCGAAGAAGCGGCCAGTGGCGCCAAGCTTTGCGCCGAAGCTTCACGACATGGCATTCGCACTCACAATGCCCTCAAGGCGCTGCACCTTGATCACCTGTTTGGGTCGGGTTCGCAAGGTTGCGTCCCGAACGTCGAAATCGAAGAGAAGCCGTCCCGCTTTGCCGCGAGCAAGATTTGGAACGCCAATCGTAAGCTCGGTCAGGCGACAGCCTATGCGGCGATGGAAGAGGCGATTCGGTTGGCTGACGAATTCGGCGTTGGCATGGTCTCGGTCGATAACGCGTTTCACTATCTTTGGGGCGGTGGATATGTCATGGAGGCGGCTAAGCGCGGTTACATTGCTTACACAAATTGCACGGCGGCGTTGGCGGAAGTGGTGCCCTTTGGGGGCAAGTTTCCGACGCTGGGGACGAATCCACACTCGTGGGGCCTGCCGACGACGGACGCGGTCGGATTTCCGATCGTGATTGATTGGGCGACTTCGGTGGTGGCGATGGGACGCGTGCAGCAATTTGCCCGGGAAGGCTTGCCGTTGCCGCCGAATGCAGCGGTCGATGCGGATGGCCATCCGACAACCGATCCGACCAAAGCGAAGGCGCTGATTCCTTTTGGGGCGCACAAGGGCTACGGTCTTTCGCTCATCAATGAACTCATCGGTGCTTACATCGGTGGTTCACTGCCGACTCTTCGTAGCCGCTGGGACCAACAGCCCGAAGAGAAACACTCTTGCTGTTTCTTTTTCCAAGTTTGGCATCCTGATGCGATGGCGGGGGGCGATTTTGCGCTCGGCCGCACGCAAGGGGAGAACGTGAAAGCCGTGCTGGGAGATCTGCTTGGCCACGGGAATGAGCAGTGCATCCTGCCGGGGCAATTTGAAGCCCAAGCCGCCCGTCTCAGTGCTGAGCATGGCGGTCTGTTGTTCAGTGCGGCGGAAGTTGATGGTTTCAATGAAATCGCGGCTGAAGTCGGCCGAACCCCGTGGTCCACCGCCGCGCTCAAATCGGTCGAGGTGTAATCAAAATTTAATCGCTAAACTATCATGTCCCTAGAATTACGTCCCCAAGCTGAATGCCAATTTGACCAAGTCTCGCTTGGCGAAGTCATGCTCCGTCTCGATCCCGGTGAAGGCCGGATCCGCTCAACGCGCTCGTTTCAAGCCTGGGAAGGGGGCGGCGAATACAACACCTCGCGCGGTCTGCGCAAATGCTTCGGTTACAAGACGGCCGTGGTCACTGCCTTCGTTGACAATGAAGTGGGTCACCTCGTGGAAGACTTCATCATGCAAGGGGGAGTCGCGACCGACTTCATTCAATGGCGAGAAGATGATGGCATCGGTCGCAGCGTGCGTAACGGCCTCAATTTCACGGAGCGCGGCTTCGGTATCCGTGGTGCCGTCGGCGTGCCCGACCGGGGGAATACCGCGGTTTCACAGCTCAAGCCGGGAGACGTCGATTGGGATCATATTTTCGGCGAACTGGGGGTGCGCTGGTTCCATACCGGTGGTATTTATGCCGCACTCGGTGAGACCACGCCCGACGTCGTGATCGAGGCCGTGCAGTCGGCGCAGAAATACGGCACGATCGTTTCCTACGATCTGAACTACCGTCCGTCCCTCTGGAAGAGTATCGGTGGTCATGCGCGTTGCCAAGAGGTCAACCGCGAGATCGCAAAGTATGTCGATGTGATGATCGGCAATGAAGAAGATTTCACCGCGTCACTCGGATTTGAAGTCGAA
>Ga0075109_1000145_pt1 | contig 49314 bp, 37 predicted proteins | sample AntAceMetag02UKD_FD_69798 | JGI IMG/M metagenome (GOLD analysis project Ga0075109, IMG submission 69798) | Saline lake microbial communities from Ace Lake, Antarctica - Antarctic Ace Lake Metagenome 02UKD | ecosystem: Environmental > Aquatic > Non-marine Saline and Alkaline > Saline | place...
GAGATAAATATCGGTCAGATGAGAGATGAGAGACTCCATCGTGGTTTTCAGGGGAAAAAGGTCTTCACGGGGATTGAGTAACCCGCGAGCGACAAAGTAACCGTGATTCTTGAGCTGCTCGGTAGGAGAAATAGGCACCATTGGTTCATTTGGAAACATCATCAGTGATTTGCGAGTGAGTCCGTAAAATTTGGTTTCCCCGGGCCACTGAACCGAAGCGGCGTTGGTCAAATGGGGCTCGCCCGGTCAGGATGACGAGCGTATCGTCGTCGGATAAATCAGGGCTGCATATCTTGACCAGTTTACTCGCGAGAATGATCTGGAAATCCCCACGTTTGATCGCGGTATCAAGGCCCCGCGGAAGCCCGAGTTTTGGTCTAAATTAATCGGAGTTGTGGGTGGCTAAGGGAAGGGATTACGGCATACGCGTTGATTCGAAAGGTGGGTATGAGCGGGGGACAGTCCAGCGGTTCGTCCCGACCGATTGGGATGCAGCGGGACGCCGGCTGAGGTGCGGTGCCACGGAGGGGGCGGGAGCGCTGTTGGTGGCCTTTCTGGTCGAACCGGATTGCTTCGTTGAGCGAGGTTTTAAAGCGGGCGGCTCCGATGGCGGGGACAGGGAGGGGGCGGGTGGCATTGATGCCCGGGGGCTCGAAGTGGCTGATCCGGCGGTCGGGCGGTGGGTGATGGAAATGGGCACGGTGACCGCGGAATCGGTGGAGTTGACGATTCTTATCGTGAGGGTGCTGCCGTCGGCGGTGAGCGCGGCTACGATGTCGAGGAGCGAGGGGATTTCGGTGGAATCTCACGCGATGGGTTGGTGGCCGAAGTGCCCGCGATTGAGTTGGCGCACAAGCCCGGTGGTCTCCATGTCGGCGGCGGCTTTACCGGTTTTGCGAGCGCCGATGACTCGAGGTCGATGGGGGGGGTGGGGCAGGCACCGAGATGGAGGGAGGCAGGGAAGGCGCAAACTTGCCGGATTTTTTGCATAACGGGGTCTAACTTAACGGTAACGATACGACGACGAGCCACGAACGAGGAAATGAGTCGCCAGTGCCGAGGCCATCGTTGGACAGTATCCAGCATGATACCTCTTAAGCTAAAGCAGGCACTGAGACTGAGTATGGCGTTGGGGGCGGTGAGTGGGGCGTTGGCCGATGAGTCGATCGGAGTGGGGAGTGCGCCGATCACGGGAGCGGAGATTATCTTGGATGGTTCACGGGAGATGTTGGACGCAAAGTGGACTTACTGGAACGGTCCCCGTTTGGTAGCTGAGCTCCCTTTGAAGTGGAAAGTCGTGCCAGATCTGGTCGACGGTGGCACGGTGGTGGAGTCGAGTGATCCGGCGGCTGCAGGAGGCAAGTATGGGGCAGCGGATATTGTCACCCACGCGTTGTATCGGGATTTTCGATTGCACGTAGAATTTAACGTGCCGACGGAAGGGGGAAATAGTGGGGTGTATTTGCAGAATCGATATGAGATCCAGATTTTGGATGGCGACAAATCGAAGCACGGCATGGGGGCCGTGATTAATGCAACGCCTTCCCCCTATGAGCACTATCGGGGACTGGGGCAGTGGAACGCGTATGATATGGTTTTTCGAGCGGCGCGGTTTGAGAACGGGAAACGCGTGCAGCCGGCGATGGTGACGATGTATTTCAATGGGGTGCGGGTGCACCACAATCAGTTGATTCACAAGGTGTGGGGTGGCGCCAACTCCGGTTTGGATGGGGGTAATGAAAAAGGTTTTGGCATCACCGACCAACCGGGGCCGCTGAAGCTCCAAGCCGAAGGGCATGACGTGCGCTTTCGGAATGGATGGATCAAACGGCTGGATCTAGCGGACCCGGATACAACGTTCTGAGACGAAGGTTATCCTCCAGCGGGCTGCGCTGCTTCGATGCGTATTTTCACGGGCGAGGAGTTGTTGGTCTGCTGCAGCAGGATCCCAAACCACCCTTCGTGGGCGGATGACCAAGAGTGGAAAGGGCGGGCCGGGGTTTCATCGGTGAGGGTGAATTGATCCGTTATTTGGATACGCCCGGACTTAAACCATAGCACGACGACTTTGATCTCAGTGTCGGGCGGTGAATTATGAAGAGACGCGGTGCCATCCAACGAGTCCAAACCGTGATCGGCTCGGAGCCAAACCTGGCCGTTACCCGCGAGAAAAAACCCTTCGTCAGTGAGGCGACCATCGCGAACCAGCACCTGGTCGGGTCGCCAATCGGGACCGATAAGAGCAGATTGAATATCGGGAAGATCGCGCATCACGGAAGGAGGCGAGCGAACGAGAGCGGGAGGCTCGTCGGCGGATGCCGGTCCTCCTCGCATCGAGGGAGGGAACCAACCGCCGACAGCTTCGCTGAGAGACGCTGGAGCCAGTTCGACCGTGAACCGGAGCGCGCTTTGCTGAGCGTCGACCATTACGGGAACGGCGGTTTCAATTTCTCCGGGGGCGAGCGTGAGTTCTTGCTGCCAGATATGTTGCCAAGTCGAATCGACCCGCCGGTGGACGGTGAACGTCGCGGAAAGAGGAAGCGCTTTTTCGGGGTGGAGTCGTTGTAAGATAGCCTCGCATTGAGCTCGATCTACGATCCCATCGAAGCGAAAGGCAGCCGGGGCCCGCGTGGTGCCGAAGAAGCGACGACCCTGTTGATCTTGATAGAGAAAGTAGGGGGATTCCGGAGCCCAAAGGCGGGGCTCGAAGTTGATGCCGAGTAAGTTGACGAGTTCGATGATATCAAAGCTGTCCTCGAACGTGAGCGGCACTTGATAGTGTCGGACAAGCGGTCCCACCATCGTCATTTTCGCAAAAACCTTAAGATACTGCGCGGTGGCATCGGATTGCTCTTCCCAAGCGACTGATTCCAGAATGGAAGCGTAGAGGGAGGGGGGGAAGAGCGCCCGATTGAGGCGTTCATTTTGTTCCGCGTGATAGGTGACGCCCTGATACATCCATAGCGGTTGGCCGGGGATTTTTACGGCGGGCCAAATACGTTCCAACCACTCGAGTCCTTTGCCATAGAAGATGGGGGTCAGACCGTTGGAATCGGAGGCAGGAATCCGTTGTTCGACCAGGGTATAAGATAGGGCCAGTTCGGGCGGAATTTTGACGTGGGCCAGATATTTGTAGGCGGGCGCTTGGTCTGCTAGGACCACGTAGTCGGCCCGGATGGTGGAGGCATGGCCGAAAAGCGACCGAGCACCGGACCAGGCGGAGAACCAGGCCGGAATGCCGACCAAGATGGCGGGCAGGAGTAGCACGAGTCCAACCTGCAGGAGTCGGTAGCGGAAATTGAATGCAAGGGTGAGACTGGTGAAGAGTCCCAGCCCAGCACCCAAGGAAACGTAAGCGATCTCGTTGTTGGTGTAGAGCAGGGCCAAGCTGGCCGCGGCGCAACCGACGGAAGCGAGGATCAGGAGGGTTCGGTCGAGGAGACTCCGGTCCCGCCAGCCCCACCAAATTATACCCATGCCGATTAAGACGAGGATGGCCCCGATTTGAGGAACAGCGAGATCCCCATAGTGGTTGTGAATGGGATTGAAGTAAGCGGAAGGGGAAAAGAACGCGGTGAGGTAGGCGAGCCGTCCGCCACTGGCGACGTCGAAAATATTAAACCGCCACTGAGACCATGAAGCGCCGGTGAGCAGGAGTTCAGTGAGAACGGGTAAGATGCCGCCGAAGACCCCGATGGCGGCGAGGCCGATGCCCAATTGTTTAACGCTCATTTTTTTAAGCAGAGCGAAACGAACCAGTAGGCCGATGCAGCCACAGAGGGTGATGAGATGAAAATTGATTTTGTTGAGTCCGCTCAGCCAGAGCGCTCCGACGAGAATCGCGTGCCAGGGCCAGGATTTTTTCTCCCAAGCTGGCGCGACCGCGATGGCCCAGGTTGCGAGTGCCATGTAGATGGCACCAGCAGCGTTATACCAATATATCGTGTGTTGCGACGCGGTGAGCACGACGAGCGCCCAGCACACGGGAATGGCGATCGTATCCTGTAAGCGAGTGCGGAGCATCCCCCATAGAATTGTCCCGCTGGCGATGATGAGCAGGAGATTGCCGTTGGTCAGTCCGAGGTAGTTTCCTCCTAACAGTTTTTCGAAAAGCAGGCTGGTATACAGGAAGCCAGCCTGAATGGGAGTGAGAAAATCAACGTAGGGTGATTCACCAGCTTGAATCCGACCGTTGGAGGCCATCACCAAGCCGTAGTCGAGAAAGTCGCGCAGAAAACCGCGGTTGTGCCACCAGGGGAGGAGCGCGGTGACCAGAGCAATAGAACCGAATAGGGCAGTCGTGAGCCGCGTCGTGAGTTGCTGGGACGTTTTCATGGGTGGCGATAGAAACCCGTCGAGTGAGAACGGAGCGACCCCGCGGGTTTGGAGTCGTCTGGGACCGGGCGGAAAAAGGCAAGGCGGAGCCTTGATGGAATTTCCCTAAGGGGACAAATTATGGCGATGCGCGGATACCGACGCTGTGGTATTGCCCGTTTTTGTCCGATACTTTCTAATGCACTTAGATCCGCCCGATTAAATCGAACGTTGATTGGAATAGGGTCATTGTGAAACTCCTCCTACTTACCATGAGAATTAAGACACTATTTTTTGGACTACTTTTGGGATCCGCCGCTCTGACCGCAGGAAAGCCGGAGCAGGCGACGGTGGGCGCGGGGTGCTTTTGGTGCGTAGAAGCGGTTTACGAGCAACTTCCCGGAGTGCTGGATGTGGTCTCGGGCTATGCCGGTGGGCCGGAAGAAAGGCCGACTTATGAGCAAGTGAGTCGAGGACTTACGGGACATGCTGAAGTGGTGCAAATTACGTTTGATCCAGACAAGACGAGTTACCGCGAATTGATCGATTATTTCTGGAAGACGCACGACGTCACTGACGGGAGCGGGGTCTGGCCAGATTTTGGGCTGCAGTATCGCAGTATCATCCTAGCCCACGATGACGAGCAGCTGGAGATTGCGAAACAATCGCGTCATGCCGCGCGGGCAAATTTCGATAAGCCGATCGCGACTCAGATCGTGAAACTAGAGCAGTTTTACGTGGCGGAGGACTACCACCAAGACTTTGTGCGACTCAATCCGCGTCATTCTTACGTGCGTAATATTGCTTTTAAGAAGCTCGATAAGCTTGGTTTGAAACGGCCGTAGAGGCGAGGGGCTGAGGGGCAGGGCAGGTTGAGGCAGGGAGGTTGGTCGTCCAGCAATGTCCCTGTTGCGACACCGAGAGGCAGATGCGGACGGCCCAGCGGTCCGGCCCTACCTGAGTCGGCTGCCCCAAGGAGTCCAGTGAAGCCGGTAGGGGCCGTTGAAATCGCGCGGGGGGCGTCCCAGAAGGTGTTGAAAGTGGAGGTGGCTCCTGCTGGGTTGTTATCCGTTGATGGTTGAGGGGGGGGCAATGCTGCGGTGGTTCGGCTCCGATGTCCGGTGGCGGCGGCGCAGAGTGGCTGCCACCAGCCGATCAAAAGTATAACGTGAATGAGGAAATTGGTGAGCGACGCAAAATCCACCCCGGGTGGTTTTATTCCCTTGGGTCTAATACCCCGAAGCCTTGCTTCGGCTGGGACTGCGGTAGGCCCGTGCTGGCGCGCGATGGGTGCGGTGGGTGGGCTTTTTTTGCAGTCCGACGGCGGCGACTATTGGGCCGATGTATGGCGACGTCGCCGCTTAAGGGGAATACAAGGTTGGGCGTCGCTCGACCGGCCTGATCCACTCCGCGTCATTGTTTTCGTTGAAAACGGGCAGTATGATCGCCGGTTCACTGGCGGGTGGGTTGCGGGCGTTTTTTGGTTTCTAAGCCAACGTCGTGCAATCCGAGCGCCCGATGCTTGGTCTCACTTTGATGTTCTCGGTGATCCCGGCCCTCTTCGCGGAGGGGGAGGCATGGGCGATCTGGATCTACCCCCCTAGGAGCGAAAGAGATTGATGAGATCGAAAACGCGCTCGCGGAGCGCAAACTCAAGCAGCGGCGGTTTAGCCGCAGCACTTTTTGTATTTTTTGCCCGAGCCACACGGGCAAGGATCGTTGCGGCCCACTTTGGGGCCTGTTTTTATGGGCGCAGGACCTTCGCGCAAGGGCCGATTGAATAGCCATTTGTCATCGCGGAGGATGAATTCTGATTTCTCGTGCATGACGCCCTGGCGGTCTTTTTCGGTGAAATAGGCCGAAAAGTCGACGTGAGAAATTCCTGGACGCACCTCGGGCTCGTGACTGTTGATCACGAGCTTGGTCCATTTGATCGTGGCTTCGTATTCCTCTTCTTCGTACGGCGTATCACAAGTCGGCACGTAGGTGTGATGGAGATACTCAAAGTCTTCCACGGCGTGCGCGGTGTAGCGCGATCGCATGAGCAGCTCAGCCGTGGAGGCTTTCGTGACGCCTTGGAGCAAAGGTTCACAACATGAGGAAAATGCTTGGCCGCTGCCGCAAGGGCAGGGGTCGCCAGGAGCAGGACGGGAGGAAGTAGGTGCGGGTGTATCGGTCACGGGAGGGAATGAAGGGGGGCACGCAGCCGGTTGGCGAGTCTCGGTTTTGGGTGAAGCGGGCGGGGAGTTTAACCACGAAAGGATACGATGGAGCGCGAGAGCGCGGAAATGGTGCGATCTGAGATCGTGTCCCGATGGGGTGATGACGGAGCGCGGTAGCGCGTAGATGGCGATTCACGAGGTGACTTGAAGGGAGCGGAGCGGGTGACTGACGCGGGGGCCCGTCCGGCGGGGAGAGAATAAGGGGGGCTTTGGGCAACTGAAGCACAAAGGCTTTGGCGACCGACTCCGCACTGACGGGCTGACGGGCCGAGGGATGTTTTCGGCGGGAACGGTGCGGCTGATGCGGTCGGCCCAGCGGCCCGACCCGATCCTTGGATGCGGTAGTGCTTTCCACTTGATAGGTGATCTATCAGGCTGAGCGGATGTTGGTTTCTACGACTGAACTGAGTGAGCATTTGAACGACCCGGACTGGGTAATTTTTGATTGTCGGCATGATTTGATGGATCCGGATAAAGGCGCTGCGATTTATGCTGATGGGCATATTATGGGCGCGTATTTTGCTTCGGTTGATACCGATCTTTCGGGGGCGAAGACGGGACATAACGGGCGGCATCCGTTGCCTCGGCCGGGGGACTTTACGGCGTTCTTGGCCAAGCACGGGGTGACGGAGAAAACCCGCGTGATTGCTTACGATGACGTCGGGGGACAGTATGCGGCCCGGCTGTGGTGGGTGGCGCGTTGGATCGGATTTGAAGGAGTGGCGTTGCTGGATGGAGGTTGGGCGAAGTGGAGGGCGGAAGGCCGGCCGGTTGATCAACTGGTGCCAGCGTTGCGGAAAGGGGCCCTCGCGGCACGAGTGAATGAATCGTTGTTGGTTAGGGTGGATGAGGTGCTGGCCAATCTGGATACGTCCAAGCGAGTGGTGATCGATGCTCGAGCGCCCGAACGTTATCGGGGCGAGGTGGAGCCGTTGGATCGGGTGGCGGGACATATTCCTGGCGCACTGAATCGAGGGTTTAAGCAAAACCTCAATGAGGATCTTACCTTGCGAGGTCCGGCGGAGCTTCGAGCAAATTTTGAGGCATTGTTGGGCACGCGGTTACCGGAAGAAGTGGTGCACCAGTGCGGATCGGGGATTACCGCCTGCGTGAACCTTTTGGCCATGGAGCAGGCGGGACTCACGGGATCGAAGCTCTACGCCGGATCTTGGAGTGAGTGGAGTTCTGATCCGACTAGACCCGTGGCGACGGGGTAGTCGAAGCGGATCTCTCGTCGTTGATATTCCAATCGTCTTCGCTTTGGGCGATGAAGCCGTGGCGTTGGTAGAAATTGTGGGAGGCGCTTTCGCGCAGGGCGCAGAGGTGGATCGGTTTTCGAGCGGTTTCGGCTAGCCCAATTACACGTTGTATAATCGAGGCGCCAAAATCGAGTGACTGGAAGTCTGGCAGAATATAGAGGTGGTTAAGTTTGAGAAAATTGTCCTCGGCGCGGAAAGGGTAGAAACCGACTCGACGGGCCTAGTGCACGATAAAGTGGGTGTGCTCGGGGTAGAATGAATCGCGGAGGCGCTGCCGAGATCGCGCGGGATCGAACCGCCCAACGGGTTCCAGACTGGGCCGCATGGCGGCGGTGCGGATGGCGAGAAGCGCTTCGAAATCGTCGGCGGTGACGGGGTCGAACTGCAGGGCAGGAAAGTCAGGACTCTTAGGGTCATCCGCCGCGGGTTGGAAGCGGGCGCAGACGGCTCCGGCGGGGGCCCGAATGACCGCCATTTTGGCGCCACCCATTTCTCGGATGAGCCGGACAATTTCACCGCCATTGCTTTCGCATTGCGCAAGGCTTCCGGCGGCATCTGCGACGGTGATCTGCATGAGCCATGGGGGAGGGAGATCGGCGTTTTCGCCGCGCGCTTGGTAGATTCCAGCAGCGGGTTCAGCGGAATCTGAGGGCAACATGCAGTCGTCGCTACAGTCGTTCCATATCGACGGCACTGGAAGCCCAATTGGCGACGTGGGCGTAGAATTCGCGCACGGCGGTGGCGGGGTTGACGCGGGAAATTTAGCCAGCCGATAGCACCGATGGTGGGAGCAGGCAGAGGAGTTGGCTGGCGAAATTAGAGTAAACGCCGCTGACTAGAGTTTAATGGTTTGAGCGATGGCCTCGGCAATTTCTGAAATCGTGAATGGTTTGGGGACGAAGCTCGCGCGGTTGGCCGTGAGTTTTTCGATTTGATTACGCGGGGTGCCGAAGCCGGATATGAGGATAGCAGGGGTGTCGATATTGCGCTGCCGAAGTTGCTCGATCAGTTCGAGGCCGGTGAGCCCGGGCATGAGATTATCGGTGACCAGGAGGTCGAACGTTGCGGGGCGGGCGGAGATACTTTCGAGCGCGGCTTGAGGATCTTGCGTGGATTCTACTTTGTGGCCGAGTTGTTCGAGAATCATGCCACTGGTGAGGAGCACCTCCTGATTATCGTCGACCAACAGCACGTGAAGGCGGAAAGAGGGCAGGGGTTCGGGAGCGGGAAAGGGGGAATTCGTGCTGTCGCTTGGTCCGGATTGATCCCGATCTCGAGGGAGAAGGAGGCGGAAAGTCGCGCCATGCCCGGGTTGACTATCGGCGGTGAGTTCGCCATCAAAACTGCGAGCGATGGTGCGGGCTAGAGCCAGCCCGATACCGGTGCCGGCGCCAGTTTCCTTGGTCGTAAAGTAGGGTTCGAAAACCAGAGGGAGATGAACCGGATCGATGCCGGAGCCGGAGTCTTCCACCTCGATGACCACAGTATCCGAAGCCCCGAGGTCGTCGACGTCGGAGGGCTGAAGGGTGATGAGTCGCACCTCGATTTTGCCTTGTTCGCCGATCGCGTGCCGGGCGTTATTGAATAGATTGGTGAGAATCTGATCGATCTGAGCGGCGTTTCCAAAAACGTAGATATTTTCGGAAGGGAGTTCGACGTCCACCTGCAGGGATGATGGATTCTGCGAGCGGAAGAGAGAGGCCGATTCCTCGATCATGCGGCTAATGTTGACGCGACCAATGGTGGCCTGCTCCTTGCGACTCAGGGCGAGAATTTGGCGTATTTGTTCAGCGGCCCGTTGGCCGGCTTTTTTGATTAAGCCAAGAGATCTTTGGGCAGCGTGGGAACGGGGGAGCGTTAATCCAGCGATCTCGGAGTTACCGATGATCGCGGTGAGGATGTTGTTAAAATCATGGGCCAGTCCGCCGGCCAGTTGGCCAGCGATTTCAGCTTTTTGGGCCTCGCGGAGTTGGCGTTCGAGGGAAGCGCGGCGCTGTTTCTCGGCGCGTTGATCGGTCAGGTCCTGCCCGGATATTGAAAGGAACTTATCCGAGCCCACTTCGATTAATTGCGAGCGAACTTCGATGAGTCGGAGTCTTTGGTCGGTGGCTTGGAGGCGCAGTTCGATTAAATCGGATTCTGGTGCCGTGGGAGAAACGGAGAAGAGCTCGTTGATTTTGGACAACGAGAAATGTGCTCCAATATCGTCGAGTCGGCGGCCGACACAATCGAAGCGGGAAACCCCCAGTGAGCTGGTGAGGCCTTCGCTCACTTCCACGATTTTTCGTTCGTCGTAGTGACAGAGAGCGACCCAATTGGGGCTGAGGCAGAATGATTTACTAAACTGTTGCGCGACGCGGCTGAGTCGTTGATTGACGGCGTGTTGCTCCGTGACGTCGGTTACGAGAAAAACCAAACGGCTGATTTTGCCAGAGTCGTCTCGGAGGGGGGCTCCGCTGACCGAGAGAATCCGACGGGTGCCGTTGGGCCATTCGATCGCATGACGAATGTCGTGCACGGGGCCATCGGTAGCGAGCACGCGACGGAAGGGACTGTTCTCATCAGGCCAAGGATTACCGTCGACATCGGTGCTATGCCAAGCAGGGGCGTCGTAGCTGAGTCCGGCAACTTTCGACGGCTTGAGTCCGAGGACGCCTTCGGCGGCGTTGTTGCAAAAGAGAATTTCCCCCTTGGCATCGAGGATCATGATGGCGGCGATCGTCGTATCGAGAATGCAGTCGAGTAGCGCGTTGTCATAGCGCGCTGATTTGAGGGCGACGGCACGCGCCTGCTCAGATTGATGGAGACGGATCGCGTTACTGACGGCGTGAGCGAGAGTGGAGAGGGGGGTGAAGTCTTCGTCGCTCCATGCTCGGGGAGTGGAATTGGCGACGCAAAGCGTGCCGAGGATCTGATCGGAACCATCGCGCAAAGGCACGCCATAATAGGATGCGATGCCGTAGTTGATGATCGCGGGATGTTCGAAAAACTCGGGGTCATTGGGGCCGTCGCAAATCATCAACGGTTCACTCCGCTCGATCACGATACGGCAAAGACTTACGGATAGCGGGGATCCACGATCAGAAGCCAGTGGCTCGGGCAGTCCGACCCCACTTTTGTAAAACTGCCGATCGTCCAGGACGAGAGAGATGATGGCCATCTCGACTCCGAGCACCCGCTGGGCTAGCCGGGTAAACTGGTCAAAATTTTCTTCCGCCGGGGTATCGACGAGCCCCGTTGCCTTTACCGCGGCGAGGCGAGTGGGATCTAGAAGGGGAGGCTGAGCCATGAGGGAATGGCCCAGAATGTGATGAATTTTCAGGAGAGAGACAAGCCGTAGCGCTCTACTTGGCTTGTTTTTTGACCCGAGAATAGTGGTGTCCCTCTGCCAGAACTCTAGCGGAAGCAGGATTCAGCTGGCCGACTAGAAACCCTTAAAGTGCTTGGGATCATCGGGATCTTGATAGCGGGTGGTGTAGGTTTTATTGCTGGCGGCGAGTTTGAGGAAGACGTCGAGAGGCACGATTTCGACGGGGCCTTCGAGTTGTTCGGTGATTTCGACGAGGCTGTTCACGTCGTTAGATTCGCGCACATGGACGGGTAGGAAATAGGGACGCGTCGAATTGAGGGCGATCAATTCGTTGAGGTCGGCGGCGACTTCGTCGCGAGGACGTTTGGGGTCGATGTAGTAGTCGTAGGACAGCATGGGGCGAGTATCACGGAGGTCGCGGGTGCGCGCGGGCCCGTAGCCGTTGATGAACCCAATGACGTCGGGGAAGGCTTCGTAGTAGCGATCAACGGTCTCCTTGGTGAGATCGGTGTTGCCCACGTTGCCGTCGGCGGCGGAGTTATCCATGATCTCCATGACACGTTCATCGAGCACCGCCATCAGCTCGCGAGCTTCCGCCATAAGGACGGGGAAGCGGTCGGCGGGGATGTGGTTGGGATACATGTAACCGGGGCCGGAGAGACCGCCGATGAAGTAGTCGTTGGGGGTGGAGGACTCGTGAAAATACTCGAGCGCAGCAGGCGAGTATTTTGTCCAGTTCATGGTGACCTGCCAGCCGAAGGGGAGTTTGCCGCGGCCGGGTTTGGTCCACACGCCGATGCCGATGGAATCGGACTGAATGAACGTGATGTAGACCTTCTCTTCGGCGACGAGTTTGGCGTCGCGAGCAACGTTGTGGTTGTTGGTGAACTTGAAGCCGGGGGTGAAGGTGAACTGGCTGTTGAAGCTCAGGTTGGGGAGGTTGTGCAGGCCTTCCATTTTGTGGCCGTAGCTGGAGAGCAACGTGGTGTGTTGCTCCTCGGTGTCTTTGCCGTAGGGGTGCCAGCCGAAGATGGTGGAACCGGGGGCAAGCTCAGCGAATATGCGCTTGAGCAGCGCGAGCTCTTCGGTGTGCTCAGGATTGGCGGAAAGGTCGTGGAAGAACATCTTACGCTGCACGCCCCAGTCGGCCATGCCGGGCATCATGACCCGACCGCGATGGCCGCCCATGAGCATGACGGCATCGTGAATACACCGATGCCAGTAACGGTTGTAGGCGTCTTGATAAATCGCGGCGTCAGTTTGGCCATTGTAGCGCCCGCGAAGGTCGTCGATTTGTTTGAGGCCGTGTTTTTCGACCAGAGGAATAAGTGCTTCCGATACCACGACGGCGTCATCGAGGCCAGCGATGGTGAAGGCAACATTGAGGGAAGGGCCGACTTCCAGATCCCAAACGACATAGCCTTTGGCGTGCTGCGCGAATTGGGCGAGGGCAGCATCAGCGGTGAGGATTTCGGTGAAATCGACGTGGTGCTTGCGTTGATAAAATTCGTAGAGTGGCCCGGTAATCTCCCATTGAAAATCAGGCGGGTGCACGATGTAGAGTTGAGGGGCGGCGCGATTGGTGAGGCCTTGGAGACTGATGAGCATGGCCTTTTCGGGCAGGCCACTGGCTTTCTCCCAATCGAGGTCGAAGTTCATCATCCAGGCGGACTTGCCTGAGACTTTGTCGTGATCGTCAGCGGAGGCGGGAATAGCGGCAGCGCCTAGAAGTGCAGCGAGGCCGATAAGAGTGGGGATAAGGGAATGCGATTTCATTTATTTGGCCTCCTCGGTTACTTTTTTAAAGACGTAGACTAGCGGCCGATTGCGGCTGGAATGCAGTTCGATGAGGGTGAGGGTATCACCTAGCTCACTGACGCGGTATTCTTGGTAGATCCGCATCTCGACGTCGCCTTGAGAGACTTCGACCGTGGTGTCGATTTCGAGCCGAAGGGTGCGTCCCTGATCGATCCAGGTCGCCGTGGCGTGAGTGTGACCGTTTTTCGCCGGGTAGACGGCCATGTGCCGTTGTTCGATGCGAAAGAAGTCGGACATCACCACGGGGGCGGCCGTATCATACACGTTGGTGGCATCGAAGAGAGTGGTTCGCCACTTCATGTGATGGTCGATCGAGATCTTGGTGCCGGATTGCGCGATGACGAGGTCGGCGGAGTGCCAGCCGTCGAGAGCGGTGCTCAGCTCAATATCGAGGCGCCAGCGGCCATCAATATCCGGGGTGGCGAAGGAGAGGGTGGCGAATAGCAGAGCTATCAATCCTCCGAAAAATACACGTTTTTGCGGGGTTAATTTCATAGATTTCATGGTCAGTAAGGGCCAGAGGAAGCAGGAATGTCCACATGAATCCCCTCTAGCAGGACCGATTATTAGGGTGATTTTCAGTAATGAAATTTCATTTTTGGGATTTATCGAAATGGGTCTCATTTTGGTTACTGAGGCATAAAAAAGCGCGCCTTGGGGGAGGCGCGCTTTGAGATATCGGGAGGGGACGCCGGCTGAAGCTCGGCGCCACGTCGGTTGGCTTAGACTTGCTCGAGGAGCTTGTAGAGGCGTTGGATCATATTGGTCGGATCCTCGAGGAGACCAGCGGCGAGCATGGCGTTGTCGAAGAGCTGCTCGGCGATGAGGCCGGCTTTCTCGCCTTCGGTATCCTTGCTCGCACTGAGGCGCTTGATGACGGCGTGCCGCGGGTTGAGCTCGAGGTTGACCTTGAGGGGAGGCGCGGCTTCGCCTTCGCCGTCTTTCTTCATGGCCTTCATCATGGCGCGCATTTGTGGGCTCATGAAGCTGTCGGCGTTGAGCACGGCGGCGGGGGAATTGACGAGGCGGTCGGAGGAATTCACTTCGGAGACTCGGTCGCCGAGGGTTTCCTTGAGCCACTTGGTGAGGGCGGCCATCTCATCTTTCGAGAGGGATTCACCTTCGTTTTCTTTCTCGGCGAGTTTGACGTCGGCGGAGTCGGCGGCGGTGAGATTCTTGCCGTCGAATTCGCGTAAGTTGCGCATGACGTAGTCATCGACGTTCTCGTAGCAGAACAGGACCTCGAGGTCGCGGGCGGCGAAGCCTTCGAGGTAGGGGCCACGTTCGATGGAGGCCCGGCTGGCGCCGATAAGGTAGTAGATCTCTTTTTGCTCCTCACCCATGCGCGACACGTAGTCGGCGAGAGAGGTGGTCTTGCCCTGCTCGGTGCGCGATGACTCAAAGCGGAGGAGCTTGGAGAGACCTTCTTTGTGGTTGAAGTCGGTGGCGGCGCCTTCTTTGAGGAAGATGCCGAATTCGCCGTAGAACTTGTTGAAGTCATCGGGGCGGTTCTTGGCTTCGTCGTTGAGGAACCGGAGGAAACGCTTGGTGATGACCTTGCCGAGTTTCTCGATGAGCGCGCGGTCCTGCATGGTCTCGCGGGAGATATTGAGCGGGAGATCTTCGCTATCGACGACACCCTTGAGGAAGCGACCCCACTCGGGGATCAGATCCTTGGGAGCCGGATCGATGAGGACTTTGCGGCAGTAGAGGGAAACGGCCGGTTCGGCGCGGGTCATGCCGAATTTCTCGGGATTGCTCTGGGGCACGAAGAGGATCGAGTTGATCGCGAGAGGAGCATCGGCCGAGAAGTGGAGCTTCATGCGGGGCTCGTCGTAGGCGTGAGACTGGAACTTGTAGAACTCGGTATATTCTTCATCCTTGATCTCGCTTTTGGAGCGGAGCCAGAGGGCGGAAACGGTGTTGATGTGCTTGCCGTCGAGATTGATCGGGAAGGAGACGAACGCGCTGTAGCGTTCGAGGATCTTCTTGATGGTGTCGTCTTTGGCGTAGTCTTCGCAGTCGTCTTTGAGTTCGATGACAACTTTGGTGCCGCGGGTTTCGCCTTCGACTTCATCGACGGTGTAGGAACCGGAGCCGTCGGACGTCCAGACGTGAGCCTTCTCATCCTTTTTCCAAGAGCGGGAATAGACTTTGACGGATTTGGCGACCATGAAGGCCGAGTAGAACCCGACGCCGAATTGGCCGATGAGGTTGTCGTTTTTGGCGCCGCCGTCTTTGATCGCGGCGAGGAAGGCTTTGGAGCCGGAGTGAGCGATGGTGCCGAGGAATTTCACGAGCTCTTCGCGCGTCATGCCGATACCGTGGTCCTGAATGGTCAGGGTCTTGGCCTCGGCGTCGGTCGTGAGATTGATCTCAAGCGCGAGTTGATCATCGGCGATGTCCTTTTCGGTGATTTGCGTGTGGCGCAATTTTTCGAGCGCATCGGATGCGTTGGAGACGAGTTCGCGAACGAAAATCTCCTTTTCGGTATAGAGCGAATGGATGACGATATCGAGCAGCTGCTTGATCTCGGCTTGGAATTCGTGGGTTTCAGACATGATGAGTTAGGATTGGGTCGAGTTGAGAAAGTTGAGGTTGGAAGTGAAGGAGGTGGCCGACGGGGCCGATCTAAAAGTCGGGTTGAGTAGTTTTAGAGGGTTTGCGGAAAAATCAAGGAGCGGATTTTTCCAGAATCGCAAATTGCCTGCGAGATGAGTTGAAGCTAGACCTCGGAGAGCGGCTCGTTTGAACTTGGAAAGGTTGTTTACTCACTTGAAATCACAGCTGGGCTACCAGTGGTATAAGTTCGCGCGGCGGCGGTTCTTTTGGGAGGTGGTGCGAGCGGATGGGGCAATGGGCTTCTGTGCGTGGGCCGGGAAAGAAGCCAAGCACTACTTCGGCCGTTATTATTTGGAAGGAGATCCCACTCTCCGCGGGAGGCGGCGGTGGAACTGGGGGGCGGTGCACCAGACCGCTAAATTGCGTTTGGCGCGTGATGGGATCGTCGTAGCGGATCCAGCGGTGGATTTGGGCGATTTACCTGGGATCAAGCTGACATGGCCTAAATCCGTGGATTTGCGGGTGGAGATGCCGACGAATTGGGCGGATTTTTGGGACGGTCTTGGTTCTTCGGCGAAGGCGGAGGCGCGCCGATTGAGGAAAACGGAATTTCGTTTCGTTGATTCAACGGATCGGAACCGGGTGCAGGAGTTTTATACTCACCAGTTGGTGCCAAGCTTGCGATCGGTGCATGGCGAAACTGCTTTTACGGATACTTTGGCAGGGACCCTGCGGGTGTTTGATTGTCGAGGGGAGTTTGTGGAAGTTTGGCAAGATGACGAGTGGGTAGGTGGAATGCTGGCCACGAATTATGAGGATAGATATCGCTTGCGTCGATTTGGCTGGCGGCTCGGAAAAAACAATCTGCGGCGTCAGGGGATACTTGCGGCGATGTATCTATTTGGGATGAAGCGGACGATTGAGCGAAAGCGCCGTTGGCTAGACTTGGGCGACGTCCCGCCATTCTTGGAGGATGGATTGATGGCCTTTAAATCAAAGTGGGGCGCACAGCTTTTTCAAAGAGGAGAGCAGTGGCCGGTTTGGCAGGTCGTGGTTGATCCGAATCACGCGGACAGTCGGCGTTTTTTTAGGAAGAACTCACTCGTCTTACCTAATGCAACGACCGGAAAGTTTGACGTGCTATCGGAGCGTCGTCGGGAAGATGTAAAAATTGCTCCGGCGCTCGATGATTCTTTGGGTGAGTGAATGGATCTATCGGACCTGATGGCGCGTGAAAAAACGGGAGATGTTTAAAATCGCAGGTTTGAGATTTCAAAGATGATCATGAACGCAGGAAGGACATGGGGACGGATGCGAGCGCAATTGGGCTACCGTTGGTATCGTTTGAAGCTGGAGAACAGGCACTGGAAGGTGGAGCTCCCGGATGGGAGTGCTGGTTTTGGGGTGGTGGGCGACTGGAGAGCGGTGACACATTTCAGCCGCTACTGGTTGGGTTGCCCGGACCTCTCCGGGGTGAAGATCCGGAGGGGAGTCAATGGTCGCGACGCGGGGAAAGTGTTAAATGATATGGTGAGCAGATACGGCATGGCCGTGGTGCATCCGTCGGTGACGGCGACGGGGCTCAAGGGGGTGGAGTTGCAGTGGCCGTCATTGGTGGAGCTGCAAATTCCGATCGAGGCGACTTGGGAGGAACAGCGAGCCGAATGGGGGAAATCGGTGAAGGGAGATTTAGGGCGTATCAAACGCGAAGGTTATCGAGGCGTGATCAGCCGGGATATATCGAGGGTGGAGAGGTTTTATCGGGAGTTTTATGAACCGAGCATGCGCCTCATACATGGAGCGAACGCCTATCTGTTTTCGTCGAAGGACCTCCATTCGATCTTTCGTAGTCAGGGTGAGATGTTGGAAATTTGGCGAGGGGATGAGTGGGTGGGCGGAGAGATTTACAAGTTGGATGATGGAGTCTTGGTGGCATGCGCGTTGGCTTGGCGGGCGGGGGCAGTCTCAGAGCGACGCAAGGGGATCGTGGGAGCGCTCTTTGTGGAGAAGTTAAAGCGGGCATTAGAATTGGGGGCGAAGACGCTTCGGTTGGGCGGAGTACCGCCTTATTTGGAAGATGGATTGATGTTTTTTAAAACGAAGTGGGGGGCACGGTTAATGCCTTCGGCGATGCGAGAACACACGTGGCGGGTGGTGATCAATCCAGATCATCCCGCCACTCGAGATTTTTTCCGGAGGTATTCGTTGTTGTATCGTCGAGGGGATGAAGCGGGGTTCCACGTGCTCAGCGAAAAAGAATCCGCAGACGTGCCCGTCGCCGCGAAACTTCAGGACGGAATTCACGGTTGGCACGATCTCGATGCGTTGAAAGTATTCCGGCGGTCGTCTTGCGGTTAAAATCAACGCTCAGGAACGGGGACGCTGGCGCGGAAGCTGAGGATGGAAGGTTTACGGGAGCTGGACCCGGTGTCGGCGAGGTATCGGTTGACGAACTCGGCCGGGAAAAGAGCCACGGCTTTTCGGAGGGGAGGCGGCGGTAAAAATCAGGGTGAGGTCAAGATTGGGCAAAGGTGACTTGGATGTTGCGGGGAATTATGCCTGTTTCGGGGCGCACTAGCCCTGATTGGTCAATCAGATGGCCGAAAATTTGATGTTTATAACTATGGTCGCCAAACGATTCGTTCTTCTTCTCGCCCTGTTAATGCTGGTTTGTCCCGCCGGCATGGAGCTGTGGGCCCAGACGCCGGAACCGGTCGAAGTGGCTGCAGAAAGTGAAAGGGTTGAATCGGCTCTCCCCGGAATCGATGCGAAGATCGATGCCGCTTTCGGGGGAATTGCCGATGCGATCTTCGCGGTATTATTTTTTAAAGTCGCGGGCTTTCCGATCATACTGGTGTGGTTGGTGGTAGCGGCGTTCATCTTTACGATCTATTTTAAGTTCGTGAATTTCCGCCGATTTGGGTTGGCGATAGGAATCGCGCGGGGGAAGTATTCGGATCCGACGGAAACAGGTGAGGTCTCCCATTTTCAGGCGTTGACGGCGGCACTTTCTGGCACGGTGGGGTTGGGTAACATCGCCGGCGTGGCGGTGGCAGTTTCGGTGGGCGGCGCGGGAGCTACGTTTTGGATGATTGTCGCGGGTTTCCTCGGGATGTCCTCCAAATTTGTGGAGTGCACGTTGGGGGTAAAATACCGCAAGGTTGACGAGAATGGACGCGTTTATGGCGGCCCGATGTATTACCTTTCGCAAAGCGGGATGGGGCGATTGGGCAAAGTGCTCGCGGTGATGTTCGCGATATTTTGCATCGGCGGTTCGCTGGGGGGCGGGAACATGTTTCAAGTCAACCAGGCGTTCACGCAGATCAACAATGTGAGCGGCGGACAATTGGATGGATACGGATGGCTGTTCGGCTTGTTCATGGCTGCCATCGTGGGAGTCGTGATCATCGGAGGCATTCGCAGTATCGCGCGGGCGACGTCCAAGATTGTGCCGCTAATGTGCGGGATCTATATGTTGGCAGCGGCGGCCGTATTGATTGCGAATATAGATGCCGTTCCGGCTGCGATCGCGCAGATTGTTACGGAAGCGTTTACGGGGGATGCCGCCAAAGGCGGGGCGATTGGCGCGGTGATCATGGGATTTCGTCGGGCGGCCTTTTCGAACGAAGCGGGTATCGGCTCGGCTTCGATCGCCCACGCGGCAGTGAGCACCAATAATCCGGCTTCCGAGGGTTTGGTCTCCTTGCTCGAGCCGTTCATTGATACCGTGATCGTTTGCACGATGACCGCATTGGCGATTCTGGTTTCGGGCCAACACTTGGTCGGTGGGGCCGACGGGGTGGCTTTGACCTCGAATGCGTTTCAGACGGTCATTCCTTGGTTCGACAAGGTTTTGGTGGTGGTGGTGACTTTGTTCGCCTTTTCCACCATGATATCCTGGAGCTATTATGGCGAACAGGCGTGGTGTTACCTGTTTGGCCAAAAGCAAGGGATGAAGACGCTGTATAAACTAGTCTTCTGTGTATTTGTGGTCATCGGGGCAGCCTCATCGCTCGACGGCGTGTTGAACTTCTCCGACGCGATGATTTTTGCCATGGCATTTCCGAATATCATCGGACTCTACTTCCTGATGCCGGTGGTGCGGAGGGAGTTGGAGACCTATTTGGGCAAGATCAAATCCGGTGAGATCGTGCGTAAGGACTGAGTAGTGACCGCGATAGGATGAGTTTCTGGATGATTCAAACTACGCCAGAGGCGGGCATTCGCACTGGATTGTGATTTAGAGGGGAACCCAAAGGGCTTTGACCTCGTCAACGGGGGTGCAGGAAAGAAGATTCATTATGCCTATGTTGAAGAAGTTGATTTGGGATAACTCCGGTAAATTTGCGGGATTGGCGCTGGGCGGTCTCTTGTTAATGGGGTGCCAGTCGTCGATGGCCGATTCGGGAGATGAGGTGGGGGAGCAATCAGCGATTCAGGCGGTGAAATTGGCTGAAAACGACGCTGAGGCATCAGCCGCGGCGGCGCGAGCGGCGTCACAACAAGCGGTATCTGACGGAAACCGCCAATTGCAGCGTGATCGCCAAGCGGTGCAGTTTACTGCGTGGCAGCACGTGAAAGCGATTACCGCGATGTGGGCAGATTTGCCGGCAGAAATTTTTCCTGGTCTCACCACGCTGGCAGGACAGGTGGAGGTTTTGAGGGGCGAGATTGAGCAGGAGGACAGCCTCATGGTTGGCCGGATTGAGCCGGAGAAATTTACCCTAAATAATCCCGCTTTCTGGCGAGCGATGTTGGAGACGAATCCGGAAGATCCGGTGGTGGCGCTTTTTGAAGAGATGTTATGGGCCAGTCGCGGCTACTTTGATCGGGCGAATTGGTTGATCGAGTTGCATCGCTACGGTCCGGCGCTGCCGCCTTCGGTGCATCGCAGCGTGTATGCATTGGCCGATGAAATGCGGCGGCTGCGCAATCGGGAGGCCCAACGGAAAAATAGTTTATTGGACAATGTGACACCGGAAGAAGTGCCACAGGTCATCGCGGCGGCCCGCCAGTTTCAGCCCGGTCATCCGGACTGGTTGCTCGCGAGTGTGGTGGTGCGGTTGCAGATGGGCGGGGTCAGAATGGATGAGATGGAGGCGAACCCGAGACTCATCAACAGATTGATGGAACAGATGCGTACCGACTGGGAGGAGTTGGCGCGGAATCATCCGTTAATCGGGGCGAGGCTCAACCCCAGTGAAAAAGTGCGAGGGGCGGCGAACGCGCTGGCGGGGCAACTGGATGAATTGAACGAGAGTCGGGGGGCGTTTGGGGGGCGGGACCTGAATCGATTGAGTCAGGGTTTGGCAGAGACAAATTTTTATGGCGAAGCGTTGATGGCCAATCGACGAGGAATTGCGATGCGAGGTTTTACGATTCCGGCGGATTTGGACGTGTGGTGGCGGTGGTTGCCTGAGTTGATTGGGGCGGATGAAACGGCGGCGCTACGCCGCGCGATGGAGTCAGGCATGGTGAGGCCGGTTTCGTTTTTCCAACCCACCGTGGAGCCAGAAGGGGTGAGTTTATTACCGCTTCATCCGATCATGGCGGAGCGCAGCTTACGACGATTACAGGAAGTCGAGCGGCGATTGGCGCAGACGGATATAAGCGATGAGGAAAAAGCGGCGACCCTGATGACCCAGGCGGAGACGTTGGGGCATCTCGGGCGATGGGATGAGGCGGAAGCCGCTCTCACGCAGGTCGCGGATGCGTTGCAAGACCGCACGGTGGTGATGCGTTCTTGGTTGGCACTGTGGAGTGGCCGCAAGGGGTCACTGGACGATTATCTTGGACAGCTGAACGATGAATTCAAACTACAGTCGCCGGCGATCCCAGCGTTGGCTCATGCCGCCAACGGCAGGTGGGCGGAGGGAGGCGATGCGTTTGCCGCCGCTGCGGCCGTGGAGGGGCTCGATGGTGAGTTCCGCACCTACTACACGCTGATGGCCGCCGCGTTTCAGCGGCTGGCGGGCGATGACGGCGAGGCCGATGCGCTGATCGGAGAGGCGAAGGTTTTAAGCGAAGGGCACGAGTGGGTCGCTTCGCTGGCGAGCGCGATGGCGGGAGAAGCGGGGGGGGCACCAAGCGTGGGGGCAGTGACGGAAATTACCGAGGCGGGGCGCATCTGTGAGCAACGATTTTACCGAGCCTTTCAGCGGGGTATTTCACCCGGAAAGCAGCGAGCGTTATTGGAAAGCTCCGTGGCCACGGGAGTGGTTGATTTCGTCGAATACACCGCGGCGCTCCTGCGACTGCGGGAGCTGGATCCACCGCGATGGGATCCGACGCAGGCGCCCCCGCCCAAACCGACCGACGCGGCCGATGATGAGGCGGCGGAAGATGATTTAACCCGTGGTGCCAATCCCCGGTGGTCCATCCCGTCATGAATAATTCTACTTTTAATTTTGGTGTTCAGTCCCCTCAGGCTGGGAGAAATCACGTGATGTTTAGACTAGTCGCTTTGGTCTTCGCTACTGGGCTCTTGGGGTGGGGAGCAGGTTGCGCGAATGTTTTGACGTCACCGGAACCGTTGGTGGCGACTTCGAGCCGTGAGGTTCGGACTCACGCGTGGGAAAGTGCGGAGAAACTCGTGGCGATTTTGGATGAAGTGGATGCCGCGCAGCACCCCGGAATCGCAGCGTTGGTCGAGGACCTACAAACAGCGGCGGAAATCGTGAATGGAGGGCTGGAGGGAGATTTCGATACACTCGATCCGAAGGCATTGATCACGGAGAACCCTAATTTTTGGCGGGCGAGTTTAGAAATGGCTCCCGGTGATGGCACGGTGGCGGCGTTGGAGGTATTGGTTTTGGCGGCGGCAGGGGAGATCGAGCATGCCTATGATCTGATGGAGTTATTGCGGGCGGGGCCGCTGATGGGGGAGTCACTGGATCGGGTGGTTTCGCATCAACGTAATTTGATTCGTGGTTGGCGGCTTAACCCGCCGTCGTTGGATGTGGCGATGGCGCAGGGGCTTCCGCCGCAGCAGCGCTGGCAGCCGTTGAAGACTTTGCAGGCGAACTATCCGGACTCGCCCACGGTGGCGTTGGCGGTGCTCCGGATGCGGGCGGAGTTGGCGGGGATTGAGTTACTGGCGGAGGGTGAAGATCGACGGATGCGAAACAAAATTTTGGCGGCGGAACCTAATTCGATGGAAGCGCTCGAATTGGGGCAACCGATGTGGGCGGCCATCGTGAAGGCCGACGGCGAGGCGGCGGACGCAGCGAAGCGAGTGTCGGAAGCCATGAGCTCGGATAGTATCGGAGTGATCAATCTGAGTGAGGCTGATTTTGAGAAGTTGACGGCCGACTTTCTGAGAATCGGTTTACCGGACTGGGCCTTGCGGGCAGTGAGAATGAAGATGGGCGAAGCAGGCGAAATCGATCCCGCCGATATCGAGAGCCTGAAGAAACTTCTACCGATGGTTTTGGGCGATGAGGCTGCCGGTCCGATCGGGGCTGGCCTGAGCGTTGGCGGCGCCGCGCGGGTATCCGTTTTCCCGGGGGAGGCGGATCCGGTCGCGCGAGTCGAGGTGCCCATGAACCGTTTGATCGCGGGACATTATGAGCGCCGGCGACGCGATGCGATGGCGACTTTGGAGCTGGCGGCGCCGACGCCGGAGGAGGAGCGGAACGCTTGGCTCATGGTCGCGGAGAGTGAGCGGACGCTGGGGAACTTTCAGCAGGCGCGGGAGGCGTTGGATCGTTACGCGGCACTTTCAAACGACCGGGTGAACCTCGGGCGGGAAAACCTATCGCTCGCGGTGGCGATGCAGGATACCGCTGCGGTCATGCAGGCACGGGAAGGCTTGAAGAAGGCGGATAGGAAAATGAAGGAAACGAATTTCTCCCGAGGTATCGCGGAGACGATGTTGGGCGACTATATGGCAGCAGCAGTCGCCTTCACGGCTGGGTTTGAAAATGAGTTGGCAGACCCGTCGCGGCGGGCGTTTTCCGCGCTTCACGCCCACGGGATGGCACAGTTGGCGGGGAGCTCTCGAGCGGATGAAGTTGAGCAAGCACTCGCGCTGGTGGACGAAGCGGATTGGATCGCAAAATTATTGTTGGCCGTGCAGGGAAACATGGATGCGGAGCAGCTGCTCGCACAGGCTGAAGAAGGGCGTGATTATTTGATTACCGGCCAACGCTGTGAGGCGCATTTCGCGTTGGCATTTACGCCGGGACAGACGGCGGAGGGGCGGAGGACGCGGTTGGAGGCGTGCGTGAACACGGGCATGATCGGATACATCGAATACGATTTGTCGCTTGCCTGGTTGCGTCGGATAGCACCGCAGGACTGGCCGGTGCCGGTGGGAGATGCGCCGGGACTGCGGAGAGGTCTGCCGGCTTCGATCGACACGTCGCGGGCGCGGACGGTGCGGTAGCTTGAGTGATTTTGAGAGGGAAAGGGTATTTCCCGGGGGCAAGGGTTGCCGGGCTTAAAGCCCGACCCACGAAGGGGCGATTGGTTCGTTTGGGGTGGGCGCACTTTGAGGTGGCGCGGGAGAGGCGGGCTGGTGCAAGGTTTGCGCGAGTTCGGTCTTTGCTGAGGACTGGCTCGTTTCCGCCTATCCGACTGCATGACCACTGATTCTCGAAAACTGCGCACGCCTACGCTGACGGAAGCTTTGATTCCGGTGGTTTGCTTGATCGTGTTTTTGGCGGGAGCGGTCTTGAATCTCAACGATCTGCCGGAGTTGGCCGTGATCTCGCCGCTTTTGCGGTTTTGGGCCCGAGTGCCCTACTTCGGTGGCGTATTGTATACGTCGATACCGGTGCAGATTCCGTTGGTGGCAGCAGCAGCGGTGGCCTCGGTGATGGCGGGGCGATTGGGCCTGCGCTGGGCGACGATTCAGCGGAGTTACTTGGAAGGGATTAAACTCTCTTTGGGCGCGGTTTTGATTTTGTTGGTGGTGGGAATGCTGATCGCGGTGTGGATTTCGAGCGGCGTGGTGCCGATGCTGATTGTGGCGGGACTGAAGCTGCTCTCGCCGCAAGTGTTTCTGTTCGCAACGTGTTTGATTTGCGCGATCGTATCGTTGGGGACGGGGAGCTCTTGGACGACGGCGGGCACGATTGGGGTCGCGTTGATTGGCGTCGGTCAGGGGCTCGGGGTGCCGTTGCCAATGGTGGCGGGAGCGATTATTTCGGGGGCCTATTTCGGAGATAAGATGTCGCCGCTTTCAGATACGACGAATTTGGCGCCGGGTATCGCGGGGGTGGAGTTGTTTGATCATGTGCGGCACATGTTTTTCACGACGGGACCGAGTTTTGTAATCGCGCTGATCTTGTATTGGTTGCTCGGGTTGAAGTATGGTGATGGGACTTTGGCGGCAGGGTCGGTCGACGAAATGGTGATGGGAGTGTCCGAGAATTTCACGCTGTCGGGGTGGTTGGCGATTCCGCCGCTCGTCGTTTTGGTCATGGTGATGATGCGGGTGCCGGCGTTGCCGGCATTATTGGCGGGCACGATCGTGGGCGGCGTGATGGCGAGCGTTTTGCAGGGCGAGTCGTTGGCTACTTTGTTGAGTATTTCCTACGATGGCTACGTGAGCGAAACAGGAGTTGCGGCGGTGGATGATCTGCTCACGCGGGGGGGGATGAGCAGTATGTATGGCACGGTGGGGATCATTCTGTGTGCGATGTGTTTTGGCGGGGTGATGGAGCGGTCGGGCATGCTGGCGCGGATTGCAGGAGCGATCTTGGGGATGGCGAAATCGCGAGGGGGGTTGGTTCTGGCGACGCTAGGCACGAGCTTTGGAATCAACGTAGTGGCGGCGGACCAATATCTTTCCATCGTGGTGCCGGGGCGCATGTATCGCCCCGCGTTTGATCGGGCGAAATTACATCCTAAAAATCTGTCGCGATGTCTGGAAGATGGCGGCACGATGACGTCGCCCTTGATTCCGTGGAATTCGTGCGGAGCTTACATGTTTGCGACTTTGGGGGTGTTTCCGTTGGCGTATCTGCCGTTTGCCTTTTTGAACCTGCTCAATCCGATCATCTCGGCGATTTATGGGTTTACGGGGTGGACGATGACGCCGGTGGATGATGAAGACGAAACGGTGGAGCCGAAAAAATAATGTCATTAATCGATCGATACATTTTGCGGGAATGGTTGGGCACGTTTTTGCTCGTGCTCGGGGCGACGATGGGCCTGCTGCTCATGCAGTCGATGTATGATGATCTGGGCGATCTGATCGAATTTGGCGCTGGCGCGGTGGATATCGTATTTTACTACACGGTGCGACTGCCCAGCTTTCTATCGCTGGTGCTGACGTTGTCGCTGTTACTGTCGCTGCTGTATACGCTCGGCCGATTGCACCGGAATCTGGAGATTACGGCGATGCGAGCGGCGGGTTTAGGGATGTGGCGGATCACCCGAATGATTTGGGTGTCGGGCGTGGTGTTGTGTGGGGTGACCTGGTATCTGAATGGCACGGTAATCCCGTGGTCGGTGGAAACCTCGAGAGGCATTTTGCGAGACTTAAGGGTGAAGGGTCAGGGTGAGGTCGAGCAGGTTGATCGCATCGAGGCGGTGGTATCGGTGGCCTTCGATAACCGGGAAGAAAACCGGGTGTGGTTTATGAACCGATACAGTCGCTACACGTCACGCGGCTACGGCGTGACGGTGACGGAGATGGACAATCAGCGGCGGGAGAAAACGAGATTGCAGGCGCGAGAAGCGTGGTACGACGAAGAGCGGCAAGGGTGGGTCTTCAAAGATGGGCGTGAGATTTGGATCGAGCCCGAGACGGGTGAAGTGCTGCGCACGGTGGCGATCGCGGAGCAGTTGATCAGCCGCTATCGGGAGGATCCGGAGCTGATGCTGGTGTTTGACCAGAAACCGAGTGATCTGTCGTTTTTCGAGCTGGAGCGCGTAATGGAATATCATGGTTCACATGATGATCCGAAACTGAGGCTTTATGCGGTGCGGTATTTCGGGTTATTGGCGGAGACGTTGGGGCCGCTGATCATTATCGCGCTGGCGGTGCCGTTTGCGGTGTCAGGCGTGCGGGTGAATCCGGCGGTGGGCGTATCGAAGTCGATCGGATTGTTTCTGGTCTATTTCGTATTATTTAAGGCGGGTGGGGCATTGGGGGCGAGAGGGGTGCTGGAGCCGATGTGGGCGGCGCTGGGGCCGAATTTGATCATGTTGGCGGCAGGCGTGGTGTTGATGTTTCGTATTCGGTAGGAACGGTGGGGCGAGGGGAGGCCGGATGATTTTTAACCCCGAATCGACACCAAAAGGCGTCGTCTACCGCCGACGCACTGGGGGGGGAGCGTACTGGAGTTGATTTTTGGGCAGAGAAGCAGGGCGGTTACGCTGGGATTTTGTTTAACCACGACTGAACACCGATAAACACGGATTGGGACTGAGGGGCAGTTGCGGTCGGCCCAGCGGTCCGCCCCGCCCTTTCGTGCTGATTGTGGATTGCTTTTGGGCGGGGCGGGGTGGCAAGTTGGCGGGCTCTATGCCGCTTATCACCTTACTTGATCTTCACCATGCATTCGGTGGTCCGCCCGTGCTCGATGGGGTGAACTTCCAAGTTGATGCGGGAGAACGTGTTTGCTTGGTGGGCCGAAACGGATCGGGGAAGTCCACGTTGATGCGGTTGCTCGCGGGGGAGATGAAACCCGACCTGGGTTCGATCTCGCGCATGCCGAGACTGCGAGTGGCGACGTTGGCGCAGGAGATCCCGACGGATGTCGAGGGGGCGGTGCATGATGTGGTGATGGCAGGTCTGGTGCCGCTGAGTCAGCACGAAGAAGAGTGGGAGCAAGAGGTGCGGCTGGAGAATTTGTTGGAGAGAATGAGTCTGGCACCGGAGGCCGATTTTGAGGCGCTTTCGGGGGGAATGAAGCGTCGGGTGTTGTTGGCGCGGGCATTGGCGAGTGGACCAGATTTGCTGCTTTTGGATGAGCCGACCAATCACCTAGACATCGAGAGTATCGAGTGGATTGAAAATTTCTTGGTGGAAGCGCAGGTCGCGTTGTTTTTCGTGAGTCATGACCGGACTTTCTTGAAGAAGTTGGCGACCCGGATTGTGGAGCTCGATCGCGGAGTGCTTACGAATTGGGACTGTGATTTCGATACGTTCCTCGAGCGGAAGTCGGCGCGGATGGAAGTCGAGGAACGGGAGCGAGCGTTGAAGGATAAAGTTCTGGCGCAGGAAGAGGCTTGGATCCGGCGGGGAGTGAAAGCTCGCCGCACGCGTGACCAAGGTCGGGTGACCCGTTTGAAGCAGTTGAGGACGGAGCGTCGCGCGCGCCGCGAGGTGGCAGGAACGGCGACGATTAAAGTGAGCGAGGCCGAGCGCAGTGGTCAGCGAGTGGTGGAAACGGTGGGGTTGAGTTTTTCGTATCCGGGGGGAGAGCCTTTGGTGAAGGATTTAGATTTGCTCATCAGTCGAGGGGATAAGATCGGACTGCTAGGACCGAACGGTTCGGGTAAGACGACGTTGGTGCGCTTGTTGATGGGACAACTCGAGCCTACCGCGGGCGAGTTGAAAGAAGGCACGAAACGGGAGGTGGTTTATTTGGATCAATTGAGGGCGCAGATTGATGACAAAAAGTCGGTCGCGGACAATGTTTCGGAGGGAAATAGTCACGTGACGATCGATGGGAGACGGAAACACGTGATCAGTTACTTGGAGGACTTCTTGTTTGAACCCGATCGGTCGCGGACGCCGGCGCGGGTTTTGAGTGGAGGGGAACGAAACCGACTCTTGTTAGCACGACTCTTCACGAAGCCGGCTAATATCTTGGTGCTCGATGAACCCACGAATGACCTCGATGCCGAGACGCTGGATTTGTTGGAAAATTTGTTGGTGGAATTCAGAGGCACGCTCCTGCTGGTGAGCCATGATCGTGACTTTCTGGATAACGTGGTGACGACGACGCTGGTGGCCGAAGGCGACGGGAAGTGGGCGGAGTATGTGGGGGGTTATTCCGACTACATGGAGGAAAAGAAGCGGAATGAAAAAGCGGTGGCAGCTCCAGTGCAGTCGAAAGGATCGAAGCGTTACGCGATCGCAAAGAAGCCGCGGAAGATGGCGAGCAAAGAGAAGCGAGAGCTCGAAGAGTTACCGGCCCGGATCGAGGCTTTGGAAGTGACGCACACCAAGCTGATGGAGGCGTTGGCGGATCCGACTTTGTATACGGACCGGGTGAATGAGGTTCCGGGGATCAAGGCACGGGTTGATGCGAATGAAACGGATTCGGCGGTGGCGTTTAAGCGCTGGGAGGAATTGGAGGCTTTGCGGGAAGAGATCGAGGGCGGGTAGGGGTTTTCTTTTAACCACGAATAGGCCCCAAAAGGCTTCGTCTACCGACTACGCGTGGGGGCCGGTTGACGCAGGGAGTGGATTTTAGCCACAGAGCGCCCGGAGGAGACAAAGACGCCACTGAGGGCTAACGCACTGGCGTTTTTTGGCCGCGAAAAGTCGCAAAGATCTCAACTGATGGGAAGCGTTGCGTGCGCCTAAAGGCGCGGGGACGGGGGCCGGGCTGCCGGTTTTTACAGGAGGGAACAGAAAGAGGAGAGCGGGGCGGGGCAGGATGAGAGAAAGAGAATGAGGATGATGGGGGGCAGGATGAATCTGGGGGCTTTACTCGCTGCTCACCACTCGATGCTCACTTCTGATTGATGAGGTTTTGGTAAGTTGAGGTTGAAGTGGGGGCTGGGTTCCGCTGGGTAGTGGTCCGGTTTTTCTCATGATCACGAATATATCTTGTTACCTATTTGCCCATTTATCGGAGCTGAAGACGCTGCGGGCGGAGCTTTTGGCGGCGTGTAAGGCGCGGGGGCTGAAGGGGACGATTTTGTTGAGTGGAGAGGGGATTAATCTGTTTGTGGCCGGTGCACGGGAGTCGATCGATGAGGTGGTGGCGATCATTCGCGGCGTGCCAGGATTGGGGGCATTGGCGCCAAAGTATAGCGAGAGCGATGACCAGCCGTTTAATCGCATGCTCGTGCGGATTAAGAAGGAGATTATTGCGTTTGGGGTGGAGGGAATCGATCCGGCTACGCGCACGTCGCCGAAGTTGAAGGCGACGGAGTTGAAGCGGTGGTTAGATGAGGGCAAACCGGTGACGCTTTTCGATACGCGTAATGATTACGAAGTGAAGCTGGGCACGTTCAAAGGGGCGGTGCGGGCGGGTATTGATTCGTTTCGTGATTTCCCGCAAGCGGTGGCGAAGTTGCCGGACGACCTTAAGGACCGGCCGGTGGTGATGTTTTGCACGGGGGGAATTCGTTGCGAAAAGGCCGGACCTTACATGGAGCGAGAAGGGTTTAAGGAAATTTACCAACTCGACGGGGGCATCCTGAAATACTTCGAGGAAGTCGGTGGCGATCACTATGATGGGGAGTGTTTTGTTTTTGATCAGCGGGTGGGGGTGGACCCGGCTTTACGGGAGTCGGAGTCGACCCAATGTTACCATTGTCAGACGCCATTAACGGCAGAGGAGCAGGAGCATCCGCATTACCAGCCGCCGCAGAGTTGTCCGCATTGTTATGTGACGGATGCAGAGAAGGAACGCGCGGCGTTGGCGGAGCGTCAGAAGAAGTTGGATGCATTGGTCGATCCTTTGCCGGGTTCGGTGCCCTATGATAATCGACGTCCATTTACGGTGCCTGGTCAGCAAGATGGGGCAACCTTGGGCGCGGCGCTTGCAGCGGTCTTTCCGCATCTCCCGACGGCGCATTGGCAGGCGATCGTGGATGAAGATCGACTGGTCGATAGCACGGACAACCTCACTTCCCTCGATCGCGTGGTGCGGGCGGGAGAATACTATGCGCAGCTGAAACCGGCGATGACGGAGCCAGCGGTGAACGCGCGGGTGAAGTTAGTCTACGAAGACGAAGCGATTGTGGTGTTGTCGAAACCGGCACCGCTGCCGATGCATCCGGGGGGGCGGTTTAAGCGTAACACGCTCGATCACTTTTTGACTGTAGCTTACGCACCGCATCATCCGCGTCCCGCACACCGACTTGATGCCAATACCAGCGGACTGGTGGTGTGTTCGCGCACGCGGCGCGTGGCGGGCCGCCTGCAACCGCAATTTACGGCCGGCACGGTAAAAAAGACTTACCTGGCACGAGTGCAGGGGAAGCCAAGGGAGGCTGAATTTGAGTGTGAATTGCCGGTGGGGACGGTGGTTGGTCCCACGGGAAGTCGGCGAATTGATCGGGAGAATGGGAAAGCGGCGCGGACTGAGTTTAAGATGATTTTTTACCGGGAAGCGGACGACACCTCGTTACTCGAGGTGCGGCCAGTTACCGGGCGCACGCATCAGATTCGGCTACATCTGCAGGCATTGGGTTATCCGATTTGGGGCGATCCGATTTATGGACGGGCCGCGATTGAAGATGGCGTAGCGATGACCTTGGGGGTGGATGAGCCACCGATGGGGCTGCATTGCCTCGAGCTGTCGTTTACCCATCCGTTGAGTGGAGAACGGGTGACGTTCTGCGATGAGACGCCGAGCTGGGGGTGAAAGATATGAGCTGAGGAGCAGGCGTGTTTTAACCACGAATAGACACGAAAACGCTTCGGCTACCGACTATGCTCGGGATTTTTAGGCTTTTAGCTCAGGGGATGAGAGTCAGAGCGTGGTTTTACCTCACGGAGCCCGAGAGCGCGTAGACGATGCCCCGCGAAGGGGATGAAATGAGTGCCCGGATGGATAATTGAAGGACAAGTGGACATAAAAAGACATACGCGCAGAGGGGCAGACGCATTGGCGTGGTTTTTGGGGCCAACCGGTCGGGAGCTATTTGTTCTCGGGAAACCGGAAATCGTCAGCCCGACTTTGAGGGACTACGAAATACCCAAAACATCCAAATGGTGTCGTGATAGAGGGGCGGCAGATGGGGGGCAGTGGAATTTGGAATGAAGGAGAGATGGGGCGGGGATACGGGGGCGAAGCGAGATGGGGTTTGGGCCGAGGGGGAAGTTATTATAGGGGGTAAGTAGTTGATGGGAGAACGTATTGAAGGGGTAGAGCAGGGGGGCTCAGCGATAGTCATGGTATTTGATCGATCGGGCTTCTAGAAGGTCCAACTGCGCCGAGATCATTTCGACTCATCGGGCAGGTTATTCGCTATGAGAAACGATTATTTGCAAGCGGCGCTAAAGGTTGTGCCTGACCCTAATATTTTGGTGAACCTTATCTCGCGCCGAGTTAAGCAAATCCGACGGGGTGCCCGTCCATTGATTGAGTCACTGGAGAAGCATTCGTTGGAGGACATGGCGTTGCGGGAAGTTATCGAGGGGCTAATTAGCTATGAGTTTCCCGATGACACTGAAGGCGAAGCGAAGTGACGTTTGCGTGGGAAACACTCGTGCCAGGTTTGTTTCTGTTGTTGTTTCCCACGAGTGGCATGCTTTCCAGTCAGGTGCAGTTGCGCACGTGGGAGAGCTTTCAGAGCTTGCACAGTGTTAAGACGAAAAAGCCTTGGTGGTGGGTGGCGGCGCTGTGGATTGATCCCGTGCGGGCAATGTTCGGGGTCTACCTACTCAGGGGGAGCTTAGGGTTGGAAGTCGTCTACTGGAGCCAAGTATCTCAGATGGAATATGGGGTGTTTGTCGGTGCGATGCTAATCGGAGTCATGGCTCAACTTTATTCGCAAAGGGAAGAGGGGGTGATGCTCGCACCGCTGGGATATGTCGTTGGAATGGTTGCGCTGCTGGTGCCTTGGCCGGTGGGGATCGCAGGGTTGGTGATGGCCATCACCTCCACCTTTGCTTTTCGACAGTTCGGGGCGTTTTTTATGGGTGGACTTCTCGGAGTAGGGCTCCTCGGAGCGCTGCTACGGATAGAAATGGTGTGGCTGCTCCCGGCCGTAGCGGTATGCGCAGTGCCGTTGATCGCCAACCTCGTTACGGGGAGGACTATGGAGCTCCCTACCCGGGATCCTTCGTAGGGTTTGGGTTGAGGGACGGGGAAATAGAGCCGGATGGCTGCGGGAATGTTTTAACGCCGAGGCGCAGAGGTCGCTGAGGTGGGGTAGGTGGGCGAATAGGGGAAGAGAGAGGAGGCCGTCGGCGTGATGGGATTGGCCGCAAAAAGTTGCAAAAACAGATCAGGCAATGAAGGCGGGGCATCGAGTAAATGATTCGAAATGGGCTTTTATGTGCTCAAACGGCGTAGGGGAATCTAACGCGGGGGTCGTTGGCGGGGAAATCACGAGTATTCCGAGTGACGAGGATACAGCCTTCGACTTCGGCGGTGGCGAGCACTACGGCGTCGGGTAATTTGAGTCGGAGTTCTTGCCGAAGCTCAACGGCACGGCGTGCCACCGATTCGCTGATATCAACCTTTTTCATGCTGCCGAGAAGTCCTTCGACGGCCTGTTTCTCATGAGGGTTTTTTGCTCCGCAGAGTAACTCTATGAACGAAATGATCGAGTAATGAGGGGATCGATAGCGGGCGAGTTCCTCTTTGGCGGCAGGGAGTCCCTGTAGGTAGTCGATCAACACATCACTATCAATGACGGCCTTCATCGCCCCCATTCCTCCCGTAGGTCATCGACGAGTGCCCGGCTATTCTCTGGTTTGGTCCACGCACCGAACGAGGCCTGTTGTGAGCTGATTTGTTGCGACGACAGCATCGCGTCTACCGCTCGTCTCACGGCTTCCGCGCGGGAGATCCCCTTTTCCTGACAAAGAGAATCTAACGCAGTTACCTGGCTTTGAGGAAGATCGATGATGGTTCTCATGATGACGTCATCAGATATCAATATTTCGAGATTAGGCAAGTTGAGGATTTTTGACCCGTCGAGAGCTTGATCATTCAAAGCCGAAGCTGTCGGGCTGAATGAATAGTGAGGTGGCTCATTCAATCACCCGAAAAGCGTGAATTAGTTGGTCGGAGGGATTTTAACGTAAAGACGGGGAGGCGCAGAGGTCGCTCAGGCTGGAGGTGGGAAAAGACGGGGAGGCCGTCGGCGTGATGGGATTGGCCGCAAAAGAGCGCAAAAATCAGGGGCGCCCTTCCCCGTGATATAGTGGAGTCGGCTGTGATGCTGGGGCCAACCAGTGAATTGGATTTGAGAATCGGAAGTTAGGCTGGGTGGATTCACTTCAATCCAAACTTCGCCCCAGTCATGCCGGTTTGAGCCTCTGGCCGGATGGTTACTCGCCAATTCATTCTCCTGATCGATGGCGGAAACGTGCTTTCATCTCCAAGGGAATAGCGGTGGCCGGATCCTGTTGATGAGCTGCGCGACGTTGGTCGATTACAGCTTCTGGGACTGAGGAGAGCGGGCTTTCGTCACTATCCATGGCGCGTCGGATCAAGAGCTGCCGTTTCGCTGTCATCGGTGTCGCTCGGCCAAGACATCTTGGATACTCATAAGACAAAAATTATGGCTCAACGCCATTTGAGTAAGACTCGGATGAATCCTAGTTTTTCCCGTAAATGGCCGCATTTCGCTGGGGTAATTGGAGGAGGCTCAAAACGTATGCTAAAAGCATACGAATGTATGAAGTAATCAGGCATTAATTTAAGTTACCCTTCCAGAATTCGGCGCCTCATTTGCTGCGACCAACCTAGGATCCCTCCACGCTCCCGGTAGATGCCTACACTGTCTGGAATAGAGTTTTTTCCATCCGCTCACCAACGAGCTCCTAGCGTTCGAGGATCAAAATTCAAGTTGCGCGTGATTTGATTTACCACGAAATACCCGAAACTGGCAGAGTGGAGATAAAGTTCGATTTGGAGGGAGTGGTCTGAGTGTTAGATTCAAACTCCTGTAGGTCATTTGTTATCCCACTCTTGCCGGATTTGATCGATGTCATTCCGGCCTTCTCTACTTGGAGGCCATGAACCAAAAGCTTTTGTCCGCGATATGGGTATTTGTCCTGCATCTATCTCAGATTGGGTGATTCTAGGTGCATCCGAAAAATCGATTTTTTCAGCGCTGATGTGCATTAATCGCGCTCGTTCACTGAGCCGAGAGCGGGTTCGCTTGGTCGAGAGATTTTCGCGCTTTTGGCATGATCGATTAACACTGAATACGGATAAAGATGGGTGCTATTCAAGTGGTCCGGAAAGAGGTGATCTAATGCAAATACCGCCCGACCTGAGTTGATTGGCCGCAAAGAGGCATAAAAGGTCCCAAAAATTAATCCAAGAGGTCGGGGAGTTAGCCCGCTTTAGCCTAATCCGTTAAGCTCATGTTCGGTTCCCACAATAAAGAGTTTTGGCTTACTCAGCACATCCTGAATGAATGAACTTTTGGTTCGTTTGGCGATGAATTCTTCTGGGCTGAAAACGACTGGATTGATTTCACGCTCCAGCGCATCGGTAGCCTTGCGAAAGCGAGGACTGAGAGTTCGTAAGCCGGCCTTTCCGATAATCATGACATCGATATCGCTGCTGGCTTTGGACGTTCCGTCTGCGGCGGAGCCGAAAACGAATGCAACTTCGACTCGAGCGACATCTTGCAGGGATTTTAGCAGCACGTATCGAAGTCCGGAAGTTTTAATCACGAGTTGATGGAGCTCGTTAAAAACGGGGTGATCGGCATTGGCCTTGAGGTAGCGCCGATTGCCGTCGCGGCTACTTACGAGCAGCTCGACCTCGCAGAGTTTTTTCACTTCGGCTTGCAGCGTGCCCACGGTGAGCCCGCTCAGCCGGGCGAGCTCGCGCAGATGGAAAGTGCGACCTTCCGCGGCGAATAGAATGCACAGAAGTTCAGCGCGCGCTTTGGGGAATAAAGTATGCAGGAGGTTCAAACGTATGGTAGAAACATACGAATGTATGAAAAAAGCAAACATTGGTTCTGGTCCTCGTATTTGTTACTAAGGGCGATTCGGGTGCAGCACTTAATGTTATGGCGCTAAGATTGAAAGGGCTGGGGATGGGAATTGCCAGAGCGGAACTTGAATAGTTGGAGACTACAGTTGTTAAATCTGCCCCGTTTTTGCTTCCCGATTTCGGGTTTCATTCGTCCCAAAGAATTCGATTACTGGGGAAATTGAGGTTGCTCTGGACCCATCCACGAAATCGCACCTTCAAGTCGTTGCTATCGAGATTTTTGAAAGCCTCTGCCTCTTGCACCAATTTCAGTAACCATGTTGCGGGAATAGGGTCTTCCTCTTCCGCGATAATACATTGGACCAATCTTCTAAGAGAAGGGTGCTCCGGGGTGATAACACCGGTCTCATGATTCAACGTCAGGCCGGGTTTTTGAAACAAGAACTCCGTAAATACTGCATGCAGACGAACGGGGAGCTGCTGATCCAGATAAAACTGGAAATTGACTCCCGTCTGGTGAAATTCGCGGGATTTTTTTAGTTTTTCGAAGCTCGTTTCAAGCAGGACCTCTTGGTTAAGTTGCGCTGCGATTGCTTCAGGCGTGTCTGAAAAAATATCAGCTAGCGCGCCATTAACCAAGGCCGCACTACCTGAATCAAACGGACCCAGTTCAGTTGATGGTAAGCTGCCTCCAAGCCATTTCCTAAATAGGGGCTCTCGATCATTCGCATAAACGGATAGCAGTCGTTTCAATGGGATGACGAGGAAATCTCTCGCAATCTGTCTAACTCGTTCTCGTGTAACACCCAATGCCTGTGCGGATTCCTCCAACGTCATCCCTTGCCCGAATCGACGTTCAAGGAGTGGGCGTTGGCGCGAGTCTAGGTCTGCGATCAACCGATGTATTGCTACTCGCAGCGATAGGCCCTGACGACCACCTTCCGCCAATGGTAGCCACCTGCGAGCCTGATCTTTGTCGCCCACTCGGATGGCGTTAAACAATCCCAACATTTGGTTGACCGATTTTCGACCTAGATTTCGCTGCCGCAGAAGTTCTGATTCACCGTAGTCGCCAATGGTATTCAGCAGCTCTCCCAAAGTGTGTGCATTCACGTTATCGCTGAATTTCAGTGCTCTAGCAGATAGTGGAATGACGGATACTGGGTAGGATTCGTCCACGCCCCATTCCTTCAATCTAACCTTGGGATCAGGAAGCGACTGCATTTGCATCGAAGTTGGCCGCACGAAAGTAGCCGCGGTTGAAGCCTCAACCAATGCGACTAGTCGGGAGCATTTTTTTGCACCGAATCCCGGTAGAATAGTGAGTTCGTAAAAGTTACGTACCAAGTAGTAAGCAACTGGATGAGATCCGATAGTGCGAAACCATGGCAGTCCGGTCCATCTGGCGAGATCCCCCATGCAAGGCTCGCAGTTCAGATACTGCGGATCCGCCATTGCGGCGGTGCGGGCGTGTTTCCAACGTTCCGCGAGAGTATCCTCTTCTTTCTTCATGGCCTAGTTTCAGTGAGGAAAACCCAGGTTTTGCGCTTCTCGCAACAGCGCGAGCGCCTCGCGACACTCCATCGATGACGGCCTTTTACTTCGCTCCAGCTTACGGCCAAGGTTGCCGGCGAAAGTAGCTTGCCAAGGCTTTAGCTCTTCGGTCTCTCGAATCCATTTTTCTAGGGCGGGCCATATATCTGATCGCAACCGTTCGAGTTGGGCCAGCGATTCGCCAATTTTTGGCTTTGATCCGCTTCTCCCGTCTGGCTCATTCACTGCGATGCCATCGGAGATCTCTTCAAGAGGCGATGAACTCAGCTCATCCGATAGATCAGGCAACCTGATTCGAACTTCACGGAAGCGTTTCCAGCACTCTTCTTGTTTGCACCATTCGGTGACGTTTTCCTTTAGTCGATCCGCTCTGATGATGGATTCGTGCGCCGCCTGACAAATGCAAATTATCGCCGCTCCGAGGGAATTGCCAAGCGTTTGGCTTCGCCAAATCTTGTCCAAGTCGAGGCGTTGACCTGTTTCAAGAGACAGCCATGCCAACGTGTAGGTAACGATATTTGCACGATATCCTCCAAATTTCTGCGCGGACACAATTTTTTCCGTCGCGCGGAACAGGATGGCCTTAGCGACAAGTCGTCGGAAGAACTCAGCATCCGCGTCTTCAAGTCCGGCGTTTTGACGGACTAGGGTCCAGTCGCTGAAGTTTTTTTCTGCGCCTAGGCTGACCCGATGTGGTCTTTGATCCCAAGTCTGCTCAAACTTTGCGACATCTGTTTTAGTGAACTTTTGAGCGATCGGATTTTCGGACAGCCATCTGCGCTGTCGGGCGGGAGTCCCTGCGCGGGATTTGTCGTCAAGATACGAACCTCGGGCGCGCTCATAATACCAATGCGTGCCCCGGTCCAAGCCGCTGGCTGCCAGAGCGCTGACGGTGCGGGAGAGAGCTTCCAACTGTTGGTGAAAGCGGTCGTTGGCAGAAAAATCTGCCGTGTTTACTTTGTTTTGACTGTTTGCGTATCGTGAAATCAGCGGCACGATTTCCGCAATGTGCTCTTGGGAGGAAAGCACCGTGAGCTTCATTTGCACGACCACATTTGTGATGTCCGTCCGCTCCTTCTTCATCGCATGGTAGAGGCTTGCGGTTGTCTGGCCACCATTGACGATCTGGAAATCACTCAACCGCTTTAGCAGGGCATGGCCGTTTTGAGTCGATTTTACTTCAACAGTCGCGGCGGTGCAGCATAGGCCGTTGTTATAAGCGAGAAAGCGGTGAGGTTCTTCCTTCAGGGTTCGCAGTAATCCCTTATTGATCTTGCCCCTAGCTTGAAGAAAGGCACGCACGTTGCGCTCAAGCAGGCGTTGGCCGTGCTCACCGTAGATTGAGGCCAAAACCGGTCCAGGAAGGAAAGCTAGGTAGGTTCGGTATTCTCCATTGGCGGACGTGGTTTCGATTGCGGGCACAGGTCCTCCATGTTCGGCAACGAAATCCAATTCAATCGTGCCCCGTTCGCCGACTTTTAGTCTGCTTAGTTTATCCAAGTCCCAGAGCACATAGCGCAACTCCAAGTCGTCCATTTGCTCCTGTGCAATTTTACCCGACTTCACCACGCCATCTGTGAGAAAAAAGAGCCGGACGGTGGTTAGGTTTTCCCGTGATTCGTGGATTTGGCGCATGGTTTCGAAGACAGGCAGCGATGGTTCTAATTTGGTGTGCCATCCGTCCAGAGCCCGGCGAAGGAATCCTCTCAACAGTTTGAAATGACGTTCGGCCTCGGCCCGTGGAACCGGGGTGGGAGAATCCTCATTAAGGTATAGTGTCGAGAATAGATCTAGGGTCGCACCGTCGCCGGAAAGCGTCCACGCGTTGCACTTTGCGGCCGGTAACCGTCCCTTTCCCGGATTGTCATAGGCTGCAAGAGCCCCGTCGACCGCTTCGTTATGTTCCACCAAGAGCTCCAAAGCTACGGTGGTAAACGCCTCGGCCATGAGTGGGGGAACACCTTCCTCCGGTTCGCACTTGTCGCGGACTTCCTCCTGGAGGTGTTCAGCAAATTGTTCGAGACGGTTAAGTGGATCGGGCATAGGAAGAATTGTGATTAATCTGCGGATGGGGATCCGGCCAAGCTGAGTTCGATGACAGATGACGGGACAAGGAAGTCAGTGCAGGCGGCGATGCTGAGCCGGTAACTGGCATCACCCACGCCGAGAGGGAGTTGTGCTTCGATAATACGAGGGAATTTCGGCCCGATTCGAAAGGTATCAGAACGACGCACGACGTAACCGGTAGCGGCGTAATGTGGTGCGTGCAGATCCAGATACCGCGATGCGAGTAGCGCATCCTCGAACTTCTCCCGCGCAACTGGCCATTTATTGATGACGTTCCGAAGCAAAGCCACCAACGCGGGCAGGGATGTGGCGCCATCAGGTCGCGTTTCGAGCGCGTTGACGTGGAGAAATAGAATAGGTGCGTGGGTGTCGTCGAGTTGGCGTTCGCTAGTGATGTGCACGTTCTGTGGTTGTTTAGCCAATGTGGTTTTTACCTCGATCCATGCCCTCTCGTATTGGAAATCCTGATGCGATCCATCCGGCCCCTTCCATCCGCCGATAGCCTCTTCATCCAAACAGGGTATGAGGATATTGTGGAGGACGTGAAGCTCCCCCCAGAGTCCACGTTGTGCTTCCTTGCTCAATCCGACCGCGGTAGCGGCAAGAAAACGCTGCCAACGGGCGAGCTGTCCGAACAGCACGGCCACCGCACGTTCCGGTTTATCGCCAGCCACCCCAACGCGGTTGGCTAGATCTTCCGCCAACGCGGCGAACACATCGAAAAATCTTGGCTCCCGTAGAGCAACACCGAGATGGGCGTGACCTGCGACCGTGATCGCCAACATCTCCAGCCCTTTACATGTTGGCCAACGGTGGCGCGGAGGAATCGATGCGATGGGCACTCGTAGAAGTAGCACCCTCCTCATGCCGTCAATGGCGGCATAAAGCGGGTGTCCCTTGACGGGGCGGGCAAGTCGTAATCGCCAGCCTCCGGCTCCTGCTGCTTCCGACTCAAGCTCGTGCCACTGCGTTTCAATTGTCAATGAATGCATCCTCCTGCAGCGCCGAGTTCCAGCGCTTGTTGACTTGGTATTCGATCCGAGTGGCGGTTTCACTTTCCGGGAAGCTGATCGCGAGTCCGATGACAGGCGGGCCATTTGGATCGAGTCCCGTCTCTTCGGCCGGTGCTGTCTCAATACCTTCATTGTTGTATGAGGCTGAAATCCTTTCGGGCTGCACCATCGGGTAGATCAGCAACAAGCCGTGGGTCTTGGGCCGCAGTTCCCGGACCACTCGGCCATTGGCAATGCTAGGCTCGTTTTTTCGATCTTCCCTTGCTCGTTTTTTGGTTAGTTCCAAGGCTACCGACAGCACGTCCTGAGGGGTGGTGCGGGTGGCTTGATCAAGGAGAAACGCCCGATCATAAGCGAGTGCCGGCTTGGTCGCGAGTTTGGCGGCCAATTCGGCGTCAAACAGCATGCCTTTTAGGTCCAGTCCTTCGTCTCGAGGACTCAGAATGTTTGCTTTACGCAATCCATAGCTATCAGTTCGCAGACTGCCTGGTCGGGGATTTCGGGTGACGAAGCCCACCGATTTTTCAGCGAAGTTTCTTCGGTTTTCGGTTGGGGTCTGCGAATGGGAAACGAGAATGACCGTCCAGTTAATTAACTCGTCTTGACTCGCCTGAGCCATGATGAAGCGCTTCAGCTCCTCGCCACTGGCCCTTGCCGATTCGATAGGATACTGTGTGTCACCAAGAAAATCTGCGACTGTGCAGGCTGAGACATTGCGCCAAATATACGGCCCATCGTTCTCTTGTTCGGCTTCCTCCGGCAACGATTGGAGAAATGCCTCGGTGGCAGCAGCGTTGGTTACAATGCGCTCGTCCCTTGGAACGACGGCGGTTTGCACAAGCACACCGGCCCACGATAGTTCGAGGCGTTGACTATGGCACATCTTGTTCATTGCGGTCACAATCATGCCGTCCGGATGGGTTCTAACTCGCAGGCCGTAGTTTTCGGGAGTCAATCCGGCTCGCACCATGTAGTCGAACTCACGACGCAGCTCAGCTTCTGCTAACGCGATGTGGCGATACCATTGTGTCAGTTCACGTGTGGTGAAGAGGCGGCACAGATCGAGATAGCCAGGTCGGTAGCCAAACCAGCGTCCCATTTGCATGAGCGTATCATACATGCGGGTAGTTCGAATGAAGTAGCTGATTGTCAGGCCTTCAAGTGTAAGCCCCCGTGACAACTTGTTGCCACCGACGGCGATCACACTTCTGCCCTCTGCCTCATGCTCCTTGTAGTCGAGTGCTTCCTTCGCAAATCCATTGATCTGAAGAACCGCAATTTTGGAAGTTGATGCGTGAAGCTCCGCGTAGACTTGATCCCATGTGACAGGTGCTCCGGCCTCGTTTCCCAACGCCCTAGTTGTCGGCACAAATTCCAATTCCCACAATTGCTTCAGCTCTGCTAGCAGAGTCGGAGTCCGCGCCCCGTCGCCGTTCGCAATTCGACGTTGTAGACCAAGAATTTCTGTTTTGATCAATTCGGCAACTCGATTTTGCACAGCTACAAATCGAGTGACATGAATCAGCATGGAGCAGTGGTTTTTGCCTTGGCCTCTCGCGCGGCGAGCAGCGGCTGAAAGAACAAAGCAACGAACTGCAGTTACGAGGGAAGGGGGGAGCGCGAGCGGAATATGGTCAATCTTGTGACGTGGGGGGAACGCCGTTTCGTCTTCGTGATCCGTTATATGACGGACGATGGGAAGTCCCTCACTGGCGGGAATATTTGAATCAGAATCTCCATCCAGTCCGAATACTTTGGCCGGCCCTACATAGTTTGATGGAGCTTTAACATTGATGATGAAACTTCGCGGGAAAACGTCATCACCGTGCTTCTCGGTCTGTGCGTCAGGATTGACGAAGATATTGGCAAATGGGGTAGCCGTATAGCCCACATAAGCGGATTTTTCGAAACTCGAAATGATTTCACGGATTTTCCCGTTAATTGCCGAAACCGAATCGTCTTCATCATCGTTACGACGGCTTTTGGTATTAATTGACGCGTTGTCAGCTTCGTCGTCGATCAGCAGCAATGGGACATTTTTAACAAGCCGTCGCCCACTTTGAGAATCTTCAATCCCTGCAACATGAAGAACCCATTTAAGTAGGTTTGTCAGGACATGAGAATTCTTCTTGATAACCAGAACTACAGGATCTCCTCCAATCATTACTCCGATTATTTCGGCGATCTTTTTGTTGAAATCTCCGTCTTCCGCGCTGCTGGTCAGTGAGTGGATGTGCAGTCGTTCGCCCGGTAGCTGACCAACACCAACCCATCTGTTATCTTGGTCGAGTTTCCGGCTCTTTTGGGTGTCAAAACCAAGAACTCCTTCATCGATGCGCAATTGAGTTTGGCTGCGAAGATTACTGTGGATACCCGCCAAAATTAGAATTAGTTTGTATCCACAATCCACTGCCTTGTTAACGAGCCCCGTGTAGTTTGCCGTTTTGCCAGATTGGACACTACCGACAACCATTCCACGTCGGTCCCACTCGCCGAGTCTTTCCGGATCCTCCAGCCGCTCGAGAATCATATCGGTCAAATCATGCAGATTGTTTACTACGTTTGGTGGCATACCAAAACCGCGTTCTAGGTAAGTGGAATAACGATTCCAGAACCGCCAGGATACCGACCCTCGTTTGCTGGGGAGCCATGCGACATGATCGCGTGCATCATCAAGTGCGGTGGCCTTTTCCGCTGATATCGAAAACAGATGCATCAGCTCACTTGAGAGCTGTTCACTATCAATATCTTCTCCGAACATTTCCTTAACCATTCCCGCCATCTTGGATGCGGTTGAGTAAATCTCGTTTTCGGTTCGTTTTTCGGATAATTTTAAAACATCTACTGCCCAATTCTTGGCATTGATGTAGGCGGTGGATGGATCACTCATGAAGGGAGTTTTCGAGGGTGGAGAGCAGGGCTGGGAAAAGATCGAATGGTGAATGGGACGCCAATAGGGTCTTTGCTTCATCGTGAGAGCTGCCGTTGGCACGAAACACCTGGTATAGTTCCATGATGACCTCCTTGATCTGATCGTCCGTTGCTCCTTCAAACGGCTCGGGTTGGGAGTCCGGTTTCTCGGTGCTGACAATACCGATATGTTGAAGAGGAATGGTTTCCTGAAGGAGTCGAAGTAAGGCGGAGAACGCCTTGGCGTCTTCCGTCGCTTCGGCGGCACGACGAACCATGGGATGCTCGCGGTTTATCCGGTAGAAAAGGCGATCGTGTTTGGCTATGGGTAGCCAGAGATGGACCCGTTCAGTTCCTATCTGCGGCGTCAGGCGCGCGCCGCGGTGCGTGTAGACGTTCTTGGCCTGCGCTCGGGTGCGCTCGGCGATTCGTCGCAAGTCGCCTCGCATATCAAGCGGCGGTGAAGCTCGTGATTTCGTCACGTTGATCTGCCACTCTTGGTCCAAGGTGTTGGGCAAATCGATCGCGATGCGAGCCAGTTTCAGGTGTTCGTCCTTGGTCCAACCAAATCCCAGCCAGCCACCAGCCACTAAAAGGCGATCGCGCCGATAGACGTAGAATCCTTGATGCGCCAGCCAGCCACGTGGACCGGCTGCTGCCGCGTGTTCTACCTTGGTGAGTTTGGAGAAATGCGGCAGCACATAGGCTCTCACGGAGACGCGGGAGCCATTGAGTTTCAGCGGATCGACCGGCAACCGATGGGTGGCGGAATGGGTTTCCAGAAACGGATCCCATGGTTCAAGCGGTTGTCCATTCACTATGAGGGTAACCGCGTCGGGTCCCCCCATCAGCCGATGAAACACCATTGCGAGATGGAGGCGGACCCTTTGGATTCGCTCCAAAAAGCGCTGATGGTGCCGATTGTTCTGAGTTTGTTGATCACGGGTCAGTCGATCCAAATCCTGCCAGAGCACAGTAGTGCCGCAGTCGAGGGCAGCCAAGCGGGCAAAGTGAGGCTCGGCGGCGTGATCGCCGGCGCGCAGAAGCTGCCAGTCATTCCGTGCAGCGATAACCTCGAGATCCCAGCACCTGGTTTCGAGTATACCGCGGTCTTTCCGGCTGCGGACGGTGAGACGGCGACATTGGGAGAGAGAGGCGGTTTTAAGACCGAGACCAAAACGGCCTAGGTCATGAGGCTTGCGGTCGGCTAACGGTCCATGCGTGCCCATGCGCATGGCTTCGACCAGCTCCAAGGCTGACATGCCTCTGCCATTGTCCGTGACGCTAATCACCGAATTGGTGCCATCCCATTCGAACTGAAGCCAAATGTGGCTTGCGCCGGCGGAGATGCTATTATCCACCAAATCCGCCAATGCGGTGGGTAGATCATATCCGAAGGCGCGAAGGCTTTCGACGATAGCCGCGGCGTGCGGTGGGGTGTGGTCGAAAAGCGCGTCGTCAGACATAGAGTTTCCAATTAGAGGGTGGATGGAACCAACGGCGTAGATGGTCTAGGAGTGGACAAACGTTCGCGGGCCTCCAGACCTGAGCGTTGGGCTTCGACGCAATAGAAAGCTCCGTCATTGAACTGTTTGGCTTCAAAACGTCGCCACGCTTCTTCACCAAAGGCTTCGAGCATCACCGGCCAGCCGCTTCGGGAGTAGCGACGGCCGAAAGGATCAATTCTCTCGCTGGTTTCGGCCGGTTCATCGTGCGCCTCGTTCCCGTGACCGCGGGCATTTTCCGGATGCAGGTCAGGGAAGAGCCAGAGCAGGGCATGCCAACAAAGCAGGAATTCCTGTGGGGGCATGACCCGCATGGTTTTACGATCGGCCTTGGTGAACGGCGCCAGCCATTGGGCGGCTTCACTGTGCGAGGAGGGCAGCATTGGAACCGGTTTTTTTTGCTTCATCTCCAATCGATCAGCGGATGATTGATTGTTGTTTTTGTCGAAGTGACTTGACTGGAGAAATTTACGGACGGTGTCTCCTACGGATTCACCGATGAGAGGTGGCACAGCGTTGCCAATCAGACGGAAGGAGTGAGTCCTTGGTTCGGGGAAAATGAACCAATCGGGAAAGGTTTGAACGCGAGCAGCTTCTCTTGGGGTGAGGGAGCGGTTTTGCGTGGGGTGGATAAACATGAGCCCATCCTTGCTTAGATGAGCTACAATAGTGGAGCAGGCGCGGTTGCGGTGCTGGCGAGTATAGCGATCTTTGAAGGTTGTTTTGTCATAGGGGAAATCGAACTCGACTCCCGCACGCATAAGCTCTGCGGAGGATTGGCCCTCGGGTATTTTGGCGAAATCCCCGAGGTCGCGAAGACTGTGAGGGCGTGCGACGTGGTTGTGGAGTTGCTTGACTTGAGAAACCTCGGCGACTCGTTCCAAGTAATGACGACGGAGGTGGTTGCGCGCACCGTTGAAAAACATCTTTTCCCGCCGATTCAGATCGTAGGGGGTGGTGTTTTTACCGCCGCCTGCCGACAGTCTCGGCAGGTCCATGATGGCATCGCCAAGCATGGCTCCTGCAACCGCCCGGTCGGGGAGACGAAGTTCGGATGAAAAATAGCCAACCAAGTCATTACGGACGCCGACAATCAGCTGCCGTCGGCGCTTTTGCGGCGAACCGAGTTTTACCCCGTATTCAATCTGGGAATGAACGCGGTAGCCGGGGAGTCCTTTGGAGTGTCCCAATGTTCGAGATTCGTGCTGGACCGCAGTGAAATAGCGTCCTCCCGCTGCAGAGCGGAGTCCAAGCACGTTTTCGATGACAAATACCTTCGGTTGAAAGTATTCTACGAAATTTAGGAAATTGCGAAAAAGGTGTCGGCGATCGTCTTCTTTCAGTCTCTTTTCTCCATGGTTCGAACCGTCACGCTGACGGGCGGTGGAGAAACCTTGGCAGGGAGGCCCCCCCACAATGACGTCGAGCTCGTCGGAGCCGATAATTGAAGATAATCTTTCCGGTGAAAAGCTAGTCAGATCAGCTTCGAGAGCGAAGCCAACGGGCGGTAGACCGGTCGGGGATTTTGCCTGAAGATTACTTCTCAGCGCCGCGATAGCCTGTTTGTTTGAATCAATTGCCGCCACGCAATTGAATCCTGCTCTCAGCAGACCCAATGTGAATCCGCCACACCCGCTGAATAGATCAATAAAGGTTGGTCGGTCGCTCATACGTCGATCCCCTCGCAGAGCCGAGCTGCGGTGGTATTCAACGCCTTGGAGAGCTTCGTAATCGTGATTACGGTGGGGTTTCGAGATCCCCGCTCGATTCCACTTATGAAGGTCTGATCGAGTGCAGCGTGTTTTGCCAATCGCTCTTGGGTCCATTCGAGGCTTTCCCGAATAGATCTTACATTCTCGCCGAACTTCGTCACCGCCGGATGGGGCTCTTTCCGCATACGCGGAGTTTAGCGGATTATGACTTAAAAGTTTACTGGTCTATGAGTCATAATGGGTATTTATTTCTATGTTTGACCTGCCGTGTGCTAATCTCGGCTCCCAAAAACCTGACCGTTTTCGAGTTCGATGCTGCCGTCGGGGTGGAGGCTCACTGGTAAAATTTGGTCTTCAACGTTGATGGCGTCGTCGAACTCACGCTCTCCGTTTTGGAACTGGGTAATTTGATGCAGGAGGGTGTCCGCGATTTCCAGTTGGGCTTCCCGTTTGGTGGCGAAAGTTATGGGGTAGCCGGTTTCATCCCACCAAGAGGGGGTGAGCCCGTCGCAAATAGTATCAATAAACAGAGCGTATGCCTCTGGGGGATTTTTGATCGGAGCAACCATAGCTACAAGCAGCAGCATAGTGGAAACAGTCGAGATTGGCCACGGACTATAAGTAGCATTTTGGAGTCCGCAGGGGATTTTGAGCGAGGTTGGGTTGGAGATTAAATCTCGAACAGATTTTCGGACGTGGTCTTGGCAAACACGGGCTGAGGCACGGCGCTTCGATTCAGGGCAGCGCGAAGCTATCGAGAGCGACGGGTCGTGAGGCGGGAATATTTCACTTCTGCTAGGGCTAATTCCTCTCGTTTGTGCTTGGCCCAATCTTGGGCGAAAGTGGATTTATCCGGGCGGGTGGTCTTACCGAGCCCACGTGCTCGTTTGATCGACCAAGTGGTGATTGGTCGCAGCAATTTTGCCAAGGAATGATGACAAGTTGCAGGAGTAAGACGCATTAATTCGGACGGATTTTCAGTAGTCTGGTGGCGTAAATTCTTTGATAGGGGAGGGGCCGGTGGAGATTGATCTCCAGACTTTAACCGTCTCGGGCCATCGTCCATTGCTCGGTCAAACCCCGGTCCGCAGCTCTGGTGCTGACTTCATCAATGTCGATGGGAGTCACCGCCAGCATCGCTCGTATGTCAGAGAGGTGCTTCGTGGATCCACCTTCTCGGTAGAATTCTAATTTACGCAAAATAACGTATTCTGGAGGCGCAACCCAGAGTTCCGTCCCGCTCCATTCGATTTTTCGGCGCTGAGGCAAGGCCCACTGATGGAGCGGATCTTTATTGGCGAGATAGACGTCGGCCTTGTAGCCACTTTCGTGGTGAATGATGTTGAAGTGTCCGCGCCGTTCCCGGACTGCTTCTACTGCTATTACTTCGGCTGGAGGTAAGTAAAAATCAGCTTCAGGAAACAAGGTTTCCATGGTGGTTGCGTCTTCAGCGGCGAGGGCGATGACGACGTCCAGATCATTGGTTACGCGGGGTTGTCCGTATACGATCGCAGCAGTGGCTCCCGTCACCATGTAGGGGCGACCGAGACGATTGAGCAGATTGACGAATAGGGTGACTTCGTCGATCATGAGGTGCGGGCGGTAAGCACGCGTCGGGCGATTTCGCGGCGACGCTGATCGGCGGACCATTCAGGACGTTGGATCTTCAGTCCCGCGTCCATTAGTTCACGCATGGTTCGGTTCATTCGTATGGCTTGAGCGAGACGTTGCTCCGGTTTCATTTTCCGATAGATTTCGATCTGAATTTGATCAGCCGTCTGGGATGGAGTCTCGCGCGTCATGATTGAGTAGGATCGTGGGGAGTGTTTTCTTTGGCAATCCTTCCTCAAAATCGCATTTAGGCAGAAGAACTAGATGAAACGGCGTGTTACGACGCGGCGGGGGCGGGGGTGGGTGCCGATTCCGCGTGCTCGTTTGATGGACCATGTGGTGATCGGGCGCAGCAATTTTGCCTTCGGCCGTTTCTTCGACGACGGCTGGGATGCCCTCAGTGATGTGAAATTACTGTGGGATTTTTGCGGGGATCAGCACTTGGCCTTTGGTCGTGAATCGAACGCTGGTTTTGTCTGAAGAGGCGGGCAGGTTGGGATAGGGATTTTGTGCCGGATGGATGACGGGTGCAGAAGTTGGACGAGGAACTGTGCCTCCAATCGCCGGCATCCGCCTTCGCCGTGCGATCGCGCAACAAGAGCAGGCTCCTGCATTTTTGATATGAAACGGGCGGCTTGGTCGGTTGGCGCCGTCGATTCGGTCGAGGAGTTCAGTGGAGTCGAGCTCGCGGAATCTGGCCGATATGAACGAACGGAATCACCTATCGCCAGACGACGAGGATGCTGCCGTGGCCGGGGTGTTTTTTGATGCCCCACGGGGACCAGGTGATCACGATGTCGCGGGTGAGGAAACCGAAGAGCATGATGGATCCGATGAGGATCGGCCATGCGAGTGTCGAGAGCGGCACTTGGGTGGTGATGCCGATCGCGGTTAAAGCCACTCCGATGAGCACCCCGCCCAGTCCTAACGTCGATTCGAGGCACATGCATTTCATGGCTTTGGCCGGTTGCTCGTTCTGAGTTTTTCTTTGTTGGCGCAACAGCCACAGGTCGCGGAAAAGGTCTTGAACCAGTCGGGTGAGTGCCGCGATGGCGAAGGCGGAGCCGAGTTCCAGTGAGCTTGGCAGTTGGCTGGAAAAACTCCCGGCTCCAATGACCGACTATGCTGATTAGTCCTAACTCGATTTTGGCGGATTTCATCATGAGGTGGTTCGAGTCGGAGGTGCGGCGGTCTATTCCTCCTTGAGGCAGGGCTGTTTTAACCACGAATAGACACTAAAGGCTTCGTCTACCGACTACGCGCTGAAGTTCTTTTTGATGAAGAGGGCGGGACTGAGGGGCAGGGGGGGGGGACAGGAGGAAACAGAGGTAACGGAGAGGAGGGGCAGGGCTGTTTTAACCACGAATGGACACTAAAGGCTTCGTCTACCGACTACGCGCTGAAGTTCTTTTTGATGGTGAGGACGGGACTGAGAGGCAGGGTGGTTTTGCAGGAGGAAACAGAGGTAACGGAGCGGAGGGGCAGGGTGGTTTTAACCACGAATGGACACTAAAGGCTTCGTCTACCGACTACGCGCTGAAGTTCTTTTTGATGGTGAGGACGGGACTGAGGGGCAGGGTGGTTTTACAGGAGGAAACAAAGGTAACGGAGCGGAGGGGCAGGGTGGTTTTAACCACGAATGGACACTAAAGGCTTCGTCTACCGACTACGCGCTGAAGTTCTTTTTG
>Ga0075109_1000157_pt1 | contig 47944 bp, 48 predicted proteins | sample AntAceMetag02UKD_FD_69798 | JGI IMG/M metagenome (GOLD analysis project Ga0075109, IMG submission 69798) | Saline lake microbial communities from Ace Lake, Antarctica - Antarctic Ace Lake Metagenome 02UKD | ecosystem: Environmental > Aquatic > Non-marine Saline and Alkaline > Saline | place...
CGCGATAGTCCGCGAAGCCGATCGTGCCGTCGTCGAGCACGCGCACAAAGCCGGGCGGCCCGCCGCGATGCTGAATATACGGCCAGCCCGTCTCACTGACCGTCGCCATGTAGAGCGAGCTCCGTGCGGCGATGAATGCCGCCTCCGCCTCGGTGAGCTTGTGGTTGGCCGCCTCCGGCAAGCTGTCCATCCGAGCATAAGCGGATCGACTTCCAAGCTCCTCCTGGACGTTCCTCACGGTCGGCGTGAAGGCGATGTCAAAAAATTGATGTGGCATTACGTCCTCCTGGGGGGCTCCACCCACCCGTTACAGGCCAAGTTTCGAGAGACCTGGGTGTGATCCGCGGGACGCGGCACCTGCGGCCAGTGGAACTTCCGGCCGCCCTCGCCGATCAGCAGGTCGTTGACGTTCGCGACGCCCAGCCCCTGCTCCATCGGGCATTCTCCCTCCGTTCAGGTGAAAGGTGGCGCGGCCGAAGCCGCGCTGGCTCGCCTTCCTTTCCGTCAGGCAACCTTGCTCAGTTCAATCATGGGGAAGTCGATCTCGACCTGGGTCGCCTTGCCGAGCAGGTTGGTGAAGATGTTCATCGCAACGTGGGTGATGATCTCGACGATCTCGGCGTCTGAGTGACCCGCCGCGCGGACCGCGTCGAATTCGACCTTGCTTACCTGGCCGGTATTCTCGACGAGCGCGCCGGCGAATCTCAGCGCGGCCTCCGCCTTGGCGTCCGAGGACCTGCGCTCGCGGTTGGCGAGCATCTCCTCATGGTCGAGGCCCACCTTCCGGCCGATCGCCGTGTGCGCCGACACGCAGTATTGGCAGCCGTTCTGCTCGGCCACCGCGAGCGCGATGCGCTCGCGCGTCTTCGGGTCGAGCACGCCCGCCCCGGCAATCGCGTGCATGCCGAGGAAGGCGTTCAGCGCGGCCGGCGAATTTGCCAGCACCCGGATGAAGTTCGGTACCATGCCGAGACCACTCTGGACGGCGTCCAGCAGCGGCTTGACCTCGCCGATGGCAGTCTGTGGGTCGATGACGGCGACACGGGCCATGAGATTGGTCCTTCCAAATTGCAGGTGCGGAGCTCCGCGGCTCCGCTCCTGCGCAATCTGGACCATTGCGTTTATTGAAAGAATATCCGATGTTTGGAAGACATTATTTTTCAAAAGGGAATAATACATGGATCGACTGCACGAGATCGAGGTCTTCGTCGCGGTAGCGGACGCCGGCAGCTTCGCCAAGGCCGGAACGCGGCTGCGCATATCGCCCCCCGCTGTGACCCGCGCCATCTTGGCGCTCGAGGACCGGCTCGGCACGCGGGTCTTCAACCGCACGACCCGGAGCCTGGCGATAACCGACAGCGGGCAACGTTTCCTTGAAACCGCCCGGCGCGTCCTAGCGGATCTCGAGGCGGCCGAAAAGGAGGCGGTGGGCGAGTCGGCGGTGCCGCATGGTCACCTGACCATCACGGCATCGGTGACGTTCGGGCGGGCCGCGCTGGTGCCGGTCGTCTGCGACTTCCTCGGCCAGCATCCACGCGTAACGGCATCCGTTCTTCTGCTCGATCGGATCGTGAGGCTGGTCGATGAAGGGATCGACGTTGCCGTGCGCATCGGGCACCTGCCGGACTCGCCCCTGATCGCGAAACGGATCGGCGCAGTCCATCGGGTCCTGGTCGCAAGCCCGCAGTACCTCGCCGAGCGTGGGACGCCCTCCTCGCCGGCGGACCTGCGGCTCCATTCCGTAATCGCTTTCACCGGCCTCATGTCCAGCCGCGAGTGGCGCTTCCTGAACGGGCAGAGGCCGGGCAGCGTGAACCTGGATCCGAAGCTCGAGTTCAACGACGCGGTCGCCGCCATAAGGGCCGCCGAGATGGGGCACGGAATCACGATCGCGCTGTCCTACATGGTGGGCGAGCAGATCCGCCACGGGACGTTGGTGCCGGTCCTAGAAACGTTTGCGCAGCCACCCCAACCGGTTCACCTAGTCTACCCTCAGTCGCGCTTTGTTGCGCCGAAGATCCGCGCGTTCATCGACTTCGCGGCGCCGCGTCTGAAGACTGGCCTCGACCAGTTGGTGAGGAGCACAAGGAGTTAGGGGCGCCAACGGTAACCGTGCCGGCCGATGGCGGCCCAGACAGTTGATGAGTTGCCCTGACGGTTAGGCGAACCTGGAGCCAAGCGTGATTCAACGGGTTCCGTCGACGGCCGTCTCAGATCCGGATCGCGTGCCGCATACGGTGCGGTTGGCTCTACCTCAAGTAGGCGGGGATTGTGAGAATGGTTTGGCCCGCCCGTTGCAGCCTACGGCTCGCAACCGCCAACCTGTACGATATGGAATCTTGAAAGTTTGGCGACCCCTACGGGATTCGAACCCGTGCTGCCGCCGTGAAAGGGCGGTGTCCTAGGCCTCTAGACGAAGGGGTCCCGAGGCGAAGCCATTTACAGGCCGAAGCGTCGGAAATCAACCCCGACGACGAATCACGCCGATGCCCAGGCGACGTCGTCGACAATCAGCTGGACCTCGTCGCCGCCTCGGAAGTCGTCGGCCCGCAAGTGACCGGCAACATGCAGAAGCGAGCCGCCCGCCTTGAGGAGCGCCGTCCCCAGTTCGCCGTCGAGCGCGCGAAACGCGATCGCCTTGAGCCGGCCACCATCGGCACCGACCAGGGCGCAGCGCACATGATTTTCTCCAACCACCCCGGCCCCGACGACACGGACGGCCGGAAACACGAAGCGCGGTTCGGAATTGCCGGTCCCGAACGGCCCGATTCGGTCGACCGTCCGCACCAGCGCCCCAGTCGCCCCTGCCGGCGCGAGCGCCGCGTCTACCGAGAGAGCGGCCGAGGCGACCACACCGGCAAGATCGGCCGCCACGCGCTCGCACAAAAAGGCTCGGAAAGCCTCGACCTGATCGATAGCGAGGGTGAATCCGGCAGCCATGGCGTGGCCTCCTCCCTTGAGGAGAACGCCCGACTGCTGCGCCGCGATCACGGCGGCTCCGAGTTGCACCCCGGGTACCGATCGCCCGGACCCTTTGCCGACGCCGTTCTCGAAGCCGACGACACAGGCCGGGCGGTGAAAGCGGTCCTTGAGGCGGCTGGCGACGATCCCGACCACCCCCGGGTGCCAACCGTCGCCAACCACCAGGAGGGCCGCGGCATCCCCCTGACCCTCGGCTTGGGCGATGGCGGCCTCCAGCACGGTCGCCTCGATCGTCCGCCGCTCGTCGTTGTAGCGATCAAGTTCAACCGCCAGGGCGGCCGCCTCGACCGGATCATCGGTTGACAGCAGGCGGGCACCGAGGTCGGCCCGTCCCACCCGGCCTCCAGCGTTGATCCGCGGCCCCAGCACGAACCCGAGATGGTAGGGGTCCGGCCTGCGGTCCAGCCGCGCCACGTCGGCGAGCGCCGCCAAGCCAGCGTTACCCCGCCCGGACATTACCCGGATCCCCTGCGCCACGTATGCCCGGTTCAAGCCGGTGATCGGCACCACGTCGCACACCGTGCCCAGCGCCACGAGGTCCAGCAAGGAGCGCAGGTCGGGCTCTGCCCGCTGCCGAAACCAGCCGCGGCGGCGTAACTCTCGGTTCAGCGCCACCGCCAGCAGGAAGGTCACGCCGCAGGCGGCGAGATGGCCGTACACGCCGGACTCGTCCAGACGGTTGGGATTGACCACCGCCACCGCCGCCGGCAGTTCCGGGCCGGCGAGATGATGGTCAATCACCAGCATGTCGATGCCGGCCGCCGCAGCCTCACCGAGGGTGTCGAGCGCCAGGATGCCGCAATCGAGGCAGGCGACGACCCCTGCCCCGGCGCTCGCCAGCCCCACCAGCGCCGGCAGGTTCGGGCCGTAGCCCTCGTCGATCCGATCGGGAATGTGCAGCAGGGTGGCGGCCCCCACCTCCCGCAGGTAGCGGATCATCACCGCCGCCGAGGTCGCGCCATCGACGTCGTAATCCGCGAACAGGCCTACCGGCTCGCCGCGCTCCACGGCGTCCGCGAGGCGTGCCGCTGCCGCGTCCATGTCCTTCAGCAGGCTCGGGTCCGGAAGTTCAGCCTTCAGCGTCGGCTCGAGAAAGCGCTCGACATCGTCCAGGTCGATGCCGCGTTGCGCGATCAGTCGCCCGACGATCTCCGGAAGACCGTAGCGCTGCGCGATCGCCAGCCCCAGGCGTTCGACCGCGATACCCTCGCCTCCGCGCGCCTGCCACCGCCTGCCCGTGACCGACCGTTCCACGCCCAGAACGGCCACGGTCATGTCGATCGCCCGATCAGTGGGTCGGTTTGCGGGTGAAGTCGTGGGTCGCCTCGATGGTCCGCACGGTCCCGGTCTTGGACCGCATGATGATCGAGTGGGTGTAGGCGCCGCCGGGGTAGCGACGAACGCCCCGCAGCATGGTGCCGGTCGTCACACCTGTCGCCGCGAACATCACGTCACCGCCGGCCAATTCCATCAGCCCGTACTTGCGATCCAGATCCTCGATGCCCCAGCGTCTGGCTCGCGCCTTCTCATCGTCGTTGCGGAACAGCAGCCGCCCTTGAATCTGCCCGCCGATGCAACGCAGAGCGGCAGCGGCCAGCACGCCCTCGGGCGCGCCACCGGAACCCATGTAGATGTCGACGCCGCTGGTCGGCTGCGAGGTGGCGATGACGCCCGAGACGTCGCCGTCGGAAATCAGCATGATGCGGGCACCGGCCTCGCGCACCCGCGCGATCAATTCGGCGTGCCGCGGACGATCGAGGATGCAGGCAACGATGTCCGAAAGGTCGGCCTTCTTAGCCTTGGCGAGGTTGCGCAGGTTCTCGGCGACGGGCGCGTCGAGATCGACGACGCCATCCGGCAGGCCGCCGCCGACGGCGATCTTGTCCATGTAGACGTCAGGGGCGTTCAGGAACCCGCCCTCGGACGCGAGCGCCACGACAGCGAGGGCGTTCGCACCGCCCTTGGCGGTGATCGTCGTTCCCTCCAACGGATCGAGCGCGATGTCGATCTTCGGGCCGCCGCGACCGACCTTCTCGCCGATGTAAAGCATCGGCGCCTCGTCGCGCTCGCCCTCGCCGATCACCACGGTACCGTCAATTTCGAGGTTGTTGAGGGCGGTTCGCATGGCATCGACCGCCGCCTGGTCCGCCGCCTTCTCGTCACCACGCCCCATCAGACGCGACGCGGCCAGCGCCGCAGCCTCGGTGACCCGCACGGCCTCGAGGGCCATGTTGCGATCCATGGTGAAAACTTCGGCACCGCTTTCCGACATCGATCGTTCCCCGATCCTCTGGTTCAATGTTCCGGCTTTTCGGGATCATGGCACGAGACAAGCCCGACGACGTCGGGCTTTTAGCGCATCCTCGTTCCGGTCGCGAGACCCGAATGGCGCCTCACAGCTCGACAATGCGGATCATGGCCGGCGGTTCCTGAACCGCCTCGAGACGCGCGATCTTCGAAAGCGCCCGCCGCATCGACGCTTCGTCGACCTCGTGGGTCGTCAGCGCGACCGGAACCTTCACCATCGGGTCGCGGCCCTTCTGGAGCATGGACTCCATCGACACGTGCTCGTCCCGCAGGATCGCGGTCACATCGGCGAGCACGCCTGGCCGGTCGATCACCATCAGCCGGACGTAGTAGCGCGCCTGCATCGCTTCCATCGGGGCCGGTTCGGCGGATCGCAGCTCCGCGGCGGCGATGCCGAACACCGGGGCCCGGCGACCCGCCGCGACGTCGACCACGTCGCCGATCACCGCTGAAGCCGTCGGCCCGGCACCGGCACCACGGCCGAGGAAAAGGGTGGATCCAACGGCGTCACCCTCGGCGACCACGGCGTTGAAGACACCCTCGACCTGGGCGATCGGCGCGTCGCGTCGGACCATGCAGGGATGCACGCGCTGCCGCACGCCATCGGCCGACTCCTCGGCAATGCCGAGCAGCTTGATGCGAAAGCCGAACTCCTCGGCATAGGCGATGTCGAGCGGCGAGATCGGCCGGATGCCCTCGATGTGGACGCCGGCGAAGTCGACCTCGCGCCCGAACACCAGCGACGCCAGCAACGCCAGCTTGTGCGCGGCGTCGACGCCGTCGACGTCGAACGAGGGATCCGCCTCGGCGTATCCGAGCGACTGCGCTTCGGCCAGTACCTCGTCGAAGGGGCGCCCGGTTTCCCGCATGGCGGTAAGAATGTAGTTGCAGGTCCCATTCAGGATCCCGTAGACGCGACCGATGCTGTTGGCGACGAGACCCTCGCGGAGCGCACGGATGATCGGGATGCCGCCAGCAACCGCCGCCTCGTAGGCCAGCGCCACCCCTTCGGCTTCCGCCGATTTCGCCAACGCCGTGCCGTGATGGGCGAGCAGCGCCTTGTTGGCGGTCACCACCGGCTTGCCGGCCGCCAGGGCGGTCTCCACCAACTCCCTCGCCGGCCCTTCCGAACCGCCGATCAATTCGCACACCAGGTCGACGTCGTCACGCCGGGCCAGCGCCACCGGGTCGTCCTCCCAGGCGAGGCCACCGAGGTCGATCCCTCGGTTCTTGCCGCGGTCGCGGGCGGACACCGCCACCAGTTCGATCGGCCGGCCGGCGCGTCGGGAAAGATCCTCCCGACGCAGCCGCAGGAGCCGCACCGTCTCCGCCCCGACGGTGCCGAGGCCGGCCACCGCCACGCGCAGCACTTCACTCATTCCAACCTCTTACAACACATTATAAAAGTGCCACAACATTTTGATTCAAGACGAAGAAGCGCAACATCAGCTACAAGATCAGCACCACCTCGACACGCCGGTTGCCGGCTTCGCCGGACGGCATGACCTCGTAGAACTCTGGCTGGGAGTCGCTTATCGCCTCGATCCGAACCCGTCCAGTCGGCACGCCGGCCTTGATCAGGGCATCGGCAACGGTTTCGGCGCGCCTCATCGACATCGTGAAGTTGGCCATGCCGTGCTCACGAAGTCCGAGTTCGGCGGTGCGGGACGATGCGTGACCGATCACCTGCACGAAGGCGCCGCTGGTCACCGCCGCCCGGGCTACTTCCACGAGTTCGGCGCGCTCGGAGTCGGTCAGCCGTGCCGAGCCGTGGCCGAAGTAAATCGTCGAGGCGAGATAGCGTTGCCCGCCGAACGCAGGCATTGTCGGCGCGGCGGCGATGGCGTCCTCGTTCACGATAACGCTCTGGTCGCCGGCGGTCGGCGCGGCCGGAACCGACGGGGTGCGGGCCGGCTGATCGGCCGAGCGCGGCACCGGCGCGCTGGCCGCACCATCTGACGAATCGAGGATGGTTCGGGTCGCCCCACCAGTGTCGCGTCCGCTCATCACCGATCCGCGCGGCGGCGCCGGCTCGTTCGACGGCGGCGCCGGGACCCGGGTCGGCAGCGGCTCGGGAGCCGATGCGATGGTTTCGCGGCTGACCGGGTTCTCACCGACACGGCCAGTGGTGGTGGCACGCAACCCTGGCGTCTCGGGCGCTGGCCGCGCCGGCCACAGCCCGGACCGATCGCCGGAAGCCTGCCTGGCAGGAGCGGGAGCGGGAGCGGGAGCGGAGGCCGGGGCCACAGCCGCCGACTGGTTACGGACGACCGGCGGCAGCGACGCCGGTGGCTCGGCGGGAAGCCGCGGCATCGGGGCTTGCGGTGCCTGCGACTGCGGTGCCTGCGACTGCGGTGCCGGAGCTTGCGGTGCCGGGGGTTGCGAAGCCGGAGCCCGCGCGGCCGATGCGGGCGGCGGGGAGGCACGGCCGGGAGCCGGCTCGGTGTAGCGGGCGTTGGCACGGTCAGCCACCAGTCCCTGCCTCAACGCCTCGCGCTGCTCGGGGGTGGTCGACGGCGTCGGACGCTCCGGCACGGTCGAAAGATTGGGATAGGCGGTCGACGCGCTCGAGCCGGGGTCGCCAGCAGCCCGGCCAGGCTCGGGCGGCACCGGCTGGTCGCTGTCGAACCAGCCGCCGACGGTCTCGGTTGTCCCGCGATACCACTCGACCGGATTCACCGCGTCGGGCACGGACGAGCAGCCGGCCATACCCAATCCGGCCACGAGCACCAGCGCCGTCGTCGCCCGCCGATCCGTTGACGCCTTCACGATCCGCGTCTTCTGCGTCATGCTGATCTCCCGACCTCGCCCTCTCACGGTCCGCCCTGACACTGCGCCGACCAGCGTCTCAGGCCCACCCGTTTCCCCATCAAGCTGCGAAAATAACACGGTAATCGATTGACGGACACGGGTAGCGTGCCCGGCCGGGCACCGCAATGGCCAGGGGTCGGCTAATTCTGATACAACCCCCTCAGACGACGCAGCCAAAGCCGTCAGGAGGCGCGAAGAGATCGTCATGACAGAACGCCAGGATAGCTCCACCAAGCTGCCGGACCCGGTCGAGTTGTCGCGGACCATGGCCGGCATCGCCGAGCGCAGCCAGCGCATCGTGCAGGAATTCCTCGAGAAACAGGACGGCGTGCCGAGCGGCCGAGATTCCATGGGAATGTCGGACCCACTGAACATCGGCGCGGCCTTCCTGGAAATGACCACCAAGATGATGGCCGACCCGGGCCGGATGTTCCAGGCGCAGCTCGGCCTCTGGCAGGACTACATGACGCTTTGGCAGGCGACGACGTCGCGCATGCTGGGTGGCTCTTCGGAACCGGTGGTGGAGCCGGACCGGACAGACCGCCGCTTCAAGGATCAGGCCTGGGACGAGAGCTACGTCTTCGACTACATCAAGCAGACCTACCTGCTGACGGCCCGCTGGATGCAGAAGACGGTCCAGGAGATCGACGGCCTCGACGACAAGACGCGTCGCAAGGTCGATTTTTACACCCGCCAGTTCGTCGACGCCATGGCGCCGTCGAACTTCGTGGTCAGCAACCCCGAGGTTCTGCGCGCCACCATGGAGAGCGGTGGCGAGAACCTGGTCAAGGGTTTGGAGAATCTTGTCAGCGACCTCGAGCGAGGGCACGGCAAGCTCGATATCCGGATGACCGACCAGGAGGCCTTCGAGGTCGGCAAGAATGTCGCCACCACCCCTGGCAAGGTGGTGTTCGAGAACGACTTGATGCAGCTCATCCAGTACTCGCCCACCACCGAGACCGTGCTGCGCCGGCCGCTGCTGATCGTGCCGCCCTGGATCAACAAGTTCTACATCCTCGACCTGCGGCCGAAGAATTCGTTCATCCGCTGGGCGGTGGAGCAGGGCCTGACCGTGTTCGTGGTGTCGTGGGTCAACCCAGACGAGACGCTTGCCCAGAAATCCTTCGACGACTACATGCTCGAGGGGCCTGTTGCCGCTCTCGGCGCCATCGAGCGCGCCACCGGCGAGCGCGAGGTGAACGCGATCGGGTACTGCATCGGCGGCACGCTGATGGCGGCGACCGTGGCCTGGATGGCCGCCAAGGGCGACGACAGGATCAGGTCGATCACCTACTTTACCACCATGATCGATTTCGCCGAGGCCGGCGAATTGTCGGTGTTCATCGACGAGGAACAGCTGGCCGCGCTTGAGGATCGGATGAACAAGGCCGGCTATCTCGACGGTCGGGCCATGGCGACCACCTTCAACATGCTGCGCGCCAACGACCTGATCTGGTCCTTCGTCATCAACAACTATCTGATGGGCAAGGAGCCCTTCCCCTTCGACCTGCTTTATTGGAACTCCGATTCCACCCGTATGCCTGCGGCCATGCACAGCTTCTACCTGCGCCGGATGTACCAGCAGAACGATCTGGTGAAGCCCGGCAACATCACCCTCGCCGATGTGCCGATCGACCTCTCGCAGAATCGGCTGCCGACCTTCGTGCTGTCGACCCGCGAGGACCACATCGCTCCGTGGAAGTCGACTTACGCTGCCACGCAGGTCTACAAGGGCCCGGTCAAGTTCTGCCTGGCAGGCTCAGGCCATATAGCCGGCGTGATCAACCCGCCCACCACCCCGCCGAAATACGGCTATTGGACACGCAAGGGCAAGGCCCCCAAGGATCCCGAGAAATGGCTCGAGGGCGCTCAGCACACAGACGGATCGTGGTGGCCGGAGTGGTCGGCGTGGCTGACGCGGCATGGCGGCGGCCAAGTCCCCGCGCGGGTGCCTGGTGATCATCAGTTGGACGTGATCGAGGACGCGCCGGGCCGCTACGTCAAGGTCCGGGCCGGGGGATAAGGGGAGAGCGCCGTCCATGCCGCAGAAGCCACCGCTCGCCGAGCGGGTCCCGCTGGCCAAGTCGGAACGCCAGTCGAGCGGCGAGCTCTATGAAACGTTCCTGAACTGGAGCGGCCGCCAGGGTCATCGCCGGCTGCACAAATGGCACCACTATTTCGATGTCTACGAGAGGCATCTGGCGCGGTTTCGCGGGACCGAGTGCCGATTGCTGGAGTTCGGCATCATGGATGGCGGCTCACTGATGATGTGGAGCGAGTATCTCGGGCCCCAGGCCCGCGTGATCGGTGTCGACATCGATCACAGGACCAAGCAATTCGACAAGCTGCTGCCGAACATCACGGTCGTCGTCGGCGACCAGTCGAGCCAGCGGGTTCTTGACGGCTTGGTCGCCGATCACGGACCGTTCGACATCGTGATCGACGATGGCGGCCACACCGCGCGCCAGCAGATCAGCACCTTCAACGGCATTTACGCCAGCGTTGCCGAGCGCGGCGTGTTCATCTGCGAGGACACCCACACCAGCTACTGGCCCGAATACCAGGATGCCGGCGCCGGGACGACGATGATCGAACACGCCAAGAAGATGATCGACCAGATGCACACGATCTACTGCCCGGAGGCGCAGGTGGCGCGGTTCCGGACGCCGATGGCCGCGCGCCCGGGCGACTTGCTCACCACCCGCTTCGCGGCGACGACCTTCAGCGTGCAATTCTACGATTCGATGATCGTGTTCGAGAAACGGCCCCGCGCCGAGCCTTTCACCGAGTTCCGCTAAGGATCTGGTCGGCGGCTTTGCTCGTGCCGCCCCCCAGCGGGCAGCCGACGCAAACCGGCCGGTCACCGGCGCACCAGCAGGAACCGTCCGTTGCGTCCATGTGCGGGCGCAAGATCGGGATGTCAGCGAAGCGCTGGTCCACGTAGACCAGGACCGCGTCGGGTTCACCGTCAATCGAATAGGCGAGCGGAACAACCACCTTTTCCTGGGTCCGGACCCCGTTCTCGACGACACCCTTTCGACGGAACACCCGCAGCCGATAGTGCGACACCACCGCGACTCCGCGTCGGCGGGCGTCGTTGGCCTGCGCGCGCATGATCGCCGCCACCGGCACCGGCCACTCGGCCAGGGTCAGGCCGGTCAGGTCGCGACCGAGGTTCTGGGCGAGATGGGTGCCAAACAGGCGATAGACATAGTCCGACTGCTCGGCGCGCCATTGCAGGATACCGATACCGCCGACCCAACGCCGCAGGTCCTCGGCCAGAAACGACTGCCGACGCAGCACGCCGTCGTCTCCGCGCCGGCCGTCGAAGAAGGCCAGCAGTTCTCGGCTGGTGGCGAAGGTCAGCCGGTCCGACACATCAAACGTCATGCCGGCGGTGCCTCACGACGAAATTCCGGGCGATTGCTGGAAAAAACCACGACAATCATGAGAGATACGACCGCGCCAAGTCACAATAGTGCGTCGCGGAGGCGAGGATATTGTCGACATCGGCCCGGTTCAGGTCACGCATCTTGCGGGCCGGCGACCCTGCCCAGAGTTCGCCCGATCGGACCCGCTTGCCGGGCGTCACCAACGCCCCCGCCGCCACCATGGCGTGGCGCTCGACCACCGATCCGTCCATGACCGTCGCCCCCATCCCGACGAAGCTGTCGTCTTCGAGAACGCAGGCGTGCAGGATCGCGGCGTGACCCACGGTTACCCCCGCCCCCACCAGGCACGGCAGGGAATCGGTGGCGATGTGCACGATCGTGCCGTCCTGGATATTGCTGCGGGCGCCGACCCGAATGTGGTTACCGTCGCCGCGCAGCACGCAGCCATACCAGATCGACGCGTCCTCACCGATCACGACATCGCCGATCAGCACCGCGGTCTCGGCGACAAACGCTCCCCGTTCAACGGTCGGGGTGACGCCATGATGCGGTCGGATCAGGGCTGGCATGCGGTGCTCCATGGTCGGGCAGTGAAAGTCCTCGGCGACCGCACCCTAGCCCTGGCGATCTCGCGGAACAACGCCGGCGCTCCCGTCGTCCACCAGTCAGCGCGGCGCGGCCACCTGACGGGCGCCGACCGGCTGAACCGGCCGGGCGTTCGGCCCCATCGCCTTGGAAAGCGCAGCGATATGCTCGCGCGACAACGGCAACGGCGCCTTCTGCACCATCCAGCGCACACCTTCGCTGCACGGTGGCGTGGTCAGCGACCCGCCATAGGACCAGAACGCCGTCGGCGGAGGCATGATCCGGGAAGGATCGATGGTCACCCAGGTATAGGTCCGGGGCGCCGTCGCCGTGGTCGGGGCGTAGGCCACGATGTCGGCGAGGGCGCGGTTCGCGGCGGTACCGTCGATGAACGCGCCGATCACCGCGAGTCCGCCGTCGGCCGAGCGGTGCACGAAATGGACCTCGGCCGGATAGGCCTTGCCGTCGACCTTGTGTTCGCTCGGGGTGTGGAAGTGGAACTGCAGGAGTTCGTAAGGCTTGCCGTCCAGAACGATCCGGCTGCCGTTGGCCACCACCACCTCGACCGTATGACCGTTGTGAAGAATGGTCAGCGGCAGCGGCTTGTACTCGACCACCACCCGTGGCTGCTTCCCGGGGGCATCAGCCACGCCGAGGTCGATCGGCGACTGCTCCTTGCCGGCACCGCACACGGCGAACTCCGAGGCCAGCACCGACCAGCGCGCCGGCCCGTTGTCTCCCTCGTAGCTCCAGGCCGGTTTGCCGGCCTCCGCCAACGCCGCTCCACCCCAGGCCAGCGTGACCAGCGTGACCAGCGTGGCCGACACGGCAGCCACCTTTCTTCCAAACATTGCATTCCCCCGTTTCGGTCGGACGGCCGGACCTGAACGCCCTTCGGGCATTCTCGCTCCGGTTTCGTTAACGAAGTCCTGCCAACGAAAAAGGCCGGCTCTCCCGAGCCGGCCTTTCCCGCAACAAGATGCTTGACGGTTAGCGCTTGGAGAACTGGAAGCTCCGGCGCGCCTTGGCGCGACCGTACTTCTTGCGCTCCACCACGCGCGAGTCACGGGTCAGGAAGCCGCCCTTCTTGAGCACCGCGCGCAGGTCCGGCTCGAACAGGATCAGCGCCTTGCTGATACCGTGACGAACCGCACCCGCCTGGCCCGAAAGACCGCCGCCGGTCACCGTGCAGACCACGTCGAACTGGTTGCCCCGGCTGGCCGCGTGGAATGGCTGACCGATGATCATCTGCAGCACCGGACGGGCGAAGTACGTGGCCTGGTCACGGCCGTTGACCGTGATCCGGCCCTGGCCGCGCTTCAGCCAGACCCGCGCGATCGCGTTCTTGCGCTTGCCGGTGGCGTAGGAGCGGCCCTGCGCGTCAATTTGCGGCTCGGCCTTCTTGACCACCGCCGCTTCGGAGTGCAGTTCCGCCAGTTTGCCGAGGCCCTGCGGCGCGGCGTTGTCGGTATCGATCGCCATCGCTTACCTCGCGTTCTTCGGGTTCATCGCCGCGACGTCCAGCATCTCGGGCTGCTGAGCCTCATGAGGATGCGCGCCGCCGGCGTAGACCCTGAGGTTGCTCATCTGGGTGCGCCCCAGCGGACCACGGGTAATCATCCGCTGAACCGCCTTGACGATCACCCGCTCTGGGTGCTGGCCAGCCAGCAGATGGTCGGCCCGGCGCGACTTGATGCCGCCCGGATAGCCGGTGTGCCAGTAATAGTGCTTCTGCGACAGCTTGTTGCCGGTCAGCTTCACCTTTTCCGCATTCACCACGATGATGTTGTCACCGCAATCCATGTGGGGAGTGAAGGTCGGCTTGTGCTTGCCGCGAAGATATTTCGCAATGATCGAGGCGAGGCGGCCGAGTACGACACCGTTGGCGTCGACCACGAACCACTTCTTCTCAATCTCGCTCGGCTTGGCCGAGTAGGTCCGCATCGCGATCACCCGAGAGACACGAGAGAAATCCATCCCGCCGACCCCGCACGGGCCGACGACGTGCGGCTGTATGAAGGAGGCTCGATCACCGGTCAAGCCGGAAAGCGTCAAAAAAATCAGTGTGATTGTGATTGCGGTATCAGAATACCTCAACCTGGAAGCGGACCGTGACGACCAGTCGCTCGCCCGGCGCCAACAGCCGATGCCCGGTGGCGGGGACGCCCCGCGAGGCAAGATTGGCGGCATCGACGCAGTGGCTGACCGGCTCCAGGCAGACGAAGTCCCGCTCGGGAGGCGTGAACACGATCAGATGCCCGAGCGCGGCGCCGCCGTGGATCGACAGGCCGAGCCCACGCTCCGGCCAGATCGCGTGGAGCGAGCCGTCCCAGCCGCCGTACCCCTGGTCGAGGCCCAGCACCAGCGCCCGTGGCTCAGCGAAGTCGTGGGCCGTCGGTACCGGCTGCGGCCCGCTCGGAAGGCTCCCCTCGACCGGCGCCCATGACGTCAGGGCCGAGAACCACAGGCCCATCTCCGGGGTCTTCGGCAAATACGGGTGCAGACCGATGCCGACCGGCATGTCCTCCGCGGCCTGGTTCTCGACGGAGAGCGTCACGCTCAAGGCACCCTCGCCCAGGCTGACCGTCTGCTCTGCCCGATAGGCGAACGGCCACCCCTCCTCGCCCGCCTGGTGCGCGTAGCTCATCCGCACCGACGACGCCCCGCCGTCGGCGGTGACCGTCCAGGCTCGGCGTCGGCCGTGCCCGTGGATGGCGTGAGCGCCGCTGCTGTCGGTCGCCGTCAGGTCCAACGTGCGGCCGGCATGCGCCATCCGGGCGTCGCGCACGCGGTTCGACCACGGCACCAGCGGGAAACAGCCGGCGGCGGCCCCGACCGACAGATCGCGCGGGCCGTCCGGCACCGGTACGAACAGGTCGCCCCCGCGGCACCGGAACGCCGATATGCGGGCGCCGAAGGCGGGCTCCACGACGGCTTCGAGATCGCCGGATGCGAGATGGAAACGGTCGGTCATCGAGCTTCCTCCGGTGGAATCGAGTAGGTGCACGTAACGTGGCAGACCGGATCGTCCGGCGCGTCGGCTGAAACCAGCGTCACTTCGCCGTACGCCAGCCGGCGGCCGCACTTGATCAACCGGCCGTCCGCGAGCAGATCGCCCGGCTTGGGGCGGCGCAGGAAATTGGCGTTCAGGCTGGTCGTCACAGCCATATTCACCGGCCCGATGCGGGACAGCACGGCGCCGAACATAACGACGTCCGCCACCGCCATCATCGCCGGCCCGGTCACCGTCCCTCCAGGCCTCAGCAGATCCTCGCGAAACGGCAACCTGGCGGTGGCTCGCCCGTCCTCGATGCTCTCGAACCGGATCCCGAGGTTGGCGGCCATCGGCACGTCCTCGCGCATGATCCGGTTCATCTCGTCGACCGACACCCTTGCCGCCATCGCACTTTTCCTCCACATGGGCGGTCGCTACCGTCCCGCGTCCCGACTTCGATCCACGGAGAAGCCGATGAGCCAGCTGTTCTCGCCGATCACCCTGCGCGACATGACGGTCAGCAACCGACTCGTTGTTGCGCCCATGTGCCAATACCTTGCCGAGGACGGCAACGCCAACGACTGGCACCTGATGCATCTCGGCCAGCTTTCCATGGGCGCCGGGGCGGTGGTCTTCACCGAGGCCACCCACGTGTCTCCTGAAGGCCGGATCACGCCGAAGTGCCTCGGATTGTGGTCGGATGACAACGAGCGCACCCTGAAACGGGTCATCGACTTCTGCAACACCCATGGCGTCGCCAAGATGGGTATCCAGTTGGCGCACGCCGGGCGCAAGGCCTCGGTGAACCCGCCGCTCAAGGGCAGCGCTCCGGTCGCCGCCGCCGACGGCGGATGGCAGACGCTTGGCCCGTCCGAGGTGGGCTACGGCGACTGGCCGGCGCCGCGCGCGCTCGACGACGACGGCCTCGCCATGGTCAAGGCGCAGTTCGTGTCGGCGACCGAGCGCTCGGCGCGGATCGGCTTCGATATCGCTCAGTTGCACGCGGCGCACGGCTATCTGCTGCATCAGTTCCTGTCGCCGCTGTCCAACGTCCGCAACGACCGCTATGGCGGCTCAATCGAAGGCCGCATGCAATTCCCGCTCGAGGTGTTCGAGGCGTGCCGTGCGGTTTGGCCTGAGAACAAGCCACTGGGGGTGCGCGTCTCCGCCACCGACTGGGTCGAGGGCGGGCTGACCGTCGACGAGGTCGTCGAGTTCGCCAAGGCGCTCAAGGCCAAGGGGTGTGACTTCATCGACGTGTCGTCAGGCGGCAACCACCCGGGCCAGAAGATCGCGCTCGGACCGGGCTACCAGGTGCCGTTCGCCGAGCGCGTCCGCAACGACGTCGGTATCCCGGTCATGGCGGTCGGCCTGATCACTGAACCCCGGCAGGCCGAAAGCATCGTCGCTTCCGGCAAGGCGGACTTCGTCGCCATCGCCCGCGGCGCCATGGACAATCCCCGCTGGGCCTGGCACGCCGCCCGCGCGCTCGGGGTCGACACCGAGTACCCGCCGCAGTACGTCCGCTGCCGGCCGGAATCCTGGCGGGCAGCGCCAGCGGTGATGATCGCGCCGACCGCCGCGGAGTAGCGCCGGACGCAACCGAGGGCTGGCGTCGGCGGCCCGGTTGCCGCTAGGGTCAGCGGGTAGCGGAAGGTGCTCGGCAGCGAGCGTCGGCGCTCGGTCGCGGAGCGGAGTCTGGATGTCGGCAACCGGCGTGTCGCAGATCATCGACCGTGCACGGGATCTGATCGCGCGCCGGCGGAACGCGGAAGCTCGAACCGCGCTGGCGCCGCTTGCGACGGTTCCGGCGCTCGCCGGGCCGATCGGGATGCTGGTTGCGTTAAGCCACATTGGCGACGGCGATGTCGCCGCGGCGCTCCCCGTCCTGGCGAAGGTTCCTCGCGACAGGCCGGATGCAGATGACCTGTGGCGCCGTTCACGAGGCGCTCGACCGGTTCCGGCGGATCCTGGTCAGGGCCCCCGGGTCCCGGGATGCCGTCCTGGCGGCAGCCGAGGCGGCGAGTGCGACAACGCGCCCCGCGGCGGCGCTGCGGTGGGCCGAGCGAGCCAGACCGCTCGGGTTGCCCGCCGCCGCCACCGGAGCGGCGCGACTCCAGGCCTATGTCGATCTCGGGCGTGTCGCCGATGCGGTGTCGCTGGTCGACCAGCTGGAAATGGCCGGCGCCGACGTCGGCCCGATGCTTGCCCAGGTCGCCAGCCGCGCCCTGAACGGTCCGGGAGGCGCCGCCGCGGTCGACCGACTGGCCATGAATCTCGCCTCCGGCACCCTTCGAAGGCCCGCCGTGGCGACCGTCGCCGCCACGGCGGCGTTCCGCCGCGGCGCCCCCGCCCGCGCCGCCGCGTTGCTGGCCGCCATGGATGGAACGGCACCTGGTGACTCCACGCTGCGTCACGAGATCGCCCTTGAACTCGGGGATAGCGAGTCCGGCGCACGCGCCCACGACCTGGCACGCCTCGATGTCCTGTTGAGGCCGGACGACGTCGACACCACCCTGGAGTGTCTGGCCTTTTCGCTCCGCCTCCCGGACCGCAACTCACAAGGCGTGTGGCGCTGGACCCATTGGTGCGCCTGCCTCGCCGGATCCGGTCTGCGAAGCGGGCCAGACCAGCTGTTTGCCGAGTGCGTCCGTTGGAAGAACGACGCCGGCCGGCGCCTCAACAACCGCGGCTACCGGATCGCCCACGCGCTCGGCACCCTGTCGGCCGAAGCCGTGCTGGGAGGCCCGGTCGCCGTCCGCAACGGCGCCGATCACGCCCGCATCACGATCGCCGGGCGCGAGCTGGCGTTGCGTCTGGCTTCCCAGCAGATCCGCCGCATGACCGCCACGCTGTTCGCGTTCGAGCCGGGCATGCTGCGCTGGTTCGCGGGCTTCGAGCCCTCCGACGTCCTGGTGGACGTGGGCGCCAACGTCGGAGTCTACAGCGTTCTCGCGGCGGGCATCAGCGGATGCCGGGTGGTTTCGATCGAGCCATTCTCCCTCAACGTCGCCGAATTGCAGCACAACGTTGCCGCGAACGGACTGGGGGATCGGGTGACGGTCCTGCACGCCGCCGCCACCGACCGGGAGCGGATCGATACCCTGTACTTCGGACAGAGCTTTGCCGGCGCCGCCAACCAGTCTTTCGGCCACGATGACATCAGCGCGCAATACGCCGATCGAGACGCCGAGCGCGAGACCGTGCGCGGAATCCCGCTGGACCTCCTGGTGCAGCGTGGCGAGATCCCCTTCCCTACCCACGTGAAAATCGACGTCGACGGGTTGGAGGAGCCGGTGATCGACGGCATGCGAGGCATCCTGTCCGACCCGCGCTTCAAGTCGCTGCGGATGGAGATCCGCTGGCACGAGGAAGCGCGCCGCCCCCTGGTGGACTCGATACTGGCTCAAGGATACCAGGTGCGGATCGCCGACGACGTCAAGAACCTGTTGTTCTTCAGGCCGCCGGCGGTCTGACCCCAAGCATTCCCAGAAGCGACGGCATGGCCGCGATCGTCGCGGCCGCGCCGGCGTCCAGCAATTGCTCCGGCCGGCGGTCGGCCGCGTAGCCGATAACCCGCGCGCCGGCTGCAACGCCCGCGCGCACGCCGGTCGGGCTATCCTCGATCACCACCACGCTCCCGGGGCGGGCGCCCACCAGCCCCATCGCCATCAGGTAGACATCCGGGGCCGGCTTTGGCCGGGCGACCAGCTGCGACGACGCCACCCGGCCGAGCGCGCGCTGCCAGATCCCGACCCGGCCCAACCCGAGCTCCAGGTAAAGCATGCCGCTCTGGCTCGCGACCCCCCACGGGATGCCGGCGGCGTCGAGTCCGTCCAGAACGGCGGTCACGCCGGCGATCGGCTCGACCGAGCCGGCGACGGCCTCGCGCACCCGCGCGTTGTGCGACGGCACCCAGTCGGCCGGGACCGGCACGCCGAACTCAGCGACCATCGCCTCGGCAATCTGGGTGGTGCTCCAACCTGTGAAGCGGTGGTGGACTTCGTCCTCTCGCATCGTCACGCCAAGGACGGCCAAGTCCTGGCGCAGAATGGCGACGGCGATCGGCTCGGAGTCGATCAGCACGCCGTCGCAGTCGAAGATCACGGCTTCGCAGTTCATCCGGGCAGGTAGCGCGTCGCGTCCGTCGGCGTCACATCACGTTTGGTTACGGCGTGTGACCGGCGCCGATGCCTCACCGGAGCCCGAGCAGACCGGGCAGATCGGTCATCCGCAGGAAGGTGGCGCTCGCCCCCGCCGAAACCAACGGCGCCTCGCCGGAATCGTGGGCGTAGCCGAATACCCGCATCCCGGCGGCGACGCCGGCGCTCACACCCGGCGCGCTGTCCTCAACGACCGCCACGTCCTCGGGCGGGATGTCGAAGGCGGCGGCGGCGTGCAGGAAAAGGTCGGGAGCCGGCTTCGGCTCGGCCACCATGTCGGCCGAGAAGATCCGGCTCTCCAGCCGCTCGTAGAGACCTGTCACGCCCAGCGAGACCCGCATCTTGTAGAGCGGCCCGTTCGAGCCGACGCAGTACGGGACCCCGGCCAGGTCGAGGGCGTCCAGCACCTCGAGGATTCCCGGGATCAGCTGCAGCTCGCGCCGGAAGGCGTCGAACTGGCGCTGATAGATGCCGTCGACCCAATGCTCGCCGAGCTCGATCCCGAGATCCTCCTCGACCCGCAGCTTGATGCGGGTGAGTTTGCCGCCACGGTACCGCTCGAGCGCTTCCTCGCCCGACATCGACAGGCCGGCGGCGCTGAGGGCCTCGGCGATCAGGCGGTTGGCGATCGGCTCGGAATCCACCAGCACGCCGTCGCAGTCGAAGATCACCAGGGCCGGCGTCCAGGCCATGCGCCTCACCTCAGAGCGATTTGCCGAAGTCGAGCAGCGCCTTGGCGAAGGCCTCGGGACGCTCCGCCGGGATCAGGTGGCCGGCGTCGGCGAAGTCGACGCGGGTGGCGTTCGGGATGCGCGCCGCGAGTTCGTCGACGTCGGCGGCGACGTAGAAGACACGGTCGTGCGCGCCGACCGTGAGTAGGACGGGCGGCGTCAGGCTCTCCCAGGGGAACGCCCAGTCGGTAGCCGTCGATTCGACCATCAGCCGGTACCCGCCGTCGTTCGGATCGATCGGCGCGTACGGCTCGCCGGTCTGAACGTTGGCGCGCATTTCCGCCAGCTTGTCCGGGTTGACCAGCATCGGCAGCGACAGCTCCATGATCAGGCGGAAGCCGCCGGCCCTGACGCCGTGCGCCATCGCCTGGTTGATCCAGGCCAGCCGCTCGCTCGGCTTGCGCAGCGTGTTGATGAGCACCAGGCCGGCCGCTGGAACCCCCTTGGCGAACGCCTGGGCGGCGAACAACCCGCCGATCGACAGCCCGACCAGGATCGGCTCCGGGGGGACCACCTCCCGGCAGATGCGCACCAAATCGTCGACGATCTGGGTCGGCGTCGGCCGCGTGGTCGGCGCCGTCCGGCTCTCGGCCTGGCCGCGGAAATTGTAGACCAGGGTGCCGTAGCCGGCGGCCCGCAGGGCCGGACCGATCACCGCCTGCCACATCTGGTAGTTGCCGGTCAGCGCGTTCACGAACACGAAGGTCTTACCGGCCGCCCCGGGGGCCTCGTACTCGTAGTAGAGGCTCTCCCCGTCGGCGATCTCGAGATGCGGCATCGGTTCATCCTCCCAAGGTTTCCTTGTCGGTACGACGCGCCGCCCTGTCCGTCAATCGCGGCGGAATACTCGCCGGTAACACCCTCGTTCCGCGATCGCGCTTGCGACACGCTTCGACGGCTCGTAAGCCGTCGCCCATGGAGATCATCCTCGAGATCATCGTGCCGGTGTTCGGCATCGTCGGCATCGGCTACGGCGCCGCGCGCCTCGGCCTGTTCCGCCCTGAAGCCACCAAGGGGCTGTCGGCCTTCGTCTTCGACTTCGCGATCCCGGCCATGCTGTTCCGGGCGATGGCGACGACGGCGCTGCCTGAACAGATCGAGTGGGGCTACCTCATCTCCTATTTCGGCGGCGGCTACGGCGCCTGGCTGATCGGCACCCTGGTCAGCCTGTATCTGTTCCGGCGTCCCGGCGCCGAACCGGCGATCGCCGGCATGACCGGTGGCTTCTCCAACACCGTTCTCCTCGGGGTGCCGCTGATCCTGACCACCTTCGGCGAGCGGGCCACGCTGCCGCTGTTCCTGGTCATCGCCTTCCACTCCTGGCAGCTGCTGTCGGTGGTGACGATCCAGGCGGAGGTCGGTATCGGCGCCCGCGACGAGATGCGCCGGCTTCCGGCGAACGTGCTCAAAGGGCTGGTCCGCAATCCGATCATCATCGCCCTGCTCGCCGGCGTTGCCTTCAACCTGTCCGGCCTGACCCTGCCGCATGTGGTCGACACCCTGACCGAGACGCTCGGCCGCGCGGCGATGCCGTGCGCGGTGTTCGCCATGGGCGCCTCGCTCGCCGGCTACCGGCTGGCCGGGTCGGTCGGCGAGGCCGGGGTCGGCGTGGTGCTCAAGCTTGCCCTGCACCCCGCCCTGGTCTGGCTGCTCGCCACCCATGTGCTGACGGTCGACCCGCTGTGGCGCGACGTGGCGGTCATCCTGGCGGCGCTGCCGGTCGGGGTGAACGTCTACCTGATGGCGCAGCGCTACCAGGCCGGCATCGCGCCGGCGGTGACGGCGGTGCTGCTCTCGACCGCCGTCTCCGTGCTGTCGGTGGCGCTGGTGCTGCACCTGCTCGAGGTGCGCTGACGGCTTGCATTCCGGTCCCGCGCGATCAAAGTGGGGGCCAGACAAGGGAGACCATGATGGCGCTCGCCCAGACTTCCGAAGCCGAGCCGATCCTGCTGCGCGACGACCGCGACGGGATCGCCACCCTCACCCTGAACCGACCGAGCGCGCGCAACGCCCTGTCGCGCGACCTGATGGCGGCGCTCCAGGCCGAGCTCGACGCGATCGGCGGCGACCGGTCGGTCAAGGTGGTGGTGATCGCCGCCAACGGCCCGGCGTTCTGCGCCGGCCACGACCTCAAGGAGGTGCGCTCGCGCAGCGACGAGCCGTTCTTCAGGGCGCTGTTCGAGCAGTGCTCGGCGCTGATGCTCACGATCACCCGGATCCCGCAGCTGGTGATCGCCCGGGTGCACGCGCTGGCCACCGCCGCCGGCTGCCAGCTGGTGGCGAGTTGCGACCTCGCCGTCGCCGCCGAGGGCGCGAAATTCGCCACGCCAGGGGTCAACATCGGGCTGTTCTGCTCAACCCCGATGGTGGCGATCAGCCGCAACATCGGGCGCAAGAAGCTGATGGAAATGCTGGTAACCGGCGAGGCCATCGACGCCGCCACCGCCGAGACCCTCGGCCTGCTGAACCGGGTGGTGCCGGCGGAGCAGCTGGACGCCGCGATTGCCGAACTGGCCGGCAAGATCGTCTCGAAGTCGCCGCTGACCCTCGCCATCGGCAAGCAGGCGTTCTACGCCCAGCTCGAGCAACCCATGGCCGACGCCTACACCACCGCGAGCGCCGTGATGACCCGCAACATGCTGGCGCGCGACGCGCAGGAGGGCATCGACGCCTTCATCGCCAAGCGCGCGCCGGTGTGGCGGGGGGAGTGATGCCCGCGCCCGTCGCTTCGTGGGTCCCGGATCGGTCCGTCCCGCTGGCGCGGGCCGTCCCGTCCGGGATGACGTCGGAAAGAGGAGATTCCCCCTCTGACGTCATCCCGGACCGGACCGCCAGGGGCGGGACGGATCCGGGACCCACCCGCCGCCCCGCCGTTCCCGACCTTCAGCAGACGGATTCCTGACCATGGCCGACACCGAACCGACCGCGGCGGTCGTGCACGACGCCTACTCCGACGACTACATCCGCCGGATCCTGCGCGGGGTTAAGACCATCGCCATGGTCGGCGCGTCGGACAACTGGAACCGTCCCAGCTACTTCGCCATGAAGTACCTGCAGCAGAAGGGCTACCGGATCTATCCGGTCAACCCGAAGGTGGCCGAGGCCGGCGGCGCGATCCTCGGCGAGCGGGCCTACGCCGACCTCGATTCCCTGCCCGAGACCGTCGACATGGTCGACGTGTTCCGCAACTCCGAGGCCGCCGGTCCGGTCACCGACGCCGCCATCGCGCACGGCGCCAAGGTGGTGTGGATGCAGCTCGGCGTGCGCCACGACGCGGCGGCGGCACGCGCCGAGAAGGCCGGCCTCGACGTGGTGATGAACCGCTGCCCGAAGATCGAGTTCTCCCGGCTGTTCGGCGAGCTTGGCTGGCACGGCTTCAACAGCCGGGTGATCTCGTCCAAGCGCCGCACGCCGGGGAGCAGCGACGCCGTCAAGGGCGACGGCGACGTCGGCGACGGCTTCGTCGCCAAGGGCTTCGAGACCCTGGCGATCCACGCCGGGGCGGCGCCCGATCCCACCACCGGCGCGCGCTCGACGCCGATCTACCAGACGACAGCCTACGTGTTCGACGACGTCGACCACGCCGCCTCGCTGTTCAACCTGCAGACCTTCGGCAACATCTACTCGCGGCTGTCGAACCCGACGGTGGCGGTGCTGGAGGAACGGATCGCCGCGCTCGAAGGCGGCCACGGCGCCACCTGCACGGCGTCTGGGCATTCGGCGCAGCTGCTGGCGCTGTTCGCGCTGATGGGACCGGGCGACCGGTTCGTGGCGTCGAAGCGGCTGTACGGCGGCTCGATCACCCAGTTCGGGCGGACCTTCAGGAAGTTCGACTGGCACTGCGACTTCGTCGACGCCGAGGAGCTGGAGGTGGTCCGCCAGGCCGCCCTGCACCCCAGCTGCAAGGCGATCTTCGCGGAATCGCTCGCCAACCCCGGCGGCGTCATCACCGACATCCAGGCGCTCGCCCGCATCGCCGACGAGGCCGGGGTGCCGCTGATCATCGACAACACCATGGCGACGCCCTACCTCTGCCGGCCGCTGGAGCACGGCGCCGACATCATCGTGCACTCGACCACCAAGTTCCTGTCCGGCCACGGCAACGCCATGGGCGGGGCGGTCGTCGACGGCGGCAAGTTCGATTGGGCGAAGAATGACAAGTTCCCCTCGCTCAGCAAGCCCGAGCCGGCGTATCACGGCCTGGTCTTCTTCGAGACCTTCGGCGACCTCGCCTACACCATCTACGGCCACGCCATCGGCCTGCGCGACCTCGGGCCGACCATGGCACCGATGAACGCCTACCTCACCATCACCGGCATCGAGACCCTGCCCTTGAGGATGGAGCGCCACGTGGCAAACGCCCGGCGGGTCGCCGAGTGGCTGAGCACGCACCCCAAGGTGGCGTGGGTGTCCTACGCCGGGCTTCCGGGCAACAAGTACCACGGCCTCGCCCAGCGCTACCTGCCCAAGGGTGCGGGATCGGTGTTCACTTTCGGCGTGAAGGGCGGCTTCCAGGCCGGCGTGCGGGCAGTCGAGCGCTGCCGCCTGCTGTCGCACCTCGCCAACATCGGCGACACCCGCTCGCTGATCCTGCACCCGGCCAGCACCACCCACCGCCAACTCACCGAGGAGCAGCGCGTCACCGCCGGCGCCGGCGACGACGTGATCCGGCTGTCGGTCGGACTGGAGAGTGCCGAGGACATCATCGCCGACCTCGACCGCGCGCTGGCGTGAAGCCTCTCGTTCACGTCGAGTGGGCCGAGCACGGCGCGGCGCTCGCCGGCTGGGACGTGGTGGTGATCGTCGACGTGCTGTCGTTCTCGACCTGCGTCGCTGTGGCGGTCGGACTAGGGGCTGCCGTCTACCCCTTCCCGTTCAACGACGCCGCAGCCGCCGACACTGCCGCGGAGGCGCTCGGCGCGCGCCGGGCCGGGCCCCGCCGCAACGGCGGCCTGTCGCTCTCGCCGCCGAGTCTCGCCGGTCTGGCCGCCGGCGAACAGTTGCTGCTGCCGTCGCCCAATGGCTCGACGCTATCGCTGATTCCCGACGGGCCGGCGGTGCTGTGCGGCTGCCTGCGCAACGCCGGTGCAGTGGCGCGCGCGGTCCGTCGGCTCGGTGAGCGGATATTGGTGGTGCCGGCCGGCGAACGTTGGCCCGACGGTCGGCTGCGGCCGGCGGTTGAGGACTCGATCGGCGCCGGCGCCATCGTCGCCGCCCTCGACCGCGACGCATCGCCGGAGGCGGGGGCCGCCAGGGCCGCCTTCCTCAGATCACGCGCCCATCTGGCGGCGACACTCCACGCCAGCGTGTCCGGGCAGGAACTTGTCGACATGGGGTTCCCGCAGGATGTCTCCTTCGCCTCAGAGTTGGACGCCTCGATGGTGGCGCCGGTCCTGGAGGTCGAGGATCGCCGCTACGGCGACCTGGCCGCAGTCCCTGCCGGAATTGCCGACCGGAGGGTGGTTTGCTACCGGGCCGACACCGGGTGAACCACCGTCACGCCCCCGGAGGGATGGTATCGCCATCGCCGATGGCGCGCTGCATCAGCACGCTGTCGACCCAGCATCCGAACTTGAAGCCGACCGACTGGATGCTCCCGACCCGGCGAAAGCCGAACGCCGCGTGCAGGCCGATCGAGGCGTGATTCGCGCTGTCGCCGATCACCGCCACCATCTGCCGCCACGGCCCCGCCTCGCAGCGCCCAATCAGCGCGGCGAGCAGCGCCCGGCCGACCCCGCGGCCGTGCAGCCCGTCGCGGACGTAGACCGAGTTCTCAACGGTGAACCGGTAGGCCGGACGCGGGCGGTAGGACGAGAAATAGCTGTAGCCGACGACCTCGCCGTCCAGCTCCGCCACCAGATGCGGGTAGCCCTGGCCCAGCGCGCCGGCGCGCCGGCGCGCCATCTCCTCGACCGAGGGCGGCTCCTCCTCGAAGCTTGCGAGGCCGTGGCGAACATGGAAGGCATAGATTTCCCGGATCGCCGGAACGTCCTCGGTTCGAGAATCGCGGACGGTCGGGGTGGCGATCCTCGCCCCGGCGACAGCCGGGTCGGCGGCGAGCATGGTCATCGGTGAACTCGGTCGGTTTGCCCGCCGCTGATCCGCAAGCTGGGGATGGCTCTCCAAGGACTGTCCGCAGGCTAAGCGCCGCGGGCGGGTGAACCCGCCCGCGGCCGCCGGAACCCGTGAACCCTACTCCGTCCAGCTTTCCGAGAACGCCAGCGCGCAGGTGCTGAACGGCTTGCCTTCGCGGTCGCGCGGGAACGGCTGGCCGGAAGCCTCTTCGCCGTTCATGGTCAGCCGGGCGCCGTGCGCCGGGATCAGGACGGTGCAGACGCCGTACTTGCGGCCCGGCGTCTGGTTCGGCTGGGTGTGGATGAGCAGCGGGTCGCCGCAATTGTACCAGGTCAGGTCGATGGCATCGTCGTGCGACACCAGCCGCTCGGTCCAGAAGTAGCGCGGGTCGCCGGCCTTCGAGAACTCGGCGTCGATCACCGGGATCGAGGTGTCGGCGAGCTCGGCGTTGAGCATGCCCTGCACGGTCTCCTGCAGCCAGCGCGCCATGGCGATGTTGTCGGAGTAGATCCGCCAGGCGTTGTCGGTCAGCTCGCTTTTCACGTACAGCACGTGGCCGGGACCGCCCGGGCAGGTGATGACGCGCCAGAAGCTGGCGTCGGTGGTGTTCGGGCCGCCGTCGCTCTGGGCGAGCCGGATGAACGGGTTCTCGCCGGTCATGATCAGGCGGTTCGGGTCGAGGATGCTCATGGCGCGTGCCTCCCTGTTGTCGGCCCGGTCATCTGACCGGTGCCGGTTTCGTCGAAATCGGCGGCCGGAGCTTACCCCGACCGGTCGTCCTGGCCAGCCTCCAGCACCACCTTGCCGACGATCTTTCGGTCGCGGATCAGCGCCAGCGCCTCGGCCGCTCGCTCCAGCGGCAGCCGCGCCATGATCGCCGGCTTCAGCTTGCCCTCGCGGTACAGCCGGAAGATCTCGGCCTGCACCTCGGCCATGCGGTCGGGCGTGCGGTCGCGGTAGTCCGACCACTGCAGCCCGCTGACCGAGATGTTCTTGACCAGCAGGTAGTTGGCCTTGATCTCCGGGATTCGGCCGGCGGCAAAGCCGACCACCACCATCCGCCCGCACCAAGCCAGCGCCCGCATCGCCGCGTCGAACGGGTCGCCGCCGAGAACGTCGATGCAGATGTCGGCGCCCTTGCCGTCGGTCACCGCGTGGACCTGCTCGCGCAGCCCGTCGCGCAGGTTCGCCACCGACAGGTCGATCACGTGGTCGGCGCCGGCCTCGAGCGCCGCCGCGGCCTTCGACGGCGTTGTCACCCCGGCCAGCGCCACCCCGCCCAGCGCCTTGACGAGCTGGACAGCGGCGAGGCCGACACCGCCGGTCGCCCCGGTCACAAGCACGGTCTCGCCCGCCTCGAAGCGGCCGCGGTCGTGGAGCGCGAACCAGGCGGTCTGGTACACCAGCCCCATCGCCGCCGCGTCGTCGAACGGCATGGTGTCGGGGATTTCCAGGCATTGCTCCGGGCGCGCCACCACAAGCTCGGCGAAGGCGCCATGCTCGACCTGCACCATCACCCGGTCGCCCGGCACGAACGACGTCACGTCGTAGCCGACCTCGACCACCTCGCCAGCCAGTTCCTTGCCCGGCGTAAACGGCAGCGGCGGCTTGTGCTGGTAGCGGCCCTCGACCACCAGCAAGTCGGGGTAGTTGACGCCGGCGGCGCGCATCGCCACCACGATCTCCTCCGGCCCCGGCTCCGGGTCCGGCAGTTCCGCGATCTCGGCGGTCTCGGGCGCGCCGAACGCCCGCATCACCACGGCCCGCATGTCACTGCTCTCCGATCAGGTCGTCGTTGGCGTCGCCGAGGGCCGGGAAGCCCTGCCCGCCCTCGGGGTCCCGGTAGATCGGCGCGATCGGCGGCGGCACCGGCGTCAGGACCGCGTCGCCGGCCGGCATGGCGCCGCGAAACAGCCCACGCGCCTGGAAATGCGGATCATTCGCCGCCTCGCCGATAGACTTCACCAGGGTCACGCAGGCATCAACGCCGTCGAACGCCGCCAGCCACTCGGCGCTCGGCCGGGACGCGATGATGCGGCGCACCGCCGCCAGGGTGGCCGTCGGGTCGGCGGTGTCGTCGCGCAGCGGCTCGGGCAGGTCGATCACACGGCAGAAATTCACCCAGAACTTCTGCTCAAGCGGCGCGCAGGCGAGCCAGCGACCGTCGGCGCATCGGTACACCTGGTAGCGCGGCGACCCGCCGGTCACCAACTCGCCGCCCGGTCGCGGGTCAGGCCTGCCGACCGCCCGTTCGCCGAGCGCCCAATAGGCCCAGGCGAACAGGTTGTCACCCATGGCGACATCGAGATGCGCGCCGACGCCGGTGCGCTCGGCCTCGCGCAGCGCCAGCAGGATCGACACCACCGACGGAAAAGTGCCGGCGCCGATGTCGGCCACCAGCACCGGCGGCAGCACCGGATCGCCGGCCCGGTCGGCGCCGAGGTTCAGCACCCCGGTCTCGGCCATGTAGTTCAGGTCGTGGGCGGCGAGCAACGCCTTGGGGCCGTCCTGCCCCCAGCCGGTGATCGAGCAGTACACCAGCGCCGGGTTGATCGCGCTGAGCGCCTCCCAACCGAGGCCGAGGCGGTCCATCACGCCCGGTCGAAACTGCTCCACCAAAACATCAACATTGGCTATCAGACGATTGATAACGAATATAGATTTATTTTCCTTAAGATCGAGCGCGAGGGACCGCTTGCCACGGTTCAGGAGCGCGAAGTTGACGCCGCTGTCCTCGGTCACCATCGGCGGGTACTGGCGCATGTCCTCGCCGGTGCCGGGCCGCTCGACCTTGATCACCTCGGCCCCGGCCTCGGCCAGGATCAGCGTCGCCATCGGCCCCGGCAGCAGCGTCGAGAAGTCGAGGACGCGGACCCCGGCGAGCGGCTTGCGCGGTGCCGTCACGAGCCCTTCTCCCGCTCCGCCCGACGCTTGGCGACCACCGCCCGGCGGGCCGGCGCGTAGTGGCGCGTGCCGTAGACCTCGAACAGCGCCTTCGTGACATCGTGGTGGTGCTGCAGGCCGGTCCGCTCCAGCAGTTCGATCGGGCCCTCGGGATAGCCGAGGCCGAGCTTGACGGTCAGGTCCATGTCGGCGGCGGTTGCCAGCCCCTCGTCCAGCCGGGTCAGCGCCTCGTTGTAGAACGGCCGGATCAGGCGATCGAGGATGCGCCCCGCGAAGTCGGCGCACACCGAGACCTGCAGGCCGGCCGCCTCCAGGATGCTCCGCGCCGCCTCAAGCGCCGCCGGGTCGGTCGCCGGCTGGCGCACCAGCTCGACCAGGTCGGAAGGCTCGCCGTCGCCCAGCCGGAAGCGGGCGAACCCGACGGCGTTGGAGCCTTCGCGGCCGGCATCCTCGCCGGTCGCCTCGCCCAGGCTCTGGGTGCCGAGCTCGACCAGCACCGCCGCCTTGGACGGGTCCGCCCTGTAGGCGGCGACCGCGCCGGCGCCGAGGTAGACGGTGACCGTGCCGGTGGCGGCGGCGTTGTCCAGGAACGGATGCGGCCCCGGGAACGACCGGCTGCCGCCGGTGTCGACGATGGCGTGGGACGTCATCTCAGCCTCCGTACATCGCGTCGCGGTCGTAGGTGAAGAAGCCGCGCCCGGACTTCCGGCCAAGGTGGCCGGCCGCCACCATGCGCTTCAGCAGCGGCGGGGTGGCGCAGCGCGGGTCGTGGGTAACCCCGTAGAACGCCTCGCAGAGCAGCACCTGGGTGTCGAGGCCGATCAGGTCCAGCAGCTCGCACGGCCCCATCTTGTAGCCGAGCCCGGCCTTGACCGCCCGGTCGACGTCGGCCGGTTCGGCGACCCCGGCCTCGATCAGCCGGATCACGTCGTTGTTGAACGGCACCAGGAAGTAGTTGAGCACGAAGCCCGGCGTGTCCTGGGTCTTCACCGGGCGCTGCCCGAGCGCCTCGCAGAACGCCCAGGCCGCCGCAAAGCTCTCGTCGGAGGTGTTCAGGCCGGGCGACATCTCGACCAGCTTCATGAGCTGTGCGGGCAGGCAGAAATGCATGCCGACCACCCGGTCCTCCCGACCGCAACCGCTAGCGATCTCGGTGATGGAGAGCGTCGAGGTGTTGGAGGCGAACAGCGTGTGTTCGGGGCAGATCCCGTTCAGTTGGCGGAACAGCCCGCGCTTGACCTCGAGGTTCTCGAAGACCGCCTCGATCACCGCGTCGCAGCCGGCGAGGTCGGCCAGCGCGGTGGTGGTGGCGCAGGCCGCCAGCGCCGTGTCGGCCTGCTCGCGGGTCATCTTGCCGCGCTCTACCGACTTGCCGAAGAACCCCTCGGTCTGGCGCCGCGCCCGCTCCAGACTGGCGTCGCTGGTGTCGAACAGCACCACCCGGCAGCCGGCGCGGGCCGCCACGATGGCGATGCCGGAGCCCATGGTGCCGGCGCCGCAGACGCCGACGGTGCGGATCTCGGTCATCCCGAAGCCTCCCTACTTGCGCACGAAATGCCGGCCGATCAGCTGGCGGTGGATCTGGTTGGTGCCTTCCCAGATCTGGGTGATCTTGGCGTCACGCATCAGCCGCTCGACCCGGTAGTCGCGAATGTAGCCGTAACCGCCGTGCAGCTGCACCGCCTCGTCGGAGATCCGCATCGCGAGGTCGCTGGCGCGCATCTTCAGCATCGAGGCCTCGACCCCGAAATCGGTGGCACCCGACTCGACCATCCGGGCGACCCGCCACAGCCAGTTCTCGCACATCGCCAGGTCGGTCGCGAGGTCGGCCAGGGTGAACTGGATGCCCTGGAACTCGACGATGCGGCGGCCGGACTGCCGCCGCTCGTTGATGTAGTCGACGGCGTCCTCGAAGGCGGCGCGCGCAATGCCGAGCGCGTGCGCCGCCACACTCGGCCGCGACTTGTTGAGCGAGGCCAGCAGTATCCTGAGCCCCTCGCCCGGACCGCCCAGGAGGTTGGCGCGCGGCACCCGCAGGGCGTCGAACGACAGCGCCACCGTCGGTGCCGCGCGGTGGCCCATCTTCTCTTCCTTGCGGAGCACGGCGAGCCCGGGTGTGCCCTTGTCGATCACCAGCGCCGTGATCGCCGCCTTGGGATCGTCGATCCCGGCCCACTTGCCGAACACCAGCAGGTGGTCGGCGACGTCGCCGTTGGAGATGAAGATCTTGCCGCCGTCCACCACGACGTCGTCGCCGTCGGGGGTGAAGCGGGTCTTCATGCCGGTGGCGTCGGAGCCGGCCGACGGTTCGGTGATGCAGAGCGCCCCGATCGCACCTTCCGCAATCCGGGGAAGGATCCGCTGCTTCAGCTCCGGCGAGCCGAAATCCATCACTGGCTTCATGCCGTGGAAGGTGGTCGCCCAGATGATCCCGGTCGATGCGCAGGCCTTCGACACCTCGCGCACGCAGGCGAGATAGATCGAGTAGCTGAGTCCCAGCCCGCCATGCTCCTCGGGCACGAACATAGCGTTCATGCCGAGCGCGTTCATCGCCGCGATGTTGTCGGCCGGAAACGCCTCCCGGCGGTCGTAGTCTGCGGCGCGCGGCGCCACCACGTCGCGGGCCAGCTGGCGCACGGCGTCCAGCACCATGGCCTCGTGCTCGGGCAGATCGAGCGTCGCGTCCAGGCGGTCGAAAACGGTGGCCATGCTCAGCGGTCTCCAAACGACGGCTTGCGCTTCTCGACGAAGGCGGCGAGGCCCTCGGCGGCATCCTCGGTCCGGAACGCCAGGGTCGACAGATCGGCCTCGACCTTCAACCCCTCGTGAACCGGCAGGTCGAGGGCCCGGCTCACCGCCTGCTTGGCGAACGCCAGGGCCGGCAGGCCGTAGCGGGTTATCTCGCCGAGGAAGGCCAGCGCCTCGGCCTGCGGATCGTCGCCGGTCAGCAGGCGGTTCACCAACCCGATCCGCTCGGCCTCGACGGCGTCCACCGTCCGGCCGGTCATGATCAACTCCAGCGCCCGGCCTTCGCCGATCAGCCGCGGCAGGCGCTGGGTACCGCCATAGCCCGGAATCAGCCCGAGCTTGATCTCCGGCAATCCCATCTTCGCCGTCGGCACCGCCAAACGGAACGTGCAGGCGAGCGCCATCTCCAGGCCGCCGCCGAAGGCATAGCCGTTGATGAGCGCCACCGACGGGATCTCCAACCCGGCGATCTTCGCGAACGCGCGCTGGCCCGCCTCGGCGCCGCGCTTCTGGGACATCAGGTCACGCCCCATCAATTCCTTGATGTCGGCGCCCGCGCAGAACGCCTTGGTCCCGGCGCCGGTGATCAGCAACCCGCGAACGGCCAGCCGCTCTATCTCATCCAGTTTCTGAGAAATACCCTCTATCAATCGGAAATTTAATGCGTTCATTGCATCCTGACGATCGATCGTAAGGATCGCGAAGCCGTCGCGCGTGGCGAGTTCCAGGCTCATCGGTCACTCCTCATACGGCGGTCTGCGGCGCCTGAAACCGGCAGGGCTGCGGCGCGATGCGGCCGGCCTTGGCCCACTCCGCCAATTCGCGCTTCAGGATCTTGCCGCTCGGCGTCAACGGGAAGCCGTCCATCACCAGGAAGTATTCCGGCATGTCGTACTTCGACAGGCCGACCTCGAACAGGTGCCGGAGCACCTCCTCTGCGTTGGGCTCCGCCGCCCCAGCCCTGAGCACCGCGAGGCAAAGCCGTTCGCCCAGTCGGTCGTCAGGGACCGCGAACGCCGCCGCCCGGGCAATCGCCGGGTGCTTGATCGCCAGGTCCTCGACCCGGGCCGGGTGGATGTTGTGGCCGCCACGGATCACCACGTCCTTCAACCGGCCGACGATCGACAGGTTGTGACGCTCGTCGATGAAGCCGAGATCCCCGGACAGGAACCAGCCGTCGGCGTTGAACGACGTCTCGGTGGCCTCCTGGTTGTCGAAATACCCCAGCATCAGCGCGGCCCCCTTGCCGCCGATCTGCCCGACGGTGCCGACCGGAACCTCCTCATCGGCGTTATCCTGGGCGAAGATCCGGACCGCGTAGCCGAGGCCGCCGCGCCCGCAGGTGGTGCAGATCGTCGCCTCGTCGTCGTCGGGGTGGGTGTACTGGTGCGACGAATTCTCGGTCATGCCGTAGATGTTCTGCGGCCGGACGCCCTGCGCCACGAATCGCTCGGCGACCGCCGGCGGGATCGGCGCGCCAGCCATGTAGAACAGGTTGACGGCGCCGAGACGCTCAATTCCGCGCCGGGCCTGCTCGGCCTGGATATCCATAGCGTGGGTCGGCACGCCCATGACGTAGGTGGCGCCGGTCTCGAGCATCCAGTCGAGGCGCGAACGACCGGGGGCCGGATCGTCGATCACCAGTTGCATGCCGGCGACCAGCCACTGCCCGACCGCGACCCAGGCGATGTGATGGCTGAGCGGCGACAGGGTCAGAAGCACCGTGGATTCGTCGTGATGCCAGTCCTTCACGAGGTCCCGGCAGTTCGCCAGCAGCGTGTTGTCCGAGTGCATGACGCCCTTGGGACGCCCCGTCGTACCGCTGGTGAAGGCTAGGTAGCAGACGGTGTCCGGGTTCGGGTCGGGGTCGCGCAAATTGCGTGGCCGCGTGTCGGGCGCCGGCAGGTCGCCACTCTGGCGGGCCGCCGGGATGCGAAACACCCGCCGCATGCCGGGCAGGCCTGACACCGTGGCCGCCGCGTCGTGCCGGTCGCTGTCGGCGCCCCAGCCCTCCTCGACCACGATCGCCGCGGCACGCGTCCGGCCCAGCAGGCCGCAGATCTCCTCCAGCGTGTAGTTGCGGTGCAGCGACGGGTTGCAGACATAGCCCTGGCGCGAGCACGCCAGGAACGCTGCGACCACCTCGGCCCGGTTGGACGCCCAGAGCGACACCCGCTCGCCGGTGTGCACGCCGGCTTCGTGGAACGCGTCGGCTACGGCATCCACCCAGTCCTTCAACTCACGCCAACTCAGATGCCGCGCGGAATCGCGAAGCGCCTTGGCGTCCGGCCGGGCGGCGGCGTGGCGGGCCAGCAGGGCGTAGAACGTCTCGTCGCGCCAGAGCCCGGCGGCGTAGTAGGCCCGAGCCTCGGCCGGGTCATGCAGTGTCAGCAGACGGGACACGCGTCGCTCTCTCAGTGCCCGAACGTGTCGGGATCGGGCCGGCGGCGCTCGCCGAACGACGACGACAGTTCCTTGGCTTCGTCGGTCTTCAGGTAGAGCTTGAGCAGCAGGTCGTGCGACACCCGCCCGAGACCGGCGACGCCGCCATGGCGCGCCAGGAACGCGCTCTTGATCCCGGCGAGCGCCAGCGGCCCACGGTCGGCGATCTCCAGAGCCCATTTCCGCGTCTCGTCGCGCAGTTGATCATCCGGCACAACACGATTGATCAGGCCCATCTCGACGGCCTCCTGGGCGGTCACCTTTCGGTTGGTGTACCAGAGCTCCTTGGCGCGCTTCTTGCCGATGGCGTCTTCCAGGTACCAGGTGCCGTAGCCGGCGTCGAAACTGCCCATCATCGGGCCGACCTGGCGGAAAATCGCGCTCTGCTTGGCGATGGTGAGATCGCAGACGACCTGCAGGACGTTGCCGCCGCCGACCGCGAACCCGTTGACCATGGCGATCACCGGCTTCTGCAGCTTGTCGATGGCGTCGTACATCTCCAGCGTCGGCAAGACGCCGGCGTAAAGGTTAGTGTCCTCCATCGCGTCCTTGCGACCGCCGATGCAGAAGAACTTGTCGCCGGCCCCCGTCAGCACGATCACCCGAGTGCGGGTCTCGCGCCGGATGCTCTCGATGCAGTCCCGGATCTCGTGACAGGTGACGGCGGTGAACATGTTGCCGTCGTCCGGCCGATTGATGGTGATCCAGCCGATCGGGCCGTCCTCTTCGTATAGGATGGTCTCGAAGCGCTTGGCGTCGGCCATGGGTGGGCTCTCCTATCGCGGTTCAGGGCTGCAGCGCCCGCGGGCGGCGGTGGGCGGGACCGGTGTTCAATCTAATTACCGCAGCGCCACCGCCCAGTCCGCAACCCCCGGAACGCCCGCCCGGAGGCAACGGTGCCATGCCGCCCCCGCGCCAAAGCCGGTGCCGCTACCGCGCCAGAGAGAACATGAGTTGGTAGATGCCGACTTGAATGTCGCCAGCCCCGCGCTGTTCCAGCCCCACCAGGACGCCCGCTTCACGCAACGCCTCGTCAACCGCCACCCGGTCGGTACCCTCGATCACCGCGGCGAACGGCGCGCGGCCATCAGGCTGAGCGCGAATCGCCTGCTCGGCGGTGGCCGCCAGGCTGCGGCCGAGATCCGCCTCCCACAACTGCACCCGTGTGATCCCGGCACGATCCCGAAGGGCGTGCAACGCTTCGCCGGCCAGCCAGCGGGCGATCGGCTCGCGTTCCGCGTCGGCGGGCGCGTAGCGGATTGTCGCCAGATAACCGCCCGCCGCCTCTCCGGCGACCAGCCGTACCCGACAGGTGGCGCGCACGAAGTTACGGAATCCGGGCATCATCCGCTGCGTCCAGGCGGTCGGATGGTCGAGGGCGCGGCGGTAGGCCGGGTCGTCGAAGCACGCCAGCGAATCGACCTCGTAGGCCGCCAGATACCGGTGACGGCCGCGGTCGACGCGCCTGTAGCGCCGCCCGGTTCGCCAACCCGGCATGCCGACGCGCTCCGGAACATGCTCGCGGTGGTACCACTCGTTGAACTCGGCCTCGATTCTCGGATCCGCGTCGCCCCAGACAGCCATGACGGCGTCGCTCATCGCCTTCTCCCGTTCGGATGCGATTTGCCGCGACCAGCGCGGCGTGCTCGGATAATCGAGGGCACTGTCGAGCCGGCGGCGCGTCGGCGCAATCCCCCAACCACGAGCCGAGAGGAGATCAGGCATGCGGCTATTGCTGCTTCAGGGCGCCAACATGGAGTGGCTGGGGCTCCGGCAACCGGAACTGTATGGCACCACCACTGCGGCCGAACTCGACGCGATCATGGCCTCGGAGGCGGAGCGACAAGGGGTCGAACTCGCCATCACCTACACCAACCTCGAGGGCGTCGCGATCGACCGGATCTACCAGGCGGCCCGGGACGGGATCGACGGCCTGCTGATGAATCCGGCTGGCTTCCTGTATTCTGGTTACGCGCTGCGCGACTGCCTGCGCGGGGTTAGAATCCCGTATGTGGAAGTTCACATGACCAACATCGAGCGTCGTGACATGCGCTCGGTTCTGGCCGGCGAGGCGGACGGTCTGATCGTCGGTCTTGGGATCGACTCCTACCGCTTCGGGCTGGAAGCCCTGGTGCGGGTCGTGACCCGGCGACGCGCGCGCTGATCGCCGGTCTTGGCCCGAACGTTCGGGCGTTCGATTTTCGCCAAGCGCGACCGAAACGGGCGCTTTCACTCGTATTGCGCGTGTAGAGATCTGACAATTTCGCTGCAACCCATTATTTTGCTTAAAACTTGATCACATCTCACCCCCGATAGAGTGAAATCGCGTCGCGGCGCACCGATTGCGTACCAAAGCTTCTTGAATTCCGAACATGCCACGGTAACAATGCCTCGGCCGCCGCGGCTCCGGCAGAAGCTGATCGGAGTTCAATCAACAAAATCAAATAACGTAGCGGCGGATCGGCGAAACGGAACCGATCCCCACAGGGGCGGTATTCGACTGGGAGGTTGTACGAATGGTTTTCGGAAAATGGGTAAAAACTGCTGCCCTATTGGGAGTGACGGCAGGCATTGTCCTGGCGTCCACCGGTGAGGTAGACGCCAAGCGCGTTCGGTGGAAAATGCATTCGGCCTTCGGCGGCAAGCTGATCGTGCTGGGCGAAGGCGCCAACTACGTCGCCGACAGCGTCACCAAGATGTCCGGCGGCGAAGTTACCATGAAGTTCTTCGAACCGGGCGCGCTGGTTCCGGGCACCGCCTACTACGATCCGGTATCGAGCGGTTCGATCGACGCGGCGTTCGGAACGCCGGGCTACAACGTGAACAAGAACAACGCCTATGCTTTCTTCTCGGCGGTGCCGTTCGGCCCCGGCGCGGGTGAGTATCTGGCGTGGATGCAGTCCGGCGGCGGCACCGAGCTGGCCACCGAGATGTACGCCCGCGACAAGATCCAGTACGTCCAGTGCGGCATCATCGCGCCGGAATCCTCAGGCTGGTACCGTAAGGAGATCAAGTCGGTCGACGACCTGAAGGGCCTCAAGATGCGGTTCTTCGGTCTCGGCGCCAAGGTCATGGAGAAATTCGGCGTCTCCACGCAGCTCCTCGCGGGCGGCGACATCTACCCGGCCCTCGAGCTCGGCTCGATCGACGCCACCGAGTTCTCGATGCCGGCGATCGATAAGGAGCTCGGCTTCTACCAGGTTGCCAAGCACAACTACTTCCCGGGCTGGCACCAGCAGTCGACCCTCGACGAACTGCTGATCCACAAGCCGGCCTATGATGGTCTGAACGAAACTCAACAGGCCGTCATCAAGGGTGCTTGCGACTCAACGACCATGTACATGCTCGCCCGCGGCGAGGCGACCCAGTTTGCGGCCATGAAGTTCCACCAGGAGAAAGGTGTGACTATCCATCGCTGGTCGGACGACATGCTGGCCAAGTTCGAGGCCGCCTGGAATGAGGTCGTGGCCGAGGACATCAAGACCAACGAGGATTCCAAGAAAATCTGGGCCTCGCTGACCAACTTTCGCAAGGACTACTCGATCTGGAAGGAGAACGGCTACCTGAAGTGAGGCAGTCGATTTATCTTTCTGTCTAACTACGAATTGGCGGTGCCGGCGCTCAGTCGGTAGCTGGAAGGCCGGCACCGTTCTTCTTCGATAAGCCCGGCCGTATCGGACATTTACCGGTATTGTCGGGTGTCTTTTTGAAGGGTGAACGCTTCTTTCGGTCGTTGAGATAAAAAACCACACTGGGGACGCTCAATGCGAAGTCTTTTAGCGATCGCCGACCGCCTCGAAACAATCCCTCAAAGAATGGGGAAGCTTGGCGCTTGGCTGATCCTGCCGCTGATCGGCATTATCATGTTCGATGTGCTGACTCGAAAGTTTCAGTTCATTCAGCAGTGGATCATGACCACGCCGCTGTACGGCTTCATGTCGCCGACCAAGCTGCAGGAGATGGAGTGGCACCTGCACGCCGCGCTGTTCCTGCTGGCGCTCGGCTACGCCTACACGGTCAATGCCCACGTCCGGGTCGACCTCATGCGCGAGAAGATGTCGGACCGCGGGCAGGCCTGGGTCGAATTGCTCGGGATCTGCCTGCTGATGATCCCCTACATCACGGTGGTCATGTACTACGGCTGGACGTTCGTTCACCAGGCGTGGGAGTCGAACGAGTCCTCGGACGCCATGACCGGCCTGTCGCACCGCTGGGTGATCAAGTCGTTCGTGCTGATCGGCCTGGCTCTGGCGCTGATGGCCGGCATCTCCACGCTGATCCGGCAGGTCGTCTACCTGTTCGGACCGGAGGAACTGCGCGCCGAGGTCAAGATGAACATGCTGACCTCGGCGGTGGCCGAACACCTGCCGAAGATCGACGACGACGACGTGGACAACGACATCGCGAAGCTCGAGGGTCACTACGATGACCCCGAGATCGCGCGGGGGGGCTGAGCCGTGGATTTCTATTGGGAGGACTATCTCTCCATCTACATGTTCGCCGTGCTGGCGCTCGGGCTGTTCTCCGGGTTCCCGGTGGCGTTCGTGGTCGGCGGGGTCGGCTTGGCGTTCGGCTTTCTCGGAGCCGCCGTCGACTACTTCTCGCTGATCGAGTTCTACAACATCCTGCCGCGCATCTGGGGCGGCGCCGCCGCCAACCTGGTGCTGGTCGCGGTGCCCTGCTTCATCTTCATGGGCACCATGCTGGAACGCTCCGGCGTCGCCAACGACCTGCTCGACATCCTGGAGATCCTGCTGCGCCGGGTCCCGGGCGGGCTGGCGCTGTCGGTCACCGTCATGGGCACCATCATGGCCGCGACCACCGGCATCATCGGCGCCTCGGTGGTCATGATGACGCTGATGGCGCTGCCGACCATGCTGCGCCAGCGCTACCAGAAGGAACTGGCGACCGGCACGCTGGCAGCCTCGGCCACCCTCGGGATCCTGATCCCGCCCAGCATCATGCTGGTGATCATGGCCGACCTGCTGGCGATCTCGGTCGGCAACCTGTTCCTCGGCGCCATCCTGCCCGGCCTGCTGCTGTCGGCGCTGTACTTCGCCTACATCCTGGTGGTGTCGGCGCTCAAGCCGCAGTGGGCGCCGTCGCTGTCCGACGACATCGGCCCGGACACCGCCGGCGGCATGATCATGATGCTGCTGAAGGGCTTCCTGCCGCCGGTGTTCCTGATCACCCTGGTGCTCGGCTCGATCTTCGCCGGCTGGGCAACCCCGACCGAGGCGGCCGGCGTCGGCGGCTTCGGCGCGCTGCTGCTGGCGATCTTCAACAGGAAGCTGACCTGGGAAGTGATGAAGGACGTGTGCGAGCGCACCGCCCTGACCTCGGGGATGATCTTCTTCATCTTCATGGGCGCGACCGCGTTCTCCTACGTGTTCCGATCGCTCGGCGGCGAGGACCTGATCGTCGAGTTCATCGAGCATCTGGGCTTCGAGGCCTGGGGCCTGCTGTTCGTGCTGATGGCGACGATCTTCATCCTCGGATTCTTCTTCGACTGGATCGAGATCACGCTGATCGTGCTGCCGGTGTTCACCCCGATCGTGGAACTGATGGACTTCGGCAGCCACGTCGAGGGCCGCGACATCATCTACTGGTTCGCCATCCTGGTGGCGGTCAACCTGCAGACGTCGTTCCTGACGCCACCCTTCGGGTTCGCGCTGTTCTACCTGAAGGGCGTCGCGCCCAACTCGGTCAAGATCCAGAACATCTACCGGGGCATCATCCCGTTCGTCGCCCTGCAGGTGATGGGGTTGGTGGCCACCATCATCTGGCCGCAGATCACGCTCTGGCTGCCGAAGCTGATCCTGGAATGATCGCGCCGTGGGGGATGGCCGGCCCGCCGGCCGTTCCCCACGGTCCGTTCCCCGCGCCGCGCCCTCAGCGCTCCAGCGGGCGGAGCGGGCGGTCCGGGCAGCGGCGGAAGATCAGGGAAGGCGCCGGCTGCTCGCGCCGCAGCGCCTGGCCGACCGGATCCCACACGAACACCTGGCGCGGCTCCGGCCGGGCCAGCGACAGCGACGGCGCGATCTCCAGGCGCGAGCCCTGCAACCGGTAGCTCGAGGTGCCGACCACCAGGTCGCGCAGCCCCTGGGTGGTGCCGGTGTCGAGCAGCGCCTTGGTGTAGCGTCCGTCGCGCAGAACCATGACATGGGCGCCGGTGCAGTCGGCGCCGTCGCCCTTGGCCACCCCCCAGATGCCCTCGATCGGTGCCGAGGCCACCGCCGGCCCGCCCGCCGCCGCGAGCAGGACCAGCACCGCGAGGGCGGCCGGCAGCCTCATCCCCGGCGATCCAGGACCGCTTCCATCCGCCGGCGCGGCGCGTCGGTAGTGTAGCTGGCGGCGAAGCTGGCCACGCTCGCCTCGACCGCGTCGGCGATCGACAGCGTGTCCCATTGCCGGCACAGCACCTTCTGGGCGCGAACCGCCGCCGGATCGGCCCCGTCGATCGCCTTGACCAGCGCCGCCGCGCGCCCGTCCAGCGCCTCCCTGGGCACCACCTCCTCGACCAGCCCCCAGCGCTCGGCCGTCGCGGCGTCGATCACCTCGCCGGTCAGCACCAGGCGGGCCGAGCGCCCCCGCCCGATCAAGCGCGGCAGCAGCGCGGCCTCGATCACCGACGGCACCCCGACCAGCACCTCCGGCATGGCGAAGCGGGCATCGTCCGAGGCGATGCGCAGATCGGCGCCTGCCACCAGCTCCAGACCGGCGCCAATGCAGGCCCCGTGGATCGCCGCCACCACCGGCACCGGGCAGTCCATCACCGCCGCGATCGCGTGGTGCAGCCCGCGGATGAAGGCCGCCGCCGATGCCGGGTCGAGCCCGGCCATCTCGCGGACATCGGCGCCGGCGCAGAAGCTCGGGCCGGCGCCGTTCAGGAGCACCACCCGCAGGGCGTCGTCCCGCGACAACTCGCGGAAGGCGGCCGCGACCGCGCGCGCCACCTCGCTGGAGACGGCGTTGCGCTTCTCCGGGCGCGACAGGGTGACGGTGGCGACACCGCCGTCGCGGGAAACCTGGACCAGGGTCATCACGCCGTGTCCCCGGCAGCGATCTCCCCCCCTGACGTCACAGGGGCCAACTCGGCCTCGATCGGCTCGCCGCCGAGCGACCGGACCAGCGCCCGCACCTCCTCGGTCGCCGTCTCCAGCCGGACCGGGTCGGACGCGCGCAGCACCAGCGCGGTACCGAAATGACCGGCGCGAAAATACGGATAGCTGCCGATCTCGACGTCGACGTAGCGCTCCTGGATGGCGCCGAGGCCGGCGGCCACGGTGCCCTCGCCGATCGTGCAGGCCACGGTGCGGGATAGCATCGGCACGCCGCCGGCCAGCCGCGACGCCACGCCGTCGAACATCGCCTGCAGGATCCTCGGCACCCCCGGCAGCACGTGCACGTTGCCGATCACGAAGCCCGGCGCCGCCGAGACCGGGTTGTCGATCAGCGTCGCGCCGACCGGGATGTCGGCCATCTTGCGGCGCGCCTCGTTGAACTCGATGCCGGAATTGACGTAGTGCGCGGTCAGCCGCCGCATCGCCTCGGGGTTGCGCTCCACCGCGACGCCGAACGCCTTGGCGATACAGGCGGTGGTGATGTCGTCGTGGGTCGGGCCGATGCCGCCGGAGGTGAAGACGTAGGTGTAGCGCTCCGACAGGGCGCGCACCGCCTCGACGATCGCCGCCTCGTCGTCGCGCACCACCCTGACCTCGGCGAGCCGGATGCCGAGCGCGTTCAGCCGCTCGCCGATGTAGCCGAGGTTCTTGTCCTGGGTGCGGCCCGAGAGGATCTCGTTGCCGATGATGCACAGCGCGGCCGTAACGGGCGCGGCCGTAACGGGCGCGGCCGTGACGGGGGCGGCCGTGACGGGGGCGGCCGTGACGGGGGCGGCTGTAACGGACGGGTCGGTCATGGGATCGGCTCCGGGATGGGACGGCGGTCGAGAAGGAAGGGAGCCGCCGACGGCCGGGCAAGTCAAGCGCGGCGGGGTTCCAAGGCGCGTCCGAGGCGCGCCGAGAGGCTGGCGGGGGCCCCGATCGGGCGCTACCGTCCGGGCATGGACCTGCCCCGCCCGCTCCGCGAAGGCCGACTGATCCGGCGCTACAAGCGCTTCCTCGCCGACATCGACCTGCAGGGCGAGACGGTCACCGCGCACTGCCCGAACCCCGGCGCCATGACCGGGCTGAACGCGCCCGGGCTGCGGGCCTGGGTGTCGCGCTCGGACGATCCGCGGCGCAAGCTGGCGCACACGCTCGAACTGCTGGAAGCGGTCGGCGGACTGGTCGGCATCCACACCGGCCGGCCGAACGCCATCGTCGCCGAGGCGATCGCCGCCGGCCTGATCCCGGAACTGGCGGGCTACGCGACCCTGCGCCGCGAGGTGCGTTACGGCGCCGCCAGCCGCGTCGACATGGTGCTCGACGATCCCGCCCGCGGCGCCTGCTACGTCGAGGTCAAGAACGTCCACCTGCGGCGCCCGGAAGGGCCCCACCCCGGCGCCGCCGAGTTCCCGGACTCGGTGACCGCGCGCGGCGCCAGGCATCTCGAGGAACTGGCCGCCATGGTCGCCGCCGGCCACCGCGCCGTGATGATGTTCTGCGTCCAGCGCATGGATTGCGACCGGGTGGTCGCCGCCGCCGACATCGACCCCCGCTACGCGTCCGGCCTGGCCCGGGCCGCCGCCGCCGGTGTCGAGGTCCTGGCCTGGGATTGCGCGATCACCCCGGACCGGATCACCCTGCGCCGACCGCTTCCCGTCATCGTGTGAGGGACCCGCCATGACCGACAGCTGCGACGCGATCGTGATCGGCGCCGGCATCATCGGGGCGGCGGTCGGCCTCGAACTCGCGCGCTCCGGCCGCCGGGTCCTCAACGTCGACCGCCTGCCGGCCGCCGGCTACGGCTCGACCGGCAGTTCCTGCGCCATCATCCGGGTGCACTACTCGACCCTCGACGGCACGGCGCTGGCCTACGATTCCTACTTCGACTGGAAGCGCTGGGCCGAATACCTCGGCGCCGCCGACGAGCGCGGCCTCGCGGAGTTCCGGGAGTGCGGCTGCCTGGTGATGAAGACCGAGCAGAACGGCCGGCTCGCCCGCGTCGTCGACACCGTCTCCCGGCTCGGCATCCCGGTCGAGCATTGGGATGCCGGCCAGATCCGCGCCGCCCTGCCGATCTGGGACCTGCAGCACTTCTGGCCGGCGAAGCGGATGGACGAGCCCGGCTTCGGCGAGCCGACCGGCGGCGCCCTGGACGGTGCCGTGTTCTTCCCGACCGCCGGCTATGTCGGCGACCCGCAGCTCGCCAGCCACAACCTGCAGCGCGCCGCCGAGGCCGCCGGCGGGCGCTTCCTGTTCAACCGGACGGTGACGGCGATCCCGGTCGAGCGCGGCCGCGTCCAGGGCGTGGTGTTGGACGACGGCACCCGGATCGCAGCACCGGTGGTGGTCAACGTCGCCGGCCCGCACTCCGGCAGGATCAACACCCTGGCGGGGGCGGAACGCGACATGACCATCACCACCCGCCCGGTGCGCCAGGAGGTCGTGCACGTCGCGGCACCCGGGGGGTTCGACGTCGCGCGCTCCGGCCTGGTGGTCTCCGACGGCGACATCGCCTGCTACATCCGCCCGGAGACCGGCAACCACTTCCTGGTCGGCAGCGAGGACCCGGAGTGCGACCCGCGCGAGGTCGCCGACCCCGACGGCTTCGACCGGAGCCTGAGCGACCAAGCCGTCACCCAGGCAATGCGCTTCGCCCAGCGCGTGCCGTCGCTGGCGGTGCCGCCGCGACCCAAGGGCGTGGCCGACCTGTACGACGTCTCGGACGACTGGATCCCGATCTACGACCGCTCCTGCGTCGACGGTTTCTACATGGCGATCGGCACCAGCGGGAACCAGTTCAAGAACGCCCCGGTCGCCGGCCGGCTGATGGCGGCGCTGATCGACCACGTCGAGGCCGGCGGCGACCACGACGCTGATCCGCTGCGCTTCCGTCTCCGGCACATCGACCACGCGGTCGACACCGCCACCTTCTCGCGCCGACGCGCCGTCAACGCGGCCAGCACGTTCTCGGTCCTCGGCTGACCCACTCTCCGGCTGGCGCCGAACGGCGCGTTCCGGCGCTTCGGGCGGCCCGACTCTTGATTTTGCGGGACCGCGTGCGCAGATTGGGCGATCCTACGTCCCGACGGAGTAAGACGCATGCGCGAAGCCCTGGCGGAGGCGCGCCAGATCATCCGGCACCGCCCCGACGACTTCGAGGGCATGCGCCGGGCCGGCCGGCTGGCGGCCGACATCCTCGACATGATCACCGATCACGTGGCCCCGGGCGTCACCACCGACGAGCTGGACCGGCTGTGCCACGACATGACGGTCGCGCACGGCGCGGTGCCGGCGCCGCTCGGCTACAAGGGCTTCCCGAAGTCGATCTGCACGTCGATCAACCACGTCGTGTGCCACGGCATTCCAGGGGACCGGAAGCTGCTGGACGGCGAGATCGTCAACATCGACGTGACCGTGATCCTGGACGGCTGGCACGGCGATTCCAGCCGCATGTACCTGGTCGGCGACAAGGTGCCGGTGAAGGCCCGCAAGCTGGTCGAGGTCACCTACGACTGCCTGATGCTGGGCATCGAGGCGGTCCGGCCGGGGGCCAGGCTCGGCGCCATCGGCCACGCCATTCAGCAATACGCCGAGGCGCAGCGCTTCTCGGTGGTCCGGGATTTCTGCGGCCACGGCCTCGGTCGCACGTTCCACGCTCCACCCAGCGTGCTGCATTACGGCCATCCGGACGAGGGCCCGATCCTGGAGCCGGGGATGTTCTTCACGATCGAGCCGATGATCAACGCCGGCAAGTACGCCGTTAAGATCCTGGATGACGGCTGGACCGCGGTGACCCGCGACCGCTCGCTGTCGGCGCAGTTCGAGCACTCGATCGGCGTGACCGAGGACGGCGCCGAGATCTTCACCCTGTCGCCGAAGGGCTTCACCAAGCCGCCCTACGCCTGACGACCGCCGCCCTACGCCTAGCCGACCAGGGTGATCGCCCAGGCGCCGAGCCCGCAGCCGACGAACAGCACCGCCGCGATCCAGGTCGGGGTGCGGGCGATTCGTTCCGGGGCCTGCTCGGCCGGCATCGTCTTCCAGCCGGTGACCATGGGGCGGATCAGGTCGGTCTTGAGCAGCAGGGCGTAGGCCAGCACCGCGGTGACGTGAATCGCCGCCAGCACCAGGATCGCGTCGAAGAACTGGTGATGCCGGCCGGTCAGCGTCAACGCCGTCTCGTGGGCGACCAGCGTGTACAGCGGCCCCTCGAAGAGAATCTCGTCGGTGGCGAACAGCCCCATGCCGGCCTGCGCCGCCATCGCGAACAGCAGCGCCAGCACCGACCAGCCGCCCAGCGGGTTGTGCCCGAGATAGGCCGGGTGGCGGCCGGCAAAGGTCTCCCGCGCGTACCGCCACGCCGCCAGCGGGCCACGCACGAAGCCGGCGAAGCGCGCGGTGCCGCTGCCGACGAACCCCCAGATCAGCCGGAACGCCAGCAGCGCCAAGGTGGTAAGCCCGAGCCGCTCGTGCCATTCCGTCATGCCCTGCTCGGCGGTGTACCAGGAGCCGGCGAAGGTGATGACAAGGGCCCAATGGAACAGCCGCGTCGGCAGGTCCCAGGCCCGGACCCGCACGGTCTCGCCACCCGCAGCCATCGGCTCAGACCTCCTTCATGAAGGCCGTGTAGTCGTCCACCACCGACGCCGCCGAGGCCGCCACCAGACGGCCGCCCGCCTCCGGTGTGGCGAGGAAACTGTCGGCGCCGATCCGGCCGTCGGGGTAGATCGAGCGGTAGTCGTCGGCGTCCAGGAAGGCGCGTGGCCGCGGCGGGGCCGGATCCATGGCCACCGACTTGATGTGCCCGGGGCAGGCAAACTGCGTGACCGCGACCTCGGACGGGGTGGCGTGGCTGCCCTCGCGGTCGCCGTAAAGCTCGCGGCTCAGCGACCGGATCGACTCGAAGCCGAACCAGTTGGCGAGCTTACAGCGGACGTGCGGGCGCTCCCAGCCGGGGTTCAGGCTCTTCTCGGCGTGGATCTCGCTGAACGCTGCCGAGATGGTGGCGATGTTCCCGCCGTGGCCGTTCAGAAAATAGAACCGCTCGAAACCGTTGCGGGCCAGCGACAGCACGTAGTCGCGAATCACCAGGATCAGCGTGCTCGGCCGCAGGGCGATCGAGCCGGCAAAAGCCAGGTGGTGCTGCGCCATGCCGACCGAGATGGTCGGGCCGACGATGCAGCCCAGCGTCTCGGCGGCGCGGTCGGCGATCACCTCCGGGCAGATGGAATCCGTGCCGATCAGGCCGATCGGGCCGTGCTGCTCGGTCGAGCCGATCGGCACGATGATGCCGTTCTGCTCCTTCAGGTAAGCGTCGACCTCCATCCAGGTCATCGTGTGCAGGCGCATGCCGGTCTCTCCTCGGTTCGGAACGTCATGGACGGTCATGTCACGCGCGGCTGGCTCCCGGGTCGCGCCGCGCTTGCCCGGGATGCCGACGGGGAAAAACGCCCGACGCCACCCCCACCCCTCTGTCGTCCTCCCGGCCGCAGCGGCGAAGCCGCGGAGGGCCGGGACCCACGGGGCGACCGGCGGGCGGTCACTCGATCGCCGCCAGCGCACGCTCCAGCCACGCCGCCACCGCCAGCGCGCGGGCGTCCTCACCGTAGCCGGTGACGATCTGCACGCCGACCGGCAGCCCGTGCGAGCCGCGGCCGGCGGGGATCGTGACGCACGGCCAGCGCAGCAGGGTCCAGATCTTGTTGAACAGCGGGTCGCCGGTCCACTCGATGCCGGCGGGCGCCTCGCCCGAAGCCGGCACGGTCAGGATCGCGTCGAGCCCGTCGAGCCGGGCGACCGCCTCGTTGCGGAACCGGTCGGCCTTGCCCTGCGCCTCGTAGTAGGCGGCGTCTTCGATCGCCCGGCCCTCGGCCAGGGTGTCGCGGTAGAAGTCGCTGAGCTGGTCGCGGGCGTTGTCGTATTCCCACGCCAGCGCCCGCGCCGCACCCGCCGTCATCACCGTCGTGTGGACCGCCTCCATCGCCTCGTAGGCGGTCCAGTCGACCAGCGCCACCACCGAGGCGCGGGCGGTCTGGGCGGCGATCCGGGCCCGCTCCAGCGCCGCGGCGGCGTCCTCGTCGATCCGGTCGGCGAACGGCACGTGGATGCCGATCCGCGGCGGCGTGCCGTCGAACCCGTCGAGCGGCGGCATGGTCTCGCCGCGCAACGCGTAGTCGAAGAACGCCACATCCTCGACCGAGCGCGCGAAGGTGCCGACGGTGTCGAGGTACTCCGCCAGCAGCTTGACGCCGCGCCGGTCGTGGGTGGCGAAGGTCGGCTTGAAACCGACCACCCCGCAATAGGCGGCCGGCCGGATCACCGATCCCGCCGTCTGGGTCCCGAAGGCGAGCGGCACCATGAAGTCGGCGACCGCCGCCGCCGAGCCGCTCGACGAGCCACCCGGGGTGTGGCCGAGGTCGTGCGGGTTGCGGGTCTTGCCCGGGCGCCGCCACGCGAACTCAGTGGTCACCGTCTTGCCGAGGATCAGGCCGCCGGCGGCCTTGGTGCGGGCCACCACGGCGGCGTCCTCGGCCGGCCGGTTGCCGGCGTAGATCGGCGATCCGTACTCGGCCGGCAGGTCGGCGGTGTCGATCAGGTCCTTCACCGCCACCGGCAGGCCGCGCAGCGGTCCCTCGGCGCGCGCCGAGCGGGCGGCGGTGCGCACCGCGTCCGGGTCGATGTGGATGAAGGCGCCGACCTC